>Ga0315287_10001046_pt1 | contig 25006 bp, 21 predicted proteins | sample YL17G11_0_MG_FD_205037 | JGI IMG/M metagenome (GOLD analysis project Ga0315287, IMG submission 205037) | Sediment microbial communities from Yellowstone Lake, YNP, Wyoming, USA - YL17G11_0 | ecosystem: Environmental > Aquatic > Freshwater > Lake > Sediment | place: USA: Wyoming | collected... | reverse complement strand
GCGGCCGCTACCCGAGATTCATGACCTGCGCGGCCCACTTCACGACCGGGCGCACGCGCGGCGAAACGAGCTGTATCGCCTCGTCGTAGCCGACCCAGCGGAATTCGCTGTGCTCGGCGCGACCGAGCTCCGGATTGATCGGCAGCGTCACCTCGATCGTGCCGGTACGCGCGACGTGGTAGCGCGCGGTCTTGCCGTGGCTGTACGGGCCGGTCTGGGTGCAAACCTCGCCCCACGCGAACTCGAGGTCCGTGATCGACGATTCCTCGCGCACCTCGCGTAGCGCCGCGGCCAGCGGCTCCTCGCCGGCCTCGACCATGCCCTTGGGAAAATCCCAATGGTTGAACGCGCGCAGCAACAGGAATCGCCAGCCCTCCGCCGACTGCCGCACCACGACGACGCCGGCGGAGAGCCTCGGAATGCGGGAGATCATCCCGCGAGTATAGGCGAAACCCCCGGCCGGCCGTCAGGCCGCCTGCAGCGTGTCGTCGCCCTTCTTCCAGTTGCAGGCACAAAGTTCTCCGGTCTGCAACGCATCGAGCACGCGCAGCGCCATCGAGATCTTGCGCTGGATGTCCGAATCGATGCCGACACCGGTGAGCGCATAGGCGGGAAACTGCTGGCCGATGCTGATCATGGGATACTCCAATGATGTTGTCGGGGGGGTGTTGTCGGGGTGCCGCCGAGGCGGCGTGCGATGACCGAGGAGTCGCGATGATGAAATGCCTGGGCGGATTCACGCTCGCCGCGTTGCTCATGCTGTCCGTGGCCACCGCGGCTGACGGCGACACGGCGCCCGTCGCGACCGCGGCCTGGGCCCGCGCAACCCCGCCTGGCGCGGACACGGCAGCTGTCTATGTCACGCTGACCGGCGGCAAGGCGGCAGACCGGTTGATCGCTGCTCGTACGGCGCGCGCGGCGATGGTGCATCTGCATGCGGTGGAGGAAGCGGGCGGGCTCACGAAGATGCGCCCGCTGGACGGCATCGAGATTCCGGCCGGCATGACCATCGTGCTGGCGCCGCAGCGCACTCACCTCATGCTGATGGGATTCGACAAGCCCTTCGTCGCCGGTGAGCGCTTCGCGCTGACACTGCATTTCGCCAGGGGCGGCGAGCGCACCGTAGACGTGTTCGTGCGCCCGGCGACCGCGGCGGACCCGTCTCCGCCCGAGTCTCACTGAGCCCGGCGGGCACGGTCACCGGCGTGGGCAAGATCGGCAGGATCCCGCTCCCGGTTCACCGCCTGCATGACGACGAGGTGGAGCAGCTCCTCGCCAGCGGCGAGCGGCGGGCCGAGCTGAGGGCCTTGTTCGGTGACCCGGCTTACCGTGAGTTGAGTGCCCTCGCCCGGCGTGCAGTGGCGACGCGGGTGCGCACTGCGGGCCGCGTTTACGTCCTGCCGGGACTCATGGGGTCGCGCATCGGCACGCGCGGCCAGCTGCTCGACGACGTGCTGTGGCTCGACCTGCTCGAGATCGCGGCGGGCCACCTGACTCGCCTCGCGCTCCCGCGCGGCGCGCGCCTCACCGCGCTCGGCGCGATGCTGATCAACGTCCTGAAGCTCAAGCTGTCGCTGCAGATCGCCGGCTTCGACGCCCGGCTGCATGCGTACGACTGGCGCCTGAGCATTGGCGAACTGGCGTCCGGCCTGGGCGCACGCATCGCGGCGGAAGGCAGCGGCACGGTCATGCTCGTCGGTCACAGTATGGGTGGGGTCGTCGCCCGCGCGGCGCTCGGTACTGGCGCCGGGCCGAAGATCACGCGCGTGGTCCAGCTCGGAGCGCCCAATGCAGGATCGTTCGCACCCGTACTGGCGCTGCGGGGCGTCTATCCCACGGTGCGCAAGCTGGCGGCGCTCGACCAGCGCCATGACGCCGAGGATCTCGCCCGCATCGTCTTCCGCACCTTGCCGTCGCTGCACGAGTTGCTGCCGGACCCGAGCCTCGCACCCGGGGCTGATCTCTTCGACGTACAGGCCTGGCCAGACGATGCGCTGCGTCCCGACCCGAAGCTGCTCGCTGCGGCGGCGGCGTCCCGCGCCCGCTGGCCAGGTGCGGACGCGCGCTGTTGCCACGTCATCGGCGTGCGCCAGGAAACCGTGACCCGCGCGACTCGCAACCGCAAGGACTTCGATTACGTCGTCACTCGCGAGGGCGACGGCACGGTGCCGGTCGTGCTCGCACAGTTGCCGGGTCAAGCGAGCTGGTTCATCGCCGAGAAGCACGGCGGCCTGCCGAACAATGGTCGAGTGATCGCGGCTGTAGCCGATCTCCTGCGCAGCGGCGACACCGCGCGGTTGCCGGCCGCTGCGGCGAGTGCACGCCGACAGGCGGAGCGCATCGTCAGCGAGAGCGCGTTGCGACGGATCGCCCCGCGCAAGCTGCGCTGGCAGTCCCTGTCCCTCGATGCAAGGCGGCGCCTGCTCGAGCCGGTCGTGTCGCCGGAGTTTCACGGCGCCGTCGCGGAAGATGCGATCGCCGTGCGCATGCCTGTCGCGCCACTGTCGTCGTCACCCACCGCGAGCCGGCGCACGGTTGAAGTGCGACTGACGCAAGGCGATATCGTCGAGGCGAACGCGCGGGCTCTGGTGCTGGGCGTGTTCCGCAACGTCGATCCAGCGGGTGCGGCGGCGGCCGTCGATCGCGCCCTGGGCGGTGCGATTCGCGAGTTCGCGCTGCGCCGCATGTTCTCCGGCCAGCTCGGCGAGATGTTCGTGATGCCGGCAGCGCGCAGCCCGCTGCTGGCCGAACTGGTGGTGTTCGCAGGCCTCGGCGACTTCGACGATTTCGGCGCGGAAGCTCACGCATTCGTGGCCGAGAACATCGTCCGCACGCTGGCGCGCACGCATGTCGAGGATTTCGCCACGGTCCTGCTGGGTGCGGGGTCGGGCCAACCCGTGGCACTCGCCGCCGAGCACCAGCTGCGGGGTTTCGTCACTGGTCTCCGCCACGGGGACCCGGACCGCGTCATCCGACGCGTCACGCTGTGCGAGCTCGACCGGCGCAAGTACGCCGCATTGAGGCACGCGACCCGGGTCTTCGCCGACGCAACGCGGGATACCGGCATCGACCTGGTCGTCGACGAAACCGACATTGCCCAACCGGCCTCGCGACCCTCGAGTTCGCGGGTTCGCCCGCGACGGCGCACGCCGCAGCGGCAGGACCCGGCGTATCTGCTGGTTTCATTGCTGGAGCAGTCGCGCTCGCAGTACCGGTGTCACGGTTCGTTGCTGACGGCGGGCGCCAAGGCCGCCGTTCTGTCCGGCAGCACCGATTTTTCGCGCAAGGACCTGTTGCGGCTGCTGGCTCCCGTCGAGACAGGCTCGCTCGCTGCCTCCGGCATGAACCGCTTCGGTGCGGATCTCGCCAAGCTGCTGCTCGCACGCCAATTGCGCGAAGGCCTCGAGTCGATGACGGCCCGTCCGCTCGTCGTGGTGCACGATCGCGAGGCGTCGCGCGTGCCGTGGGAAGCCATTGCGATCGGCGGCGAGCACCCGGCGCTCGGTCGCGGCATGAGTCGGCGCTATGCGACGGAAGCGTTGACGGTGGCTCGCTGGCGTGAAGATCGCGCGCCCGGCGAGCAGCTCAACGTATTGCTGGTTGCGAATCCGACGCTCGACCTGCCGGGTGCCGATGCAGAGGCCGAGGCATTGCGTCGACTGCTCGGCGGCGGGCGGACCACGCTCGACGTACTGGCAGGTCGCGACGCGACACGCGGGCGGATCCTCGGCGCGCTCGCCTCGGGCACCTACGACGTCCTGCACTTTGCCGGCCATGGCTTCTTCGATCCTGCGGATCCCGGTCGCAGCGGGTTGATCTGCGCGGGCGAGGACGTGCTGCGCAGCGGCGATCTGGATGGCCTCGGCAACCTGCCGGCGCTGGTGTTCTTCAATGCCTGTGAAGCGGCACGTGTGCGCCGATCCGGCGCCCGGCGCTCGCCGCGCCGGCTGTTCGATCGCGCACGATCCTCCAGCCTGGCGGAAGCCTTCCTCAACGGGGGAGTTGCGAATTTCCTCGGTACCCATTGGCCGGTGGGCGATGCAGCTGCGCTCGAGTTCTCCGCGTGCGTCTACGAGCGACTGCTCGCCGGTGTCGAACTGGGCGACGCAGTGCTCGCCGGCCGGCGGGGTGTGCACGCGAGCGGGTCCGTCGATTGGGCCGACTACGTGCACTTCGGCAGCCCGGATTTCCGCCTTTGGAACCAGACCGGATCGGCTATATTGCCGTACCGCGGCAATCCGCACAGGCGTTGCGCTGCGGCACGAAACCGCTAAGCTCCCGTTTCGCTTCCCGAACCCGAGAACCCCGTGACTTCGCCACCGACCGACACGTCGAACCCGGACTATTTCCACCGGGTCGTCGATTGCCAATGGGCCTGCCCGGCCCACACCGACGTGCCCGAATACATCCGGCTGATTGCACTCGGGGAATTCTCCGATGCGTACATCGTCAACCGGGAGTCGAACGTGTTCCCGGGGATCCTCGGGCGAGTCTGCGACCGGCCCTGCGAGCCCGCCTGCCGCCGCGGCCGGGTCGAGGACAAGCCCGTCGCGATCTGCCGCCTGAAGCGGGTGGCCGCCGACCATAAGGATGACGTGACCGGCCGCCTGCCCGTCATCCCGAAACAGGGCAACGGCAAGCGCGTCGCCTGCATCGGCGCCGGTCCGGCCTCGCTGACCGTCGCCAACGACTTGCTACCGCTCGGCTACGAAGTCATCGTGCTCGAGCAGTGGGACAAGCCCGGCGGACTGATGCGCACCAACATCCCGGCGTTCCGGCTGCCGGAGACCGTGCTGGCCGAGGAGATCGGCTACATCGAGCGCATGGGCGCGCAGATCCGCTACCAGTCGCGGGTCGACAGCATGCGCAAACTCCTCGAGACCGGCGGGTTCGATGCGGTCTTCGTCGGCAGCGGCGCGCCCAGGGGCAAGGAACTCAAGCTCCCCGGCCGCAAGGAAGCCGACGCCAACATCCATATCGGCATCCAGTGGCTCGAGTCAGTGGCGTTCAAACACCTCGACCGGATCGGCGACCGGGTCTTGATCATCGGCGTCGGCAACACGGCCATGGATTGCTGCCGCTCGTCGCTGCGGCTCGGCGCGAGCAACGTGAAGGTCATGGCCCGCAAGCCGCGCCAGTTCTTCAAGGCGTCGGAGTGGGAACTCGAGGACGCGGAATCCGAGAACGTCGAAATCGTCGTCAACCACGCGCCCAAGGCGTTCGTGCTCGAGAACGGCCGGCTCGTCGGCATGACTTTCGAGACCATGGAGTACGAGTTCGACGCGCAAGGCCGCATCACGGCCGAGCGCGTCACCGGCGAGTCGTTCATCCCGGCGGACGACGTGATCCTCGCCATCGGCCAGGAAAATGCGTTCCCGTGGATCGAGAGCGACCTCGGCATCGAGTTCGACAAGTGGCACGTGCCGGTCGTGGACACGGCCACGTTCCAGTCGACGCGGCCGGGCGTGTTCTTCGGCGGCGACGCCGCGTTCGGCCCGAGGAACATCATCTGGGCCGTCGAGCACGGCCACCAGGCGGCGATCTCGATCCATAACCATTGCATGGGACAGGCGGTCACGAACCGCCTGCCGCCCACGTTGAACCTCTCCTCGCGCAAGATGGGCATGCACGAGTGGTCGTACAAGAACGACTACAACCCCGTCGAGCGGCGCCTCGTGCCTCACGTCGGCCTCAAGGAGCGGTTCAAGAAGATCAGCATCGAGGTGGAACTCGGCTTCGACGCCGAGCAGGCCGCGCTCGAAGTGCAACGTTGCCTCAATTGCGACGTGCAGACCGTGTTCGAGGCCAGGCTGTGCATCGAGTGCGACGCCTGCATCGACATCTGCCCGACCGATTGCCTCACCATCACTCGCAACGGCGAGACGGCGGAGATCTCCGCGCGGCTCAAGGCGCCGCGCCACGACCCGCAGCAGCCCCTCTACGTGTCCGGGTCGCTCAAGCAGACCGGCCGCGTGATGGTGAAGGACGAGGACCTCTGCGTTCACTGCGGACTATGCGCCGAGCGCTGCCCCACGGCAGCCTGGGACATGCAGAAGTCCACGATCAACCTGCCCCACGCCAGCGATCACCAATGGCCCAGCCCAACGCACCGCAAGACCGCGTAAACGACTTCGTCGTCAAGTTCGCCAACGTGAACGGCACCGGCTCCGCCAGTGCCAACGCGTTGCTGATGAAGGCCATCTTCCGGATGGGCGTGCCGGTGATGGCGAAGAACTACTTCCCGTCCAACATCCAGGGCCTGCCGACCTGGTACGAGATCCGCGTGACGAAGGATGGCTACGTCGCGCGCTCCGGCCGCGTCGACCTGATGGTCGCGATGAACGCGGAGACCTACTCGAAGGACATCCGCGAGGTCAGCCCGGGCGGCTTCCTGATCTTCGATTCGACGTGGCCGCGCTCGACGCTGTTGACGCGCGACGACGTCACGGTCCTCGGCGCCCCGCTCGCGAAGATCTGCAACGAGAACTTCGTCGGCGTGCGCAACCGCATCCTGATGAAGAACATCTGCTACGCGGGACTGCTCGCCGCGCTGCTCGAGATCGACGTCGAGGTGATCCGCGAGCTCCTGACCGAGAGCTACGCGAAGAAACCCGCGCTGGTCGACGCGAACATGAAGGCCGTGCAGCTGGGTTACGACTACGCGAAGGCGCACCTGCCGTGCCCGTTGCCGCTGCGCATCGAGCGCATGGACAAGACCCGGGGCCACATCATGATCGACGGCAACACGGCGGCCGGCTTGGGCGCCGTGTACGCCGGCGCAACCGTCGGCCCGTGGTATCCGATCACGCCATCCACCTCGCTGATGGACGCATTCAAGAGCTTCTGCTCGCAGTGGCGCGTAGACCCCGCGACCGGCAAGAACAACTACGCAGTGATCCAGGCCGAGGACGAACTCTCGGCCATCGGCATGGTGCTCGGCGCCAGCTGGAACGGCGCCCGCGCGTTCACCGCGACGAGCGGACCGGGCATCTCGCTGATGAGCGAGTTCATCGGGCTGGCGTACTACGCCGAGATCCCCGCCGTGCTGTTCGACGTGCAGCGCGTCGGCCCCTCCACCGGCATGCCGACGCGCACCCAGCAGTGCGACCTCATGCTCTGCGCCTACGCCTCCCACGGCGACACCAGGCACGTGCTGCTCTTCCCGTCGAACCCGGAGGAGTGCTTCTACATGACGGTCGAGGCGTTCGACCTGGCGGAGCGCCTGCAGACGCCGGTGTTCGTGATGTCGGACCTCGACATCGGCATGAACGACTGGATGTGCAAGGAACTGCAGTGGGACGACAGCTACGTCCCCGACCGTGGCAAGGTGCTGACGAAGGAAGAGATCGAGGCGCTGCCGAAGTTCCACCGCTACCTCGACAGCGACGACGACGGCATACCGTATCGCACGCTGCCCGGCGTCACGTCGAAGGGCGCGTACTTCACGCGCGGCTCCGGCCACAACCAGTACGGCGCCTACACCGAGGACTCGGCGGAGTACCAGGTGGTCATGGAGCGTCTGGTCCGCAAGTTCAATCGCGCCAAGTCCCTGGTGCCGCGGCCCGTGATCGAGGCGACTGGCACGAGCGACATCGGCCTGGTGGCGATCGGGAGCAGCCGCGGCGCCGTCAACGAGGCGCGCGACATCCTCGCCAAGCGCGGCATTCCGATCGATTACATGCGCATCAAGGCCTTTCCGTTCACGAAGGAAGTCGAGGCCTTCATGGCTTCGCACCAGAAGATCTTCGTGGTCGAGCAGAACCGGGACGCGCAGTTGCGAGCGCTCCTCACCCTCGAGACGGACGTGCCGAAGTCGAAGCTGCACTCCATCCTGCACTACAGCGGCCTGCCAATGACGTCCAAGGGGATCGTCGACGCCGTGATCGCCGAACTCGGCGACGCGCGACGCGCGAGCCTCGCCAACGCCAAGTAACCAACCCTTACCAGTCTCACCATGTCCTTCATCAACAAGCCGAAAGTCCGTCATCCCGACCTGCCGAAGAACGCGCTGGGGCTGACGCGCCGCGATTACGAAGGCGCGGGGTCGACGCTCTGCGCCGGCTGCGGCCACGATTCCATCACCGCCTCGATCATCGAGGCGCTGTGGGGCCTGAGCATCCGTCCCGAGCAGCTCGTCAAGTTCTCCGGGATCGGCTGCTCGTCCAAGACCACCGCGTATTTCGCCAGCGGCTCGCACGGCTTCAACGGCGTGCACGGGCGCATGCCCTCGGTGGCCAGCGGCGCGAACGCCGCCAACAAGGACCTCCACTACATCGGCGTCTCCGGCGACGGTGACTCGCTGTCGATCGGCTTCGGGCAGTTCGCGCACGTGATCCGCCGCAACGTGAACATGCTCTACCTCTGCGAGAACAACGGCGTGTACGGCCTGACCAAGGGCCAGTTCTCGGCGTCGGCGGACATCGGCACCAAGTCGAAGAAGGGCGAGGAGAACCTGCAGTCGCCAGTCGACCCGTGCCTGGCGGCGCTTTCGCTCGGCGGAACGTTCATCGCGCGCAGTTTCTCGGGCGACAAGGAGCAACTGGTGCCGCTGATCCAGGCCGGGCTGACGCACAAGGGCTTCGCGATGATCGACATCATCTCGCCCTGCGTGACGTTCAACGACCACCCGGGCTCCACCAAGAGCTACACGTTCACGCGCGAGCACTACCACGAGGCGGTGCATGCCGACTACGTCGCTCCGCGTGCCGAGATCAAGGCCAGCTACGGCGAGGGCGAAACGCTTCCGGTGCAGATGCACGACGGCAGCCAGATCATGCTGCGCAAGCTCGACAAGGACTACGATCCGACACACCGCGGCAAGGCCTTCGAGTACCTGCGCACCAAGCTGCGCCAGGGCGAACACGTCACCGGCCTGATCTTTGTGTCATCTAGCGGACCGGACATGCACGCGATGGCCGGGACGACGGACGTACCGCTGAACCAGTTGCCGTACTCGACGCTGCAGCCCGGCGCGGCCGGTCTGGCGAAGATCCTCAAGCGCTACGCCTGAGGTTGCCGTGGAACTGATTCACGCGTCGTGAGGCGCAGTCGCACACCACGGCTGCTGCGGCCGGCGTTGCTCCTGCTGATCGCCACTGCCCTCGTCGCGCCGGCTCGCGCCGACACCGTCTATCGCTGGGTGGACGTCGAGGGCGTCATTCACATCTCGAGCGAAAAGCCGCCGGCCGGAGTCCGGGTCGAGCGCATCGAGGTCGCGCGCCTGTCGGCCAAGCACCCTACGTCACGAAGCACGAGCGGCAGCGCCACCGCGCCATCCGCCGGCTCCAGCGCCCACACAACGCCCGCCCAGGTCGCCGAACGCGAGGAAGTGCTCGGCAGCCTGCGCACGCGGGAGTGCGTCATCGCGCTGGAGTCGCTGGACCGACTGACCAGCGGTGCCACGGCGACCAGCGCAGCCGAGATCCGGCGCCTGCAGCAGACTGCCAACTTGAACTGCAGCCGCGACCCGGCGCGACGGCGCGAGCAGGAAGAGATGGCCGCCCGGTTGCGGGTCGCCAACGGTCCGGGGTGCGTCGAAGCGCGTAACCGGCTTGCAAGCCTGCTGGCACCGGGTTCACCGGCGTCACGCGAGCAGGTGAAGGCGCAGCAGGACTTCGTGGACAGCCACTGCACGGCGCCGGTCCGGTAGTCACCGGCGGGGATCGGTCAGCGACTGGCAATCGCCGGCGCTTCATACACGACGCGTCCGCCGACAATCGTCTTCAACACCTTCAGGCCGCGAATCGCCGACGGCGGGATCCGCAGGATGTCATCGGAGATCACCACCATGTCCGCGAGCTTGCCGGGTTCGATCGATCCCTTGAGCGCGCCCTCGCCCTGCGCCCGCGCCGCCCAGATGGTCAGCATCCGCAGCGCCTCGGTCACCGACACCGCCTGTTCCGGCACGAACACACCCACATCAGACATGCGCGTGACCGCCGCCCACACGTGCAGGAACGGATCGAAGGTCTCGAGGACGATCCCGGTGAGGTCCGTGCCGAAGCCCGGCTCGAGCCCCGCGTCGATCATGGAGCGGAACTGGAACGCGCCCCGCGCGCGCTCGGCGCCGAGGTTCTCGATGGTCGAGTTCGCCAGCGTATAGATCCAGCCGGGCTGCACGTTCACCATGACCCCGAGACGCTTCGTGCGCGCGAGGTCATCCGGGCCGAGCATGAACTCGCCGAAGTGCTCGATCCGCTGCAGCGCCGGACCGCGTGCCGGCGCGCCCGCACCTTCCTGGGCTTGCACGTGCTCGAACGCTGTGAGCGCCATGGCGGTCGCGCGGTCGCCGGTCGCGTGGGCGAGGAAATCCAGGCCGGCACGGTGCGCGCGCAGCGCGAGCGCATCGAGTTCGTCCTGCGTCATGTTGAGCAGGCCGTTGCCGCCCGCCTCTCCCGCATACGGCACCGTCACGGCGCCCCCGCGCATCGGCACGTCGCTGTCGACCCACACCTTGATGCCGGCGAGGCGATACCACGTCGGATCCACGGTGGGCGCGAACGCGAGTCCGTCGAATGTCGCCGGCAGGAACCGGCCCGCGGGATCGGCGTGAACCCCGATGGTGTATCGCATCGTCGTGGGCGCTGCCTGCGCCAGCGCCTTGAGCACGCCCAACTGGTTGAGCGGCGCGAGCGCATACATCGACGTGTAGCCGCGCGCATTCCACATCTGCGGGATCACGCTCGAGTAGTAACCGCGCAGGTCGTCGTCCGTAGTGCGGTCCGGGAAGATGGACAGCCCTTCGCGAATCACGCCGGTCGGCTCGCCGTCCGCATCCAGGTCGATGTAGGCGCCCTTGAGTTCACGCATGGCACGCTTGATCCCGAGGACGCCGAGCCCCACGGAGTTGACGACCGCTTCGTGCGTGCCGTTCAGGAACATCACAGGAGCCTTCGGCGCGGCGGAATCGAGTTCGGCTCGCGTCGGAATGCGCCGCTCGGCGAAGCGCGTCTGGCTCGAGGAGGAGCCGGCAACGATGATCCACTTTCCGGCGGGGGTCTCCGCGGCGCGTGTCGCGATCTTGCGCAGCAGCACCGCGACGGACGGTGTGGTTGCGATCCGACCGTCGAGGTAACGCTCGATCATGCGCACGGCGACAGACGGGTGTACGTGGCCGTCGATGAATCCGGGCAAGACGGTCTTGCCCTGCAGGTCGACGACCGCCGTCCGGGCATCCGCGAGCTTGCGGATCTGGTCATCCGTCCCGGTGGCCAGAATCCTGCCGTCCCTGACGGCGACCGCCTCGACCACCGTACCGGCAGTATCGAGCGTGAGGATCTTGCCGTGCAGGAAGACCGTCTCGGCGGCGGCCGGCGCCTCCGCGCGCGCGGTCGACAGCGCGCATGCCAGCAGCACTGCACCAAACTTGATGGGGGATGTGAGCGATTGCGTCATGTCGATCTCCCTGCAGCCCAGGCGATCAGGACTCGTGGTCCCCCTCCCAATGAAAACGGTGCAGCACCCGGTGCACGATCGGTGCCAGCATGATGCTCATCACGGCGATGAACGCCAGTCCCGAGTACAGTGCATAGACGCCAGCGAATAATTTCCCCGCCTCGCTGAGGCCCGTCGTCTTCACGGGCCCCATTCCGCCGAGCAGCATCGCCGAGTTCAGAAAGGCGTCGAGCCACGACATGCGCTCGTAGTACCGGTAACCAACGATGCCGACGCACAATGAGATCGCGATCAGGACCAGCGCGACGCAAGCGTGCGCGAACATCCGCAGTGCGAACCTGCCGACGGGTATGGGAGGTGCGTGGTGTGGCTCGTAGATCGGTTTCATCTCTTTTTTCCTGACTCCTGGCAAGCCCAAGTGTCGCGCGTCAGGCGCAGCGCGCACCATCGCCAGCTACCGCGCTCACCCGAGGTCGGGATCAACACTTCGGGTCGCCCGGTTTCACGACGGCGACCGTGACACTCGAGTCGAGCGGATCGAACAGGATCCGCGCCTCGCCTCGTTCCAGCAGCCGCATCACCTGCGCGATCTTATCGTCATGCGAAACATCGCTTTCACCATAGTCAGTCCCCTCGCGCAGCACGAATGACTCGATGACACCCCGCAGCGCATCGTCCGACAGCTCCGAATGCGGCACGACGACTGGCAGCGCCCGCTCCCGATCATCGTTCCATTCGCTCAATCGACTCTCAGTAATGCGCCCGGGCCTTCAGGGCGACTGCTTTCTTACGCCGGGGCGACCGCTTCTGCCGGTCACGCGACTTCGCCGCCGATGCCTTTGCGGGCGCGGGCTGGAACGTCGCCTCGAGTTCGTCCAGGGCCTCACCAATGTAGAGCGCGAGTCGCTGCACGCTCGGCACGCTGTCACGACAGGCAACGAGACCGAATGACAGCTGCCCGGCGTAACTGAGCACCGTGATGTTGAGTGCCATGCCGTGGGCGACCTGCGAGATCGGATGGTAGGCGACCATTTCCGCACCGTGAAAATACAGCGTGTCCCGCGGCCCTGGGACGTTCGACACGATCAGGTTGGTCACCGGGCGGACCAGGGCGCTGGCGCCGGGCACCCAGGCGAGCATGACCGGAGCGGAGACGATCAACGTGTAGTGGAGGGCCGCCGTCTCCGTCATGTGCTTGAGATGCTCCTTGCCCGCCTCACTCGTCCGCCGAATCACCTCGAAGCGCTTGCGGACATCAGCAATGTTGCTGCCGAGGCGCGTATTGAGGGTTGTCACTGCGTTGCCGCTCGCGGCGCCTTCGTCGTGGTGCAGGGCCATCGGCACCGCGGCAATCAGCGATTCATCGGGCAGTTCGCCGCGCTCGTCGAGGTAGCGACGCAGCGCCCCGCTGCAGGCGGCCAGCACCACGTCGTTGATTGTGCCGCCGGCAGCCTGCCCGATCGCCTTGATACGCGCCAGGCTCGCCGAGTATGTCGCCACGCGTCGTTGTTCCCCGACGCGGACGTTGAAGAGGGTGCGTGGTGCTTCCGCAAAGGAAGCCAGGTCACGGTATTCGCTGGCACCGAGTGCCGCCAGGACCGTGGCCGACAGACCGCGCAACAGACTGGGCAGCGCCTCGATCTCTTTCCCGATCATGGCCGGCAACCCCTCGGGCGCGCGACCGGATCGGGAACGTCGCTCCAGCTCCTGGCCGGACTCCGCGGCCCAGAACGGCGGCAGGAAGCTGCTGGCCGGGTCAGTCGACAGGTTCAACAGCTTGATGCTGTTGGCTCCGTCCACCAGCGCGTGATGCAACTTGCAATAGATCGCGAATCGATTGCCGACGAGCCCCTCGATCAGGTGAAATTCCCAGAGCGGTCGCGACAGGTCCATCGGATTGGAGTGCAGGCGTGACACCATCACGCCGAGTTCGCGTTCCCCACCCGGGTAGGGCAGCGCCAGGTGGCGCAGGTGGTAATCGAGGTCGGCGTCGTCGATGACTTCCCAGCTCGGCATGATCGTGCCAGCGAGTCCGCCGCGCAGGCGATAGTTGAGCGGCCGTGCCGATATCGGATAACCGCGCAGTTTGGCAAACAGCTTCGAGACGAAGTGGGCAGGCGCCCCCGCCGGTATCCGGAAGATCTGCAGACCGGCCACGTGCAATGGCGTGTTGCGCGTCTCGCCCAGCAGAAACGCCGCATCCAGGGCGCTCAGTCGAATTCGTTCTGGCATTTCCGTGCTACCCCGGCCATCGGCTCCCACTCGGAGCAGACTATGCCCTACCGCCAATCGCGCAATTCGGGATAGAGGAGAGTCGCATAGGGACAAATTTGCCGCGAAGGCGATCGGCCACCCCGCTGCATAAGGCCGGAAACCGGCCGCATCGCCGGCCGTGCGAGCCTCCCTAAGCACCGATTCTGTCGCGGAATTGCGGCAGCGCAGCAATCATAGTGGCTGGCAATCCCAATCGCGCCCTCAGGCGGCGCGCTGGTTCCTGTCGTCGGCCGAATCGCTGGGCTTGAACGGCTCCATCGTCTGCGAGGCCGTGACACCCCTGACGTTGTTCGAAACCGCCGGCACGCGATTCCTCCGGGCGGCCCGGCGAGCGATCGCCGCCTCCACCGCACGGCGCTCCGCCCGCTTTCGGGCACTGAAGACGAAATACAAGCCGGTGAGCGCCACCAGCGCGATCACAAATACGATAGTCACGAGCGGTTCCTTCCCTTCGATGACTGCGGTGCACGCCGTCCGACCCCTTGGTCGGCGGCTCGCCACTGCTGGCGACCCAGCAAGACAATACACGCCTGCCGGGCCCGGAGACGTCCCAAAACTGAGGCAGCCGTCGCAGATTTCCGGCTTGCGCTGCGCTAGCCGAAATGCGCCGGCCGGCCGGACCCATGCCCAGGTTGCAGCCGCCCGCGACGGGCCGCCACTACCAGTGGATGCCACGCATCAACGACGCGAAGATCATCGCCTCGCGCGTCGCCGGGCGCTGCTCGTTGCCGCCTTTCTTGCCCTGCGCGGCGACCGAGTCCGGGAACATCCGATACGCGGAGTTCATCACCACCTCGGACATCTTCGGCATCACGAGGTGCATGATCTCCGCCATCAGGCCGAGGCGCGTCGCGATGCGCTGCGGCTTGCGGATGATCGCATCCGCGATCATGTCGGCCGCCTCGTCGGGCTCGATGATCGTGGGCATCTCCTCGTAGAGCTTGGTCGGCGCGATCATCGGGGTGCGCACCAGCGGCATGTTGATGATCGTGAAATGCACGTTCTCGTCGTGGAATTCGGACGCGGCGCAGCGCGCGAACGACTCGAGCGCCGCCTTCGACGCGACATAGGCCGAGAACCGCGGCGCGTTGGTCAGCACGCCGATCGAGGAGACGTTGATGACGTGACCGTCCTTGCGCGCCGTCATGGACGGCAGCAGGTTCATCGTCAGCCGCACGCACGCGAAATAATTGAGCTGCATCGTGCGCTCGAAGTCGTGGAAGCGGTCGTACGACAGGGCGAGCGAGCGGCGGATGGAACGGCCGGCATTGTTGATCAGCACGTCGACGTGGCCGAACTCCTTGAGGATGTCCTTCGCCAGCCTGTCGTTGGCCGCGAGGTCGCTGATGTCGCAGGAGTAAGTCTTCGCGAACCCGCCTGCGCGGGTGATCTTCCGGTATACGTCGGCGAGCTTTTCCTCGTCGCGCGCGACGATCACCACCTTGCCGCCCGCCTCGGCGATGCGCATCGCCGCGGCCTCGCCGATGCCGGAGGAACCGCCGGTGATGACGACGACCTTGCCCTTCACCGCGCCCTTCAAGCTGCGGTCGATCGAGAGGTCCGGGTCGAGGTGGCGTTCCCAGTAGTCCCACAGGCGCCAGGCATAGTCCTCGAGCGCCGGCACGCGGATCTTGGCCTTGTCGAGGATCTTCTGGGTCGCGGTCGAGTCGAAGCGCGTCGGGTAGTTCATGAACTGCAGCACCGGGCGCGGGATCTGCAGGTCGCGCAGCAACTGGTTCACGACGTTCTGGATCGGCTTGCTGCGCTCGACCGACTGCGCGACGGGCTCGGGCACCATCGCGAAGATCTTCGGGTCGAGGCGGAACGCCATCTGCGGCGCGTGGGCCGCGCGCGCGAAGACGTTCAGCATCTCGCCGACGCGACGAACCTTCGGATCGGTCAGGTGGAAACAACGGCCGTCGAGCCTGGGCTGGTGCGACAGGTGCACGAGCGCGTCCACGACGAAGTCCACCGGCACGACGTTGATGTAGCCGCCCTCGGCGCCGACCAGCGGAATCCAGCGCGGCCACGATTCACGCAGCTTCTGCAGCGCCTTGAAAAAATAGTAAGGGCCGTCGATCTTGTCGATGAAACCCGTCTGCGAGTGGCCGACCACCACGCCTGGACGGTAGATGCGAAACGGGATGCGGCCGTTCGCCCGCACCATGCCTTCGGAATCGTGCTTGGTGCTGTGGTACGGGTGGTCGAGTTCCTCGGCTTCCTCGAACATGTCCTCGGTGAACGTACCGCGGTAGAGGCCGGCGGCGGCGATCGAGCTCACCAGGTGGAAGCAACCCGCGTTGACGGCGCCGGCGAATGCGAGCGCGTTCCCCGTGCCCGCGATGTTCGCCTTGGTCATCGCCTCCGCGCTGGCCTCGATGTCGTAGACCGCGCCCAGGTGGTAGAGATGCTTCACCTTGCCCTTGAGCCGGGCCAGGTCGGCCTTGCCGACGCCGAGCTTCGGCTGGCCGAGGTCGCCCTTGATCGCGACGACGCGCCTGGCGCTTTCCTTGCCCCAGAATTCACGCAACTCGTCGAGCTTGCCGATCGACTTCGGGCGCACCAGCACGTAGACCGTGCCTTTGCCGCGCTGCAACAACGCTTGCACCAGGAAACGGCCGATGAAGCCGGTCGCGCCCGTCACGAAATAGGTCATGGAATACTCCCCCGGGTTTCCGGCTACCTTAGGGTTCGTCGGCGGTCAGGTCAACGTGGCAACGCGACCGCCGAGGCCTAAGATCAGGATCGATGCCAGCAGGGGGCGGGAAGCGGCGATGACGGCCACCAGTCACGAACGCATGTCGAGCGTGGACACCGCGTGGTTGCGAATGGACACCCCGGGCAACGCCATGGTGATCGTGGGCGTCATGGCGACAGCGACGCCGCTGCGCTGGGGCAGGTTCCGCCGCCTGCTCGCGAGCCGCTTCCTCGGATTCCCGCGATTCCGCCAGCGTCCGGTGCAGGACGCGCTCGGCGCGTCGTGGGTCGAGGACAAGCGGTTCGACCTTGATGCCCACGTCAAGCGAGTGGCTCTGCCCGAACCGGCCGGCAGGACCGAACTCGAGGCACTCGCGGCGGATCTCGCCAGCACACCGCTCGATTCGAACCGGCCGATGTGGCAGGCGCACCTGGTCGAGCGCTATCTCGGCGGCAGCGCGTGGATCCTGCGCATCCATCACTGCTATGCGGACGGCGTCGCGATGATGAAGGTGCTGCTGTCGATGACGGAGCATGAGGCCGTGCCGGCACCCACCCACGGGGCGCGGCGCGGCGCGGCCGAGGGTGCGAGACTGATCGACGGCGGCTTCCAGTACCTGCTGCGGCCGGAACAGGCGGTGAGCTATGCGTTGCAGGCCGGCGCGATGGTCGGCGAGCTGGCGCGCGTTCTGGCGCTGCCGGACGATCCCGAGACGCCGTTACGCGGCTCGCTGAGCGGACTCAAGCGGGTGGCCTGGGCCGGCCCGATTCCGCTGCATGAAGTGAAGGCTGTCGGCAAGGCGCTCGACTGCACGGTCAACGACGTACTGATGTCCACGGTCGCTGGCGCGCTGGGTGGTCACTTGCGTGAGCATGAGTTCGACGTGACGGATCTCGCGGTGCGCGCCGCGGTCCCGGTGAACCTGCGTGGCGCGGACGAAACCCCGGCCCTCGGCAACAGGTTCGGGCTGGTGTTCGTCGACCTGCCGCTCGGGATCCGCAGTCCGCTGCAGCGGGTCTACGCGGTGCACGACACCATGCAGGCGCTCAAGAGTTCGATGCAGCCGCCGATGACGCTGATGGTGCTGGGCCTGATGGGCCTGCTGCCTGCCGCCGTGCAGTCGCCGGCGATCGAGGCTCTCAGCCGCAAGGGCTCGCTCGTGGCGTCGAACGTGGCTGGCCCGCAGGTACCGCTGTTCATGTGCGGGCAGCGCATCTCGGAGATGTACTTCTGGGTCCCGCAGAGCGGGACGATGGGTGTCGGCATCAGCATCCTGTCGTATGCCGGCCAGGTCTTCTTCGGGCTCATCGCGGACCGCAGCCTGAATGTGGAACCGCGGTCGGTCATGGACCGCATCGGGCCTGAATTCGAGCGGCTGCTGCTCGCGGTCACGGTCGGGGCGCTGGCAGCGAAGGAATGGCAGCGGAGACCCTCGGTTTGACACACTGCAGCAACGGACCAGGATTCGGCAAAATATGGTTGAGTTCCAGCAGCGGCATCTGCCGCGAGGTATGACCATGGCTGCACGCAGGAAACCCAGGACCTCGCCCCCGGTTGGCAAGACCCGCTCCCGTGCCACGCAAACCCTGGCACGGGTCGTCCAAAGCGCCCAGGCCTCGATGCAGGCCCGCGTGGAGGGCGTTCGCGATCAGGCCGGGGAATCCTGGGACAACCTCGAGGCGCTCTTCCAGAGCCGCGTCCAGAAGGCGCTGCGGCAGCTCGGCGTGCCGAACGCCGACGAGGTCCGGCTGCTCACCCGGCGCGTCGCGGAATTGAACGCGACGGTGCAGAAGCTGGCCGCGAAGCAGTCCAAGCCGGCGCGCCGCGCGCCCCGACGCAACCGCTGATCCACCGTCCCGCGGAGGTCGCACATGCTCGACCTGCAGCCCGCAACAGCAAGACGCACGCCGCGCCCGGCAAGATTCGGTCTCGCGCTGGCCGGAGGTGGCCCGCTCGGCGCGTTCTACGAGGTCGGCAGCCTGCACGCGATCGGCGAGGCCTTCGCGGGACTGGAACTGACCGACCTCGACATGTACTGCGGCGTGAGCTCCGGGGCGATGATCGCCGCCGGCCTCGCCAACGGCTTCGATACCGCAGACATGGGCGTCGTCTTCATTCACAACGCATCGACTGAATACCCCGTCACGCCCGGACTGTTCCTGCGCCCGGCCCTGAGTGAGTACGCCCATCGCCTGGCGACCCTGCCGGGCCTCGCCGGCGGCATCCTCGCGCAATACCTGCGCGATCCGCGCAAGGACTGGAGCGAGGCCATCGATCCGCTCGGCCGGCTGCTGCCCACCGGCGTGTGCGACAACCAGCCGTTCGAGCGCTTCCTCGCCCGGCTGTTCTCGGAGCATGGCCGGACCAACGATTTCCGCCAGCTGCGGCGCCCGCTCTACGTCGTCGCGACCGAGCTCAACACCGGCGACTCGGTGCGTTTCGGCGAACCCGGCTTCGACCACGTGCCGATCTCCCGGGCCATCCAGGCCAGCACGGCGTTGCCGGGCCTCTATCCGCCGGTGCACATCGACGGCCACACGTACGCGGACGGCGCGCTGCTGCGCACGATGAACGCATCGCTGCTGCTCGATGCCGGTGCTGAGTTCGTGATCTGCATCAACCCGCTCGTCGCGTTCGATGCGTCCAGCGCGCCGCGGCGGCGCAACGGCACGCGCAAGCGCCTGGACCTCGTGAACGGCGGCCTGCCGACGGTGCTGAGCCAGACGTTTCGCGCGATGATCCAGTCCCGCATGCAAGTAGGCATGAAGACTTACAAGAAGCGCTATCCGCAGGCGGACGTCCTGCTGTTCGAACCCGACCGTGGCGACGACGAACTGTTCTTCCAGAACATGTTCCGCTATTCGGACCGCAAGCGCCTCGCCGAGCACGCTTACCAGCGCACCAGGCGCGACCTGCTGGCGCAAGCCGACGGGCTCGAGGTCATGCTCGCGCGGCACGGCCTCGGCTTGCGCCGTGACGTGCTGCGGGACCGGTCGAGGACGTTTGCCGGCGCGGTCCGCGAGCGACGCCGTCGGCAGCAACCCGTGACCGGTCCGCTGCACCAGGCGCTCGACCGTCTGGCAGCCGTGCTGGCGACGCACGCCTGACGGAATGAAGATCCTGGGAGTCGACACCGGCGCACCGCGTCGGCCGGGAAGCGGCGAGCCAGGCAGCCTCGGCCACCTGCTCGTACGCAATACGGCGCTGCGCGGCGCGTTCGCGGACGAGCCGGCTCGACAGGCGCGACTCGCGGAACTGCAGAAGTGGCAATCGCAGCGCCTGCTGCGCTCGCACGATGACCTGCGCCGCAACGTGCGGTACCGGCTGGCCATCGAGTTTTTCTTCAGCGAACTCTACGGCGGGAGCGATCCGCACGCGCGGGATCGCGACCTGCTCAAGGTCCAGCGCGTGATGGAGCGGCTGCTGCCAGCGGAGGGGTTGCGCGCCCTCTGCCTGGCTATCGAGCTCGAGGTACTCTCCCAGGAACTCGACGCGGCCGTCGTACGGGCGCTGCCAGCGGGACCGATCACGGACTCGAGCTACGCGGAGGCCTATCGCAGCGCGGGACGCCGCGCCGACCGGGAGCGACAGATCGACCTGCTCCACGAAATCGGCGGCTACCTCGACCGCGTCGTGCGCAAGCCCATCATCCGGGCGCTCGTGAGGCTGGCGCGCGGGCCCGCACGCGCGGCAGGATTCGGCCTGCTGCAGGCATTCCTCGAGCATGGCCTCGCCGCCTTCGAGGCCCTGCACGGTGCAGATGAATTTCTGGCGGTCATTCGCGACCGGGAATGGCGCACCATGGAGCGCCTGTTCGCAGGCACCGACGATCCCTTCGAATTCCGGGAGACCGGGCGCCGCAGGACGACAGGATGAACGGGAAGCCGAAAAAGAAGCAGAAGCCGCCACCGCGCTGGAGGCGGCACCTGGTACAGGCGGAACTCGAGTTGCCGTCCCCATCGGCCGGGACTGTCGTCTATCGCGACGGCGACGCTGCGCAGGTATTCACGCCGGACCCGTCGTGGTGGCAGCAGCCCGCGGTGGTCATGGCGCTCGCGGCTGCGACGGTCTTGTTGCTGGTGATGACGGCCGTCTCCCTGTTCGCGGCGCATCGCGACCGGCAACTCGCCGCTGCCGCGCAGCTCAGCGCGAAGACACTCACGTTGCGCGCCACGACCGCCGAGCGGGCTGTGCGCATTGCACCGAATCCGCGCAGCTGGTCAGGGACGCCGGATGCCGTGATCCGCTGGCCGGAACCGCCGGAGCTGCTCGACCTCTACCTGGCCGTCGGCTACGCGCAGTTTACGACCTTCGCCGTGACCATCGACAAACCGGATCAGGGCCGCGTCATGATCGTGCAACGGATCGTGCCGGACTCGAACCGCGACCTGCGGCTGTCGCTCAACAGCTCTGCGTTCGGTCCGGGCGAGTACCGCCTCAGGCTGCAGGGCTATACCTGGAACGGCGGGCGCGTCGACGTCGGCTGGGTCCGGCTGGTGGTCAGGTAGGCGACGGGTGCAGCCTTCAGGAGCAACGATGGCGCGCGAACTCTGGCAGCTCGGCGCGACGGACCTTGCTGGCGCAATCCGCACGCGGCAGGTGACAAGCCGGGAAGTGCTCGAAGCGCACCTGGCCCGAGTGGCAGCGGTCAATCCGCAGGTCAACGCGGTCACGACGGTGCTGGAAGCCCAGGCCCGGGCAGCCGCCGATGCCGCCGACGTGGCGTTACGACGCGGCGACGCCACGGGACCCCTGCACGGCGTCCCGGTGACCGTGAAGGTCAACATCGACGTCGCGGGCTCGCCCACCACGGACGGCATGCCGGCGTTTGCCGGCGCCATTCCCGAGCGCGATGCCCCGCTGATCGCGCGCCTCCGGGCCGCCGGCGCGATTCCGTTCGCCCGCACCAACATGCCTGACCTCGGCTTGCGCTGGCACACCGACAGCGCATTGCACGGTGCGACTCGCAATCCGTGGGACCCGGCAGTCACGCCGGGAGGATCGAGCGGAGGCGAAGCCGTCGCGGTGGCCACCGGCATGTCGCCGCTCGGCATCGGCAACGATGTCGGCGGCTCGGTGCGCTGGCCGTCGCAGTGCTGCGGCAACGCGGCGATCCGTCCGACGCTGGGTCACCTGCCGCACCATGACTCGACGCTGCCGATGGAAGTGCCCATCGCGTTCCGGATGTTCATGACCGACGGGCCGATCGCCCGCCACGTGCGCGACCTGCGGCTCGCCCTCAGCGTCGGTGGCGGCGCCTCCCCGTACGACCCCTGGTCGGTTTCGGTCACGCCGGCCACGCCGGGCCGCCCCCTGCGCATCGCGGTCACCACCGACCCCGCCGGCCTGGGTTGCGACGCCGCGATTGCGGATGGCGTTCGTCGCACGGCCGAGTTGCTCCGCGCAGCCGGTTGCGTGATCGAGGCGACGGAGCCGCCGTCCATCGCCGAGGCACACGAACTGTGGGGCACGCTGCTCGGGGCCGAGACCCGCACCCTCGTCGCGCCATTCGTCCGGCCGATCCTCGCGGCCGATGCGATGACCGTCGTCGAACACCTGCTCGATACGTTTCCTTCGGTCGATCTCGCGGGCTACATGGCGGGCCTCGCGCGTCGCACCACGATCGCACGCGAGTGGGAGTTGTTCTTCGAGCGCTTCGACGTGCTGCTCGGCCCGGTCTGCTGCCGCCCGCCGTTTGCCGTCGGTTACGACCTGACCGCGTCGGGCATGGCCGACATCCTTGGCAATAGCCGGCTGGTGACGGCGTGCAATCTTCTCGGACTGCCCGCCGCCGTGGTGCCGGTCGGCGTCGCAGACGGACTGCCGCAGGCGGTGCAGCTCATCAGCGGTCGCTACCGCGAGGACAGCTGCCTCGCAGCCGCGCAGCTCATCGAAGACGCCTGCAGCGCGGTGACTCCGATGGATCCACGCCCGGCACGTCAGCGCTGATCACCACGGACCGCAGCAGGCATCCGCACGCCGCAGGAGCAATCGACCATGAGCCGGGAAGAAACCATCGAACTGCACCGACGACACCTGTCGCGGCACAAGATCGCTCTCTACGAGCAGTTCGGCTGGAACGTCATCGAAGGTCGGCGCGAGGGCGTGTATCTCTGGGACGTCGGTGGCCGGCGCTACTTCGACTGTCACGTCGGCGGCGGCATCTACAACCTCGGCCACCGCAACCCGGAGGTCATCGCCGCGGTCCGGTCCGCGCTGGATCGTTTCGATATCGGCAATCACCACCTGGTATCCACCGAGCGCTCGAATCTCGCGCAGAAACTGGTCGAGTCCGCGGGCTTTGGTCCCGACGGCGAGCGCATGGCGCGCGTCGTGTGGGCCGCGGGCGGCGGCGAGTCGATGGACTTCGCCTTCAAGCTGGCGCGCGGCTACACCGGACGACGGAAGATTCTCTGTCTCGATGGTGGTTACCACGGCCATACCGGGCTCGCGATGGGCGCGGGTGACGACAAGTACGTCGAGCCGTGGAACAGCCGCCCACCCCATTTCGAGAAAGTCGGCATCGAGAATCTGGCGCAGATCGAAAAGTACTTCGACGACGACACGGCCGCCGTGTCGCTCGAGACCGTGCCTGCGACGCTCGGGATGGCCCTCATTCCCATCGACGTGATGAGGCACGTGCGCAAGGTCACGGCTGAGCGCGGAATCCTGCTGATACTCGATGAGATCCAGACGGGTTGCGGGCGCAGCGGCAGGACGTGGGCGTTCCAGCACTACGGGATCCTCCCGGACATCTTCGCCACCGGCAAGGGACTGTCCGGCGGCATCTATCCGATGGCCGCCACGGTTTATCGCGATGCACTGGAGGTCGTGTTCGAACCGAACCCGTTCATTCATTTCTCGTCGTTCGGCGGCAGCGAGATCGGCTGCGCCGCCGCGGAGGTGGTGCTCGACAAGGCGACCGATCCGGCGTTCCTCGCGCACGTGAACCGGATAGCGCAGTACTTCAGGGACGCAGTGGATGAACTCGCGCGGCAGACGCCGAAAGTCGTCGGGCTGAGGCAGCTGGGATTGTTCCAGGCCCTCGAGTTCTGCGACGTCGCGACCTGCATCGCGACCGTGCAGCGCCTGAATTCGAACGGGGTCTTCTGCGTGTTCGCGAACAACGACCGCATCTGCCTGCAACTGATGCCGCCGCTGACCATCACCGAAGAAGAAGCGCGGGAACTGATGGAGCTGGTGCGGAAGAGCGTCGTGGAAGCGCAGGGCCGGGACCTCGGCAGCTCCGAATACTTAAGCACGCAGACGCAACCACGGCTCAGGAACGTCGTGCGTCGCCTCTAGCGGCGATCTGCACCCTCTCCCGTCTTGCGGATCCGCTCCCTCTCCCGCCTTGCGGGAGAGGGTTGGGGTGAGGGCTGCCCGTCCGGGCGGCTGACGGCGGTCAGAACCTCTCTGCTGTGACCACTCGGCCGTCGAAATCCTGCTGACCTGAGGCCGAAGAATCCATATAACTTATTGCTTATTAAACGATTTCTGATAGACTGTATATATGTACAGGCTCTCCGGAGAGCGTCATGGAAGGTGCTGTTTTGGGGGTTGACGCGGGTCTTTCCACCCGCGAACTCGAGGCCCGGATCACCGAACTGGCTGGGCACCTGAACGCCGCGAACCACCGCTGGCTCATGCTCATCGCCGAGTTCGATCGACGCCAGGCATGGTCCGACGGCGTCACTCGGTCGTGCGCCCACTGGCTGCATTGGAAGTGCGGTCTCGATCTCGGTGCCGCGCGCGAGAAGCTGCGGGTCGCCCGCGCACTCGAGGCACTCCCGCTGATCGGCGCCGCGATGAGCCGCGGTGAGGTCAGCTACTCGAAGGTGCGCGCGATCACGCGCGTGGCGAGCCCGGCTACGGAATCCCTGTTGCTGTCCGTTGCGCTGTACGGGACGACTCACCACGTCGAGACGCTGGTGCGCCAGTTCCGGCGCGTGCAGGAGGTCGAGGAGCTGTCGCGCGAGCAGCGCCAGCATGCCAACCGCAGCGTCACCTGGTTTCATGACGACTACGGTTCGCTGATCATCAAGGCACGCCTCCCCGCCGAGTCCGGCGCGCTGTTCCTCAAGGCGCTCGATGCGGCACTCGATGAGTTTCCGCTTCCGGACGTTTCAGCTGAAACGTCAGTAGCGCGTGAGCGCTCAACGCGAGTGCCGTGTCAACGGCCAACGTCAATTCACGCGCGCCCGAGTCTTTCCAGCCGTCGCGCGGATGCGCTCGCTATCGTGACCGAGAGCTTCGTGAAGCATGGTGCCGAGGCGCTGAACGGCGGCGAGCGACACCAGATCGTCGTCCACGTCGATGCCAAGACGCTGCAAGCTCGCGCAACCGGCCGCTGCGAGTTCGAGGACGGGCCCGCGATGCCGGTCGAGACTGTGCGCCGCCTGTCGTGCGACGCCAGCATCGTCAGAATCATCGAGGATGAGCGCGGCGAGCCGCTCGACGTCGGCCGCAAGACGCGCACCATCCCTCCAGCGCTGCGGCGAGCGCTGAATTCACGCGATCAGGGCTGTGTGTTCCCCGGTTGCACGCACAAACGCTACGTGGACGGCCACCACATTCATCATTGGGCCGGAGGCGGCGAGACCAAGCTGTCGAATCTCGTGTCACTTTGCCGCTTCCATC
>Ga0315287_10001045_pt1 | contig 25017 bp, 24 predicted proteins | sample YL17G11_0_MG_FD_205037 | JGI IMG/M metagenome (GOLD analysis project Ga0315287, IMG submission 205037) | Sediment microbial communities from Yellowstone Lake, YNP, Wyoming, USA - YL17G11_0 | ecosystem: Environmental > Aquatic > Freshwater > Lake > Sediment | place: USA: Wyoming | collected... | reverse complement strand
TGCGCCCCAAACAGGGGGAAAAGATGGGTCGCAAAAAAGGACAAGGCGCAGGCAGGAACGGAAGGGACAGTCACGGCCAGCATAGGGGCGTAAAAGTTTTCTCCAGCCAGGTCGTCACAGCCGGCAGCATCCTGGTCCGGCAGGTGGGGACTAAAATCCATCCGGGCCTGAACGTGGGCAAGGGAAAAGACTGCACGCTCTTTGCCATGATCGACGGCAAGGTGGTTTACGAGAATTTCGGCAAAGACCGAAAGCGCGTGAAAGTAATCCCCCAGGCGCAGTGATCCCGGGTAATTTAAATTGATCAACCGGAACGGAGGCTTAGGCCTCCTTTTTGTTTCAAATGGCGCTGAACAAATCCGTGACAGAGTCATCCACCGCAAAGGCGCATCCAGCCTTCGCAGCCGATTCATCCTTCGCAGTAGCGGCGCTACCGCTATGGAGAACGGGAGCTGCTTCGGCGGAGTAGGCAAGTTCGCAAAGGAAAAAATATTTTTTCCTCGTCGTTCCCGCGAAAGCGAGAACCCAGAATTAAATCGTTCTGGTTTCCCTCTTTCGAGGGAACAGGCCTGGATTCCCGGTCAAGCCGGGAATGACAGCAAAAAATTTTGGAACCCAAAATATTCTTCGCGTCCTTTGCGTCTTTGCGGTAAAACAAATTCCTTAAAATCCATAACAAGATAAAATAATAGACATGAAATTCATTGACCAGGTAAGCATCAGAGTCCGGGCCGGGGACGGCGGGAACGGCTGCGTCAGCTTCCGCCGCGAAAAATATGTGCCGCGCGGTGGGCCCGACGGAGGAGACGGCGGCAACGGCGGAGATGTGGTTATAACCGCGGACCCCAACCTGCGCACGCTCCTGGACCTTTCTTTCCAAAGACATTACTCGGCTAAACACGGCGAGCACGGCCAGGGTTCGCAGATGAACGGGAAGAACCGGCCCGACCTGGTGATCCCGGTGCCGGTCGGGTGCGAGGTTTATGACGAGAACACCGGTGAGCTGATGGCGGACCTGGTGGCGCCGGGTCAAAGGGTGGTGGTCGCCCAGGGCGGAAAGGGCGGGAGAGGCAACATGCATTTCAAAAGCTCCGTCAACCAGGCCCCGCGCAAGGCTGAAGATGGAGGCAAGGGCGAGGAGCGGATGATCCGCATTGAGCTGAAGCTCCTTTCCGAAGTGGGGATCCTGGGATTCCCCAACGCGGGAAAGAGCACGCTCATCTCAAGGCTGAGCGCGGCCCGGCCCAAGATTGCGGACTACCCGTTCACCACGCTCGTGCCCAACCTGGGGGTGGTCAAGCATGAAAATTACGAGAGCTTTGTGATCGCGGACCTCCCCGGCCTGATCAAGGGCGCAAGCCAGGGAGCCGGACTTGGTATCCAGTTCCTGCGACATATCGAGCGCACCCGGATCCTGGTCCACCTCGTGGAATGCACAAGCGAAAACCCGGTTGATGACATGAAGGTGATTGAGGAAGAGTTGAAGGCGTATGACCCGTCTTTGCTCAAGCGGCAAAGAGTGATTGTGTTGAGCAAGACCGATCTGTGCCGGGATCAAAAGGAAATAAAAAAGAAGCTGGGGTCGTTCAAGAAAAAAAAATATCCGGCGCTGGCCATCAGTTCCGTGACCGGCGAGGGCCTGGACGAGTTGGTGTCCTGGGTGGCCCAAAAGCTTAGAATGGAGAAAAAGGCGGCAAAGTTGGAGGCGCGGGATTGAAGGACAACCAGGAAAATTTCCGGGGCAGGATCCGTGGGAGCCGGAGCGTGGTGGTCAAGGTCGGAAGCCAGGTCATGGTTGACGACAAGGAAAAAATCGACCGCGGATTTTTTGAGAGCCTGGCCCAGACCCTCTCCGGCCTGGTCCGGCAAGGCAAAAAAATCACCATCGTTTCCAGCGGGGCCATCGTCAACGGAATGCTTCAACTCCCCGGCCTGAAAAAGCCCCTGACCATGCCGGAAAAGCAGGCGGTCGCGGGCTTGGGCCAGCCCATGCTCATGCAGCATTACCAGCGCGCGTTTTCCGAATATAAAATCCCGGTCGGGCAGGTGCTGCTCACCCACGAGGATTTTTCCGTCCGGACCCGGTACCTCAATTCCAAGAACACCCTGGAGGAGATGCATCGGCTGGGCATAGTGCCGGTGATCAATGAGAACGACACTGTTGCGGTGGAAGAGATCCGCTTTGGAGAGAACGACCAGCTTGCGGCCCTGGTCGCGGTCATGCTCAAGGCCGATCTCCTGGTAATCCTTTCCGCGGCGCCCGGGTTCTGCCGGGCCGACCCGCTGAAAAACCCGGGCGCCGAGGTCATACCCGTGATCCGGTCGCTGGACCGGAAGCTTTACGAGTGCGCGGGAGAGGGCAGGAGCAAGTCCGGCTCCGGGGGCATGAAGAGCAAGGTCAAGGCCGCGGTGGTTGCGGCCGCGGCCGGGATCCCGACTTTCATCGGCTCGGGCAAAGACCCCGGGGTTTTGAAAAAATTTCTGGAAGGAAAAATCATGGGCAGCCTGATCCTTCCCCAAGGCAGGATGCTCAAGGGCTTAAAGCACTGGCTGCTTTTTGCCGGAAAGCACAAGGGCGAGTTGAAGATCGACCGCGGCGCGGTGAAGGCGCTGGTCGAGCGCAACAAGAGTCTGCTCCCGAGCGGGCTTTTGGAGGTCAGGGGCAGGTTCATGTCCGGGGAACTGGTCGCGGTGCTGGACGATCAGGGCAGGGAGGTCGCCAAGGGCCTGGTGAATTACAATTCCGAGGACTTGAAAAAGATCAAGGGCCTGCAAACCGGCCAGATCGAAGAAACCCTGGGCGTCAAGGATTACGATGAGGTCATTCACCGGGACAACCTCGTGCTTTCCAACCGGAATTTGACTTGAAAAATTTTACAACCGCTCCCAAATAAGGTATCCTTAAAGCAGGAGTCATAGGAGTTTAAAAGCTGGTAAAAGAATCTCTGGTAATGGCTAAGATGGCCAAGGAAGCCAGGAAAAGCCTCCGGGTCGCGGACGCCGCGCAAAAAAACCGGGCGCTCCTGCTCATCGCTCAAGCCCTCCTGGAAAATCAACAAAAGCTGCTGGCCTCCAATAAAAAGGACCTGATGGCCGGCAAGGCCAAAGGCTTGAGCGCCGCGCTTTTGGACCGGCTCAAGCTGACGCCGGACCGGATTTCCACAATGGCCAAGAGCGTGCGCGAGGTGGTCGGCCTGCCCGACCCGGTCGGAGAGATAGTGAGGACCTGGACCCGGCCCAACGGCATGATGATCGGGAGGATGAGGATACCGCTGGGCGTGATCCTGATCATTTACGAGGCGCGTCCGAACGTCACGGTGGAAGCGGCCAGCCTGTGCTTGAAAAGCGGCAACGCCGTGATCCTGCGCGGCGGCTCCGAGGCGATCAATTCCAACCTGGCGCTCGGGAACATAATCGGCGCCTGTCTTGAAAAAGCCGGGATCGACCCGGCCGCGGTCCAGGTGGCGCCGGACGCGGGCCACAGGATTGTTGACGAGCTGTTAAAACTCGATGAGTATATCGACCTGGTGATCCCTCGCGGGGGAGAAACCCTGATCCGCAAGGTGGTCTCCATGTCGCGCATCCCGACCCTGAAGCATTACAAGGGCGTCTGCCACATTTTCGTGGACCGGGACGCGGACCTGAACAAGGCGAGCACGATCTGCTACAACGCCAAGGTGCAGAGGCCCGCGGTGTGCAACGCCATGGAGACGCTCCTGGTGGACAAGCCGGTCGCGAAAAAATTTCTGCCCGGGATGGCGAAAAAATTCAAGGCCGCGGGCGTGGAGATCCGCGGCTGCCCGGAGACCCTGAAAATTCTGCCGGGCGTGAAGCGCGCGACCGAAGACGACTGGGCCGCGGAATACCTGGACCTGATCCTGGCAGTCAGGGTGGTGGAGGGCATGGACCAGGCCATCGAGCACATCCAGAGATACGGCTCCGACCATACCGAGGCGGTCATCACCGAGGATTATTCCCGGGCTCTGCAGTTCCTGAAGCGCGTGGATTCCAGTTCGGTGATGATCAACGCGTCCACCCGGCTGAGCGACGGGTTTGAATACGGAATGGGCGCGGAAATCGGGATCAGCACCACCCGGCTCCATGCTTACGGGCCCATGGCTCTTGAAGAATTGACCGTGACCAAGTTCGTGGTGTTCGGGAGCGGACAGATCCGCACATGAAAAGGAGAGACTAAATTGAATATCGGAGTCTATGGCGGCACATTCAACCCCATCCATTTCGGGCATTTGCGCACCGCGGAAGAGGTGTTCCATAAATTCAAACTGGGCAAAGTCATCTTCGTGCCCTGCGCCCAGCCCCCGCACAAGCACGCGGGGGACATCATCGACCCCCTCCACCGGCTGAAGATGGCCATCCTTTCCACAACCGGCAACGAGCATTTTTCGGTCTCGGACCTGGAGATCGTGCGCCAGGGAAAAAGTTACACCATCCTCACCATCCGCGAGCTGAAAAAGCAAAACCCGGAGGCGGCCATCTTTTTCATCCTGGGACTGGAAGCTTTTCTCGAGATCAACACCTGGTATCACTGGAAGGAGCTTTTTTCCGAGACCAATTTCATCGTGACCACCCGGCCCGGAAGCCCCAAGGTCGCGGTGAGCAAGATCATCCCCGGGCAGGTGCGCAAAGAATTCAAGTTCGACCCGCGGCAAAAACAGTTCATTCACAAGTCGGGATGCAAGGTGATTTTCACCGAGGTGACCAGCCTTGATATTTCAGCGTCCGCGATCCGGAAGCTGGTGAAAGAGGGCAAGTCCATCCGCTATCTTGTGCCCCGCCGCGCCAGCGAATATATAAATGAGAACAAACTTTACCATGAGTGAGGATTAAATTTTCAAGATGATCCCAAAAAGCTCTTTGAGGAAGGCCCGGGCGGTTCCCAAAAAATTAACCAGCAAGAACAAGGCCCTGCTCGCGGTTTCCGCGGGACAGGCGATCAAGGCCGTGGAACCGGTGGTGATCAAGGTGGGGGAGCTGGTGGACTATACGGACTATTTCGTGATCATGCACGGGGAGAGCACCCGCCAGGTGATGGCGATCGCGGAAAGCATACTCGGCTTGGTCGCGCAGTCATCCGAAGCCAGGGTCTCGGTTGAAGGCGAGCAGGAGGGCAGGTGGGTGGTGGTCGACTGGGGCGACGTGGTGGTCCATGTCTTTTTGCGCGAGCTTAGGGAATTTTACGAGCTGGAAAAATTGTGGGCGGATGCGCCCCGGGTTTCTCTACCCGGCTGAAGCGGGCTCAAAAACCAAAGACCATCCCAATGAAAATACACATCGTTGCAGTCGGGAAAATAAAAGATAAAATAGTCAGGCAAAAAATAGAGGAGTATCTGGAGAGGCCGGGCAAGGGATTTGAAGTCGTGCTCAAGGAAGTGCTGGACGGGAGGGGTGACGCCGCGGAAATGAAAAAGCAGGAAGCCCAGCGGATATTGAGCGCGCTTCCTAAGCGGGCCTTCCTGGCGGCCTTGGACGAGCGGGGCGAGGAACTGGACAGCCGGGGCTTCGCGGAGCTGGTCAGGAAGCGGATCAACATGGGGCTGGACCTGGCATTCATCATCGGCGGGGCATACGGTCTGGACGAAAAAGTGGGGCTGGCCTCGGACAAGGTGATCGCGCTGAGCAGGCTGACTTTTTCGCACGAACTGGCCCGGCTGGTATTGGCCGAGCAGATTTACCGGGCTTTTAGTATAATAAAAGGTGCGCCGTATCATCATTAAACAAGGAGGTTAAGATGGTTAGCTATACCGCAAAGTTGGAGAGAAGGAGACAGCTCAATCACAAGAAAGCGGGCAAGCAGAACAAAAAAGTGCGCGGCAAGCGCACGCCCAAGTTCCCGGTCCATCAGGAAAAAGCCTGACAATATTTTTGGTCCAAGGTTTTTGCAGGGGCCGGCTCAAAGCCGGCTCCTGTTTTTTTATGACTTGCTTTCCTGCTCCACGGTCTTGCGCAGGGATTCCGCAAACCCCTGCAGGGCGGTGATCGCGGCGTTGATCTCCTGCGCCCCCTTCTCAACCTGCTTGGAAACATCGTAGATCTCTCCGACCGACCCGGCCAGCTGCTCCGAGGCCTTGGTCTGCTGGCCGGAGGAAGCCGTGATTTCCTTGACCGCGCTGAAAGTGGACTCGGCAAACGAGGAGATGGCCTTCAATGTCTCGAGAGCGGAGGCGATGGTTTTCGCCCCGGACAACACCTTGGACTTGCCCTGCTCTGTGACGCTGATGCTCTCGACCGTGGCCTGCTGGATCACCGCCACCAGGTCTTTGATCTGCTTGACCGCCTCCGCGGACTTGGTCGCCAAAAGACGCGTCTCCTCGGCGACCACCATGAACCGCCTGCCCTCCAGACCCGCGCCCGCGGCCTCGATGCTCGCATTCAGGGACAGGATCTCGGTCTTTTCCGCCATGTCCTTGATCAAGGCGACAATGATGTAGGTCTCGCGGAAACGGACCTCCAACTCGGTCATGGCCTTCTGGATCGCATCCATTTGCTCGGTGATGGCGTTGAATTCTTTCTGGGAGCGTTCCAGCTTCTGTTTGCCTTCCTGGGAGGAGCTGAAAGTTGAGGACGCCACCCCGTCCATCAGTTTGGCCCGCTCCTCAATCTCCTTGGCCGTGAAAGCGATCTCCTTGGAGATGGTCGAGGTCTGCTGGAGCGCCGAGGCCTGGCTGGTCGCCCCGGCCGACTGCTGTTTGCTCACGGACACGATGGTGCTCACGGTCTCATCGATTTTGGCGATGCCGGACTTCAGGCCGTCCACCACTTTCTCCATGGACTGGAGTTGGCGCGCGATGGTCGCGGTCATCTGATTAAAGGCGCGGCCCAACTCGGAGAGCTCGTCATTGCTGACCAGCTTGATCGGCTCCCCGTAGCCGCCCTCCCGGACCCGGAGCGCGGCTCTGGTGAGTACGCGCAGGGGCCGCGTGATATTCATCCCCGCGGCAATGGACAGGACCAGGGAAATCAGCACGGCGATAAACATGATCAAAATATAAAAAATCGGGCGGCTGCTGAACCGGGAGTAAAAATATTGCGCTGATTTTATTTCGGGCTCCACGGTTTTTTGGGCCTTTTGAACCAGTTGAGCGCGGCCGGCTTCGGGAAGCACCTGCTCCATCGCCCTCATGTTCGCCAGCAGTTCCTTGTTCTGCCGGTAACCGACAACCACCACGAACCCGGTGCAGGCGATGACCAGGCAGAGCACGGTCACCATGAGTTTCATCATCACCGGTATTTTCGAGCCCGCGCTCCGGGCCGGCTCGATCCCGAAGGCGCCCTGGTTGCTCAGGTTCAGCACCGGCTGCATCTGCCAGGTGAACCCGTAAATGGCGACCGGCGTGGCCAAAAGCGAACTGATCAGCCCGCCCAGGAAACCGTAGGTGACGATTTCCATGGGCCAGCCCAGCTTTTTGCAGATGATCCAGGCCGCCAGAGCGCCGCCCAACATGTGAAACGGGTATGCCAGGATGGCCATGAAATAAGGGAAGGTCAGGGCCTTGTCCTGGACCGAGGCCGCAAATTTTTCCTCAAACTTCCCGCCCAGGCGCAACAGGTCCAGGAAACGCAGGACCGGCCAAATGTAGATGAAGACCAGGACCGTGAAAACCGACAGGAGCAGGAACACCACCGGCCCCGGGATCATCATCATTTTTATGGCGTCGTCAAAAGTGGGCTGGGCGACCAGGTAGACCAGGGCCTCGGAAGCGGCGATCTGGAAAAGCGCGATCGAGCACATCACCGCGACCAGCCGTGCTATGAATCTGGCTTTGCTCATCTGTTCATCACAAATTGATCGGCATTTTCAGATTATCAACTAACTTTGAAATGTCAATGAAAATGCCCCGGCTTAGGGAGCAAGGGCAAAATTTTTTGCCCGGGTTTTTTTTCGGCGAGGATTGCCCGCGCAATTTTCAAGGTTTGGGTTTGATCGGGCCGATCCCGTTTATGGTCAGGTCCGCCAGGAACCGGATGAGCCGCTCTTCGGAATATTTTTGGTCAAGGCTCTTCCGTATGGACATCATGATAAATGTGCCCATCAGGGCATAGGCGAGAAGTTCGGGGTCTGTCTTCCGGATTATACCGTGTTCCTCATCCTCTTGGATTTGTTTTATCATCGGATCGAGCAGGACGCTGAAGATCATCTTCCAGCCCTGAGTTGAGAGCAGGACATTTTCAGCGCCTGACCCTTTCGGCTTGTACAACAACCCGACGATTCTCTCAAAAAATTCAACAAAAATTCGGCCTTGCGCCTCCATTTTATTCACCGGGTCGCCTTGCTTTCTCACCTTGGTCGCGACAATTGAGTTCGTGTCGGAAAGAATTTTATCCAGCACGGCAATCAGGAGCTTGAGCTTGTCCGGGAAAAACAGGTAGAAAGTCCCGGTGGAAATGCCCGCGGCCTTGGCCACGTCTTTGACGCTGGCGTAATGGAAGCTTTTCCTGCTGAAGATTTCTATGGCGGCCTCAATTATTTTTTCACGGCGCTCGTTTTTCAGGTTTTCCGACACCACCGAGTGATGAATCCCGGGCCCGCGCTCTCCGGATCCGGCCGCGGCTGACTGGTCGCTATGCCGGATCCACTCCTTGAGCGCGGCAAAGGACAGGTTCATTTCAGCCTTGGCTTTTTGAATTGAGAGCAGCCGGTCCAGATGGCTCTGGTCGTAATAGGCCATGGTCCTGCTGGTCTTGAACGGCGGGTGGAGCAGGCCCTCGCGCATGTAAAAATGAATGGTGGTCTTGGGCACGCCCGTAAGCTCGGACAGTTCCGCGATGCGCATGTAAAAATTTTCGCCCGGCTTTTCGCCGGGCATGATCGGCATGTCATCCGAAAACATCTATATTTCAAGCCCCTTTCGCAAAATATTTTTCAACCAGAGCCCGCGAATTATAAAAAATTTTAATCAAGCGCGGGAAAGATGTCAAGTTTTGAAAGCGGGTTCAAAACTGAAGAGCGGATTGTCTTGACAAGCATTCGGATCAATCTTATAATGGAAACTGTAAAAACAATAATAGTTTTTAAAGTTTTTGGGGAGGAGATGAAGCAGGAGCAGGAAATAAAAGACCGGGTGCTTTCGATCGCGCGCGAGAAATTTTTCAGGTTCGGCTTCAGCCGGGTGACCATGGATGAGATTTCAACGGCCGCGGGCATCAGCAAGAAGACGCTCTACCAGCTTTTTGGGGACAAGGAGCATCTGGTGCGCGCGGTGATGAAGATGACGATGAAAGAGATCGAGTCCGGGGTAAAAGCATTGATGCAGGACCCGGGCATTGATTTTGAGGAACGGCTGAAAAGGCTGATGACCTTTATGGGCATGAAACTTTCCTCGATCGGGGAGACCGCGATCAACGACCTGAAGAATTTTTCTCCCGGGATGTGGAAAGAGGTCGAGGAATTCCGGAGGGCGAAAGTGCTGGAGCATTTCGGCCGCAACATTGAGGAGGGAGCGGACAAGGGGGTTTTCCGGCGCGATGTTGACCCGGAGATCATAACCCTGATCTACATCACTCTGATTGAAAAATTGATCAACCCGGACCTGCTCTCCCGGCTCCGGTTTTCACCGCGTGAATTGTTCGAGATGATCCTGAAGGTGATGTTTGAGGGCATACTCACGCGGAGCGCCCGGTCCGCGAAAGTGGGGAAGGAACTGCTTCCAGGCAGGAAAAAAACAGGAGGGTTGTCATGAGGCTCAGAACCGGCTGTGCGATCGCTTTATTGTTGTCGGCGGCGTTCTTCGGGTCCTGTTCCGGGGACCGCAACGGCAAAGAAATTTTAGCCTCCGGCACCATCGAAGCCACGGAAATGAACGTGTCTTCCAAGGTGACTGGGTATGTGGAAAAGCTCCTGGTCGATGAGGGGGCCGCGGTCAAGACCGGCGACAAACTGGCGGAGCTGGAACACAAAAATTACGACCTGCAGCTCGCCCAGGCCCAGGCCGGGCTGGACCTGGCCTCGGCCCAGCTAAGGCTGGCGCTGAAAGGCGCGCGCATTGAAGACATCAGCCAGGCCGAGCAGGTTCTCAAGCAGGCCCAGGCCTCCCTCAAGCAGGCCGAAGATGACAAGACGCATGTCAACCGGTTGTTCCAGGAGGGGACATACACCCGCAAGAACAAGCTGGACGTGGACACCCGGTATAATGTTGTGTTCGCCCAGTACAACCAGGCCAGACAGAACCTGGCCAAGGTCAAAAATATTTCCCGGCCCGAGGAAATCGATTCGGCCAAGGCGCGCCAGGACCAGGCCCAGGCCACCGTGGACCTGATCAAGCGCCAGATTTCCGATTGCACGATCGCCTCCCAGGTAGACGGCATAGTCACCCACAAGCTGGTGAACCCGGGAGAGCTGGTCCTGCCGGGCGGCGCGCTCTTCACCATCTCGGAGCTGGACCGGGTCAAGCTCATGATCTATGTCACGGAAAAGGAGCTGGGCCGGGTCAAGGTCGGGCAGCAGGCCGATGTCTTCATCGACGCCTTTCCCAAACGCGCCTTTCCGGGCAAGGTTATCTATGTGTCGCCGGTTGCTGAGTTCACGCCCAAGAACATCCAGACCAAGGAGGAACGGGTGAAGCTGGTTTTCGGAGTGAAGATAGAGATCAACAACCCGGAGGGCATACTCAAGCCGGGCATGCCCGCGGATGCCGTGGTCAAGACCAACTAGCGGGTTTGGGGAAGGATCGGGCAATGTCCGGGAATGCCGTTGAAGTAAAGGGTCTTACGAAGAAATTCGGAGAGCTCATCGCGGTCAACAACATCGACCTGGTGATCCGGCGCGGGGAGATGTTCAGCATCGTGGGCCCGGACGGCGCGGGCAAGACCACCTTCATCCGGATGCTGTGCGGGATCATGGAGCCGAGCTCGGGCTCGGCCAAAATTCTGGACCACGACCTGGCCACGGAGCTTGAGCAAGCCAAGCGCCACATCGGCTATCTTTCCCAGCGCTTCAGCCTTTACGGCGATTTGACGGTTGACGAGAACATCGAGTTCTTCGCGGAGATAAACGAGGTCAAGGACTACAGGCCCCGGCGCGAGCAGCTCCTGGAGTTCACCCGGCTCACCCCCTTCCGGAAGCGGCTGGCGGAAAAACTCTCGGGAGGCATGAAGCAGAAACTCGCGCTCGCCTGCACCCTGGTCCACACCCCGGAGATCATACTGCTCGACGAGCCGACCACGGGCGTGGACCCGGTCTCGCGCCGGGATTTCTGGAAAATACTCTACGACCTGCTCCAGAGCGGGATCACCATCGTCATGACCACGCCCTATCTGGACGAGGCGGAGCGCTGCTCGCGGGTGGCGCTGATCAACAAGGGAGCGCTCATGGTGGTCGACACCCCGGCCCATGTCAAGGGCCTGATGAAAGGAATCATCATCGAAATCGTGTGCGACCGGATCCGCAAGGCCGCGGCCGCGCTCAAGGGAATTCCGGGGATCGAGGAGGTGCAGGCGTTCGGAGACCGCCTGAACATAGTGGTCAAGGACCGGGACCGGGACATGAGGACCGCGGGGGACGCGCTTAAAGGCCAGGGGATCGACCTGAAAGGCTGGCGGGTGGTCCCGCCCTCCCTGGAAAATGTGTTCATATCCATGCTTAAAAACGCATGACCGGAGCAAGTGATGACTGAATACGCGATCGAAGTAAAAAGCCTGAGCAAGAAGTTCAAGGAATTTATCGCGGTGGACAATGTCAGCTTCGATGTAAGGAAAGGAGAAATCTTCGGGTTCCTGGGCGCGAACGGCGCGGGAAAGTCCACCACCATCAGGATGCTGTGCGGGCTTTTGAACTCGAGCTCCGGGACCGCGACCGTGGCCGGGTTCGACATCAACAAGAACCCGGAAAAGGTGAAAGAGAACATCGGGTACATGTCCCAGAAATTTTCCCTTTACGAGGACCTGACCGTTACCGAGAACATCGAATTTTTCGGGGGCATCTACGGGCTTTCCCGGGCAAGGGTCAAGGAGCGCATGGAATGGGTGCTCGGGATGGCCGGGCTTTCCGGCCGCGAGCACAGCCTGACCCGCGAGCTTGCCGGGGGCTGGAAGCAAAGGCTGGCCCTGGGCTGCGCCGTGCTCCACGACCCTCGGATTGTTTTCCTGGACGAGCCCACCGGGGGGGTTGACCCCATCTCGCGCCGCAATTTCTGGGAACTGATCAACAAGCTTTCCGAGCAGGGCACAACCGTCATGGTCACCACCCATTACCTGGACGAGGCGGAATACTGCAACCGGATCATCCTGATCCAGGCCGGCCGGCTCATCGCCAGCGGCAGCCCCCAGGAGCTGAAAGAAAAATATATCACCAACCCCATGCTCGAGATACAATGCGACAAGGTCGTGGAGGCCATGACTCTGCTCCAGAAGCAGGACTGGATTGTGGAGACCTCGATCTTCGGGACCGACCTCCATGTCAGCGTCCAGGACGAGCAGACCGGGAGGGCGAAAGCCCGGGAGCTGCTCGAGCAAAACCGGATCGCGGTCCGCCAGATCGACCGCATCTCGCCCTCGCTGGAGGACGTGTTCATCCACTTGATCGAGAAGCAGTCCGGCGCGGCCGGGAGCGCGGGGGCCTAGCCATGTTCAGGCGGATCAAACCGATCATCAAAAAGGAGTTCCGGCAGGTGTCCCGGGACACGGGAACCCTCGGGATCCTGGTATTCCTGCCCATGTTCCTGCTCATCATGTTCGGGTACGCGCTCAATTTCGATGTCAAGCATATTTCGCTCGCGGTCTATGACGAAGACCGGTCCAAGACCAGCCGCGACTTTATCCGGGAATTTTTCCAGTCCGAATATTTCGACCAGAAATATTACCTGAAAGACAAAAGCCGGATCAACGAGCTCCTGGATGAGGGCCAGGTGACCGGGGTCCTGGTGGTGCCTTGCGACTTTTCCAAGAAAGTGCTCGCCGGCCAGGACGCCCAGGTGCAGATATTGGTCGACGGCTCCAACTCCAACGCCGCGGCCACCGTGATCGGGTACGCCAGCGGCATCGTCCAGGCCTATACCTCAAAAATCCTGATCGACCTGCTGCTCGTGAAAACCGGACGGACATTCTCGCTGCCCATAGATTTCCGGCCCCGGGTCTGGTACAACCCGGAACTGAAGAGCGCGCAGTTCCTGGTCCCGGGACTGATCGCCTTCATCCTGATGATCTCCGGGGTCATCTCCACCGCGCTCTCCGTGGTCCGGGAAAAGGAGCGCGGGACCATGGAGCAGATCATCGTGTCCCCGATCAAGCCCCTGGAACTTATCATCGGCAAGGCCATCGCCTATATCGTCATATCCCTGGTTTCCGCGTATCTGATCCTGCTCATGGGCTGGCTGGTCTTTGATGTCCCGGTCAAGGGCAGCCAGGTCCAGTTGTTCCTGGTCACGCTCCTGTTCTTGTTCGTGGCCCTGGGAATGGGGTTGTTCATTTCCACCATCTCCGATTCCCAGCAGGTGGCTTTCCAGATTTCCGCCCTGCTCACAATCCTGCCCACTTTCCTGCTCTCCGGGTTCGTTTTCCCGATCCGGAACATGCCCTATCCCATCCAGATCGTCACCTATATCATCCCGGCGCGATATTTCCTGGTCGCGCTGAGGGCGATCATGCTCAAGGGCGTGGGCATCGCCGTTTTCTGGCAGCAGATACTTTTCATGATTGCTTTTGCGGCGCTCATGGTCGGCCTGAGCTGGGCTCGGATGAGGAAAAAGAGGCTCTGAGATGAGGAGCATCATCCACATAATCAAAAAAGAATTCCTGCAGCTGAGGCGCGACCGCAGGATGCTGCCCATCATTTTCATCGCCCCGGTCATCCAGCTCATCATCCTGGGATACGCCGCCAACCTGGACATCAAAAACATCCGCACCGTCATCTGCGACCTGGACCGCACCGAGACCTCCCGCGACTTCGTTTCCAAATTCAGCAACTCGGAATATTTCGAGGTCAATGATTACATCTACGACCTCAAGGACATCGACCATTACCTGGACTACGGACATGCCTCAATTGCCATCGTGATCCCCCGAAAGTTCGGGAGCGACCTCCTGGCCGGCAGGCAGCCCCAACTCCAGGTGATCTTCGATGGCTCGGAGTCTACCTACGCCACCGCGGGAATCCAGTACGCGACCATCATCGTCAACACCTATTCCCGGGAGATCGTGCTTAAAACCCTGGCGCGATTGCGAGACCAATCGTTGAGAATCCCCAGCATCAACCCCCAATTCAGGGTCTGGTACAACCCGGACTTGAAGAGCCGGAACTTCATGGTCCCGGGCGTGCTCGCCCTGCTCCTGATGGTGATGACCACCCTGCTCACCGCGCTCGCCATCGTCAAGGAAAAAGAGGTGGGCACCATGGAACAATTGATCGTCTCGCCCATCCGGCCATATGCCCTGATCATCGGCAAACTCGCGCCTTTCATCATAATCGGGATGGTGGACATACTCCTGGTCCTGCTGGTGGCCACCTTCGTATTCGATGTGCCCGTGAAAGGAAGCGTATTTCTGCTCTTCGGACTGTGCGTGGTCTATTTGATGACCACTCTGGGGCTGGGACTCTTCGTTTCCACCATCTCCAAAAACCAGCAGCAGGCCATGCTGGGGGCCATGTTCTTTCTTATGATGCCCATGATCTATCTCTCGGGGTTCGTGTTCCCCATCGAAAACATGCCCAAGGCCATGCAGTATGTTACTTACATCATCCCGCTCCGCTATTTCATAATCATCATCAGAGGGCTGTTCCTCAAAGGCGTGGGAATGCACGAGCTCTGGGGACAGGCCCTGACACTCTTCCTGTTCGGGCTCGCCATCCTTGCCCTGAGCGTGTCCAGGTTCAGCAAAAAAGTGGGATAATTTTTCGGAGTGCGGCGTCAGCGTCCGTACGGGCGGGGCTGCCAGCCTTCGTAGCCGAATGCTACTTCGGCGGAGTAGGCTGCCCCGCCCCATTTGAAGGGCAAGGCGAGCCTTGCCCCTACATTGGGATCCTTGACCTTAATAAAGAAAATTTTATAATGAACCCATTATGAAAAAGAAACTTATTCCGGCATTAATGGTTCTCACTTTCCTGGCCGCGGCCTGCGCAACCAGCGGGTACAACAAGGGGCAGTTCAACCTCTACAACCCGGAGTCCGAGGCCAGGCTGGGAAACGATCTCTCCGCGCAGATGCTGAGCGAGTACCGGAAGAAGGGCCAGGTCTATGACGACCCGGCGGCCAACGCTTATATCAACACCCTGGGCCAGCGCATCGCCCAGTCCCTGCCCGAAAAATTATACCCCTACCATTTCTATATTTTGAAGAGCAAGGAGGTCAACGCCTTTGCGATCCCCGGAGGCCATATCTTCATCTTTACGGGCTTGATCAATTATTGCGAGAACGAGGCGGAACTGGCCGGAGTCATGGCGCACGAGGCCGGGCATATCGTGGCCCGGCACGGGACCGAGCAACTGAGCGCGCAGATGGCCGCGGCCGCGGCCGGAGCCGTGCTGGTCGCGGGCCTGAGCGGGCAGGTGGACCCCGAGATCACCCAGCTCGCCGTGGACATCGTGTCCACCGGAGTGTTCCTGGCATACAGCCGCAAGGACGAGCGGGAGGCCGACGACATCGGCGCGCGCACGGTTTTCAAGGCCGGGTTCAACCCCTCGGGAATGGTCAACTTTTTCGACCGGCTTTCCAAAAAGCAGGGCAGGATGAGCGATATCGAAGTTTTTTTAAGCACCCACCCCGACCCCGGAGACCGCGAGCAGCATGTCAAGAATATCGTCATGGAACTGGGCCCGACCGAAAGCCTGGCCTGGAACTCGGACCAGTTCAACCAGATAAAGGCGCAGGTCTCAAAAATCGTCTACCCGCCGGATAAAAAAACAATCAAGAAATAGTAATTATTGGCCTCTAGAATTTGTTGAACCGCAAAGGCGCAAAGAGCGCAAAGAATTAAATTTTTCTTCTGATATTCACGAGTATAATTTTTAAGATTTCCTTTGCGTCCTTCGCGTCTTTGCGGTTAGTCAGAATTATTTTGAAGCCGGGGACGGCGCGCGGTCAGCATCAATACCAGCGCGATCGCGTAGAAGATGACGAATCCGATGTATGCGTAATTGTAACTCCCGAACAGGTCAAAACTCTGACCCATCATGATGAAGCCCGCGCTCTCGCTCAAGAGGAACAGGGCGATATATCCGTAAACCTTTGCGAAATTTTCTCTTCCGAAAAATTCCGCGGTGACCACCGCGATCGTGCTCATCACCCCGCCCATGCCCAGGCCGAAGAGCACGATGAAGGTGGAGAGTATGAAAATCGATTTCCCGGTGGTGAGCACCAACAGTCCCGCGATCTGGCACAGGATCGCGCACGCCACCACCTTGCGCGCGTCAAACCGGTCGCACAGCCAGCCCCAGAAAATCTTGCCGCCCGAGCCGATCAGGGCCGTGACCGCCATCATGAGCATGGCCTTTTCGCTGGAAAAGCCGATGTCGTTGAAGCGCGGCTTGAGCTGGCTCATCACGCCCACCACCCCCGGGATCATCAACGCGTAGGCGAACCCGATGTTCCAGAACGCCTGGGTGCGCACCAGCTTTGAATTCGAGATCAACGCCGGCGCCTGGTTTAAAAACTTGCCCGGCTCGGTCGGGTGCGGCTCCGGGGCGATCCCGTCCGGGTGCATGCCGTATTGCTCGGGCCGGTTCTTCATGAAAAAGCCGGTGGAGAAAACGATCGCGACCCAGGACATCAGCGCGATGATCGCGTAGGCATTGGCCAGACTCACCCGGGTCAGCAAAAAGAGCGCGAGCGGCGGCACCAGCGCGCCCGAGAGCGAGATGCCCGAGGTGGAAATCCCCAGCGCCTTGCCCCGGTATTTCACGAACCAGTTGGACACCGCGGCATTGGGCACCAGGCCGTTGATCCCCACGTTGCTGATGTAAAGTATGGTCGCGGCCAGGTAAAACAACCACAGGCTGTCCGCTTGGCCCATCATGGCGAAGGCGGCGCAGGAGATGCACGCGCAGATCAGCATAAGCGGCTTCACGCCGTAACGGTTGACCAGCCTCCCGAAGGCGGGCTGGGTGAGCTTCCCGATTATTGCCAGGCTGGGAGCGATATTGACCGCGGTCCGGCTCCAATTGTGCTCCGCGCACAAGGGCTGCATAAAAGCGTTCCAGCCGTAAAAGCCCATGCCGTTGGACATGAAATTGGCGATGAAGGTCACGCCCACTATCCACCAGCCGTAAAAGATCGGAGGTTTTTTGGATTCCGCGCTCATTTGTCAAAACGCCGTTTCAAAGCGAGGCTGATTTTATCACACTAACAGGCCCGGTGCTATTTGCGCCCATCCCGTGCTCTCTCTGCTGGAAGACAACCTATCCGGCAAGTGAGAAAATTTATCCGCTATTGACAAAAGATCAAAATTCATATACATTAAAATTTACATGGGGTGGTGATCAAATATATTCCTGACCTCGACCAGTATCAGAAGCTGGCCCGCCAAGGTAATCTGATCCCGGTTTTCGGAGAAATCCTCTGGGACCTTGAAAGTCCGGTAGGGGTATTTTTGCGCCAAGACCCCAGCGATTACGCGTTCCTGCTCGAAAGCGTGGAAGGCGGCGAAAAATGGGCAAGATACTCTTTCCTCGGATCGGAACCCCGCATCATCTACAAGAGCAAGGGCAGCCGCGCCGAAATAATCGAAGGCTCAAGCTTTAGAGCCATTGAGGGCATCAAGCACCCGCTGGAGCCGCTGCGTGAAATCCTGAAAAGCTATCAACCGGTGCAGGTCCCGGGCCTGCCCCGCTTCTTCGGGGGCGCGGTCGGATACCTGGGATACGACCTGGTCCGGTTTTTTGAAAAGCTGCCGGAAAAAAATCCCGACCTGTCCGGGAGCTACGACGTCCACATGTTCATCACCGACAAGATCATCATCTTCGACCGACTCAAGCAGACCATCAAGGTCGTGGTCAACACCCACCTGGATTCAAATGACTCGCTCCCCGAAAAATACAAGCAAGCAGTCGCCGAGATCGAGCGCATCGCGGCCCGGCTCAAAAGCCCGGCCCCGGTCCCGGAGCCGGCTCCCCAAAAAGACGCGCTCGAATTCCAAAGCAATTTGTCGCAGGCCGAGTTTGAAAAAGCCGTGGGAAAAACCCTGGAATACATCCGCGCCGGGGACATCATCCAGGCCGTGATCAGCCAGAGGTTCCGCGCGCCCGCCCGGGTCGACCCCTTCCAGCTTTACCGCGCGCTAAGGCATATCAACCCCAGCCCCTATCTTTTCTTCTTGAAGATGGGCGGAGAGGTACTGGTGGGCAGCTCGCCCGAGGCCCTGGTGCGCGTGGAAGAGGGCAGGGCGGAGACGCGTCCCATTGCCGGCACCCGCCCGCGCGGAAAAACTCCGGAGCAGGACCGCGCCTTGGAAGAGGAGTTGAAGAACGATCCCAAGGAAATGGCCGAGCACATCATGCTGGTTGACCTGGGCCGCAACGACCTGGGCAGGGTGTGCAAGCTCGGCTCGGTCAGGGTCAGCGAGCTGGGAGTGATCGAAAAATACAGCCATGTCATGCACCTGGTGTCGAACGTGGTGGGCGAGGTCGAGCCGGGAAAGGACGCCTTTGACGTCCTGGCCGCGGCCTTCCCGGCCGGGACCCTCACCGGAGCGCCCAAGATCCGGGCCATGGAGATCATCGAGGAGTTGGAGCCCAGCCGCCGCGGGGTTTACGGGGGCGCGGTCGGGTATTTCAGCTTCAACGGCAACATGGACATGTGCATCACCATCCGCACCATTTCGATCAAGGACGGCATGGTCAGCATCCAGGCTGGCGCCGGCATTGTCGCGGACTCCGTGCCCGAGCGCGAGTTCGAGGAAACCGTGAACAAGGCCAAGGCCATGATGCGCGCGGTGGACATGGCCCGCCGCGGCCTTTCCATAAACGGGGAAGAAACATGATCCTCATGATCGATAACTACGACTCCTTCACCTACAACCTGGTGCAATACCTGGGCGAACTGGGGCAGGAGCTCCTGGTCAGGCGCAACGACCAGATCACCATTGCCGAGATTGAAAACCTCAGGCCCCAGAGGATCGTGATCTCGCCCGGGCCCAAAAGCCCGGCCGAGGCCGGCGTGTGCGTGGAGACCATCAGGCATTTCGCGGGAAAGGTGCCCATCCTGGGAGTGTGCCTCGGGCACCAGTCCATCGGCTACGCTTTCGGTGGAAACATCATCCGCGCGAAAAAATTGATGCACGGGAAGACCTCAATGATCAGCCACGACGGCCAGACCATTTTCAAGGGCCTGAAAAACCCGTTCACGGCCACGCGCTACCACTCGCTGGCAATTGAGGAAAAAACTTTGCCTGCTGATTTGCTGGTGAGCGCGCGTTCCGAGGACAACGAGATCATGGGCGTGCGTCATAAAAAATTTGTTATCGAGGGCGTGCAGTTCCATCCTGAGTCGATCCTTACCGAGGACGGCAAAAAATTGCTCCAAAACTTTTTGCAGCTCTAAAAGGAGATTGGGGGTAAACAAAATGATTACGGAAGCGATTGCGCTTTTGGCGGAGGGGAAAGACCTGGATTTGCGGAGCATGACCGCGGTCATGAACGAGATCATGGGCGGCGAGGCCACCGTCAGCCAGGTCGCGGCGTTCCTGATGGGACTGCGCATCAAGGGCGAGACCATTGACGAGATCACCGCGGCCGCAAAAGTCATGCGCGAAAAAGCCACCAAAATCAAGGCGCCCCCGGATGCTATCGACACCTGCGGCACCGGCGGGGACCATTCGCTCACTTTCAACATCTCCACCGCGGCCGCGTTCGTGGCCGCGGGAGCCGGCATCCCGGTGGCCAAGCACGGCAACCGCGCGGCCAGCTCCACCTGCGGGAGCGCGGACGTGCTCTCCGCCCTGGGCGTCAACATCTCGGCCGACGTGAAAACGGTGGAAAACTGCATCGAAAAATGCGGGATCGGCTTTTTGTTCGCGCCTGCGCTCCACGGCGCCATGAAGCACGCCATCACCCCACGCCGCGAAATGGGCATCCGCACCATCTTCAACATCCTCGGGCCGCTGAGCAACCCCGCGGGCGCGAGCCGCCAGCTGCTCGGCGTGTACGACCGTAAATGGGTGGCGCCGGTGGCCGAGGTCTTGAAAAACCTGGGCAGCCAGGCCGCGCTGGTGGTGCACGGCTCGGACGGGCTGGACGAGATCACCACCACCGGCAAGAGTTTTGTCGCGGAGTTAAAAGACGGAAAAGTCCGCGAGTATGAGCTCGATCCCGGGCAGTTCGGGATCGAAAAATACCCGCTGGCCATGATCCGGGGCGGCACGCCCGGATTCAACGCGGACCTGATCAAGGAAGTTCTAAACAATGCCGAAGGCCCCGCGGGAGACATCGTGATCCTTAACGCCGGCGCCGCCATCTACGTGGCGGGCAAGGCCGGCTCCATCAAAGAAGGCATCGAGGCCGCGCGGCGGACCATCAAGTCCGGCAAGGCCCGGGAAAAACTCGAGCAGCTGGTCAAGTATTCAAACCAGGCGGCACAGTGATGCCCACCGCGCTCGATAAAATACTGGACAAAAAAAAACAATGGCTGGAGCAGACCCGCAAGGATTTTCCGCGCAATCAGCTTGAAACCCTGCTCGCCCGCGCCCTGCCCGTGCGGGACCCCTTGAGCTTTTTGCTTGCAAAAGAAGACGGAGAGATACCGGTCATCGCGGAGATCAAGCGCAAAAGCCCGAGCGCGGGAGAGATTCTTCCCGGCTTGAGCCCGGCGCGGCTCGCCAAGGATTACGAGCAGGCCGGGGCCCGGGCGGTCTCGGTCTTGTGCGAGCAGGATTTTTTCGGCGGCAGCCTGGAAGACCTGAAGGAAGCCAAATCTGCTTGCGGCCTTCCCGTGCTGTGCAAGGATTTCATCATCTCGACTTTTCAGGTGCTCCTGGCCCGGATTAACGGCGCGGACCTGGCGCTCTTGATCGCAAGCGCGCTCGACCAAAGAAAACTCAACGAACTTTTTCTCCTGATCAAGGAAATGGGGATGACGCCCCTGGTTGAGGTCCACGACCAGGAGGAGTTGGAACGCGCGCTCGAGCTGGGCGCGAAATTGATCGGCGTCAACAACCGCAACCTTTCAAACCTGGAAGTCAGCCTGGATGCCACGCGCAAGCTCCTGCCGCTCATCCCCAAGGACAAAATCGTAATCAGCGAGAGCGGGTTTTCACGGCGCGAAGAACTGCTCGATTTGCAGGCCGCGGGTGCGACCGCGTTCCTGATCGGAGGCTCCATCCTGTCCTCCTCAAACCCCGGGCAGAAACTCAAGGAGTTGGTCCATGGTTAAGGTCAAGGTCTGCGGCATCACCAGGGCCGAAGACGCCCTTCTCGCGGTGGAACTCGGCGCGGACTTTCTGGGATTCAACTTCTGGCCGCAGTCCAAGCGCGTCATCGACCCGGAATCCGCGAAAAAAATCATCGCGCAGGTCAAAGGACGGACAAGGATTGTGGGCGTTTTCGTGAACCAGCTTTTGGAGGAAGTCTCTGAGCTGGCGAGTGAGCTCGGCCTGGACATGGTGCAGCTCCACGGGGACGAGTCCCCGGACTTTTGCGCGGACCTCGATTTGCCCGTGATCAAGGCGCTCCGGCTCGGCTGCGAGCAAGACCTCTGCTGCCTGGACGAATACTCGGACCTGGTCTGGCTCATCGACTCCAAGACCGAGGGCTTCGGAGGCAGCGGACAAAGCCCGGATTTTGAACTGGTGAAAAAGGCCAAGAAAAAAGCGGGCAGGATCATACTTGCGGGAGGACTCAACCACGGAAATGTGGAAAAAGCGGTCAGGGACATTGAGCCTTGGGCCGTAGATGTGGCGAGCGGAGTGGAGCAAAGCCCGGGAGTAAAGGACCAGAAAAAAATGAAAAAATTTTTTGAGGCGATAAAAAATGTTGCCGGATGATCTGGGAAAATACGGGGAGTTCGGGGGCCGTTTCGTGTCCGAGACCTTGATGCCCGCGCTCATCGAGCTGGAGGACGCCTTCAACAAATATTTCCCGAGCAAGGAGTTCCAGGACGAGTTCAAGAGCCACCTCAGGCATTACGCGGGCAGGCCGACCCCGCTTTACTTCTGCTCACGGCTCACGGAAAAAGTCGGCGGCGCCAAAATCTATCTCAAGCGCGAAGACCTCTGCCACACCGGCGCGCACAAGATCAACAACGCCATCGGCCAGGCGCTCTTGGCCAAGCGGATGAAAAAGCCGAGGCTGATCGCGGAGACCGGCGCGGGCCAGCACGGCGTGGCCACGGCCACGGTCGCGGCCTGGCTCGGGTTCGACTGCGAGATTTTCATGGGCGAGGAAGACATCAAGCGTCAAAGCCCGAATGTGTTCCGCATGAAAATTTTGGGAGCGAAGATGCGGCCGGTATCGAGCGGGTCCAAGACCCTCAAGGACGCGCTCAACGAGGCGCTCCGCGACTGGATCACAAATGTCAACACAACTTATTATCTGCTCGGCACCGTGGGCGGGCCGCACCCGTATCCCATGCTTGTGCGCGAGCTGCAGAAAATAATCGGCGAGGAGGCCAGGGCGCAGGTACAGGAAATTGAAGGCCGTCTGCCGGACGCGCTGGTCGCGTGCGTGGGCGGGGGCTCAAACGCCATGGGCCTGTTCTATCCGTTCATCGAGAGCCGCGATGTCAGGATGTTCGGCGTGGAGGCAGCCGGGAAAGGGCTTAAGACCGGGGAGCATTCCGCATCGCTCACTGCGGGCACCACCGGCACGCTCCACGGCGCGAAATGCCACCTTTTGCAGGACAGCCGAGGGCAGATACTTCCGGCGCATTCCATCGCGCCCGGCCTGGACTATCCCGGCGTCGGCCCGGAGCATAGCTGGCTGAAGGAGACCGGCCGCGCCGAATATGTTGCGGTCACGGACGAGCAGGCCCTCGATGGGTTTGAAATGCTCTGCCACCTGGAGGGCATCATCCCCGCGCTGGAAAGCAGCCACGCGGTCATCTACGCGATCATGCTCGCGAAGAAAATGAGCAAGGATAAAATCATCGTGGTCAACTTGAGCGGCAGGGGGGACAAGGACCTGAACATCGTGGCTGAAAAATTAAACAATAAGAATAAAATATGTTAAAACCGCAAAGACGCAAAGGACGCAAAGGAAGACAAAGAGATATTATTATTTGAAAGAACAAAATATTAATATTCTTTGCGCTCTTCGCGCCCTTTTGCGGTGAAAAAGCAATGAATTTATATTTACCGCAAAGCACGCAGAGGACGCAAAGAGGATTGAGATATAGGCGGTTGGATTATAAAAAATATGTATTCTTTGCGTTCTTTGCGCCCTTGCGGTGAAAAAGCAATGAATTTATATTTACCGCGAAGCACGCAGAGGACGCAAAGAGGATTGAGATGTAGGCGGTTGGATTATAAAAAGTATGTATTCTTTGCGCTCTTCGCGCCCTTTGCGGTAAAAACAATTAATTGAAAAGGATTTCTTATGAGCAGGATAGACGATAAGTTCAAGGAGCTCCGCAAAAAAAAGCAGGCCGCGCTGGTCCTATACATCACCGCCGGGGACCCGGACCTCAAGACCACGGAAAAGCTGATTACCGCGCTCGAGCAGGCCGGAGCGGACATCATTGAGCTCGGCATCCCCTTCACAGACCCAACCGCGGACGGCCCGACCATCCAGGCCGCGTCCATGCGCGCGCTCAAAAATTATTTCACGCTCGACGATGTTTTCGCCATGGTGGAGCGCGTTAGAAAAGTCTCGCAGGTGCCGATTTTGCTGTTCAGCTATTACAACCCGATCTTCAAGTATGGCGAGGAAAAAGCCGCGAGCCTGGCCCAGGAATCCGGGGTTGACGGCATGCTGGTGGTTGACCTGCCTCCCGAGGAAAGCGGCAGTTTGAGGAAGATGTGCAAAAATTACGGGCTGAACCTGGTCGCGCTCGCCGCGCCCACCAGCGATGAACAAAGGCTGAAGCTGATCGCAAACAGCTCGAGCGGGTTCATTTATTATGTCTCGGTCACGGGCATCACCGGCGCGAGAAAAACCCTGCCTCAAGACATCCGGGAGCATATCGAGCAGATCAAGAAATTCAGCAAACTGCCGATCGCGGTCGGGTTCGGGGTTTCAACCCCGCAGCAGGCCAAAAGCCTCGCTCACATCGCGGACGCGGTCGTGGTGGGCAGCGCGCTCGTGAGCATCATCGAAAAATTCGGCAAGTCCAAAGAACTCATACCCCAGACCCAGAAATTCGTGGCATCCTTAAAAAATGCCATCACTATCGGCCGGTAGAAGAAGATTTGTTTTTATCGTTCGGCCAATTCAGACTGTCTATGGGCATCAACAGTAGTTCTTCAAAGTCTTTTAAACGATGCTTGAAATAAATTCTGTAAAAATGTCCATTAAGCATTTCTCTGGAATCTGATTCATCGTAACAGAAAATATCATTAACGAGGTTTTTCTGTTCTCCTTTTTCATTTATAGTCCAAATATCCATACATGGGTCTCTATCAATATTGCCAAAGGAAAGAACTATAAATGCATTATCGTTAAAATAGGTCTTTTGCTCTTCGGGAAACGGCCATCCATCGGAGGGTGTGTTACAATCTGCATCAAGCTGGAATATTTTTGGTTGGATACAACCTTCAGGGCTGATGAAATAATCGTATTGAATATAACCTTTCGGGGTCCACCCAAGTTCTTTAAAGGTATTTGCGTATCTTCCATTTTTAATTTTGAAGTTTTTCTGCTTCTCCAATATTGCCAAATTGTTTGTTTTTGCCTCGCTTTGATGGGCAGCAAGGTTGATTTCCAGATACCAGAAGCTTGAAACTATTAATAAAACAAATAATAATAAAGCAATTACTGACAATCCAATGCCTCTAAATTTGCCTTTGGAAATTGTAATTCGAATTATTGAAAAAACTGCCAAGATAAATCCTGAAAAATAATATGCCACTATGATTGCGCTATCAATAAAGCCCAGCCATCTCATTGATGTATTAGAAAATTTCAGTGTTCGCAGGCAATACCAC
>Ga0315287_10001044_pt1 | contig 25018 bp, 20 predicted proteins | sample YL17G11_0_MG_FD_205037 | JGI IMG/M metagenome (GOLD analysis project Ga0315287, IMG submission 205037) | Sediment microbial communities from Yellowstone Lake, YNP, Wyoming, USA - YL17G11_0 | ecosystem: Environmental > Aquatic > Freshwater > Lake > Sediment | place: USA: Wyoming | collected... | reverse complement strand
GCACCAACAACAAGATCAAGACCATGAAACGCCAAGCCTACGGCTTCCGCGATCACGAGTTCTTCAAGCTGAAAATCCTCGGTATCCATCAAACCCGGTACGCTTTAGTCGGATGAACCTCATTTTTCACCCCACGATTCACAAATGTCGCCTCGCATCCCCGGCCTTTTCATCACCGGCACCGACACGGGCGTGGGCAAGACCTACGTGGCCGGGCTGATCGCGCGAGCGCTGGCGGCCGGCGGGCGGCGCGTCGGCGTCTACAAGCCGGCGGCCAGCGGTTGTACGCGCCAAGGCGGCACGCTCGTTTCCGACGATGCGGTCGCCTTGTGGAACGCGGCCGGCCGGCCGGGCGAACTGGAGCGCGTCTGCCCGCAACGATTCGCCGCCCCCTTGGCCCCACACCTGGCCGCCCGGGCGGAAGGCAAGCAGCTCGACGCCGCGGTGCTCCGCCAAGGGCTGGAGTATTGGCGCGAGAGATCGGAGATCGTTCTGGTCGAGGGCGCCGGCGGGTTGATGTCGCCGCTGGGCGAGGATTGCTACGTGGCCGACTTGGCCGAGGAGTTCGCTTTCCCGCTGGTGGTTGTGTCGCGCAACGTGCTGGGAACGATCAATCAGACGCTGCAAACGCTCATCGCCGCGGCCGCATGGGGCAGAGGCGAGGGGCTTCCGGTTGCGGGCGTGGTGTTGAACCATTCCGCGCCGCCGCCGTCCGACGACGTAAGCCTGGCCACGAACCGCGCGGAGCTTGCCGCCCGCTGCGTGCCGCCCATCCTGGCCGAGGTCTTCTGGAACGCCGAGGGCTTCGACGCGCCGGTGGATTGGTTCGCCCTGGCGCGCTAAATGACCGTGCATGATCCTGGGGGAAAACCTTGTTGGGGTGGGACGCTACCTCCCCAGCAACTCGTCCACGGCGGCGCCCATGTCGCGGCGGGCCATGAGCGTCTCGCCCACCAGCATGGCGCACACGCCGGCCGCTTCCAGCCGCAGCACGTCGTGCCGGGTGCGGATGCCGCTCTCGCCGACGACCAGGCGATCGGCGGGAATCTGCCGCCGCAGCCGCAGCGTGCGCTCCAGGTCGGTCTGGAAGGTGCGAAGGTCGCGGTTGTTGATGCCTACCAGCCGTGCCCCGATCCGCAACACCCGCGGCAGATTGGCCGGCTCGTACAACTCCACCAGCGGCGTCATCCCCAGTTCGAGGATGGCGTCGTGCAACTGGCCGAGCAACGGATCGTCGAGACACTCGGCGATCAACAGCACGGCGTCGGCCCCCGCCGTCCGGGCCTCGATCACCTGGTAGGGATCGATGATGAAATCCTTCCGCAGCACGGGCAGATCGACCGCCGCACGCACCTGCTGCAGATACTCCAGACTGCCCTGAAAGTACGGCTGGTCGGTCAGCACGCTGATACACGCGGCGCCGTGTTGCTGGTAGGTCTGTGCGATTTCGACCGGCCGGAAGTCGGCGCGCAGGACTCCCCTGCTCGGACTGGCTTTTTTCACTTCCGCGATCAACCGGATGGGCGGCGCGGCGGCAAGCGCGGCCAGGAAATCGCGCAGGGGCGGCGCCGCGGCCAGCCGTTCACGCAACATCGCCTCGGGAACGACAACCTTGGTCCGCGCCACTTCTCCGCGCTTGGCGGCAACGATGTCGTCGAGGATGGTCGGCATGGTTCTTAATGTACTCCTCACGCTCCGCGTGAGGTTGAGCAGCCTAACCTCACGCGGAGCGTGAGGAGTACGATATTAGTGCTTGAAGTGCCGCCGTTGGGTGAAGAACATGGCAATGCCGTGTTGGTTGCAGGCGGCGATGACGGCTTCGTCTTGCTTCGAGCCGCCGGGCTGAATGACGGCGGTCACGCCCGCGGCGGCCGCCTTTTCGATCGAGTCGGGGAAGGGGAAAAAGGCGTCGGAACCCAGCACCGAGCCGGCGGCGCGGCGGCCGGCCTTCTGAATGGCGATCTCGACCGAGTCGACGCGGCTCATCTGCCCCGCCCCCGTGCCCAACAGCATCCCCTCCTTGCAGAGCACGATCGCGTTCGACTTCACGTGCCGCACCATCTCCCAAGCGAACCGGAGGTCCTTCAGTTGGGCGTCGGTCGGCTTGGCCTTGGTCACGACCTGCCACGCTTCCTCGGGATCGGGCATGACGTCGGCCTCTTGCATCAGCACGCCGCCGTCAAGGCAGCGGTACGTCCACCGCGACTGCGCCCGGTCCAACTCGCCGACCTTCATCAGCCGGACGTTGGCCTTCCACTTGGGCTTGGTGGTGAGGATATTCAAGGCGGCGTCGTCAAAGCCGGGCGCGACGATGGCTTCGATAAACAAGCCCGCCACGGAGAGCACTTCGGCAGTGGCGGCGTCAACCGTCCGGTTCAGCCCGAGCACCGAGCCGAACGCGCTCAACGGGTCGCCGTCCATCGCCCGCTGCAACGCCACGGCCAACGTATCGGCCGTCGCGGCGCCGCACGGATTGTTGTGCTTGATCACCACGGCGGCGGGCTCGGAAAACTGCCGCACGATGGCCAGGGCGCTGTCGAGATCCAGGAGATTATTGTACGAGAGTTCCTTGCCGTGCAGTTGCTGGGCGGCCACGATGCTGGCGCCGGGACAATCGGGCCGCGAATACAAGGCCGCCTGTTGGTGCGGGTTCTCGCCGTAACGCAGCACGGCCTTGCGGCTCAGCGAAATCGTCACCGTGCCCGGGAAAGGCCCGATGGCCGTCTCGCCGGCGAAGAAATCGGCGATCGCCCGATCGTAGCGTGCCGTGTGGGCGAAGGCCTCGCCCGCCAGACGCCGGCGCAGCTCCGGCGTCGTGCAACCGTGGGCGGCGATTTGGTCGAGAACCTCCGAGTATTGCGAGGCATGGGTGGCAATGGTCGTGAACGCATGATTCTTGGCCGCCGCCCGAACCATCGTCGGCCCGCCAATGTCGATCTGCTCGATCGCCTCGTCCAACGTAACGCCCTTGCGGGCGACGGTGGTCTCGAAGGGGTAGAGGTTCACCACCACAAGCTCGAACGTGAGGATGCCATGCTCGGCCAGGGCCTTCATGTCCTCCGGGTTGTCGTGACGGCAGAGGATGCCGCCATGCACCTTCGGATGCAGCGTCTTCAGCCGGCCGTGCATCATCTCCGGGAAGCCGGTATAGTCGGCCACGTCGCGGACGGGGACGCCCTCGCTCTCCAGATGTTTTCGAGTTCCTCCCGTGCTATAGATTTCCACGCCGGCGGCGACCAACCCCCGGGCGAACCCGGCAAGACCCAGCTTATCGCTCACACTGACCAAGGCACGCTGTACGCGAGGCGACTGCATCTTTGCACCTAATAGAGGGGGAAGCAAGACCAACTCCGAAAGCACACGAGAGCAAGAGCAGATTTTAGGGCCTCGTCGCCCGGGGTCAAGCACCCACTGTGGAGATTGCCCGACTGCGCGAGGGATAGACAGCGCAACCGGAGCCAATTATGTTAGAGGGGAGGTAGAGTGCGGGAGTAACTCAGTGGTAGAGTGCTAGCTTCCCAAGCTGGACGTCGCGGGTTCGAGCCCCGTCTCCCGCTCTTTGTAAAGAGTTCTATCGAAAGGAATTACGGCGAAAGGCATCCGACAAGCGTCAGGGCATGTTGCACGTCTTTCAGTCGCGGATCGCGGCCGATGGGTTTGAGTTGTTCTCCCATTTCAGCAATGATTTCTTTCAGCCGTTCCGGTTGGGCTAAAAAATGCGTAAGTGCTTATGCCATAAGGAGTACCGGAGGAGGGACTTGAACCCTCACAGCCTTGCGGCTACTGGATTTTGAGTCCAGCGCGTCTGCCATTCCGCCACTCCGGCAAGGCCGCTCGGGTGCGGCCGGCGAAACCCCGATTCTATTTCACGTTATCGGGATTGGCAAGTGTGTCTTCATCCTTCTCTTCCTCCGCCTCGAGTTGTTTGGTTTTAGCGGAGTCGGCGTCGGCTTTCTTGGTGTCGCCGATTTGTCGGTAGACCTCGCCGCGTGCCTGGTAGGCGTCCGGGTTCTTGGGATCGAGGCGGATAACCTCGGTGAAGGCCGCAATGGCGGCGGCCGGTTTGCCCAAGCGGGCCTGACAGCGGCCAATCCACATCTGCACGTCGGTTGCCTCGGCCTCGTAGCCTTGCACGGCGAGCATTTCCTCCAAGAGCTTCAAAGCCTTCTTCAGCTTGCCCTGCCGCCAGCGAAGATGGACCGTGGCCCAATCGTGCTGCCGGCCGTAGGGGCGCCACGGGTAGGCCGCCTTGTCGGAGAAACCGTGCAGCAGTTGGTCGGGATCGGGCCACCAGTCGGCAAACCAGAGCGAAGGGTCGCTGGCCAGCTTCTGTTTCTCCGCCCAGGGGAGGAAAAGCTGGACATAGAACGCGCGGGTTTGCTGCGCGGCGCGAAGTTCGCACTTCAGAATGCCGGCGACGAAGTCTTTTTTCGACACTTTCCCCTCGGCGGCTTCGTCGTTGAGCCGCACGAATTCCTTGGCGTAGTTGATGTTGTGCAACTCGAATACCGCCCCGGCCCAAAGCTCCTCGAACGATCGCTCGGCGCCCCGTTTCGGCCCGCTGGTGTAGACGGCCTCGACGAGGATCGCGCCCGGCTCATCTTCGGTGGGGGCAAGGTTTTCGGCGTCGGAGTGCAGCGGCGGGCTGGAATCCCAAACAATCGGCTGGCCAAAGTCCTCGCCGGCAAACTTGCGCTGGGCCCATTGACGCAGGAAATCGGACTCGCGGCCGTACCGGTTCATGGCGGGCCGGTCCCGCAGCATCTTGTCGACCTGCTGCTGCCCGTGTCGAATCGCCTCGGGCGTGAGTTGGGCGCCCGACGAAGGCCGATAGTTGGCGCCGGCGTCACCGGGATTCAGACGGGTGGCGGCCTTGAGATCGTCGATGCCTTTGACGCACTGGCCCTTGCGAACATAGGCCACGCCGCGCATGCCGTAAAATCGCGGCCGGTTCGGGTCGAGCCGAATGGCCGTGTTCAGATCGTCCACGGCGCGGTTCAGATCGCCGCCCTGCAGGGCCTTCATCGCCTGCTGGTAGACGTCGTCGGCTTCGCCCGCGCGAACGGCGGCGGCGACCAGGCCGGCCGACACGAGCGCCGCCGCGGCAACTCTGGCGGCTCTCCCGGGGGCTGTTAGCCGCCGGCTGCCGACATTGTTTCTCAAAGACCCCATAGTACACGATTATCCCGCCCGCCGGCCGGCAGGGCAATCCCAGTCCGTCCCGTGCCGGTGGGGCTATTATTGACGCTCGGGAAAGTAATGCAATATCCGTTTAGCAGCCGCCGGCACGGCGGCCCGGTTCTCGCCGCAAGCCGCCGTGCCGGCGGCTGCTAAACGGATTGCATTGATTCTCCAACGACCAATAGGTGGTTGCCCGACCGCAACAGACCGCCTATCATACGGCTCGGCTGTAGGAGGCGACCGTTGTTATCCCCTTTGGCATTTCGCGATCTGGTCAGCGGCCGGCGGCAGGGCGTCGCCGCAGCCGTGCTGCGCGGAGGTCTGCGGCTGGCCGAGGTGTTTTACGCGGGCGCCGTTCGTTGGCGCAATCGCCGCTACCAGAGCGGCGCGGCGGCCGTGCATCGGATGAACGTGCCCGTCGTTAGCGTGGGCAATCTTACGCTCGGCGGCACGGGCAAGACGCCCATGGTCGAGTGGCTCGCCCGCTGGTTCCGCGCCCGGGGCGTGCGCGTGGCCATCGTGAGTCGCGGATACGGCGCCGCGGCCGGCACGCAGAACGACGAGGCCCTGGAACTGGCGCGGAAGCTGCCGGACGTGCCGCACGTCCAGAATGCCGATCGCGCGGCCGCCGCACGCAAACTGATCGCGGAGTTCCAAAGCCAGGTGATCTTGCTCGACGACGGTTTTCAGCACCGCCGCATCGGCCGCGACTTGGATATCGTGTTGCTCGATGCGTTGGAGCCGTTCGGCTTCGGTCACGTCTTTCCTCGGGGCACGCTCCGCGAGCCAATCGACGGGCTGCGGCGGGCCGACGTGGTGGCTCTCAGCCGGGCTGACATGCTCGATGCCGGCCAGCGCGAGGACATTTGGCAAACCGTACTCCGCTATGCGCCTCAGGCGATCCGTGCCGAGGTCGTCCATGCCCCGCGGATGCTGCTGGCCGCGAGCGGTCTGTTGAAAAAGGGGACTGGCTCCGAACCGACGAGTGAAAACCACGCGAAGAACGACGGGAGTGAGGTGCCTGTCCCCCTTTTTCAACCGCTGGAGAGGATTCGGCCGCTCGCGGTAGCCGCCTTCTGCGGCTTGGGCAACCCGGCCGGCTTCCGGCATACGCTGGAAACGTGCGGCTGCCGGCTGGCCGCTTTCCGCGAGTTCCCCGACCATCATCGCTACACACGGGCTGACGTGCAATCGCTCGCCGCTTGGGCCAAGGGCCTGGATGTCTCGGCCGTCCTCTGCACCGAGAAAGACCTGGTGAAACTCTCGGTCGATCAGCTCGGCGGTCGGCCGCTCTGGGCGTTGGGCGTCGGCCTGGAGTTTCTCGCCGGCCAGCAAGCAGTGGAAGCAGAGCTAGCGAAGTTCGTCGGCCGTTGAACTGCTATTGGCCGTAGCGGCTGTCTGAGTTATCGTTATCCTGCGATAGTTATAGGTTAGGGCAAGTTGGCGGCAGATTCGCCAGCTTTCCCAGGTCGCCAGCCTTGATTTTGAGAACGGAGTCGACACGGATGTCCGCCCAGGCGTTCTCGCTGTTGCAACAGGACTTGCGCCCCCGGATTCTCCTGGTGGGCGATGTCATGCTCGATCGCTACTTGTTCGGCGACGTGGAGCGGATCAGCCCCGAAGCGCCCATCCCCGTGTTGCGCATCGGCAAGCAGGAGCATCGGCTGGGCGGGGCGGGCAGCGTCGCGTCGATGGCGGCCACGCTCGGGGCGCGGACCACGCTGGCGGCGGTCGTGGGCGACGACGCCGAGGGCCGCCTCGTGCGGGAACTGCTCGATAAGATCGGCATCGACACACGCTACGTCTTGACCGTCGCCGATCGTTGCACCACGGTCAAGGAACGGCTGCTTGGGCGGGCGCAGCAGCGTCATCCGCACCAGATGATGCGCGTGGACCGCGAAGTCGACCGGCCCATTGAAGCCGACCAGGCCGAAGCGTTGTTGGCCGGGATCGCGCGATGCATCAACGATGTGGACCTCGTCCTGGTGAGCGATTACAACAAGGGCGTGTGCAAGGGGGAGATGATTCCACGCGTGGTGGATCTGGCCCGGGCCGCGGGCGTGCCGGTGATCGCCGACCCCGTCAAGGGCGCGGACTACCGGCGCTACGCCGGCTGCGCTTGCATCACGCCGAACCGGGTGGAAGCGGCCACGGCGTCGGGTATGACGATCGCCACGCCCCCGGACGGCCTCGAAGCCGCCCGCCGGCTGCTGCAATTCGGCGTCGCCTCGGCCATCGTCACGCTCGACCGGGACGGGATGGCATGGGCCGACCAGTCGGGCGCCGCGCAGTTGGTCGCCGCCCGGCCGCGCCAAGTATGCGACATTACCGGGGCGGGCGACATGGTGCTGGCCACGCTAGGCTACGCGCTGGCGGCCGGCGCCGACGCGGTCACGGCCATCGAGATCGCCAACACGGCGGGCGGGCTGGAAGTGGAACGCCTGGGAGTTGTTCCGCTGACTCGCGGCGAAATCCTCGCGGAACTCGGCAACGGCGCCAACGCCACCGAACACAAAATCCTGCCCATCGACCAAGTGGAGGTCCACGTTTCGCGGATTCGTCAGGCCGGGCAGCGGATCGTGATGACCAATGGCTGCTTCGATCTGTTGCACCCGGGCCACGTCGCCTGTCTGCAAGAGGCCCGCCGGCATGGCGACTGTCTGTTGATCGGATTGAACAGCGACCGCAGCGTTCGCGAACTCAAGGGGCCGGGCCACCCCATCGTCGACCAGCAGGGCCGGGCCGAGATGTTGGCCGCCCTGGCCTGCGTCGATTACGTGGTGATTTTTGACGAGGCGAGCGTGGCCGGCCTGGTCGAGCGGGTTGTGCCCGACGTGCTGGTCAAGGGCGGCGAGTACGCCGTCGAGGAGATCGTCGGGCATCAAGTCGTCGCCCGCCACGGCGGTCTCGTGCTGCCGCTGGCGATGAAGGCCTGCTACTCGACCAGCGCGCTGATCGAGAAGGTCCGCAATTTGCCGTTCCGCAAGCGAAGCGCCGCATGAAGCTCGGAATCTTCCTGCCGAACTGGCTGGGCGATCTGGTGATGGCCACGCCCGCACTGCGCGCGATTCGGCGTCATTTCGGCCCGCAAGCCCGCATCGTCGGCATCCTGCGCCCGAAGCTGGCCGAACTCCTGGCCGGCACCAACTGGCTCGATGAGCAGTGGCCCTTCGATCCTCGCGGGCACCAGCCGCAGTGGCGGCGCTGGGCACTGATCCGGCGGATGCGGCAAGAACAGTTCGACACGGTTCTGCTGCTGACCAACTCGCTCGACACGGCCCTGCTGGCATGGCTGGGCGGCGTGAGGCAGCGGATCGGTTACGTGCGTTACGGGCGCGGGCCGCTGCTGACCGGAAAGCTCTATCCCCGACGCGACGGCCGCCGCATCGTGCCTGCGCCGATGGTGGAAAGCTATCTGGCCCTGGCCGAGGCCATCGCGGGAAAAGGGGACAGTCCCCATTTGCCGGACACCACGGTGGGGCAGACATTCGTGTCTGCCCTTGAAATGTCGCCAAACATGGCAGACAAGAATGTCTGCCCCCCCCGCTTCGCACAAATGGGGACAGTCCCTTTTTTCCGCCCCCCCTTTTCCCGCCGTCTGGAATTGGCCACGACCGCGGCGGAAGAGGAGCTTGGAGAGCGGATTTGGCGCGATTTGGGATTGCGGGCCGATGGGCGCGTGATCGGCCTGAATTGCAGCGGGGCCTATGGCGCGGCCAAGCGCTGGCCGTTGGAACATTGCGGCGCCCTGGCCCAGCGGATCGCCGCGGAGTTGGACCACGATGTCCTGGTGCTCTGCGGACCTGGCGAAGGCGAGGCGGCCCGCGAAATCGTCGGCCACGCACAAAGCCGGCGCGTCTTCTCGCTGGCCGACCAGCCGCTGGGGCTCGCGGCCACCAAGGCCTGTTTGCGGCGGAGCCGGCTGCTGGTTTCGACCGACAGCGGCCCGCGACACATCGCCGCCGCCTTCGACAAGCCGGTGATTACCCTGCTTGGGCCAACGCTGCCGGCATGGATCGACAACCCGACGGTCCGCGGCGCGTTTGTGCGTCTGGACCTCGATTGCCTCGGCTGCGCCAAGCGGGTATGCCCCTTGGGCCACCATCGCTGCATGAAGGAACTGTCGCCGGAGATGGTGCTCCGCGCGGTCAGCACGGTGCTGGAGCAAGAGGAGTCCGTTCCGGAGGGACTGCTCGCATGAACGGCCTCTTGTACCTGATTCGCCACGGCTCGACGGACAACAACGAGGCGAATCCGCCGCGGCTCCAGGGCCGCCGCACGGATCCCGGCCTGTCGAAAGCCGGACTTGAGCAGGCCGCCCGCACGGCTCGCTGGTTGGTCGAACAGGGCGTCGATGCGGTATACTCCAGCCCCTTGTTGCGTGCCCGGCAAACTGCCGAGCAAATCGCCATACTCCGGGGATTGATCGTCCAACTTGTCGACGATCTGATTGAGATCGACGTGGGCTGCTGGGAAGGACTTGCTTGGGAGGAGATCGAGCAGCGCGACCCGGAAGCCTATCGGCTCTTCATGACCGACGCCTCGGTCCACCCGTACTTGGGCGGCGAGAACCTGGGCACGGTGCTGTCGCGGACGATTCCGGCGATGGCCCGGCTGATGGCGGCCAACCTTGGCCGGCGCGTGGCGGTCGTGGCCCACAACGTCGTCAATCGAGCGTACCTGGCCCGCTTGCTGGATATCCCGCTGCGCAACTACCGCTCGATCCCGCAGGACAACTGCGGCGTGAACGTCATCTGTTTCACGCAGGGCACGGCGAAGCTCGTCACCATCAACGCGGTGTGGCACTTGGACCGGAGCTATTGACTCTCGGGACAATAGTGTGCCCGCACAAGGAATCCCAGAACAATTGATGTTGGGCTGACGTTGCCGACGGGCGCATTTCAGAAAGGAGAGCAAAGCGGCCTGTTCGGCTCGGCCGAAGGGGTGCTGGAGGCTTACGACCGGCTGGCAACAGCGGACGGATAAAATAAAGCAGCCCCGCCACTCGGGGTATGGTCGATCCGGCGAAGTTATGCTATAGTACAAGTGGCTGGCCAGCCGAGAGGAAGGGCCGATACACCGGGTTTTAACCGCTGGCTCGTTATAAAACATGGGCAGCAGGTAACCAAGGTCGGCGTATCGCCTCTGCCTCAGAAAAGCGTGATTTCAGAAGCCCGCGTCTTCGCTGCGGGCTTCTCGCTTTCTTGGGGCATCAGAATCGCTAGCCGGGATAATTTACCGTGGGGCAGACATTCCTGTCTGCCTCAGGAATCCGGCAGACAGGAATGTCTGCCCCACCTGACACACGGCCGTCCTTGAGTTGCCGGATCCGCGGCCACCAGTGTTTGTAGGCATACATGGCCGCGCGGCCCAACGGCCGGGGCAACGCCAACGCGATCCGCCCGACGCCGTACGTGGCCGGCCGCCAGCGCGCGAGCGATTCGGTCAAGGGGCCCATGAAGTCCAACGCCCGAATGTCGCCGTCGAGGTGGAGTTGTTCCAGCAGCTTCCAGAAGAGCAGTTGGCCGGGGCTGAACGCCGCAAAATGCGGGTCGTAGCCGATTTTGTGGGCAAAGCATACGCCCTTGGCCCGGAATCCGTAAACGAAGGCCAGCGTCTGGCCGTCCAGCCGCAGCGCGGCGACCTGCAATTGGCCCCACTCGGCCAGTTGGCGGGCCTGGCGGACGAAGAACGGAAACATGCCGGGCGTGCGGAGCACCGAGGAGCCGGCTTCGCCCTTCCAACTGCGGTCTTCAATCTCGAAGGCCGCGTGCAGCCACGGTTCCACCTGTTCCGCGTCAAGGTGTGCGCACAGGTCAAACTGCACGTCGCCCTCTCCGTCCAACCGTCGCGATACGCGGTTCATGCTCTGGCGGTGGCTCTTCGACAATTGCTTTTGGAACCGTTCCCAGCCGCCGTCGATTTCGACCCGCCCGACGCGGAACCGCTCGTGCTGGGCGCAAGTGACGCCCGTGCGGTTGCACGCCCGCAGCAGCGCCTGCCAGCGCGGGCATTCAGGAACCGTCTCGTTCAGCCATAGCAACTGCCAAGGCAGTTGGCCGGCCGTGGCCAACAGCAGATCGGTGGCGGCGTCGGCGTCGGTATTGGGGTCCAACAATAGATCGCCGGAGGGCGACCAGAAGTTGCCGGGCAATCCGCCCGCCGAAATCATGCGGCCGACGCGGCGGCCCACCAGCGGCAGCGCGGCGATCCAGCGGTCATCCTCCGCGACGGCCAATGCGTGGAAGTCGGCCCGCGGCTGAAATTGCTCAACCCATTGGGCGATCAGTTCGGCCCGCGCGGTCGGCAGCGCCGCGTCGCTCCGCCACCACAGATCGTCCCACGCCGCCGCCGCGGCGCGCAACTCGCCGACCGATTTCAGATGGATCGCATGCAAATTGGCCACGGCCATACCTCCCGGCGGGTGCAGTTCCATAGAAACAATGGCATTTTCTGAGGGTTATGCGCGGCAAAATGCCCGTCATGGAGGGGATATTCGCGTAATTTTCGTTCCCACGCTCCGCGTGGGAACGCACTGTGCCGGACGCTCTGCGTCCGCCGTGTAAGTTACAGCCGTACAACCTCTTGCGGCAGGGGACGACGCAGAGCGTCGCACGTCATGTGTTCCCACGCGGAGCGTGGGAACAAGTGTTGTGCCGTGAACGACCGCGCAGCGCACGACCGGTGCAATCGCTAGAATCCAACCCCTTGCGCCATCGCCCCACGGAAATGCAATACTTGGCGAGGGCTCGCACTCTCCACTATCCACTACTCACTATTCACTACCGCATGTTCCGCCGCCGAAACCTGATGCCGCTTGCCGACCGCGGACCGCTGCGGGTAATGTTCGTCATCACCAGCATGCCGGTGGGCGGGGCGGAGACGCTGCTGGTCGAGTTGGTTCGCCGCATGGATCGCTCGCGGTTCCTGCCCGAGTTGTGCTGCCTGAAGTATTTCGGCCCGCTGGGCGAAGTGTTGGCGCGGGAGATTCCCGCCTTTACCGGCCTGCTCGCCCACAAGTACGACGTTGCGGTGCTCTGGCGCCTGACGCACTTGCTGCGTCGCCGGCGGATCGACGCGGTGGTGACCGTGGGCACGGGCGGCGACAAGATGTTTTGGGGCCGGTTGGCCGGCCGCCTGGCCGGCGTCCCGGTGATCTGCTCCGCCTTACACTCGACCGGCTTGCCGGATCACGTTGAGTTGCTCAACCGTCTGCTGGCGCCGTGGACCGACGCCTTCATTGCCGTGGCCGAGCCGCACGGGCGTTACCTGGCGGCTCGCGAGGGCTGCCCGGCGAAGAAGATTTGCGTCATTCCCAACGGCGTAGATGTAGCGCGGTTTCATCCGCGTTGGCCAGATCCGGCGTTGCAGCAGAGACTGGGTCTGACCGGCGAGACGCCCGTGGCCGGCATCGTGGCCGCGCTGCGGCCGGAAAAGAACCACGAGTTGTTCCTGCGCGCCGCCGCCTTGGTGCGGGAGAAGGCGCCGCAGGCGCGGTTCCTCATCGTCGGCGACGGTCCGCAGCGGGCGAAACTCGAAACGCTCGCCGAGGAGCTGGCCCTTGCCGACGCCGTGCGATTTCTCGGCACGCGGCGCGATATGCCCGAGGTGCTCGCTTTGATGGACGTGCTCGTGCTGACTTCGCACATGGAAGCCAATCCGCTCTGCATCCTCGAAGCGATGGCCTGCGAGAAACCGGTGGTGGCCACGCGGGTCGGCTCAGTGAGCGAGACGGTGCTCGACGGGCGGACCGGATTGCTGGTTCCGCCGGGCGACGCCGCCGCGATTGCCGAGCGAACGATGGAGTTATTGTCCGACCGCGACAGGGCCGCCGCCATGGGCCGCGCCGGCCGGGAACACGTCATCGCCCATTGGTCCATCGACCGCATGGTGGAGGGCTATCAAAACCTCATTGGCGACATCTATACGGCCAAACGCCGGGTCGCCGCCGGGCATCCGCAGTTTCTTGACTGCGGGCAGTGTCCGGCGACCAATGATGAGGCACGAATGACGAATGACGAAAGAAGCACGAAGCACGAATGACGAAACACCCATTCTTCCGTCTTCTCCCTTCGTCATTCGAGCTTCGAGCTTTGTCATTCCCCCGTCATTCCCCTTCCGGGGTGGGGGGGCTTGGCGTGGACCGCTCGGCACGGTACGATAGCACCCGGATAGGTGGCGGAGAATGGACACCAACATCACGAGGAACTTGCTGGCCCTGCTGGCCCGGTTCGTCAGCGGCGCCAGCGTGCGCTGGATCGACTCGCAGCCGGACACGTGCCAGCGGGTCTATTTTGCGAATCACACCAGCCACCTGGACCCGATCGTGATCTGGTCGGCGTTGCCGCAGAACGTGCGGATGAATACCCGGCCGGTGGCGGCCAAGGACTATTGGATCAAGGGCCCGGTGCGCCGCTACCTGGCCAACAACATGTTCAATGCCATCCTGATCGACCGCGAGGAGATCAAGGTACACCAAAGCCCGATCGACCTGATGATCCGCGAGATCGGCCACACCTATTCGTTGATCATCTTCCCCGAGGGCGGGCGAAGCGAGGGGCGGGAGGTCGGCGAGTTCAAGAGCGGCCTGTATTACCTGTGCAAGAAGCGGCCCGACCTGGAGCTGATCCCCGTGTATGTCGACAATATGAACCGCATCCTGCCGCGCGGCGAGGTGCTGCCGGTGCCGATGCTCAGTTGCCTCACCTTTGGCCCGCCGTTGTGGCTGGAGGCGGGCGAGCCGAAGACCGAGTTCCTCGGCCGGGCACGGGAAGCCGTGCGGCGGTTGAAGGAAATCTGAGAAACACCAAGGGCTGACCGCAGTGAACCTGTTTGATCTACGAACGCTGAGTCTGGTGGGAACGGTGCTATTGCTGCTGGGCGCCGCCACGGCGATTATCCAGATTCTCCGACGCCGGCCGGAGAGCGGCATCGACACGGCCATCCTCGAGACATTCCGCCAGCGCGTCCGCGCGTGGTGGATCTTGTTCTCCATGCTGGCCGCCGCCTTCCTGCTCGGCCAAGGCGTGACGATTATTCTCTTTGGTTTGATTTCGTTCTGGGCGTTGCGGGAGTTCATTACCCTGACGCCCACGCGGCCCGGCGATCACCGCACGTTGTTTTGGGTGTTCTTCCTTTTCACGCCGCTGCAATACTGGTTCGTGTGGATGGAGTTGTACGGGCCGTATTTCATCGTGATTCCCGTGTATGCGTTCCTTTTCATTCCCGCCCGGATCGCCCTGTCGGGCGACTATAAACGATTCCTCGAGCGGACGGCGAAGATTCAGGCGGGGTTGCTGATCTGCGTGTACTGCCTGAGTTGTGCCCCGGCATTGCTGACGTTGAAACTGCCGTCGTCCGCCAACGCCCAAGCGACTTCGGCCGAAGGGGAGGGCGCGAAGGCGCAAAAATCGACGCGCGCCGCCGAGAATGTCCCAGCGGAACCGGCCGGCGCGAAAGAGGCAAAAAGCGAAAGACCGGCCGAGGGCGAGGCGGACGCCGGCGGCCGCGCCGCGCTGCTGTTCTTCTTCGTGCTCATCGTGCAACTGAGCGACGCCCTGCAGTACGCCTGGTCGCAGGCGCCCAGCAAACACGTCATCGTGCCCACGATCAATCCCACGAAAACCTGGGAGGGGTTGCTGGGCGGCACGGCCAGCGTGACGCTGATCGGGGCCGTGTTGTGGTGGGCCACGCCCTTCCACGGCGCCTGGTGGTGGATGGCGGCGGTGATGTCGGCGGTGATTTCCGTGATGGGCTTCGCCGGCAGCCTCACCATGTCGGCCATCAAGCGCGACCGCGGCGTGCGCGACTACGGCACGCTGGTCGAAGGGCACGGCGGCGTGTTGGACCGCATCGACTCGATCTGCTTCGCCGCGCCCGTCTTCTTCCACTGCACCCGCTGGTGGCTGGTGCTCAACGGCTACATGCCGCCGGTGGGGTAGCTCCCCTATCGCAACACCGTCTGCCGTCGATTGATGGGTGGCACGCCCTGAAAGGGCGTGGATGGGCGGCTCACCACGCCCTTTCAGGGCGTGCCACCCACTAATCAAACCACCGTTGGCAGAGCACTATCGCACCACCGTCTGCCGCGGCTGTTCCATCGCCTGCGGGTAGGTGACTTGTGCGCGGAAGGGATCGACGATCGGCGGCGTCGAGGGCGAGGCGATGGTTGCCGGCGCGGGTGCGCCGGGCTCATGCCAGCCCGCGGTCGGCAAAGCGGTCGGCGGCTGTAGCGGCACGGTCGGGGCAATACGTTCGGCCGGCCGGTTCGACCGGCCGCTCGCCGCGCTGGCGACAACGACCGGCGCCGCGCTGGTCGCCGCCGCCGGGAAGTGGACCGGCACCAGCCCTGCCGCGGGCGTCGCCGGCAGTTGCTTGTCGCGGATGCGGTAAATCAGGTTCGGCTCGGGCCGCGGCTTGCGCTGGTTGGCGGCCAGCATTTCCGCGGAGGCGGCCGGAGTCGCCTTGGGCGACTTCAACAAGGGCGAGCCCTGTTGCACCCAGGCCAGCCATGTGTTCTGCAACGCGCCGAGGTCGTTTGCGCCGTAGCGCCGCTGGATTGCGCCCGTCCAGTCGTCGCTCTTGAGCCCGTCGCCGAGGAACTCGACGAATTTCCGCCGCCCGCCGGTCTGGATCAGGAACTCGGCCAGCGAATAGCCCTGGGCGTACAGCGGCATGATGTCTTGCGGGTACTCGGTCATGGCGAACATCTGGTTGAAGGCGATGCCGCGGCCGGTGCGCAGGAACTGATTGAGCATCTGCCGGTGCTTGTTCTTCTCGCTGGCGTGCTCGACGCTCGTGGCCCCGCCCTCGTCGGCCCAGCGCGGCAGCGGCTCGCGGAAGCGGCTGGCGAAAACCATGTGGGTGATTTCGTGGGGCAGGACGGAGTCGAGGAGGCGTTCGGGCGAGCCCTGAATCGACATCCGCCAGCCGAACACCTCGCCGCGGTCGAACATGAAGGTGGTGGCCCCGCCGGCGCCGAGGTGCGGCCCGGCCTGGACCGTCATCACGCACGGCTGCGCCCAATTCGGCATCTCCTGGCCGAGCCACTCGATGGCCAAGTCGCGGCGATACTTCTCCGCTGCCTGGGCGACCTGTTGCGCGAGGTTCGCGTCGGTCGTCTCGACGATAAAGTTGGCGGTCCGCTGCCGGGCGCCCATCGACACCAGCAGCACGGCCGCCAGCAGGGCGGTCCTGGTAATGCGAGCATCCATGCTCTTCCTCGCTTCCTTGCTTGGAAAAAGGGGACAGTGCTGTAGAGGTTACCCTCCAGCCGGCAAATCACAAAGCCCAGTTTTCGACGCAGGGGCCTGCTAGCAGTGCTGACGCGGGACCACTACGAAAAATGGACCAGTTCCTGGTTGGCTGGGCTGACATTTCCAGCAATTGGGGCAAGGCTGGGAGTGGTTCGGCAAAAAGTTGGATTATTCCGCCAAGAAACAATTGACCAACCGCGAGAGATACAGTTTAATACGTTGGTCTTCGGGCACACCGCCCGACCGCCGCAGGCGGTTTTTATTGGAATCTTCACGCAGGGAGGACTTTCGGATGCCCCAGTTCGTGGAAGAGGATTTGGTTGCTGTCGCAGCGCCGGCGATCGGCCTGGAAAACCAATTGCTCGTTGCCGGTCGCGTATGGACCCAGGGCAACGACTCGGACGCCGGCGTGGTCTTTCGCGCCCTGGCCGAAGAGATGATCGCCGGGGGCGAGCCCGTGCAAGTGGCCGAGACCTGCGAGCAGTTAATCGGCGAAGGCGCCCGCCTGCGCGTGGTCGACGCACTGACGGCCCTGTCGCTTTGCGCCCAGCAGCGTCTCCAGCCGGTTCCGCCACGCTGGCACAATGCGCTGGGCCATCTGACCGACGGCTAATGGCCGCCTGAGGTCGCAACTCCGCTCATCGACTCCGCCTTGCTGAGCTTAGGCCAGCAGAACCCGTAGCAGGCCACGAAAACGAAGCAAACCAACGGCACGATGAAGCTGGTCGACATGTCGTACTGATCGGCGATGTGCCCCATCAACTTCGGCAACACGGCGCCGCCCATGATGGCCATGACGATGAAGGCCGACGCTTTTTTTGCCCGGGTGCCGAGGCCGAAAATGCCGAGGGCAAAAATCGTCGGGAACATGACCGACATGAAGAAGTAGCTCAGAAAGACGCAAACGGCGGAGAACCACCCTAGCTTTGCAAAAACCAGAATGCACGCAACCACGTTCAAGACGCCGTAGATTCCCAACACTTTATGGGCGGCATATTTCTTGAGCAGGCCGGCGCCGGTGAATCGGCCGATCAGGAAACAGATAAACCCGATGGACGCCAGCTTGGATGCAAATCCGTCGCTGATGGCGTGGATACTGTCATTAAACGGCAGTATCTCGGGGTAGGCGTCTTGCAAAAGCAGACGGTTGAGGAAGGGCAATTTCACGCGCTCGCGATTGTCCTTTTCGGCCAATTTGTCTTCTTTTTCTTCCGGCGCGGCTTTGCCTTCCGCCGCGAGCTTTTCTTTCGCGTCGTCTTCCTTCTTTTCCTCGAGGTATTGCGCCAAAAGCTTTTGCGTTCTCTTGCCAAGGGGCACGGCCTTAAAGAGATCCGAATTGCTGAGTACCTCGGGCCTTTTCTTTTCTTTCGTGTTCTTGCCTGTTTTTTCGTCCTTCACGGGAACGAGTTTTTTCGGGTCTTGCTTGACGACGTTGTTCAGTTCTTGGGTCAAACTGGGCAACAGCGCGCGGGCGTCTGCCTCGCCGCCCTTGTAGTTTTTCAACACTTCTTTGGTTTCATCCGACAAGGCATTTTTCAAAAAGGCGGATACCGCGTCCGGATTCTCTTGGTTCAGCTTTTCCACAAAGACCGGCAAATTTTTAATCTCCTTCTTGTCAAACTTCGTGTTGACTTCGAACCACCCCTCCGGAGCCTTCTCTTGCCAGGCGACGGGGATGGGCGGCACGGCGGGAGAAATCATGTAGTTGATGAAGAAGCTGAAAATGCCCGCCTGGGCGGCTACATACAAAAACTGGGCTACAATGGCAAAAACAAAATGCGGATGCGTCCAAATCGACCGCGAACTGCTCTTATTGCCCTTGTCGTCCAAATGATAGTCGTCCTCGGCTTTGATGTCGGGAACGTCGGCGAAGTAGAAGACCACGGCGAGAACCGTCACCACGACGGCAATGGCGGCGTAGGGGATCCAAAGCGTCTGGCTGCCGGTGCTTTGGCCCGCGGCGTTCTTGCCATAGAAAAACACGCTGCCGATGTACGGACCGAAAACCCAGCCGATGCCGTTGCACGATTGGGCCAGGTTGATGCGGGTGGCCGCATATTTCGGATCGCCCAAGACGGTCGTATAGGGGTTGGCGATGGTTTCAAGAAAAGTGAGGCCGGAGGCGATGAAACAGACGCCGACCAGGAATGCCCAAAATTCCGCAATATAGCTTGCGGGGACAAACCACATCCCGCCCGCGGCAACCATCAGCAGCCCGACGATAATGCCGCCCTTGTAGCCGAGCTTGCTTGCCAGCCAGCCTGCCGGGATGGACATCAAGAAGTAGCCCAGGTAGTGCGCCCATTGCACATTGGCCGATTGGGCCAACGTCAAGTTGAGTTCATCCTGAAAGTGCTTGTCCATCACGTCGATCATGCCGTTGCATAACCCCCAAAGGAGAAACAGCGAACTGACGAGGACGAACGTGAACGCCAGGTTCTTTCCGTCACCCATTACGAAGAGGCTTTTCTTGCTGGTATTCGTATTCATGGCGTCTTGGGATTCCTCGCAAACTGGTCGGACTACCCCCGATTGGCGGATAGGAAAGCCCGGATTGTAAGTGAGGGAGATGTTTCCGTCAACGGGGGAAATGGCTGTCCGGCCCGTTGCATAATGCTTCCAGTCCTCACCCTTTTGCCACTTGCCATAGGCAGACCGGGGCGGATAGGATGGTAGGCTTGTTGGCCCCAACCAAGAGGAGAGGAACTCTCATGGCGACGATCGTCGAACCGGCCGCGCCGCGGCAGCAGTACAACATGCGGTATGTCTGGGCGATTTCCCTGGTCGCCGCCCTGGGTGGCCTGATGTTCGGTTACGACTGGGTCGTCATCAGCGGAGCCGAGCCCTTCTACGAGCGGTTCTTCGATCTGAAAACCGCTTCCGACAAAGGTTGGGCAATGGGCAGCGCGCTGATCGGCTGCCTCATCGGGGCCATCCTTTCCGGAAGCCTTAGCGACAAGTTCGGCCGCAAGTGGCTGTTGGTCCTCTCGGCGGTGGTGTTCGTGGTCTCCTCGATCGGGACCGGCCTGATCGACACCTTCCTGGCCTTCAACCTTTGGCGGATGGCCGGAGGCGTGGCCATCGGACTGGCCTCGAATCTCTCGCCGATGTACATCGCCGAGATCGCCCCCGCCGCCGTTCGCGGCCGGCTGGTGGCCATGAACCAGTTCACCATCGTCATTGGCATTCTCCTGGCCCAGGGGGTCAACTACGGCATCGCCGACTACGGCGCGCGCCTCGATCGGAAGGCCGTGGCCGATCATGCCGGCCGAAATGGGACGGCGCTGAACGCCCAAGCGGTGGCCGAAGACCTCGCCTGGCAGGTCCCTCAAGACCAACGGGCGCCGCTTGTCGCGGAATTTGCGCGGCTGGCCGCCCTGCGCGGCGGCACGCTCAACTTCGACGCCGTGGAAGAGCTTGCCAAACAACTCAACGCCAAACGCATCGCGGAGCGTCTCGACAAGATCGCGGCGCATCGCGACGCCGTCGAGGTCGCCGGCCGGGGGCTCATCTCGTGGAACGTCGCGCCCGGCTGGCGATGGATGTTCGGCGTAACGGCCGTGCCGGCCGGCCTCTTCTTCCTGCTGATGTTTTTTGTGCCCGAGAGCCCGCGCTGGTTGGTCAAGAACGGCAGGCCAGACCGCGCCCGGACCGTGCTGGCCCGAATCGGCGGCGGGCAATATGCCGACCGCGAGGTGGCCAACGTCCAGGAGACGTTGGTGGGCGAGATCGAGAAGGTAAACTTCAAGGACTTGTTCGAGCCGCGGATGTTCAAGATCCTCACGATCGGCGTCGTCCTGGCCGTGCTCCAGCAGTGGTGCGGCATGAACGTGATCTTCTACTACGCCGCGAAGATTTTCCAGGCCGCGGGCTCGAGCGTCAACGACGCCCTGTTCAACATCGTGATCATCGGCCTGGTCAACCTGGTGTTCACCGTAATCGCCATCAACAGCGTGGACCGTTTTGGCCGGCGAATCTTGATGTTCATCGGCTTCGCCGGTCTGGCGGCGATCCACGCTTTGATCGGCGCCAGCTACTACTTCGAGCAAAGCGGAACCTATATTCTCTTCCTGGCGCTGGCCGCGATCGGAATCTACGCCTTGTCGCTGGCCCCGGTCACGTGGGTCATCCTTTCGGAAATCTTTCCCAACCGGATTCGCGGGGCGGCGATGTCGGTGTCGGTGTTCTCGCTTTGGACGGCTTGTTTCATTCTTACCTACACCTACCCGCTGCTGGCCGAGAACCTCGGCACCGCCTACACTTTCTGGATCTACGGGGCGATCTGCGCCGGCGGATTGGTCTTCACCGCCCGCAACGTGGCGGAAACCAAAGGCAAGACGTTGGAGGAGATCGAAAAGGAATTGGTGGATTAAAACGCTCGTACTCCTCACGCTCCGCGTGAGGGCGGGCAGATCGTACTCCTCACGCTCCGCGTGAGGGCGGTAGTATGGACGTTATCACACCGCCCTCACGCGGAGCGTGAGGAGTACGATAAGGTCCAACGCCATCAGGGGGCAACGACCACGCTCTGGCTCATGGTCGGCGCCGTCGGTGGGAAAACGACCGATTTTCCGCCCGCCGTCGCTTGGACGTAATACTCGAAGTCATCTTTGACGGCCTCCGCCGGCAGCGCAACCGAATATGTGCCCCGGGCGACGTGCGTCAGCGGGACCTTCGCGTACTCGCCCGTGCCCAGCAGACGCCAATACAAGTCCGTCGTCTCGGTCTTCGCTCCCACGATGACGGGTGAGTTGGGGTGGGAGTTGAACTCCCGCCCCAGCACGATGACCGTCAACTTCAGCCCCTCGCCGGCCACGATGCCGGTGCGGACCTCGGGCACAAACAGCCGGGGCTCGCCGGCGTACTGCTTCGCCGGCATGGCGTCGGCCGGCAAGTCCTCGCCCAGCAGCTTGGCCAACTCCTGACCTGGCCCGGTGAGCATCACCGGCAGCGTCTGCTGCTGCCAGTTGCACACGTTGCCCATCTCGCCGGGATTGCTCACCGTGGCCAGCAGGTGCTTGTGCAACTCGCCGAAGGCCGCCACCAGTATCTTGCGAGCGGGCAGGGCCAACTCGTGGACGAGCTTCTTCCGGGCCGTGGGGTCCTTCTCGGCCTTTACCTTGCCGAGGGCCTCGTTGTACCGTGCCCAAACGCATCGCACCTCGCCCATCGAGCGCATGTAGCGGAAGGTGTTCAGCCAGTAGTCGAACCGTTCGAGGTTGCCCGCCCCGACGATCCGCGGCCGAAACGCCGCCAACTCGTCGACGAAGGCGTAGTCCTTCTGCGCCACTCCGAGGACCATATAACTCTCCCAAGAACGATTATCGGGTTTGATGCTCCCCGGCCCCGTGACCCAATCGGCCGGGCGCGGCAGATGGCCGTCGAGCCGCGTGAAGATCGCGGCGATCGGTTCGGCCGCCTCGGGGCCAAACTCCGCCCGGGCCCAGTCGGCGTAGAAATCCTCCACGGGCGAAAATTGCGACTTGCCATCGGCGGCCGCCTTGGCCTCGCCCTTCCATCCGCTCTGATCCCAGGCGGCCTTGGCCAGCGCGGAGACGTTCGGGGCGAGGATGCGCGTGCGCCAGTGGATGCCCATCAGGCCGGTGCAGCCGTACTTCAGCGCGTCGGCGGCGTCGCGGCGCATGCGTCCGGCCCAAAGTTGCGGCTGGGTCAAACCCGGGTCGTCCTCCATCCACGGAATGGCCCACTTCGGCCGCCCCGTGACCTTGGCAAAACCCGGTTCGACCGGCGTGTTGCCCACCGTGCGATTGATGCAACTCATGGGCATGTCCTTCGGGAGCAAGTCGTCGAACAGGGCCGGGCTCTGCGGCGGACCGAGCACCCAGCCGCACGTGGCCAGCGTGAACGGGGCCTTGACCGCCTTCGCCGCCGCCAGCGCGGCCCGAAAGTCGGCCATCGTGGCGTCAATCTGCGGCTGGCTCACCGCGCCCCAGGTCCAACCCTCGGGCGTCCACAGCCAGTAGTAGTCCAGCGGATGAACCTTGGCGATCCGCTGGAACATGCCCTCGTAAAGCTGCTGCACCACGACCGGATCGGCCGGGTTCTTGCCCGCCGCCCGCAACCGCTGCTTGACCGGCGTAGGCACGGTCAGCGGCGTCTCGGTGCCAATGCACGTCTTCACTCCCACGCGATGGGCGAAGGTGAACACGTCGCCGAGGAACTCGCCCATCCGGTCGAACAGGGCGTTGCACTGTTCGGGCGACATCTTGTTCCACGGACAGGTGTCGCGCATGTAGTCGGCGCCGTAGTCGTCGCGGTCGAACAACTCGGCTGCGCCGTAGACGTAATCGCCCGTCTTGCCCGGCTGATATCCCCAGGCGCCGGTCACATTGCCGGCCGTGAAGTGCCGCGAGGGATAGCTGGCCTTCACCTTGCCGTCGGGGGCGATCTCTTCCGCCGGACCGATCCACGTCAGCGGCTCGGGCCCCACGCCGCCTTCGGGATACGTGTGCAGCCCGAAGAAGTTCATGCCCATCTTCGGCAACTGGCCGATGATGGCCTTATAGCCATCGCGGCTCCACCAGTCGGGCCCTTCGGGGAAATCGTGGAACGGCTGAATGCCGCGCAGCGCGAATAGCGGCTTGCCGGTTTCGTTAAGGATGGGCATTTCCAGCGGTATTTGCTTGTCGGGCACCACGTCGCCGTGCAGGTAGAACCGCACGCCCAAGTGCTCGGCGAAGCGATAGGCGGCATAGAGCAGACTCTGCCTGCCGGTAACCACTAAGATCGGGCGCCCCTCGTAATGGATCGTCTTCAAGACGTACTGGCTCGGCGCAGACATCGGCTTTTGCAGGTCGCGGTCGGACTCGAAGAAACTGAGGTGTCGGCATCGGCAAGTGTGGCCGACCAGAATCAGCCCTCCCTCCGGTGCGGCTTTCAGATCCCCGAAGCCGTTTTTCATATTGACCAGCGGCAACAACTTGCCCGTCCGCAGGTACACGTACCGGCGGATTTCTTTCGCGGCCAACGTCTCGACAGGCATGGGATCGCCGACGCAGACCACGGCCGTCGGAACGACGGACTCCGCACGAAGCGCACCGGCGGAGATGCCCACCAACGCCAGGACGACGATTCCAGCACGGTGCAACATCGCAAACCCTCCCCGTCAATCGGTGTGTGGCCGCGAGGAAAACTCGATTGTACGGCCGGCACGACGGGGTTGCAAGCGTTCCGCAATCGTTGGTTCTTGTTGCGGGAGGTGATGAAACGGTAGGGTCCACCCCCTTGAATGTCGGTGCTCACCGTTGCCCGCTTTGGAACAACCACTCGACGTGCTGGGCTGCGTGAACGACGCCGACGACTTCGATGCCGTCGCTGAGCGGGTAGTATAGGATGACGTAGCTGTCGGCCACGAATATGCGCAAATCCGGCCGAAGATCCCCACGCAACTGGCCCATGAGCGGTTGGGTTGCCAGTACGGCAAACTTGTGATAGAAGCGATGGAGTTGGTCGTTCGCTGCGATGGGACTGTCGTGCATAATTCCAATGTAGTCCCAAATGGCCTGCAAATCGTCTAGCGCCTGGGGCGCAAGCGTGTAGCGACTCATCGGGCGTTCTTGCTCTGCATGTAGCGGTTCATGCCTTCCGCTTGGATGCGATCGAAGAGCGTCCGCAACTCCTCATCGCCGCGAAGCTCGATGCCTTCGCCGTTTCGCAACTGTTGCGTGCCCCGGTCGATGTGATCGAGAAGCTCTTGCCGCCTCTTGAGCAACTCGACCGCTTCGTCCAGCGCCTCGCCCCGGTCGTGAAAAATGCCCCGAGCCAGCGAGTGCTGGATGAACTGCTCGTTTTGCGGCGAGAGATCGGTGCTCACGGCGAGAATCCCGGTAGGTCTCGGTTGGAAAGATAATCGCAATTACTGTATCGCGCCAGGCCGGCGCGGTCAATGGGCAAACAAAAAAGCCCACGGGTCACAGCCCGCGGGCTTGTGCGTTTACCATAGGACCTGTAATGACGGGTGCCGTGGCCACGCTTGCGTGGCCATGCCGTGGCGTTTATTCGCACTTCACATGCCCACGACAAGCGTGGGCATGGCACCCAACATTTCAATCCGGCACGGTCGGTCCTCTAGGGCAAAACAGCGCGGACCGCGTTCCGCACCGGGCGGCCAGGGAGGTAAACCCTCCCGGCAGGCCCAACCACCACCGGCCGGCCATACCACAACGGGGCCGGCGCCATCACTCGGGCGGGAACGATCGGCGAGTAAACCACTCGCGGGCCAACCACCACCGGAGCCGGATAGCCATAAACCGGTCCGGCGGGATAGTAGGACTGGACCATCGTCGGACCGTCATACCAGCCGCCATAGGCCGTCGAACCCAACAGCAAGACAACCGCGATCGCAGCAAGTAGTGTTTTCATCGGCGACATCCTTTCAAGAATAATTCTCGGAAAACCTTAACCAAATTGGGCACTCGCCCAAAACTATCTACGGTAAATTGTAGATCGCGTTCACACAAATAGCAACCGCCCCGGTGTGTGACCAGCGTTCTGGGCGGCCTTAAGTCGTGACGGGGCGGGCGTTTGGCCAGACTTGGCGCCATTGGCAGTTCCTGTCCAGT
>Ga0315287_10001043_pt1 | contig 25021 bp, 22 predicted proteins | sample YL17G11_0_MG_FD_205037 | JGI IMG/M metagenome (GOLD analysis project Ga0315287, IMG submission 205037) | Sediment microbial communities from Yellowstone Lake, YNP, Wyoming, USA - YL17G11_0 | ecosystem: Environmental > Aquatic > Freshwater > Lake > Sediment | place: USA: Wyoming | collected... | reverse complement strand
TAGCGGCGACGGTTCGTGAGCGAGTGCAAGTCCAGGCGGAAGTTTCGGCATTGACCGCGGAGGGGCGAATATCCGGCATCGTATTGATAGCGCTCTCGCCGATAATGGCGATCGCCCTGGTGTTTCTGAACCCGATCTATATGTCGGTGCTAATCAGCGATCCGTTGGGGATCAAGATGATAATCGGGTCGGTTGTGCTGCAGTTACTGGGTATCTTCGTGATCCGGCGGATGATGAAGATAGACCTGTAGGGCCTGTTACTGGGGGATAGTGTCATGGTATTGGTGGTTGGCATCATGGTTTTTGCGCTGGCGACGATTGTTGTCCTTGCGGTCGCATTGATAATGAAGACCGAGAGGCAGGTGATGCTCGATCGAGTGCACAGATATGGCTATGAGGAGGTGTCCGAGGCTTCCGTGCTCACCGATGACCTCACTCCTCCATTCTCCGAGCGAATTATCCGGCCTGCTCTGCAGCGGATAGGCCAAATGAGAGGAAGCATGACACGCCAGGAAATGAGCGATGCGACTCGACGACGGCTGGAGTCCGCCGGGCGGCCGCACAACCTTTCGCCGATGGAGTTCTCGGCTCTGAAGGGTATAGGGTGCGTTGTGATGCTGCTTGCGTCCATAGGCATAACGTCCGTCACCGAGTATGGTCGGTCGCAGGAGATACTGGTGGTGCTCGTCCTGACCAGCCTGGGGTATTACATGCCGGAGAAGTGGCTGTCCGGCAAGATAGTGGCCCGGAAGAATGAGATCCAGCGATCGCTGCCAAACACTATCGACCTGCTCAACGTGAGCATAGAGGCCGGACTGGGGTTTGACGCCGCAATCGCCCGCATCGTCGAGAAAACGACCGGGCCGCTCGCTGACGAGTTTGGCAGGGCGCTGCAGGAAATGCGGATGGGCAAAGCCCGGGTGGACGCTCTGCGCAGCATGGCCCATCGGGCGGATGTCCCGGAACTGGTGGGCCTTGTGGCCGCGGTCTACCAGGCGGAGGAACTCGGGGCAAGCCTGACCAAGGTCCTGCGGGTGCAGGGGGAGATGATACGTTCCAAGCGGAGAATGCGAGCTCGGGAAGTGGCCGCCAAACTACCGGTCAAAATGCTGTTTCCGCTCGTCTTCTTCATATTCCCATCAATCTTCATAGTGATTCTCGGTCCGGGGGCCATTCAGATCTCCAAGACGATGCTTGGGAAGTAGTTTGATGATGTGCTATAATACAGATGACGGAGATACGATGAGTAACAGGCTGGTATGGATCATACTCTTGATTTTGTTGGGCGGCTCGGCGTTCGCGAACTGCCATTGCGATAGCGACGGTTGTCGCACGCACTCTGACTGTGGAGCGTGTGACAACGCCTGCCGCTGTGCCCTCACGCCACGTTGTTCCATCAGCCTTGACATCATGTGTATCTCGTATTCCCACGTAAGCACTGTCCAGGTTCTGCGCGTCCTGGGCACCGACATCTTCCGCCCACCCAACGCCTTCGGATAATCTCCAACACAGGGCGTCCTCGATGCTGCGTCATCTGCCTTGCAGTTGTCGCGCATTTCCGCGCCCAAACCCACCTATTCAGACAATCCAACCTTGATTTAGTGAGGAATTCAATATGTCCGTGATTTTCGGTGCTCGCGGGGCCGCGTTCGCGTGTCTTGCGATGATATTTGTCGCACGTCCGTTGTCTGCCGAGGAGTTGTCACTCGGGCAAGCGCTGGAGCTGGCGACGGCCAACAATCCAACCATCGCCGCCGGCCGTCTAGCAGCCGATGCGGCCAGGCGGTCGGCTGTCGGAGCACGCGCTCTGACCAACCCCGAAATAGTCGTCGCGCCATCGGTCGTGGGCGATGCAGGCTCGGACTCGGCTGTGCTTTTTTCACAGCCGCTTGAGATCAACGGCAGCCGAAGGGTCCGGGGAGAGATCGCATCCCACGAGGCGACCGCGGCGGGTCTTGATGCCGAGGCGAAGGCAAGAGAAGTCTTGCTCCGGGTCGGCCAGGCTTACTGGGATGTCGCACGAGCGCAGGAACTCGTGAAGCTGAACCAGGATAACTTGCAGTACCTTGAGACCATTCGAGGCGCTGTTCAAAAGCAGTACGACGTCGGCACGGCGCCGGGCTCACAGATCCTGAAGATGGATGTGGAACTCGCGCGAGCCCGACAGGAATTCGCCAGAGCCGAACTCGATCTTTCGGCCTCCAAGGCTGAACTTGCCAACCTGATAGGACGGCACAGCAATACCGAGTTTACAGTCTCCGAACCGCTGGCGTTCCAGAACATTGCGCTCGATCGCAATGCTCTGAAGATTGCCGCGCTCGCCAATCGGCCTGAAGTCAAGTCAGCCCAGTCCCAGGTTGCGGCAGCCGGGGGACAGGTCAAGGCTGCCAGGTTGCGCCGGGCGCCGGATCTGGCTTTGCAGGCCCGGCGGGAAACCTTTGACCCTGGCAGCGACGGTGGGGTCGCGATTGCCGTGAGTCTTCCTCTGCTGGATTGGGGATCGGTCAGGGCGGACGAAAAAGGCGCTGCCGCCAGAGTCCAGAGCCTGGAGAAGCAGCTTGAGGCGACTAAGAACGAAGTCGCCCTCGAGGTCGAGCTGGCCGTCCAGCGGGAGAGCACGGCATCGAGGATCGTGCGCGACTATCAAGGTGAGATCCTTGAGAAGTCCGAGGAACTTGCGACAATGGCGCGCAAAGGCTATGAAAAGGGCGCAAGCAGCTATCTGGACGTGCTCGAAGCGCAAAGAACGCTGAGGAGTGTGCGGTCCGAATACTACTCCGCCCTTGCCGAACACGCCAAGGCGCTTACGCAACTTGACTGGGCTGTGGGCAGCCCAGTCTCACGGAAAGACAATATGGAGGTGAAGAGATGAAAGCAAGACACTTCGCATCGCTCCTGGCTGCGGTGGCCGCCTCAGCCGGGCTTACATATACGGTCATGAAGGGCGCGTCCCCGTCTGGTCCAGTGGCGCCGGCGAACGCACAGAAAGGCACGGAGCCTGGTGGTGAGCCGCTCAAGATAGCCGGTCTCAAGATCGAGCCTGCCGCGGCCGGCGCGGGCTGGGATACTGTCGCTGTCACCGGCAGGATCACTGTTCCACCGGATCGACTGGTGAAGATCAGCCCGAGGATCGAGGGGAAAGTGGTGGCCGTTTGGGGAACAGTGGGCGACCGAGTGCGCCGGGGACAGGCGCTCGCCGTCATATCCAGTATTGAATTGGCGGAAGCGCGGGCGGCATACAGGCAGGCGCGCGCCAGACTATCCGCCGCACAACAGAACTACCAACGCGAAGCTCAGATCGCAAAGCTCGGGGCGACAAGCGCGCGTCCCGTGGAAGAAGCTCGTTCGGACAGCCTTGCGTCGCAGGGAGAGGCAGCGGATGCAAAGAGCGAACTGTCCCAGGCAAAGAGCGAACTCAGTCGGCGGGAAAGCGAGCTTGCACAGTGCAAGGCGCGTCTCGACCGGGTGAGGGAACTCCACGCCGACAAGATTGTCTCCAGGCAGGATCTTGAGTCCGCGGAAGCTGAGCACAAGCGGGATTCGGCGTCAGTCGATGAGGCAAATTCCAGAGTGTCCCAGGCACAGGCGCGTGTGGAAAAGGCCCAATCGAAACTCGAAATCTCGAAGCAGTATCTCGCTCGAGAAGAGCGGGTCCGAACAAGTCGCGTGCTGGACCTGCGAGCGCTGCAGACGGCGAATGCCGAGATTGCGGCTGCCGAAGTCGAGTTGCAGGCCGCATCCGATACGATTCGGGTGCTCGGGGCATCTCCCGCCGGATCGGGGGATACGCTGACCATCACAGCGCCCATAAGTGGGCGCATTATCTCGCGACTCACCAACGTAGGCGAGATGGCGAGTCCGTCTGATGCGCTTTTCGTGGTGGCGGACCTTTCCCAAGTATGGGTGGAGGCCGACGTATACGAGAAGGACCTTGCCAAGGTACGTGAAGGTCAGGTGGCCGAGATCGTGGTGGATGCCTATCCGGACAAGATGTTCTCCGGGAGGGTCGACTCGATAAGTGATGTTCTGGGCCCCGAGTCGCGGACCGCGAAGGTCAGATGCGTCGTTGCCAATACCCAGGGCTTGCTGCGCGGTGAGATGTTTGCAGGGGTGACACTGCTTACATCGAAGCGGGGCCAGACGGTGCTCGTGTCAAAGGAAGCGGTCCTGGACGATGCGGGCGAAAAGATCGTCTTCACTCCCTGTATGGAGTGCCCGAAGGACGTGAAAGCTGGAACCAACGCTTGCGGGAACTACGATAGGCTCATGGTGAAGACAGGTTCGATGCACGGAAACCGCATGGAACTACTCAGCGGCGTCAAGCCCGGGACCCTCGTCGTTACCACTGGAGCCTACCAGATCAAGGCCGCCATGAGTTCCGGCAAGCTCGAAGCCGGATGCGCGGGTCATTAGGGGGAACTATGGACTCATCTCATTACAGTTTGATAGACAGAATCATACACTCCTCGTTCCGGCAGAAGGCCGTGGTTCTGATGCTTGTGGGGCTTGCGCTCGCATTCGGCGTAGCGGCCTATCAGCAGATGCCGCGCAATGTCTACCCGGACATTACTATCCCGGTTTTCACCATTGTCACCGAAGACGAGGCAATGGCTCCGGAAGAGATCGAGTCGATGATCACCCGGCCTATGGAGTCCGCGATGAACGGGCTTCCGGGTGTTCGCCGCATCCGCTCGCAGACAACCCAGGGGTTGTCTGCTGTGGTTGTGGAGTTCGATATCGAGACAGAGTTCTGGCGGGCGCGGCAGTTCGTCACCGAGAGGATGAATCAGGTTGCGTCTCAGTTGCCTCCCGGCACCGAGCCGCCGAACTTGAGCAGCGCGACGACCCGGCTGGCTGAGGTCTACGAACTTGCGATCGAAGGCGATTTGCCGCTGACCGAGCTGCGGGAAATAGCTGAGTGGCAGGTCCGCTACAACCTACTCACCGTGCCGGGGGTCGCGGAGGTACTCAATACCGGTGGGCGCCTGCGCCAGTATCGAGTTACGATAGATCCTAGGAAACTGCGTTCTTACAGAGTGAAACTCGCCGAGGTAGAAGAGGCGCTCAAGAGCGGAAACGAGAACGCCGCCGGAGGGTTCATCAGCACTGGACCGACCGAATACATCGTGCGCGGGATCGGCAGACTGAACTCAGTGGATGACATCAGAGACACCGTGGTCACCCAACGCAACGGGGTGCCGCTGTTCGTGGGGAACGTTGCCCAAGTCGAGGAAGGCACGGCCATACGCAGAGGCATCGCGAGCAAGAACGGCAGAGAGACGGTGGTCGCGCTGGTCATAAAGCAGCCCAACGCCGACACGATGAAGGTGGTCGCGGGTGTCGAGAAGGCAATCGAGGATATGCGTTCCACGCTCCCGAAAGGTGTTCACCTGACTCCCTATTATGACCAGACGCATCTCATCACGCACTCGCTCTCCAGTGTGACTTGGGCGATCTTGATCGGCGCGGTGCTGGTGATAGCCGTGCTGCTTATTTTCCTGGGACACTTCCGCAGCACGCTGATAGTCGCGGCTTCCCTGCCTCTCTCGGTCATGATCGCGGGTGTTCTGATGGAGCATTTCGGTGTCGGGCTCAATACGATGTCTCTCGGGGGACTTGCCATCGCCGTCGGGATCATGGTCGATGCTTCCATCATAATGGTGGAGAATATATACCACCGATTCCATAAGAGCCGAGGAAACCTGGAAGATGCTCATGCCAAGGAAGCCATCGCTCACAAGGCTGCCATCGAGGTAGGCCGTCCCATTGCCTTCGCCACGCTCATCATCATAGCGGTGTTCCTGCCTCTATATCTGATGGGCGGCATCGAGGGTCTGCTTTTCAGGCCGCTCGCCGTCACGGTTGCAGCCTCTATGCTGGTCGCGCTTGCTCTTTCGCTCACGTTTACCCCGGTCCTTGCCACACGGTTTCTGCATCCGAAAGACGGCGAAGAGAGTGAGGGTGAAGTGAGGTTCGTGAAGTGGATCAAGAGGGGCTATGTGCCGGCTCTGGAGTATGCCCTGCATCATCGGTGGTTGGTTATTGGGATTGCATTCGGCCTCCTCATACCGACCGCTCTGGGGCTGCTGGCGGTCGGCAAAGACTTCATGCCGAAACTCGACGAAGGCGCCTGGTTCGTGTCCACAGTCACTCCTCCGGAGACATCGCTTGAGGAGAATAACCGCATCACCAGCCAGATCGAGCAGGTTTTCATGAAGTGTCCTGACGTGGTTGATGTTATTCGCAGGAATGGCAGGTCCGAAAGGGCTATAGGGTGTGTGCTGCCGGTGAATTCGGGCGAAATGCTCGTGAATCTCAAACCGAAGAACAAGCTTTCCAGGCCCGCCGAGGAACTGATGGCGAGCGTTCGGGAACAGATCGAGCTGATACCGGGAGTTGCGGTCGCGTTCACCCAGCCTCTTCAGAACAAGATAGACGAGAGTATGGAAGGCACTCCGGCTCCGCTGCAGGTGAAATTGTTCGGGCCCGACATTCAGGTGCTTGGCGAAATCGGCACGAGGATAGAGGATGTAGTGAAGCGTACGCGCGGAGTGGTGGATGTGAAAATGGATCAGGCCACGGGCATCCCGCAGGTGCAGGTTCAGATCGACCGGCGGGCCGCTGCCCGCTACGGAGTCTCCGTTGGCGCGATCTCCGAGATAGTTCGTCTTGCTATCGGTGGCGAGGAACTGACTCAGGTCTGGAAGAACCAGCGCAGCTACGGTGTCTTTGCGAGGTTCCCCGACGAAGTGCGCGGCGACGTGGAGTCAATCAAGACCCTGATGGTGGATACCCCATCAGGGTCGCAGGTCCCGCTTTCGCAGGTTGCGAGTATTACCCTCTCTCAAGGTCCGAATGTGATCCGGCGAGAGGCGATGAACCGCTGCATCAGCGTCGACGCGAGCATCCAGGGTCGGGATCTTGGAGGCGTGGTTGCCGACATCAAGAAGGGCCTCACGGGAGTCACACTTCCTTCGGATTACTACGTGGTCTTCGCAGGGCAGTTCCGAAACCAGCAGAGGGCGATGCAGTCGCTGATGCTTGCCACCGGCATTGCACTTGCGATTGTCTTCATGCTGCTCTTCCTTGCCCTGCGCTCAGCGTCGCACGCCGCGATCATATTGGCTACCGTGCCCAGTGCGTTTGTCGGAGGTGTTGCTTCGTTGCTGATAACCGGCGAGAGTCTGAATGTCTCCTCGGCCGTGGGTTTCATCGCTCTCTTCGGCATCGCGGTGCAAAACAGCCTGGTGCTGCTGACTCAGACCGGCGACTTCGTCACGGAAGGACACAGCAAGGAGCAGGCGATTCGACTTGCGACCGTGCGGAGGCTTCGCCCGATACTGATGACTGCTTCATGCGCGGCTCTCGGGCTGTTGCCGATCCTTCTGAGCCGAGGCGTGGGAGCTGAGATAGAGAAGCCGCTGGCGATCGTCATGGTCGGTGGATTTGTCACATCCACTCTTTTCACGCTGATGGTTCTTCCGGCGGTCTATCTGGCTCTGGAGAGCGTGATGGGTCGAGCATCCGTCGGCTGGAACGCGCGGGACAGGCTGCATGAGGTAAGCAGCCAGAGCAACCTGCACAGTGAATGATGCTTGCAAAAGGCCCGGCTGGATAGTCCAACCGGGCCTTTCTGAACTCAAGAACGGAAAAACATGGCGGAGAGGCCGGGATTCGAACCCGGGGTACCGGTATTAAGGGTACAATCGCTTAGCAGGCGACCGCTTTCGACCACTCAGCCACCTCTCCATGTGTGTAATATTCTACCACGACATAATGGGGATATCAAGCAGTTATTTGGTGGGTCGAAAGGAAAGCCTCGGCCCAGGCGTCGGACCGCCTGGGCGGGGGCCAGTCGGTCCTTGCGGTCAGAAGGCCTCTTCTTCGACGTCGGCTTCGGCCATTTCAGCGGAATACGTATCCGGGTCCACGTCGAACTCTTCCTTGCACTCCTGGCTGCAGAAGCAATAATGCTTGCCACGATAATCCGTGCAAGACACGGAATGTTCCTCCGGCACTACCATGCCGCAAACAGGATCCACAGGCATTTGGGTCACCTCCCACGTAGTTGCGTGTTACAGCAGGATTCCCACAGCCTTGCAGGTTAAAACGCCATCGTCGCCCGGCAAGAGTTCACTCCTGGTGATTACAAAAAGCCTCGGGCAAACCTCACGCAAAGCGTGGATTGGACCGGACCTCAGCAGGGCGCGTTTTTCTGCTCGCGGACGTCTACCGCGGCCTTGATGATGAATTGATAGGTGAACGCGTTGGGGGCAAGGCGTCCCAGGGCGCGGTCCACTCTGCCACGGAATGTTCCGAGCATCTTTTCGACCCGGCAGCCATTCGACTCAAAGAGCGCCCGAGCGGTTTTTGCCGTAAAGAAACGCAGGTGGGAGCTGTCGAGAATGCCGAAATGGGTGTAATCGAACCCGCCGAGCAAGAGTTGCTTGCGGACTTTGTAGTAGGCAACGTTGGGAATCGACGCGAGAATTGCTCCGCCTTCGGCCAGAACGCCGCGCGTTCGCCGAAGCGCTTCCCAGGGGTCGGAAAGATGCTCCAGGACGTCGGCGAGAATCGCGAAGTCGAACTCCCCTTCGATCCGGTCCCACGTCGCGGCGTCGGCGATGTCTCCGACGATGAGGCGGTCGGCATAGGGTTCGGCCTGGGCGGCCTGAGCGGGATCGAGTTCCACCGCGGTGACCGAGCAACCGAGCTCGTCGCGCAGGTGTTTGGTCATATACCCGGTGGCGCAGCCGATCTCAAGCACCCTGCTCTGGCGATCCACCATCTCGATGATCATTCGGTGGGCAGGACTCAGATCGCTGTGATGATAACTTTTCGCATCCAATAGCCACTCCAACCGCGCGAGATAACAAAAAAGCCGGCGCGGCCGGCCTTTCGCGTGTCCTTGAAGACAGGATGCATTATACCGCCCGGGAAATTTGTTGTCAACGGATTTTCCGCAACAGTTCACTCTTGATGAGTACGATGTCGCGCTGCACGTCACCCTGATCCTGAATCCAGTTCAGGACTTTCAGGGTCCATCCCTTCGTAGCCTGGATGCTGAATCCCCTGAATCAAGTTCAGGGTCAGGGTCAGCATGACGTGGTACTCACTAACCGTGAGCTGTTACTTGCCTTGCAAAAATACCAGGCATCTGCTATACTAAGGTAGAACTAATCGGCGTCATCGACAGAGTGGGTCTCGCGCCCACTCTTTTCAGTTTGGCGATTCCCTGGGAGATATAGGCGATGAATGCAGACTTCCTGGATGCACTCAGGCAGATAGAAAAAGAGAAGGAGATACCTCTTGAGGTACTGCTCTCCGCGATAGAATCCGCGCTGGAGACCGCGTATAAGAAGAACTTCGCGGCCACGGGCGACGTTCGCGTCCGCGTAAGCTCATCCAAGGGCGGGTTCCACGTTTACTGCGAGAAGGACGTCGTGGAGGTCATAGAGAACGAGCATACGGAGATTTCGCTCGCCGAAGCCCGCAAACACATGCCGGACGCCGAGATCGGGACTTCCGTCGAGATCGAGGTGACTCCCGAGAACTTCGGCCGGATCGCCGCCCAGACCGCGAAGCAGGTGGTCGTGCAGCGAATCCGCGAGGCCGAGCGGGAGCGTGTCTACGAGGAGTATGGCGAGAGGATCGGTGAGGTTCTGACCTGCATGGTCGCTCGCAGGGAACAGCGCAATGTGTTCGTCAACCTGGGTAGAATCGAGGCGCTGCTGCCGCCCGCCGAACAGGTGCCTACCGAGCCTTGCCGGTTCAACGACAGGCTCAAGGTGTATGTGCTGGAAGTCAGGCGTACTCCCAAGGGCCCGCAGGTGGTGGTTTCGCGCACGCACCCGAGCCTGATCAGGAGACTCTTTGAACTCGAAGTTCCGGAGATCGCCGAAGGGATCGTGACGATCAAGTCGGTTGCCCGGGAGCCCGGCGCCCGGACGAAAGTCGCCGTGCATTCCAGCGAGGATAGGGTGGATGCGATGGGGGCATGCGTGGGCCATAGAGGGAGCCGCGTGCAGTCGGTCGTAAACGAGCTCTACGGCGAGAAGATAGACATCGTTCGCTGGAACGAGAACATAGAGAAGTTTATCGGCGAAGCTCTTTCACCGGCTAAGGCGATATCCGTGAAATGTGATGAGGCGACCAAGACCGCGCTCGTCATCATGCCCGATAGCCAGTTGTCGCTTGCCATCGGCAAGTCCGGGCAGAATGTGAGGCTGGCCGCTCGATTGACCGGGTGGCGGATCGATATTCGGAGCGAGACGCAGCTTGTGAAGGCCGTGCCCACGGGCGAGGACGTGCCGGCCGCTGTCGCGGAGCTGGATGTTGGCGATGTGGCGGAGGTTGATGAGGCCGTCGTGGCGGAGATCGATGAGGCTGTTGTCGTCGAGGAACTTGAGGAAACGGTTGAGTAGGGATTGGGAAGTTGAAAGTTGAAAGTTGAAAGTTCGGACGGGACGAGGTGATGCGCCGGGCATACTGTCATTCCGAACGAATGTGAGGAATCTGCTTTTCCTTCCTAAGACCTAGGACCTAAGATCTATGCTTGTGAAGCGGAAAACGCCGATTCGGACGTGTGTGTCTTGCAGGCAGTCTTCGGAGAAGAAGGACCTGTTGAGGATCGTGCGCTGTGCCGACGGCCAGGTGCAAATCGACCCGACGGGCAAGATGCCGGGGCGGGGAGCGTATTTGTGTGGCTCGCGGAAGTGCCTTGCGGTTGCCGTGAAGGCGAATAAACTTGGACGGGCGCTTCGGTGCGATGTCCCGGAGGGCCTGGTTGTTGAACTTGAGAACTGCGTGGTAGAAGATGCCGGGGATCAGAGCAATGGCAATGAGGAAAAGCAATGAAAGCTGAATAAGTGTGTTCGCCTATTCCGCGGTTCTGCCTCCTCATCTCTGCCTATAGCTCCCTCTTATACGCCACTCTACTTGTGCATTTGTCTCGAATGATTTGCACATTATCACGTACTTAACTACGCACTGGGAGGTGGACATATATGAGCGAGATTAAAGTCTACGAACTCGCAAAGGACCTGGGTATCACCAGCAGTGACCTTATTGCTGTGCTTCGTGAGCTGGGTGTGACGGTCACGGGTGGTTCGGGTAACCTGGACGCCTCCACAGCCGCGACAGTCCGCGAAATGCTGGCCCAGGACGAAGGACTTATCCAGCAGGCAAAAACCATTGAGGTCCCTCATTCGCTGGCGGTCAGGGAACTGGCCGAGATGATGGGGGTGCAGCCCGCTGACGTACAGAAGCGGCTTGTCGAGATGGGCATCTTGGCGAGCGTCAATCAGCAGATAGGGGCCGATGTGGTCTCGGCTGTGGCCGAGAAATGGGGCTATACAGTCAAGATCGTGGCCAAGCATGAAGCCCGCGAGAAGCCAGCGAAGTTGACCCCGCAGCCCAAAAGCAAACACTCCGGCAAGCTGGTGCCGCGGCCGCCGGTCATTACCGTCATGGGGCACGTCGACCACGGCAAGACGACGCTGCTGGACGCCATCAGGCGCACCAATGTCACCGAGCAGGAGTTCGGCGGGATTACCCAGCACATCGGCGCGTATCAGGTGGACTGGCACTCCAAGAAGATCACATTCCTCGATACTCCCGGCCACGAGGCGTTTACGGCGATGCGCGCAAGAGGCGCCAGCGTGACCGATATAGCGGTCTTGGTTGTCGCGGCGGACGATGCCGTAATGCCGCAGACCGTCGAGGCGATCGACCACGCTCGCGCGGCGGGGGTTCCGATCATAGTCGCGCTCAATAAGATCGATAAGCCCGAAGCCAATGTCGAACGCGCCATGCAGCAGCTTATGGACCATGGACTGATGCCCGAGGAATGGGGCGGCGACACGATTGTGGTCAAGACGGCGGCAAAACAGGGCGAGGGCATAGATGAGCTTTTGGAAATGATCCTGCTGGTTTCCGAGATGGCGGACCTGCATGCGGAGGTATCGACAAGCAAGGTCTCGGGTACGGTCATCGAGGCGCAGGTGGACAGGGGCCGGGGGCCGGTCGCGACCGTTCTCATTGAGAAAGGCACGCTCAGGATCGGCACGGCTGTCGTTGCCGGGGAGACTTATGGCAAGGTCAAGGCGATGTTCACCGACAAGGGCGAGCGCATCACCAAGGCAGGGCCGTCGACTCCCGTGGAGATTCTGGGCCTGTCAACGGCTCCTCAGGCCGGCGACAAGCTGGAATCGGCCAAGGATGACAAAGAGGCCCGCGCGATAGCCGACAAGCGCGCGCAGGCCTCCCGGGCCGAACGCATGGCCTCAACCACCAAGATCACCCTCGAAGACCTGTATCAGCAAATCAAAGAGGGCACGGTCAAGAAGCTGGGAATCGTGCTGAAGGCGGACGTCCAGGGCTCCGAGGAGGCGGTCAGGCAATCGCTGCTCAAGATCGAGCACCAGGAAGTGCGAGTGGACATCATCCACTCCAACGTCGGCAACATCAATGAGTCGGATATCCTGCTGGCATCGGCATCGAATGCGATTGTCCTGGGTTTCAACGTCAAGGTTGATGTACAGACAGCCAAGATGGCTGAAGCGGAGCACGTGGAGATCAGGACCTATAACGTTATCTATGAACTGACCAAAGACGTGCGGGCGGCGATGTCCGGTCTGTTGGCGCCGGTTTACGAGGAAGTGAAGCTCGGGACCGCCGAGGTGCGGGCCACATTCCGGATTCCCAACAAGGGGCTCGTTGCCGGCTGCTACGTGACCGATGGCCGTGTTGTGAGAAACGAGAGCGTCCGAGTGATGCGAGACGAAAAGGTCGTGTATGAGGGCAAGCTGGATTCGCTGAGGCATATTAAAGACGAAGTGAAGGAGATGGCGCAGGGCTACGAGTGCGGAATCCAGCTTCATGGCTTCAGCGATTTCCAGGAGGGCGATATCATCGAGGCGTTTACCCAGAAGCAGATTGCGCGCGCTGTCTGATGGGTTTCAGTCCCTGAGTTAGCGAGCAATCTGCCGCATACTGTCATCCCGAGCGCAGTCGAGGGATCTGCTTTTCAAACTGGATGCTGATAGCTGAAAACCCCAAAAAGCAGATTCCTCACATTCGTTCTGAATGACATACTCGGAGGCTTCGTTTTCGTTACTTCGGATGCATGCAACCGAAGCTGAGTCCGGAGGACTCGCCACCTTCGGCGGCGGCATCGGCAGCATGCTACCGATGCAACAAACGCCGTTGTCTTCCGCTAGGGAGGCACCATGATCATCGGCGTCTTGACCGTGGAACTGCTGGTTCCGGGCAGTAATTCATTAAAGGACAAAAGGCAGGTCGTGAAAAGCCTGCTGGCGAACATCAGGAACAAGTTCAACGTCTCGGCCGCGGAGATGGATAATCTCGATTCCCACAGGCGGGCGGGGCTTGCTTTCGCGTGTGTCAGCAACGACCGCGGCGTGGCGAATCGCATGCTGGACAAGATCATCAATCATATTCAGTCCAACCCCTTGTGCGAGATAGGGGAGTCGGATATGGAGTTTCTATAGAGGGTTGACAATGACTACACGACAGGAGAAGATACAGGAACTCCTCAAAGAGGAGATCAGCGAAATATTGCGCCGTGAGTTCAAGGACCCAAGGCTGGGGTTCATCACGGTCATCGATACCGTGGTGACGCCGGACTTGCGCCACGCAAAGGTGTGGGTCAGCGTGATGGGCTCCGATGAGGAGCGCGCGGAAAACATGAAGGTCCTGAAAAACGCCCAGCAGTTCGCGAGGCAGGCGTTCGGCAGGCGGGTGAAGATGAAGACTCTGCCCGATATCGAGTTCGTGCTGGATACGTCGGTCGATAAGGGCATGCGGATTTTCGAGCTTCTGCAGCGGATCAAAAAGGATGAACACAAAGAAGAGTCTTAGAGAGGCGTGGCAGGGGCTGCTGGACGGGCAATCGTATATTATCGCCTGTCACGGGCGGCCCGACGGCGACGCTTTGGGGAGCGCGTTGGCGCTGGCGCACGTACTCAGGCGGTTCGGCAAGGAGGTCGTGGTTGTCTGCGAGGATGTTGTCCCGGGGAACTACGCGTTCATACCGGAGTCCGAGTCGATCGTCACAGCGACCCAGCGAAGAGATTTCGATTTCGGCGTGCTGGTGGATTCGGAGGCTCCGAAGCGCGTTGGATCGGCGGCGGCGGCTGTCACCAGCGCGGCAAAGACCGCGTGCATCGATCATCACGTGCCTAACGGAGCTTTTGGGGATGTGAGGGCTGTCGACACGGGGGCCAGCGCGACCGCGGTCGTCATCTATGAAATGCTAAAGGCTAACGAAGTCGAGTTGGACGTGACCCTTGCCACCCAATTGATGGCGGCGCTGATTGCCGACACGGGGGGGTTCAGGTTCGGAAACACCGATGCGCGGTCGTTTGAGGTCGCGGCGGAGTTGGCCAAACTGGGCGCTCAGCCATCCTGGATATACCGGGCCATCTTCGACAGCAAGCCGATCACGGCGGGGAAGCTGCTCGGGCACGCTCTGAACTCGATGAAAACGGACGAAAGCGGGCGCGTTATCTGGGCGGAGATCACCCAGGCGGACCTGGCCGAGCTGCAGGCGACCGATGCCGACACGGACAGCATTGTGAACCACATCGGGGCGATCAAAGGCTCGCAAGTCGCGATTCTTTTCAGGGAGACGAAGCCGGGGGTGGTGCGAACGAGCCTGCGTTCCAGGGGCGGCTATGACGTGGACAGGGTCGCGCGGGTCTTCGATGGCGGGGGGCACAAGGCCGCATCGGGCTGCACGGTGAAGGCGCCGTTGGCCGAGGCGGAGAAAATGGTTATCGATGAGGTCCTCAAGTGGATGGAGTCGTAAACGTTCGTAAGGCGGCCGGGCCCACTTCGCATGACGTTGTTGACGCCCTGAGGCGCGTTTTCGGCCAGAAGCGGGTGGGGCATGCGGGCACTTTGGACCCGATGGCGACCGGCGTGCTGGTTGTCTGCCTGGGGAAGGCGACAAGGGTGGTCGAATACCTGATGGGCACGGCCAAGGAGTATCGCGCGCGGATGGTACTTGGCCGGAGCACGGATTCGCAGGATTCGACGGGCGCGGTCATCGATGAGAGGGATGCGTCGAGCATTACCCGTGAAGCGCTGGAGCGGGCGATTTCGGGCTTCGTCGGGGAGATCGAGCAGATTCCGCCGATGGTCAGCGCGATCAAGCACGAGGGCAGGGCGCTGTATAAGCTGGCGCGCGAGGGCAAGACCGTGGACCGGGCCGCGAGAAAGGTGACGGTCCACTCGATCGAGCTCGTGGACTTCACGCCCGGAGTGCGCGCTGAAGCGGAGATGGTTGTGGCGTGTTCCAGCGGGACTTATATAAGGACGCTGTGCGCGGATATCGGCGCCGGCCTGGGATGCGGCGGGCACATGTCGATGTTGGAACGCACCCGGGTGGGCCGGTTTGGTATCGATGATGCGGTCACGGTCGAGGAGCTCGAGCAGGCGAAGGCTGACGGACGGCTCGATGATTACGTGATTTCCATGAATGCCGCGCTGGATTATATGCCGCTCGCGGTGCTGCCGGACGAGGATGAGACCAGCGTGCTGCACGGCTCGCCAGTCGTTGTTGAGTGTGAAGCGGGACAGGGCGAAACAGTACGGATGTCGACCGAATCGGGCCGGTTTCTGGGCGTGGGGACCATCGAGGTTGTGGACGGTTCCAGGATCGCGCAGCCGAAGAAGGTGCTCATAGACCCGACGCCGGAGGTTTTCCGATGAGCGCGCTCCGAGGTTTGGAGAATATCGAGGCCGTGGAAGGTGGGCGCGTGGTTGCCGTAGGGGTATTTGACGGCGTCCATTGGGGGCACAGGGCGATATTCGAAGTGGTCCTTCGGGTTGCCGGGGAGCGTTCGCTGAGGCCGACGGCTCTGACTTTCGACAAACATCCCGCCGAGTTGCTTGTGCCGGACCGCGCGCCGAAGTACATTAACACGCTCGATCAGAGGGTGGAGCTTATCAGGGCGCTGGGGATCGAAGATGCAATAGTGGTCGAGTTCGACCGGGAACTGGCATCGCTTACGAAGGATGAATTTGTTCGGCAAGTGCTAATCGACGCGCTGGACACGCGGCATCTGGTGGTCGGGGCTAACTTTAGATTCGGCAAAGGCCGCCAGGGGGATGTCAGGTATCTCTCTCGAACGCTCCCGGCGCTGAGAACGGAGCTGACGATTGTTCCCGCCGTGATCATTGCGGGCGGGCCGGCGAGCAGCACGCGGATCAGGCTGCTTGTGGGCAAGGGCGACGTCGTCGGGGCCGAGAAGCTGCTGGGCAGGCCGTTCGCCCTGCGTGGGACGGTCGGGATGGGAAGACAGGTCGGCAGGACGATCGGCTTCCCGACCGCGAATATCGAGACCGGCCCGAGGCAGTTGGTACCGGCCCGGGGGGTGTATGCGGTCGAATGCGCGATTGGCAAGATCGCCTACGCCGGCGTGTGCAACATCGGGTGCAGGCCGACGTTTGACGGCGGCGCATGGACGATCGAGGTGCACCTGGCGGGGTTCGAGGATGATATCTACGGCGAGACCCTGGACGTCGTATTCCGCAGGCGACTTCGGGATGAGATGACGTTTGAAAGCCCCGAGCGGCTTGTGGAGCAGATTGGGAAGGATTTGGAGAAGGCGGTCGGCGAGCGCTGAGCGGGCATGTGAACTTATTTGACACGCTCTTCCCGTATGTGGTACACTGAACCGATATCAGTCGAAGTGCAAGAGCCAGGTCGGTTGGATCGAAGAGGCTGGCGGCTTTTGCATTTTGATTTGGAGGTGCGATTAGAATTGGCCCTTATTAAGGAAAGAAAAACCGACATAATAGGCGAGTATAAGCAGCATGACGGCGACACCGGATCGCCCGAGGTACAAGTAGCTCTACTAACCGCTCGCATCAACCATCTCACGGAACACCTGAAGGAGCATAAGAAAGATCACCACTCCCGAAGGGGCCTGCTGCTGATGGTTGGACAGCGGAGGAGATTGCTCAATTACCTCATAAGCAAGGATATCAACCGGTATCGCGAGGTTGTTGCCAGACTCGGCCTAAGACGGTAGGAGAATACATACACGCAATGACAGACAAGAAAGTGCAGATTGAGCTTGAGGGCAAGACCTATACCCTCGAAACAGGAAAGGTCGCCAATCAAGCCAACGGCGCTGTATGGGCGACTTGCGGGGACACGGTTGTGCTCGCGACGGCCACTATGAGCGCCAAACCTCGGGAAGGAATGAGTTTCTTCCCGCTTACGGTGGACTATGAAGAGAGAAAGTATGCCGTAGGCAAGATACCCGGCGGGTTTATAAAGAGGGGTGGGAGACCATCCGAGAAGGCGATGTTGACAGCTCGCCTCATTGACCGGCCCGTAAGACCATTGTTCCCCGAGGGCATGCGAAATGACGTTCAAGTCATCGCCGTGCCCCTTTCGATGGAACCGGATGTGCCGGCGGATATGCTGGCTGCGCTGGCTGCGTCCGCGGCGCTCGCGATTTCCGATATCCCCTGGAACGGCCCGATTGGGTGCGCGCGTGTTTGCCGCGTCGGCGGCCAGTGGGTCGTGAACCCGTCGCTTGACCAGATGCACGAAGCGGATGTCGAGCTGATAGTGGCCGGCTTTGATGGCAAGGTCATGGAGATCGAGCTTGAAGCCGCCGAAATCTCCGAAGATGAGTTGATGAAGGGGATGGACCTGGCTCACGGCGCGATCAATAAGCTGGTCGCGGTGCAAAAGGAACTCATCGAGAAGTTCGGCAAACCCAAGATCGAGGTTTCGGTTGTGGCGCCGGATGCCGAACTGGTGGCTGAGATCAGCGCCAAGATCGACTCGGAGGTGATGAATGCCATTCGGAACCCCGAGAACGCCGGCAAGGAAAGCGCCGCGTATCAGCTCAGGGACGATTTGAAGGCCAGGCTCGTTGAGGACTATCCCGAGCGCGAGGCCGAAATAGAAGAAGTCCTGGAGAAGATTTTCAAGAAGAACGTCCGCAAGATGATCGCCCAGGAAGGCGCAAGGCCGGATGGCCGCGCCCTCGATGAGTTAAGGCCGTTGAGTTGTGAAGTCGGCCTGCTCCCGCGCGTTCACGGTTCCGGACTCTTTAGCCGTGGCCAGACCCAGGTGCTTACCAATCTGGTCCTCGGTTCGCTGGACGACGCGCAGATCATCGACACGCTCGAGGAAGACACCGAGAAGCGGTTTATGCACTTCTACAACTTCCCGCCCTATAGCGTGGGCGAAGTGCGGCCGCTCAGGGGCGCCGGCAGGCGAGAGGTCGGGCACGGCGCGCTGGCGGAGAAGGCCCTGCGGCCGATGATCCCGCCGACGGAGGATTTCCCTTACACGATCATCCTGACTTCCGAGGTCCTTGAATCCAACGGCTCTACCTCGATGGCGAGCACCTGCGGATGCACGCTGGCCCTGATGGACGCCGGCGTCAAGATCAAGGCCCCGGTGGCCGGCATATCCATAGGCCTTGTGAGTTCAGAGGACAAGAATGTTTTGCTGACCGACATCATTGGTTGGGAGGACTTCTATGGCGACATGGACTTTAAGGTCGCGGGCACCCGCAAGGGCGTGACCGCGATCCAGGTCGATACCAAGACCCGCGGACTTACGAGAGAGATCGTCGAGGGCGCGCTCGCTATGGCACGTGAGGCAAGGTTCAAGATACTCGATGCCATCGCCGCGACAATAAGCGAGCCGCGCGAGGCGATGAGCCAATATGCGCCGCGAGTCTTTGTTGTGATGATTCCCCCCGACAAGATCGGCGATATAATTGGTCCCGGTGGCAGAGTGATCAAGAAGATCGAGGCCGAGACGGGCGCGAAGCTGGATATCGAGCAGGACGGGCACGTTTACATTACGTCCGTTGATGCCGCGGGTGGCGAAAGAGCCAAGAAGATCGTCGAGGACATTACCCGCGAGGTGATGGTCGGCGAGGTCTACACCGGCAGGGTGAACCGCATCGAGGCGTTCGGCGCTTTTGTCGAAATACTGCCCGGCAGGGATGGCCTGGTGCACATATCGCAACTCGCGAGAGAGCGTGTGAACCGCACGGAGGACGTCTGCAACATCGGTGACGAGTTGACTGTAAAGGTCCTCGAAATCGGCGACGACGGCAAGATCCGCCTGACCCGGCGCGGCATGGCTCCTGGTGACGAGGACTATGTAGCACCTCCGTCCGAGCCCAGGGATCGCGGCGGTCGAGGCGGCGGTGGAGGCGGCAGACCTCGTAGCGGCGGCGGTGGTGGTGGTCCACGTGACCGTGAGGGTCGTTCCGACGATGGGCCGAGGTTCAAGTTCCGCCCGAAGCAGTAATCGAGCGCAAATGCAGTTAGAATGCCACCGGAAGGCTTGCCCGGGTTTGGTTTGGGTCGGCGTCTACGGTGGCATTTTTGGCGCGTGAAAGGACCGACAGATGACTGCCCAGTCTCTGGTTAACAAGACAATACTGACCAATGGGGTGAGAATACTCAGCGAGCGGGTGCCTTATGTGGACTCGGTTTCGGTGGGGATATGGGCGATCGCCGGCTCGCGTGACGAAAGCGACAACCGCCGGGGAATGAGCCATTTCATCGAGCACATAATGTTCAAGGGGACGAAAACCCGGAGCGCCAGGCAGATTGCCGATGAAATGGACGGCCTCGGCGGTCATCTTAACGCGTTTACCGACAAAGAGTTCACCTGCTACTATGCCAAGGTCCTGCGGGAGCATCTGCCGGCGGCGGTCGGGATCCTTTCGGACATGGTGATCAACTCCGTGTTCGACCCCGAGGAAATCGAGCGCGAGAAGAATGTTGTGCTCGAAGAGATCAAGCGCCACAAGGATACTCCCGAAGATCAGGTCCACGACATGCTTGCCGAGACGATCTGGAAGGGCCACAGGCTCGGCAATTCGGTGATAGGTTCGGCCAAGGTGATCGGCCGCATTATGAGGGATGATGCGCTTGCGTTTTTGGAGGAGTTCTACAAACCCGACGCATTGGTGATATCGGCGGCGGGCAACATCGAGCATGCGGATTTCGTGGAAATGGTGGTCGGCGCTTTCGGCTGCCTGCGGGGCAGCAGGCCACCAAGAATCCGGCGGGATGTCCAGCCGCGGCTCGAGGTCAAGACGGTCGATAAGAGCACGGAGCAGGTGCATTTCGTGCTTGCGACGAACGGTTTCGCCCAGGACCGCCGCGAGAAGTATGCGATGGCGGCCATCGATTCCATCCTTGGCGGCGGGATGAGCTCCAGGCTTTTCCAGGAGATCAGGGAGAATCGGGGTCTCGCGTATGCGATCGGGAGCTACTCGGCTTCGTATCAGGAGGCGGGTTTGTTTGCCGTATATGGCGGCACGAGCGTGGAAAACATCAAGAGTGTGCTTGAGATTACCGAAGTTGAATGTGAGAGAATCTGCAAGAACAGCGTGACGGACGCCGAACTGGAGCGCGCGAAGAACCAAATACGCGGCGCTTTGGTGCTGGGCCAGGAGAGTATGTCCAACCGTATGAGCAGGCTTGCAAAGAGCGAACTTTACTTCGGCAGGATGATCAGGCTGGATGAGATAATCACGGCGATCATGAATGTCACGAAGGATGATGTGGCGAATGTGGCCGCTCAGCTTTTTGACGGGTCCAAGTTCGCCCTGGCGGCTATCGGGCCGTTCAAGTCCCATGCGGCGATGCTGGACGGCAGCCTGATTGCCCGAGCGAAGTGAGAGGGATGGCGGATATGATTAGGGTTGCGGTTACGGGGGCGGGCGGCAAGATGGGCCGGGAGGTCGTCAAGGCTGTCACGGGCACGCCGGATATGCGGTTGGTGGGCGCGTGCGACATAGCGTTTGCCGGCTCGGACCTTGGGCGCGTAACGGGAGTCCAGGGCGTTAGTCTCGATATGAAAGCCGACATGGAATCGATGATTGCCGGAACGCCGCCTGATGTGGTGGTGGACTTCGCGAAGCCGTTTGTGATGGAGAACATCAGGCTTGCGATGCGTCGCGGGATTGTGCCGGTGATCGGAACGACCGGGCTGAGCGCGGACGAACTCGATGAGATCGGCAGGCTGGCCGACGAGACAGGCGTGGGGGCAATGGTGATCCCCAATTTCGCCATCGGGGCCGTGCTGATGATGAAGTTTGCCGCCGATGCCGCCAGGTATATGCCCAACGTGGAGATTATCGAGCTTCATCATGATAAGAAAACCGACGCTCCCTCGGGGACGTCGATCAAGACCGCCGAGATGATCGATGAGGCCCGCCGGGATGCGGGGGTCGAGTGGGAAAAGCCGCTTGGGGGCAATGACCCGGCCAGAGGAGAGGAGCGCCGTGGGGTCCGGATTCACAGCGTGCGCCTGCCGGGCCTGGTCGCGCATCAGGAAGTCATTTTCGGAGGGACGGGTCAGGCGCTCACCATCAGACATGACAGCATCGATCGAACGAGTTTTATGCCGGGTGTTCTGCTCGCCGTGAGGCGGGCATCCACTATAAAAGGTCTGGTTCACGGACTGGACAAGTTACTATAGGAGGAACGCGCAGAAAATGTCCAGGTTCAGAGTGGCGGTGGTCGGGGCCGGCGCCGTCGGAGAAGAGATGGTCAAGGTCCTGCGGCAGCGGGACTTTCCGATGTCCGAACTGGTGATCCTTGCCAGGTCGGCTCGCACGCAGACTATCGATGGGTTCGACTACGAGGTAAGGGAGACAACCGCCGAAGCGTTTGACGGCGTGGACGTTGCGTTTTTCGCCGGGACCGAGGGCGCAAAGGGCGCGAGCCAGGTCTACGGCTGGGAGGCAGTAAGGCGCGGGGCGTTTGTTGTCGATAACGGTGACGATTACCGCATGGACCCGCGGGTGCCGCTGGTGGTTCCCGAGGTCAATGGCGATGCGATGGCGAGCCATCAGGGCTTCATCGCGAACCCCAATTGCAGCACTATTCAAATGGTACACGCTCTCGCTCCATTGCATGCGAAGGCGGGGCTCAAGAGGGTGGTCGTGTCCACATATCAATCGGTGTCGGGCACCGGCAGCGCCGCGATTAGGGAATTGCAGCAGCAGATAAGCGACTACGTCGCGGGCAATGAGATCAAGGCCGAGCAGTATCCATATCAGATACTCGGCAATCTGATTCCGCAGATCAGCAGCCTCAAGAACGAGTTTGACGGCTACTACGGCGAAGAGATCAAGATGATCAAGGAGACCCGCAAGATATTCGGGATTCCCGACCTGGCCGTATCGGCCACATGTGTGCGCGTACCTGTGTTCAGGGCGCATTCGGAGACGGTCAACGTGGAGTTCATGAATCCGATCAGTGTCTCCGAGGCTCGGGCGGCGCTCGCGGCATGGCCGGGGATCGAAGTGATCGACGACCCGGCCAACAGCAAGTATCCGATGCCTCTGTTTGCCGAGGGGACCGATCCTACTTACGTCGGCCGCATCAGGCAGGACTCCTGCAACCCAAATACGCTGGATTTGTGGATTGTGGCGGACAATATCCGCAAGGGCGCCGCGCTCAACGCCGTCCAGATCGCCGAGATGGCCATCGAGCGCGGGTATATCGGGGGAAAGTAGACACGTGCGTTATTACACAGTCATGCAGAACCTCCATATATAGTTATCCCCAGCCGTGCATATATAGTCATCCCGAGCGAAGTCGAGGGATCTGCTTTTCCGACGGCTGAAAGCTGAGAGATCAAAAGCAGATTCCTCACATTCGTTCGGAATGACAAACTTGGGAACCTACCCGTTGTTCCGCGACAAGAGTCTCCCGAAGCAACAAGGGCCAGGCAAGAGACATTTCATGGAAGACACAACGACATCCACACAACCGAATACGTCCGGAAACCTCCGCATTATCCCGCTGGGCGGGGTGATGGAGATCGGCAAGAACATGACGGCTTATGAGTACCGCGATCAGATAATCGTGGTCGACTCCGGCCTGATGTTCCCCGAAGAAGAGATGCTCGGGGTGGACATTGTCATTCCGGACATCACCTACCTGGAGGAGAACGCGGATAAGGTCCTGGGGATCGTGTTGACGCACGGTCACGAGGACCATATCGGCGCTCTGCCCTACGTGCTGCGCAGATTGGATGTGCCCGTCTGGGGGACGACTCTCACGCTCGGGTTCCTTCGCAACAAACTGGGCGAACACCGTCTGCTGGAGGTCTCACGGCTGAACGAGGTGAAATTCGGCGACATCGTGGGGCTAGGGGATTTCGAGATAGAGTATGTGCGGATGTCGCACAGCATTCCCGACGCGGCGGGGCTTGTGATCAGGACCCCCATCGGGAACATCGTGGTGAGTGGGGACTTCAAGTTCGACCAGACGCCGATAGACGGCAACATTATGGATGCCGGTCGGCTGGCGCGAATCGGTGATGAGGGCGTGCTGGTCCTGCTGTGCGATTCGACAAACGCGGAGAAACGCGGCTTTACTCCGAGCGAGAGTCTGGTGGGAGAGAGTTTCGACAGGATCTTCGCGACAGCCCCCGGGCGTGTGATCATAGCGGCATTCGCGTCGAATATCCACCGCGTTCAGCAGGTTTACAACATCGCGCACGCTCACGGCCGGAGGGTCGCGGTGGTCGGCAGGAGCATGGCCGAAAACTCGCGGATCGCGGAGGAGCTGGGTTATCTGGTCGTGCCGGAGGGGGCCAGGCTGCGGCTGGACGAACTCGATGAGGTCGCGCCGAGCGAGATCGTGATTATGACCACCGGCAGCCAGGGCGAGCCGCTTTCGGCGCTTTCCAAGATCGCGATTGACGAGCACAAGAAGATCAAGATCGAGGATGGCGACATAGTCATCATCAGCGCCACCCCGATTCCCGGTAATGAGGACCTGGTGATGCGCACCGTCAACAGGCTGTTCAAGCAGGGCGCCGAGGTTATCTACGAGCCTTACCAGAAGGTCCACGTGTCGGGGCACGGCAGCCAGGAGGATATCAAGCTGCTTCTGAACCTGATCAAGCCCAAATATCTCGTGCCCGTGCATGGGGAACAGAGACACTATCGGCGGTTCGTCGGGCTGGCGGAGAGTTTGGGATACGAGCGTGAATCGGTGTTCGGGATGCATCCCGGCGATGTGCTGGAAACAGACGGCGTGGACGCGTGGATGAGCGGCAGAGTCGCGGCGGGCAGCGTGATGGTGGACGGACTTGGGGTGGGAGACGTGCAGGATGTGGTGCTGCGCGACCGAGGGCACCTCGCCAAGGACGGCGTTGTGATAGCGGTTATCGGCATCGATATGAACGCGAGGCAGATCGTGGCCGGGCCGGACGTTTTCTCGCGCGGGTTTGTCGGCGAGGACTACGGCGAGGAACTCATCGAGGAGGAGAGGGAAGTCGTCCTCGCCAAGCTCAATGAGTTCATCGAAAGCGACAGCCTGGACGATCAGGACGGCATCAAGGCAGGCATTCGCAAGGTGCTGGCGAAGTTGATCTATGACCGCACGCACCGCAGGCCGATGGTAGTACCGATATTGATGGAAGTCTAGCTACTCCTCGAAATCCTCGAAGTCTTCGATCGCCGCGGTCACGGCGTCCGCCAGGTCATCTATAATATCCCCATATTCGTCTTTGAGGCTCTGGGCGGCGACCGCATCGATGGCTTCGAGGTCCTTGCAGAAGTCCAGCCACACGTTGAGTTCCACTGCCTGCTTGAGGGCTTCTTCGAGGTAGATGAACGTTTCCTCCGCGCCTGTCGCGGCGCTGTCGGCGACAGCGATGGACGCGGCGACCGCTCGAGACGCTCTCTTGGCTTGCACGCTGAGATCGTCATTGCCTTCGAGGAGATAGTGGACCCTCAAAGAGGCCTGGTAAGCTCTGGTGTACAGGTCGATAGTCTCATTTTCCATAGCATATACTATACTATTGCCTGCCGGGAAGTGCAATAGCAAGCGCGCGGGGTAAGAGTTCACTCTCGGTGAGTACGATGTTGCGCTGCACGTCACCCTGAACTCGTTTCAGGGTCCATCCCTTCGTAGCCTGGATGCTGAAACGAGTTCAGCATGACGTGGTACTCACGAACCGTGAGCTGTTACCGCG
>Ga0315287_10001042_pt1 | contig 25028 bp, 23 predicted proteins | sample YL17G11_0_MG_FD_205037 | JGI IMG/M metagenome (GOLD analysis project Ga0315287, IMG submission 205037) | Sediment microbial communities from Yellowstone Lake, YNP, Wyoming, USA - YL17G11_0 | ecosystem: Environmental > Aquatic > Freshwater > Lake > Sediment | place: USA: Wyoming | collected... | reverse complement strand
AATATAGATTCAAAAAGCGTCCAGGTTTGGGCCACTTTTGGCTCAACGACTTCCCTGTTGATGATGGCGAGGATATCTTCGAGGCTGCGCTGTTCCATCGGCAATTCTTTTACCAGTGTACGAAACTGCCCCGGTGTGACGTTCGTCTGAAGGATGAGCACCAGGTCTTCCTTGGGCAACTCCCAGATGGGGACGCCGTCGACTGCCAGAGCATCCGGATGAATCCCGTATTCAACAACGATATAACCAAAGCTGTCGTTGACAATTTTTAATAGAAGGATGGAAAGGAAAACGATTCCCGTGAGGGTCGCGGCAAGAAAAATGCTGCGCCAGATACCGCCCGTGCGGTGTCGGGTTGGCAGATTCTCGCTAAAGTTGAATTCAACTTTGCCATTCTGGTTCATTCATACACCTCACGGAAGTGGAGGACGATGCGCTGGCTGATGAGGTTCAATATGAATGTCACAATGAACAACAACAGGCCGATGGCAAAGATGCTGTTGTAATCGATGGAATCGTAGCTCAGATCCCCACCGCTGATGCGCACCATATACCCGGTCATCGTTTCCGCCGCTTCAAAAGGATTGAGCGTCAGGTTGGGTCCAGCGCCGGCAGCGATGGCAACGATCATTGTTTCCCCGATAGCCCGGGAGATTCCGAGAATAATGGCCGCAGATATACCGGAGATCGCCGCAGGTACGACAATCTTCACCGCCACCTCCAGCTTGGTCGCACCCAAGCTATACCCGGCTTCGCGCAAGGAACGAGGTACAGCACTGAGCGCATCCTCGGTCATCGAGGCGATCAGTGGCAAAATAAGAATACCCATCGCGAGTCCTGCCGAGGCGGTGTTGTAGATTTGCACCACATCCGACCCAAAAATCGAGCGTAGTACGGGGGTTATGAACGTCAACGCGAAAAAACCGTACACCACGGTCGGAATCCCCGCCAGGACTTCCATGACAGGTTTGATGGTCCCGCGCACGCGCTCAGAAGCATATTCGCTCAGATAGATTGCAACCGCAAGACCGAGGGGAATGGCGACCATCATGGCTATGGCTGTGGTCAACAGGGTGGCAGTCACCAATGGAATCACGCCGAATTCACCAATCTTGGGCTGCCATGTCAATCCTGTCAGGAATCCCCACAGAGTCACATCCGGATCCTGGAAGAACAGCAGGGCTTCCTTGGCCAGTTCATAAACTATCGCCAGTGTTATAAAAATGGAAAAAAAACCGCAAAAAAATAAAAACCCTTTTATAAGCGATTCTTTAGGTCTGCTTCTGCGCTTCAAATTGATCGCAGGTAAGTTATTTACTGAATGATCTTCCATCATCGTTTACCGTGGTAATTTGTTTTACGAGGATAATACAGACACATGCCTTCCCTCTCCTGGTCGGAGAGGGAAGGGCTGGAGGGGAAAACCACTACCGAAATATGTACTATTTTCCAACTGCAACGTACCAGGTCTGGAGTGCTTCCTGGATCGCTGCTTCACTGGCCGGGAAATAACCCACATCCAGGATTTCATTACTGACATTATCCAGGTAGAACTTGATGAATGCAGCCACCTGAGGCTTGCTTTGCATGATATTGGCATCCGAGTATATGAAGAGTGGTCGGGAAAGCTTGTAGTCTCCACTTTCGGCAGTCACCTCAGTCGGCGCAACGCCTCCCAGGGAAAGGGCACTCAATTTGTCCTTGTTTTCCTGGAAATAAGCAAAGCCAAAGTAACCGATGGCATACGGAGAGCCTTCAACACCCTGAACAAGTACGTTGTCATCTTCAGAGAACTGGATATTCTGTGCGCCAAGGATGGCTGCTTCACCAAGTGCAACATCTGCTTTTCCATCCGCGTTCTTGTTAGCGGGAGCCATCACAGCCTCCACAAAGTAGTCAAAGGTGCCGGAGTCAGTGCCTGGGCTGTAACGCAGGATCGGTTCTGCAGGCCAGGAAGGATCGACATCCGACCACTTCTCAGCGGTTGAGAAGATCAGCGCCAGCTGCTCAAGAGTCACATCCTTGAGGAAGGCATTGTCCTTGTTGACTACCAAAGCAATGGCATCGGTACCCACCCGAAATGCCAGCGGGTCGCGAGGGGTCGCGAGCGCAGCACACGATTCCTTCTCAGAGTCCTTGATCTTGCGGGATGCATTGGCAATGTCAGTTTCACCGGTCTTGCAGAAGCGTTCAAAACCACCGCCTGTGCCGATGCTGTCAATCGTGATGTTACTAGTGAAGCCTTCGTTTTTGAAGACCTCCGCCATGCGCTCGGAGAGCGGGAAGACGGTAGAAGAACCAGCAGTTACTATGTCGCCTGTGACAGCCTCGGGTAAGTACATTGCCATGGGATCGGCGGTGGGAGCCACGGTCGGAACATCGGTCGCTTTCGGGGCTTCAGTTGGCTCTGGAGCTTGAGTTGGAGCCGGTGTTGCCGGGGCGCCGCAGGCAGCCAACACCATGCTGGCGACGATAAGAGCGGCTGATAGGATAAACAATTTGTTACGCATTTATTTCTTCTCCTTTTATGTATGTGTTTTTCGTTTTTTATTCTGGAATTATTTTCTCATTTGACTGTTAAGGTCGAGGGAAGGCGTGGTTAACATTAGGTTAACATTTATTCCAACCGGACCGTCTCCAGGCATTTTCCAATCCCAATTTCCCAAAGCAGGGATCGCCGTGTACATGGTCAAGTCTAATTGAATAGGGTTAATGGACACATAGCCTTCGGAAAGCGCGCCAATATCCGTGCCGACTTCGGGAACACCGGTTGGAGCATCGCCGCCGATCCAAAAATACGGCCGCCCGCGTGGATCCATGCGCCGATCAAGGCGGTCGCGGTATACCCTCAAGCCCTGGCGGGTAATGCGAATCCCTTTAATTTCTTCAGGGGGCAGGTAGGGAATGTTTACATTGAGCAGGTAATCCGATTGGAGATGCCGCTCGATCGCTTTTTCAACGATCTGATTTGCAATTCTCGCAGCAGCAAAGTAGCTCAATGGTTCCCGATGGGTTTCGTTAGTACCCAATGAAAAAGCGATACCGGGCGTTTCCCAGATGAGGGCTTCCATGGCAGCCGTAACAGTGCCAGAATAGGTTACATCATGCCCAAAATTGGGCATGGGATTGATACCGGAGACCACCAGATCAATCTTCTCATCAAAAAAACCAAGCAAAGCCAGAGCAACACAATCCGAAGGCGCCCCATCACTGGCAAAGGCGGATGTTCCATCCGCCAGGACCACTTCCTTGACCCGCAGCGGCCTGTCGAGCGTTTTCACATGACCGCTACCAGACCAGTTACGGTCCGGCGCTAAAATGAGCACTTTGGCGATCTTTCGCATCTCTTGTGCCAGAGCCAATAACCCTGGCGCATTAACGCCGTCATCATTAGTCACTAAAATTGTTTTTATCTCATTCATTTTTATCCAAATACCTTTCTTTTGTTACTTATAAAACATGATTATGCCATCCCCGCCGGGGACAGCCTTGCTGGAGCGCTCAATACATAATCCCAAGCCCAGCGGCTGATGATTTTCACCGCACTCCATGATTCTATTTTTCCGACAGTGGTAGTGCCATTCTTTAGTGACATGATCAGGTCATCCACAGTCCGGCCAGGGAATTCCGTGATCCCCAAACCTATGGCCTGTAAGACGTGGGCGTCACTGCTACCGGTTCTCGCCAGCCCGGTGAAGTGGGCCAGTTCCTGAGCAAACACACTGCTGTGACGGTCCAACGCGGTTGCATTTAATACTTCGATTCCCCGCAGGTACTGTCCTGCTTCAGGATGTTTAACGGCTTTGATGACGGAGTGAAATTTCAAGCTTTTCATGCCCATCCCGCCGGCCATGAGATGTGGAACAATACAAAAGCCGCCCAAGTCTCCTACTTGAAGCAGTGTGTCGATCAAGGACAATCCTGCCGGGACTAATTGGCGGATACCCAAAGCCAACAGATCTCCTTCGCTTGTGGTGATTTCCACTCCCGGTATGACCTGGATCCCATAATGAGAGGAAAGCTGTTCAGCCTGCAATGCGCCTCGGATTTCATCGTGATCGGTGATGGCGATCACATCCAAGCCCCCCTCTTTCGCCCTGCGAAGTACAGCGGGTACAGAGGCTGTGCCATCATAACTATAGATTGTGTGCATGTGTAAATCTGCAATTCCCATTTTTTCTCCTTTCAATTCAGACTTAGTCTATCTATATATGATTAACGCCCCTGTAACGGGGCGTTAAAGCTTCGTAAACAAATAGTGTTGTATTAACCGACCGGTATGGTGAAATGGAATGTACTGCCGCGCCCTTCTTCGCTTTCAGCCCAAATACGCCCGCCGTGCGCTTCAACGATATGCCGGGCAATGGATAATCCCAGTCCGGTCCCACCACCGGATCGTGAACGATCCACCCTGAAGAACCGCTCAAAGATACGCAGCAGATCTTCAGCCGGGATGCCTACACCTGTGTCATGCACCGCAAAACGGACAAATGCCTCATCCCCCTCAGAAGATAGGGTAATGTGGCCGCCCGGGGATGTAAATTTAACCGAGTTATGAATCAAGTTGACCAGCACCTGCTCAAGTCGCGGAACATCAGCCCGGACTTTAGGCAGCCCGGTTGGACATTCAACTTGAATCGTCACCCCGGCTCGTTCGGCTTGAGCGCGCATCCGATCTGCAGAGGAAATTATCAATGCCTCAGGGGCTGCCGAGGTAAATTCGAGCGGCAGCTGGCCTGATTCGATACGGGTCAATTCGAGCAGTTCGGCGGCCATCTGGGTGAGGGCGTCCACTTCGGTCTGAATCCTGCCGATAAAACGGTGTGCAGCTTTAGGGTCGTCCAGCGCGCCATCCTGAAGAGTTTCTGTCAACGCCCTGAGAGATGCAAGCGGTGTGCGTAATTCGTGGGAAACATTTGAAATAAAATCGCGCCGCACTGTCTCCAAACGGCGCACACGAGTAAGGTCCTGAACGAGCAGGATGCTTCCACCGCCATGCAGGTCCGGGATGACAATGAGCTGCAGAAACTGGCGGCGCTGAGGGATTTCGACGGTTTCGGTCTGAGTCCCTCCATGCTGCTGACAGCGTTGCCAGGCGTCGACCAGTTGGTGGTGACGGATCACTTCGGCAACCGTATGACCGATGGTTCTTTTGGTGTCAAATAATTTTTCAGCTGCCGGATTCGCGAATTGAATAAAACCACGTGGATCTGCAAGCAGCACACCATCGGTTATCTGCTCGAGCACCGCGGCCAGACGGGCGCGGTCAGCATCAAGGGAGGTACTCAATTGTCTCAAATCGTCGTTCATAGCATGTACGGCGTTGGAGAGATCTTCAAGCTGCGGTACATCGAGCGGCAATGCCGTAGGCGGCAATCCACCCTCGGAGGCTTTTCGGATTGCAGCAGTGTAATCTCGCACTTTTCGCTGAAGGCTGACGAGACGCCATGAGACCCAGCCCAGGGTGATAAGAAGGATAATCAATCCAGCAATCAGTAATGTATTAGTCATATCGTTTCAGGCAGTTTACCCTTCAAACCGGTATCCGCCGCCCCTCACGGTCACGATCCGTTCTGGATTAGAAGGGTCCTTTTCAATCTTCTGCCTCAGCCAGCGGACGTGCACGTCCACCGTCCGGCTGTCGCCGACGTACTCCCAACCCCAGACGCGTTCAAGAATGAACTCGCGGGAAAGCATCTGACCGCGGTGTTCAGCAAAGAACACCAACAGGTCGTACTCCTGCGGTTTCATCGCAAGAATTTCATCGTCGAGGGTCACTTCGCGGCGGGTCAGGTTAATCACCAGGTTATCGAAGTTCAGGGATTTATGAGTTTGTTCGGGAGCGTGGATTTTTTCCATTTCATCCCTGATGACCTGTGTTCGCCGCAATTGGGCTTTAACCCGCGCCATCAACTCTCGCATAGAGAACGGCTTCGACAGGTAATCATCCGCCCCAACTTCCAACCCAACCACCCGGTCAATCTCATCATCCCGGGCGGTCAGCATCAGTATGGGAACGCTCATTTCCCGGCGCAGGATCTTGCACACTTCGAAGCCGTCGAGTCCCGGCAGCATAAGGTCCAGCAGGATCAGGTCGGGAGAAAAGCTGCGCGCCACTTCCACTGCCTGACGACCATCCCCAACAGCTTCAACAGAGTAGCCCTGTTTTTCAAGGTTGTAAACCAGGGTCTCCTGCAATGCCGGTTCGTCTTCAACAACAAGGATTTTTTCGGCCATGATTACCTTTAATAGGACTTATCCAAACCTGCCGGTGACGTAATCCTCGGTGCGTTTTTCCACCGGGGAAGTGAATAGACTTTTACCGTCCCCATATTCCACCAGTTCACCCTGCAGGAAGAACGCAGCCCAATCCGCGGTGCGGGCTGCCTGCTGGACGGAGTGCGGCACAAGCACCACCGTATAGGTCTTCTTGAGTTCCTGGAGGCTGGCTTCAACTTTGGCGGTCGAAAGCGGGTCGAGGCCGGAGGTCGGTTCGTCAAGCAGAATTACCTCAGGTTCGAGCGCAAGCGAACGGGCAAGGCACAACCGCTGCTGCTGACCTCCGGAAAGGGCAATAGCCTGGTCATCGAGACGGTCTTTGACTTCCTCCCACAACGCAGCCTGCTTGAGCGATCGCTCCGCGGCATCGTCCAGCCGGGATTTCTTCTTCTCACCCATCATCTCAAGTCCATAGGTCAAATTTTCACGTATTGAGAATGGCAACACGACAGGGCGGGCAAAGACCATCCCCACTTTGCGGCGCAGGGCGGTGACGTTCACCTTGGGGTCAAGAATATTCTCGCCATCCAGTAGGACACGCCCATTGACGGCTTTAATCTCGGCGAGGTCATTCAGCCTGTTCAGGCAGCGGAGCAGGGACGATTTTCCTCCTCCCGCCGGTCCAAAAAGCACCGTGACAGCATTGGCTCGAATTCCCAGGTTGATGTTGCGCAGGGATTCGGTCCCATCCGAATATTGCAGACTCAGATTCTCAATGATGATCTTATCCATACCGAGTCTCACCACTGCCGTTTTGCCCGCGCGCGCGCGCGGATGATGGTCGCAATTAGATTAAGAACCAGCACGATCATCATCAGGACGAGTGCAGTTCCGTATTGGATCTCCAGGGGCATTTCAGGAACCTGGGTCGAAATGACATACAGATGATAGGGCAGCGCCATCGTAGGGCTGAGCAGAGAAGAGGGCAGGGATGGCAGGGAAAACACCGCTCCGGTAAAAAGGATGGGGGCTGTTTCTCCGATGGCGCGCTCCAGGCCCAGGATAACGCCGGTCAAAATCCCCGGCTGGCCTTCGGGCAGGACAATCCTGCGGATCGTCTGCCAACGGGTGGCGCCCAAGGAAATACTGACCGTGCGAAAAGCCTGAGGTACCGAACGCAGCGCTTCTTCTGCCGTTGTGATAACCACCGGCAGGGTCATGATGGACAATGTCAGCGAGGCGGCAAGAATGCTTGTCCCCAATTGGAAGAAGAGCACGAACATCCCCAGTCCGAACAGTCCGTAGACCACGGAGGGGATTCCTGCCAGGGTGATCAGCGCCAAACGGATCGCTCGCGTGAATTTATTCTCAGTGGCGTATTCAGCCAGGTAAATAGCGGCAGCAATTCCGAGGGGCACGCATAATATCGTCGTAACCATGGTTAGAATAACCGTGCCCAGGATGGCCGGCATGATTCCACCAGAGCGCATCCCATCCGTTGGAAATGTGGTGAGGAATTCCCAGGTCACTGCGGGCAGACCTTTGTAAATAATGTACGCAATGACCAACACAATCGGCAGGATGGTAAGAAAGGCCACGCCTCCCAGAAGTGTGAAACCAAGGTTCTGGACGAGGTTGCGATTGGAACGTTTTTTCATTCGCCACCTGTCACGATAGTATCCGTTCGGAGCGCTTACGCTGGCGGAAGATGATGGCTGAGGCGGTTATGTTTACCACAAGCGAGACAAAGAACAACACAATGCCGATGAAGAACAGCACATGATAGTGGATGCTGCCAGTGGCGACCTCTCCCATTTCCGCGGCGATGGTGGCTGTCATGGTGCGGATTGGGGATATCAACGCCCCGAGGTAAACAGCCATGACCGGAGCATTGCCTGTGACCATCATTACCGTCATCGTTTCTCCGATGGCGCGGCCGATCCCAAGCATGACCGCAGTCAGGACACCGGAGCGCGCAGCTGGCAGAGTGACCCGCCAGATGGTCTGCCATTGTGTGGCGCCCAACGCCCAGGCTCCCTCCCGATAGGCTCGCGGGACAGTATCCAGAGCATCCTCGGCCACCGAGACCACGGTGGGGATGGCAATCGCACCCAGCAGAAGCGAACCGGTCAGGGCGGAGAGTCCGGTCGGTAATTCGAGCAATACCCTGATGTAAGGGGCAAAAATAATGATGCCAAGAAACCCAAGCATAACCGAGGGAAGTCCACCCAGCAATTCAACGATGGGCTTGAGCATTTCACGCATCCAGCGCGGGGCGATTTCCGCGATAAAAATAGCCGTCCCAATTCCAAAGGGAACTGCGACCATGGCGGCTCCGAGGGTGACGATAAGAGATCCGGTGAGTAACGGAAGAATGCCGTAGTAACCTTCAGTGGGATACCAGCGGGTGGTCAGCATGGCAATCACGGAGACTTCCCTCAGCGCCGGCAGACCCTCCCTCAGCAGGAAAAAGAATATCAACAACACGATCCCGATGGCAGAAAAGCCTGCCACCTGGATGGTACGTGTGATGGCAGATTCACGCCAGCTGGTATTCGATTCCATGCACGCTCCTTAACCTTATAAAGTATGAACCTACTATGGTCTTTTTTTGACCGGGACAAATCCCTGCACGGCCACGATCGCTTGAGCTTCATCGCTCAAAATCCATTCGAGATAGGACTTTACTGCCCCATCAGGTTCGCCAGGGGTATACATGTAAAGGTCGCGTGCAATAGGGTAGGACTTGTCATTGACGGTTTCTATGGATGGAAGGACATAAGGGTCATCGGGGTTTTTTGCCACCGCAATAATCTTTAAATCATCAGGGATATAACCCAATCCGTCATATCCGATCGCGTTGGGGTTTTGGCGGACCTCATTGACGATCACCTCAGAGGAAGGCAGCAGAAGTGTATTGGCTGAAAACAAAGTCTTATTTTCCTTATCGCCCAACCTGACGACCTGTTCTAGAAAATAAACATGCGTCCCGGAGTTCGATTCGCGAGAGAGCCGAACAATCGGACGGTCCTCCCCACCCAATTCCCTCCAGTTACTGATTTTACCGCTGTAGATATCCGATAGTTGTTGCCGGGTTAGCTGTGAGACAGGGTTCGAAGGATGAACGATGACACCGATCGCATCGCGCGCCACGATGAACTCTACGGGAGTCACTCCATTCTCTTCCGCATCCTTGATTTCCTCTTCTTTTATTCGACGGGATGCATTAGCAATGTCCACGCTATTATTAATGAGCGCGGCAATTCCAGTTCCCGAACCACCACCCGTCACAGCCAGTTCAACTTCCGGGTGTTCCTTTTGGTATTGCTCAGCCCATCCCAGAGCCAGGTTGACCATGGTGTCCGAGCCTTTATTGTCGATGGTCTCCACCGGAGTCTTGGACTCGTTTCGGCCATTTGAGCTGCAGCCGCTCAAGAAGATCATTATGAACATTATCAGAAGAAAGGAGGATAATTCCATGCGTTTCATCGCCTGAATTATAGCCGGAAAAAAGGGACTCTGTCCCAACCAATGATAAAATTCAAGCATGGCCGATAAGAACGTCTTCACTGTCCGCGACCTGGACTTCTATTACGGGGACAAAATCGCACTCTCGAAAATTATCATAGATATCCAGCCCAGGCTGGTTACCGCGCTGATAGGCCCATCTGGATGTGGGAAATCCACCTTTCTGCGTTGTCTCAACCGGATGAACGATACGATTGCAGGGTCCCGTGTCGACGGTCAGATCCTGCTCGATGGACAAAATATCTACGCCCCCGAGGTGGATGTCGTCGAGTTGCGCCAACGAGTGGGGATGGTATTCCAAAAACCCAATCCCTTCCCGCAGTCCATCCACGACAATGTCGCCTTCGGTCCACGCGTGCTCGGTATCGCGGGAAAAAAATCAGAACTGGATGCCACCGTCGAAAAAAGCCTGAGGGCTGCCGCCCTGTGGGATGATGTGAAGGATAATCTGGACCAGGATGCAATGAGTCTTTCGCTTGGCCAACAGCAACGATTATGCATCGCCCGCGTGCTGGCCGTCGAACCGGAAGTTATCCTCATGGACGAATCTACATCGGCTCTTGACCCGATGGCAACACTGAAAATAGAAGATTTGATCGCGGAACTGAAGCAGAATTACACGATCGTGATCGTCACCCACAACATGCAGCAGGCTGCCCGTGTTTCGGATTTTACCGGCTTGTTCTGGCTGGGTGAGTTGGTGGAGTTTTCACCCACCACCGATATGTTCCTGCATCCGAAAGAGGAATTGACCGAGGCGTACATTACAGGACGAATGGGATAAACAAGTAATATAGAAATCAATAAGACCGGGAATAATCCCGGTCTTATTGATTTCCCTTCGCTGGATCTCCTGTCACCATACCTTCCATTAGCATTAAAAGCTTCCCGGCAATAGCAGTTCGATTGAATTTCTGTTCCAAGTAGCGGCGCCCCGCCAGTCCCATTTCATGGCTGCGTACGCGGTCATCGGCCAGAAAGGCAATTGCCTCTGCCAGTTTGGATGAATCCCCCGGCGGGACAAATATCCCGCACCCGGCTGACTCGACCACTTCACGGATCACCCCGTCTACCGCCAGCACGACCGGACGGGCTGCGGCCATGTAATCGAATACCTTGTTCGGGTAAGTGGTTTTGTAGGCATCCAACGGTTTCAGGATGGCAATGCAGGCATCTGCTCCTGCCAATGATTCAGGCATTTTCGATTTAGGAACAGGCGGCAGGAATACCACGTTTGATAATCCCATCAATTCCGCTTGCTTCACCAGGCTGGTTTTTTCCTTGCCGTCGCCCAGAAAGACGATCTTGATCGCAGGCTTCACCTGCAGGATTTTCGCTGCTGCGAGAACAACTCCCAGGTCATTGGACATGCCGTGCGCACCGGCATACAGCACAACGAAAGACACTTCCAGGTGGTGTTCCCGTTTGAAGGAAACACCCATATCAGTTGGATTGAACATCTCAGGGTCAGCCCCATTCGGGATCAGCTCCACCGTGCGCGCGCCACGTAATGTGACATGGTCAACAAATCCCGGGCTGTTAATCACGACCTTGTCTGCATGCCGGTAAAGGAATTTTTCCAGCCACAGTGACATTTTTATCAAGGTGGGATTTTTCAACACACCTACCGCAATGGCAAACTCCGGCCACAGGTCGCGCACTTCGAACAGGAATGGCTCCCCTTTCAAACGCGCCAGCATCCATGCTGTCCAGCCCTGGAAAATAGGCGGCGAAGTCCCCCAGACAAGATCGACGTTCCTAACCCTTAGACCCAGGAAAAACGACGAAACCATGAACGAGAAGAAAGAAAAAACCCGGTGAACGAAGGATTGATGCAGAGCCTGGTAGGTATAAGCACGCAGGATAGTGATATTTTTATCAAAATTCGCGGAAGCATTGTCCACGTTTTGGGTATGCGTAGAACTGCCTGTCAAATAACTGACCGGGCTGGCAATGACCGTCACGCGATGTCCCTTCCCGGCGAGGAAGCGCGCCAGTTCATGGTGACGCGTTCCACCCGGTTCATCAATCGCAGCAAAGGCCTGGTGAATGAGAAGAATGTGCATCTTCAGTCTCTGGGAAATGTAAAATCAGTTTTGAATTGTACCGTCCCTGCGCCTGATCCTTTCACTGCAAAAGATAAGGCTGGCTCTTTCTGACCGTAGGTTGGAGAGCACCACCCCTCCTGGGGTGAGATGTGACCTTCTCCAACCAATCGTTCTCCGCATCGCACTAGGTTTATTGCTGCACGATCAAGAGTGGTTGTCACTGTCATGGTCACCCAACCCAGCGGGGATTTGAGCGACAGAACTACATTGTCATCTTCCTGGTCCAGCCGCCATTCCCAGTCAGGCAGCAACCAGTGCAGCCGGAATTTACGGATCGTTTTTTCCGTTCTCTTGGGCATCAATTCATCTTCGATGATCCACCCGCCATCCTGACTAGTGGTCACCGTACGTTGGTGGACGATTCCCAATGACTTATACCCATGCTGCCGGGCCACTAAACGCTGGAGGTCGCTGGTATTTTTCGATTCAATAAACCCACCCAGCGCCCAGCCAAGGTACAGGAATCGTCCTGCCCGTGTCATCTGCTCACGCCCGTTCACGGTGATAGTGTTATGAACATGCGTGACCGTCAGTGAATTATCCCAAGGCGGTGCAGCATTATAAAGATAAGTCCCAGCATCACGGGCGATGTTCATCCCACGCCACCACAAATCAAGGTGAAGCTGGTCTGCATGCGACGGGCGGGATTTAAATTTTTCAGCGCGCAGATAAGCCCATCCGGTCGGGGATTCCATCAGGAATTGTTGTAAGGGTCGTTTAGTCTGGGCGTACTTCTCGATCAAGGTCAACTTCTGTCCAAACCAGAGCGCCATTTCATTCCAGGGACCGTCCTCGAATGGTTTTTCACCGGCAAGGATAAGCGAAGCAGCCTGCACCACCGGGCGGAAATCACAGTTAGGGCATACGGTCAACGGAAATAGATATGCCCCGTCATTTGCCCCAAGGTTTGCAGCCTGCCCGGATTCCCTGTCCGTCAGCGCGGACAGCCATTTGGCCGCCAGGGACCACTGAGCTTCAGTCTTCTGTGGTGTCCCGCCCCGTCTCGCAGGGGAGAGATTTGCCAGCGTCCAAACCCACAACGCAATCTGGAGCATCAACCGGTGATAGTTCGTGCTGTGCTGAGTGTATGCACCATCCTTGAAAATCTGTTTCTTGAACGCCCACTCCAACCATTTCCACCCTTCCTTGCGCCATTTCTCAGCTCGTGGATGATCGGGCAAGACCAAAGATGCCGTGTATAGTCCTGCCGCTTCGGTGAGGAGATGATTATTATTTTGTGACCTCGCGTAAACCAGCGTCGGCGGAATCCGTTCCGCATGGGCAGCTAAGGCTATGGAAAGATTCTCCATTCGCTCCCGGGTGGATTCGGGCGACCCTGTAAAAATCTGTCCCGCCCAAACCAGCGCCATGAGCCGAATTGCCACTTCCTGTCCCGATGTCCACTGCGGACCAAGAAACGGTGGATTGGATTCAAGAAACAACTCGGTATTCACCCAGAATGATCTTGGATACCGCTCATCCCCGCTGATTAGGTATGCCCTTCCCAATGTGAAAGCCCAGCCAAAGCGTGCCGGTTCCCAAAGGAACTTGACATCATTGAATTCAGATGAAGGGTTAGGGACCCTCCCTGTCTCATATTCTGTCCAATGAGACAATTTTCCATTCGTTGCAAGCTGCAGTGGCACAGCTTCACCACCGAATAAATGGACCCTGCCTCCTACGATTTCATCCGCCTCAGCCAGGAGTTGAGCCTGACCGATTGGACCGAGAACCTTGAGCAATTCTTCCTTCGATGGAAAACACAAGACAGGATTAAATGACAGGTTATCAATCTGCAACGGTCTTCGCGTTTCCATGCGGAAATAACCCGTTGCCAGGCCGATCCTATATCGGGCATACAGCATCAGGGATCTGGGACCCAATTCGCGAAACGACTTGAAAAACAGGGAAATGCGATTCATGTTTTGAAATTTTCAGAAAATAGACGAAGCACTTCCCTATGGGAGCGAAGCATCCGGTGTAGAGTGATTCGATATCCTGGATTTGAATCGTTCGATCACCGGATTAATCGGCGGGCTGATGAGTTCCGGTCCGGGGATCTCGTCGCGCGGAAACCAGCGGAACTCGGTATGCTCTTCGTTGACAATCACATCACCATGCCAGTCACTTGAACGATAGACGATGGTCACGTTGTAAACTTCATCGTCGTTGGGATATTTATAATAGAACTCCGGTCCAGAGAAGACGCCAAATAAATCCATATCGCCAATTTGCAATCTGGTTTCCTCCAGGGTTTCGCGTTTGGCGGCTTCCTCCACGCGTTCACCTGGTTCAGTAGAGCCACCTGGCAGACCCCAATATCCACTGTCCGCGCGTTTCATGAGTAATAATCGATCCTGATTATCAACCACAAGAATCGCCGCTCCTACCATAAGAATTGGACGATGCCCGATATATTGGCGTAGTTGAAGGATGTAATCCACGAGGAGGAATCTCAGTCAGCGTCATCTTATTTGGTGGAGAGCGCTTCACCGTTTTTCGAAATGGATTCCAATGCCAAAAAGGTTGCTTTCGTCACCCCGATCAGCTGATCGTAGGGGATGAGAGGTTGACCACCCGTTCGGATGGCCTGCACAAACGCCTGCATCTCTGCCAGGTGTCCTTTATCATGCCCTGATCGCTTAATCGTTTTCTTTCCACCCCTGACCAATTCCAGCGCCCGGAAATCGTCCAGCACCGCCACTCGCTCCCCACAGAAGACTTCCACCCGCTCCTTGGGGAAGGATTTATCTCCGTTGGCGAGATAATCCACCACCCCGATGGAACCATCGGGAAAGGTTAAGGTCATTGAGACATTATCACCGCGGTATTTGCCAGAATCAGGGAGTGCGCAGGCTGTAATGCCTACAGGCGCTGCACCCACTAGAAAGGTGATGAAATCAACAAAGTGGCATCCCTCCCCTATAATGCGTCCCCCACCCTGGACGGGGTCGTGCACCCAATGTCTGGCAGGGATGTAACCGGCATTCACCCGATAATGGACGTGGAGCGGTTCTGTGCGATCAGCAAAAAAACGCGAAAGTTCCACCGCCAGCGGAGCAAAGCGACGGTTGAACCCGACCATGAAAAGCTGTCCTCTTGATTGTTCGAGCTGCCTGGTTAATGCCTCCAGCTGGTCGTCATCCACCGACATGGGTTTCTCGATGAAGACATGCTTGCCTGAAGCCAGCGCCCTGATGGCGAGAACGGCATGGGAATCATGCCGGGTAAGAATCGCGACTGTGTTGATGTGAGGGTCATTCAGAATTTGGTTTTCATCCGAAGCGGCATAGGCAAAGCCAAATTTTTTTCCGGAGTGCTGCGCGTGCAACCCACCCGCCGAGGCAATCCCTACCAGCTCGATGTTTCGTATTTTTTTCAATGCAGGCAGCAAAGTGGCATTGGCATATAACCCGGCGCCAATCACTCCCAGTTTCATGTCAGCAGGATTGACGTTGATCGGGTGGAATTCCACCTTCCTGCTTGCTGGGGCTGGCTTTTCTTCGTAGGTGAGGATCACTCCCAGAAATGGTTCCTTCTTCTTTCCGGTTATGATCTCATAAGCTTCTGGTGCCTGGTCGATGGGAAAGCGGTGGGAGATAAGCGGCTTGACGTTAAGTTTGCCAGCAGCAAGAAGTTCAACTACAGCTTCAAGGTTGCGCCCCTCCGTCCAGCGAACGTAACCTATCGGGTAATCCAGACCGGCTTCTTCGTACAATGGGTCATATCGGCCGGGCCCATAGGAACGGGAATTGATGAAGCTGAGTTCTTTTTCGTAATACACCTTCCGCGGAAGCGTGAGCCCCACTGCGCCTGTTGCAACCACTTTGGCGCGGTCGCGCGCAAGGGCGCCGGCCAACTCAACAGGGTCTGATGAAGATGTATCTGCGCAAATGATGACACTGTCGAATCCGCGCTGGGCTGTGAAAGCCATCCCCTGTTCGAGGGCCGATTCGCGGGAACAGGCCGTAATTCCGAATTGACCAGCAAGATTGGTCCGTTCAGAGTTGGTATCGATTCCGAAAACACGGCACCCGGCTGCGGCAGCAATCTGGGCGGTGAGCAGCCCGAGCAGCCCCAGCCCGATCACGGCTACACGCTCCCCGACCTGAGGCTCTGCGAGCCTGAATCCATGCAGGGCAATCGCCCCCAAGGTAGTAAAAGCTGCCGATTCAAAGTCGACTGAGTCCGGCAAAGGTGTAAGGAGATTGCGCGGCACGACGTTGAATTCAGCGTGGACTGCGTAATTACCACCGGCACATGCAACGCGTTGGCCGATCTTGAATCCTTCCATCCCATCACCCAACTCGACGATCGTACCCGCTGATGAGTAACCCAACGCCATGGGCTGGTCTAGGCGATTGAACGACGCTTGCAGTGTGGCAATGACCCCGTCGCGTTTCATTTTGTCGAGCACCTGCTGGAATAGATCAGGGCGAGAGCGTGCCTTGCCAATCAGGGATTTTTCGGCGAATTCCACCAGCATCCGTTCTGTACCGGCGGAAACCAGCGAAGCAGATACCCTTACCAACGCCTGACCAGCGAGAGGTGTAGGAACCGGAACCTCCCTGACGAGAGACTTTCCATCACGCATGTTTTGAAGGAGTTGTTTCATGAATTGTTCGCTTTTTTTAGGTATTTTTGCAGGGTACTATGACCCCTACCAAGGTCGCTGAAAGTATACCGCAGATGATTGCTACCTTGCAAAACCGTTATGGAATGCATACTTTGCGCGTAATTATCGTTCCAACCCTCGTGATATAATTCACACACTAAATTTCAACTGGTAGGAGTATGTCGTGACTGATGCTCGTGTCGAAAAATTTGCACGAATCCTGGTGGACTATTCTGCCCGAATCGAACCGGGGGATCGTGTCTTAATTGAAGCCACCACCGCCGCCGAACCACTGGTTCGCGCACTTTACAGCCGTATCATGGAAGTTGGCGGGCACCCTGTCCCTCTGCTTGAGCTGCCTGACCAGGAGGAAATCTTTTTTGCGAACGCCAACGATACTCAACTCGACTACCCCCCCACATTTAGAAAGACCGCCTACGACCAGTTCGAATCACGCATTCGGGTTGCATCTCTGCTTAACACCCGCGCCTTGACCGGCGTCGAGCCAAAGAAACTTGCCAAACGGCAGAAGGCGGTCTCGCAGGTCATCGAAGCTCAGATGCGCCGCGGTGCAACCGGCGAATTCAAATGGGTGACCACTCTGTTCCCAACCGCTGGTTATGCCATGGAAGCGGAAATGAGCCTGAAGGACTACGAAAACTTTGTCTACCAGGCTTGTCATGCTGACCAGGCGGACCCGGTCGCGTACTGGAAATCGGTGGAGACTGAACAGGCCAAGATGATCTCTTGTATCGCTGGTAAACACCAGGTCAGCTTGCGCGGTCCGAACGTGGACCTGACCCTGTCGATCAAGGGCAGGAAGTTCATCAATTCCTGCGGCACTCATAATATGCCGGATGGCGAGATCTATACCGGTCCGGTGGAAGACTCGGTCAACGGCTGGGTCAAATTCACCTACCCCGCCATCTACAACGGCGTGGGAGTTGAAGGCATCGAGCTGAACTTCTCCAGCGGCAAAGTCACCTCCGCCAAGGCAGTCCAAAACGAAGCCTTCCTGCTCGAGATGCTGAACAGTGACGCCGGTTCGCGCTACCTGGGCGAGTTTGCCATCGGGACGAATTTCGAGATAGACCGATTCACCCGCAATATCCTCTTCGATGAGAAGATCGGGGGTACCTTCCACATGGCGCTCGGTGCCGGCTACCCTGAGACTGGATCGAAAAACAAGAGCGTTATCCACTGGGATATGATCTGCGATCTGCGCAACGACTCGGAGATCGAAGTGGACGGCGACGTCATCTATAAAAACGGAACCTTTGTCTAGAAAAAAGCAGGGCGGCCAAATGGCCGCCCTGCTTTTTTGCCTTCAAGAAGTTTAATACCACCCCACCGATTTATCCACCTCAGACGCATAAGCTGCGATACCGCCCTCGAGCGAGTATGTATTCCTCCACCCCTGCTTGATCAGCCAACGGGTGACGTCCGCGCTGCGAATGCCGTGATGGCATAAGACGACGACTTCTGTATCCAAATTGGATACCATTGATTCCGGCAATACAGATTCACGCGCATGGGCCAACTGCGAGATGGGCAGGATGACCAGTCTCGGGTCATCGATGCGGGCATAACTCACCTCCCACAATTCGCGCACATCCAGCAGGACAAAGCTGCTCTCAGATTTGAGCTTTGCAGCCAGATCGCGGGGGGAGATGCCTGGAATGCTCATAACATTTGCGAGAGATTATTTCTTATTCTGCATCGGCGGCATGTACAGCCGTTCAGTATATTCCTTGACCATGCGCCGGGTGGAAAATTGCGGGGTGACCGTACGCAACGATTCCTTCACCATCTCAACCCATTTGCGAGGCACATCATCGCCGTTACGCTCGCCGTAATAGAGCGGAATGATTTTATTTTCCAGAATGTCATACAGCGAGTTGGCATCGGACGAATCCTGGATATCGGCATCGAGATCGGCATCCTCACCGATAGCCCAGCCATTTTGCCCGTTATAAGCTTCGCGCCACCAGCCATCAAGCACCGAGAAATTGAGTGCGCCATTGGCAGCAGCTTTCATCCCTGAAGTGCCGCTCGCCTCGTTAGGGCGGTGCGGCGTATTCATCCAAACATCCACTCCCTGCACCAGATAACGGGCGAGATTCATGTCATAGTCTTCGAGGAAAACCAAACGGCCGCCATTTTCGGCTTTTTTTACTGCGCGGTAGACTTCCTGGATGAGCATTTTTCCAGGCTCATCGGCAGGATGTGCCTTTCCAGCGAAAATGATCTGCACGGGGCGGTTGGGCTGATTAACAATCTTGAGCAATCTTTCGATGTCGCTCAAAACAAGATCGGCGCGCTTATAGGTGGCAAAACGGCGGGCGAAACAGATCGTCAGCACGTAGGGGTCGAGCAGGGCGCCCGATCCGATCACCTGAACTGGGTGAAAACCGCCCTTCATCCAGCGGTCGCGGGCACGTTGCATGATGTAAAGCATCATCTTCCGCTTGAGGTGATTTCGCACCGCCCATAATTCCTGCGGCGGGATGTGGTCCATCTTTTCCCAGGCTGCCGGGTCATCCAGGTTCTCCAGCCAACCACCCCCAAGGTGTTTATCAAACAAAAGACGCATGCGGCGTGCCATCCAGGTGGGAGTGTGAACGCCGTTCGTGATATAGGTGATCGGCACTTCATCTTCATCTAAATCTGGCCACAGCTCATGCCACATGCGGCGCGAGACACGTCCGTGCAGTTCGGAAACCCCGTTGCGACCCTCGGAAAATTTCAAGGCCAGGATGGGCATGCTGAACGTTTCGCCCCAGTTAAGTTTGTGACGCGCCAGATCGATGAATTCGTCGCGTGTGATTCCCAGATCGCCCCAAACATTTGACAGGTACTTGTCCGTCAGCCAAAGCGGGAATTCGTCGTTACCCGCCGGGACAGGAGTATGTGTGGTGAAGATATTCGTTTTACGGACCATTTCGGCCGCTTCGGGGAATTTCATCCCTTGTGTAACGAATTCAAGCATGCGCTCCATTGTGAGGAAGGCTGCGTGCCCCTCGTTCATGTGCCAGACGGTTGGGTTGTAACCCAATGCGCGCAGCGCCCGTACACCGCCGATACCCAGCAGCATCTCCTGCATGATACGGAGGTTGATGTCGCTCCAGTACAGGCGGGTTGTAAGCTGACGCCCAATCGGATTGTTGATTTCTATATTCGAATCGAGCAGGTATAGGGGGGTCCGCCCGATGCGCAGTTCCCAGATGCGGGCATGCACCGGTCCGTCAGGGAAATTCACGCTGATCGTGAGTTCCTTTCCATCTTCCTTCAAGACCGGGAGCATGGGCAGTTCGTCAAATTTTATCGGGTTATTTACGGCGTCCTGCCAGCCATCCTCGGAAATATGCTGGCTGAAGTATCCTTCAGTGCAAAGTAATCCCAACCCGACCAGTGGAAGACCGAGATCGGAGGATTCCTTCAGATGGTCGCCAGCCAGAACGCCCAGGCCGCCTGAATAGATAGGCAGCATTTCATGCAACCCAAACTCCATCGAAAAGTAAGCGATGGATCGGTCCTTATGATCTCGGAAGGTCGTGGCAAACCAGGTGTCCTTGCGATCCAGGTAGGCATCGAAATCGCCGAACACTTTGTCATAGATTTCAAGGTAGGCCGGGTTCTGGGCGGCTTCGTTTAGAACCGGTCGCTCCAGCTGGCGCAGAAAACGGAAAGGGTTGTGATTGACCCGTTCCCACAGGGCATTGTCAATCCGGTTGAAGAGTCGCTGGGCATAGGGATTCCACGTCCACCAGAGATTGTAGGATAATTCGCCAAGGCGCGATATACGTTTGGGAAGGTCGAGATGGTTGGTGTATTTGGTCTTGAAGGCGGTCATGATTTTCCTATAAAATTTTAATTAAAGCGGCACAATCATACCACAGCGCAATGTAGAATATTTATTATATTCAGATTCTGAAAAGAAGCTCTAAAGCCATCTTTTTCCACGAATATCTGCAGAATAACCATCCTCCACCTTTCCTCCCATTTTCGTTATAAAATGGATGTTATGCCAACCGTACAACTCTTTATCACCTGCCTGGTCGATACCTTCTTCCCCGAAACCGGGGAGGCGATGGTCAACGTGCTTCACCGCTGCGGCGTGAATGTGGAATTCCCACACGGTCAAACCTGCTGCGGACAGCCTCCCTTCAACGCCGGCCTTCGTGCAGACGCACGTCCAATGGCTCAACATACCATCGAAGTCTTCGAACATCAACCCGGCGACATCATCATCCCGTCCGGTTCGTGTGCCACGATGGTCCGCCACAGCTACCTGGAACTATTCGAGGGCGACAGGAAATGGTATCCGCGCGCAAAAGCACTGGCTGTCCGCACCTATGAATTCACAGAATATCTTGTCGACATACTGGGCGTCACCGACGTCGGCGCGCGCTGGGAGGGTAAATTGGCTTACCACGCCTCCTGCCACCTGAACCGGCACCTGGGCGTAGACCGGCAGCCACGAGCGCTTTTGGCTGCTGTGAAAGGTGCTGAAATCGTAGAGTTGCCGGCCAGCGACGATTGCTGCGGGTTCGGGGGTGTCTTCTCGGTGGAACACCCCGAGCTTTCAGCAGAGATGCTCAAGCGCAAGATCGCCAACCTCGAAGCAAGCGGCTCCCCCACCCTGGTCCTGGCAGACACGGGCTGCCGGATGCACATTGCCGGCGGGCTGCACCGTCAGGGGAAATCGCAAAAAGTTATGCATATCGCGGAGATATTAAAGAACAAATCTGGTTAACCGAGGAATTATTTCATGATCCATAAACTTCAGGTTCCCGGTGAGGCTGTATCATTTATCCTTTATCAGCGCACTAACTATCTCCAGTTCTCAAACAGTGTGATTTATAAATTTCTTTATAAAATTTTCCCAAATGCATCTTATAAATTGCTTGTTAACATCGAGAGTAAGGTATTTAGAGATCAAATAGTAAACCGCTATGCAGAATCTATGCATAATGAATATATGAATATCAAGGATTACTTACCCGATAAATGCGAATCGGTCCTAGATATTGGTTGTGGGGTGGCTGGCATTGACCCATTTATCGCCTGGCATTATCATTTGCCTATACTATTCTATCTTCTTGATAAAACTACTACCGATAATCAAATTATGTATGGGTATAGACAACGTGCATCTTTTTACAATTCACTGATCATTGCCCAGAAATTACTCGCCAATAATCACATCCAAGGCACTCAGATACATCTAATTGAAGCGGATGATAATTACACCGTGCCTATCACCACCCATATAGACATAGTGATTTCATTGCTTGCATGGGGATTTCATTTTCCCGTGAATACTTATCTGGAACAGGTATATTCATTATTATCCGATACAGGGATTCTGATTTTAGATGTTAGCAAGAATTCTAATGGCGCAAACGAGCTACGCAAGAAATTTTCCTCAGTCAGTATCATCGGAGAGAGAAAAGACCACATTAGGATTTTGGCTAAAAAAGCACCGTGGTCATTCAACGGCTTGAGCTAGTAAATAGCTTATCTAAAAAAATATGTTGTTCTCAAAAGGTAAAAATCAGTCATAGATAAGGAGGGAGCATGTTTTCCCTTTCAGCCCACCTGTATGACGCCATCTACCTCGCCAGAGGAAAGGACTATGAAGCGGATGCCCTGTCTGTGCATGAACTCACCAAGGGGAACCTTAGATCCGGAGGCAACTCCCTACTGGATGTCGCCTGCGGGACGGGTATCCATCTCAGTTACCTGAAAAACTTTTTTAACTGCGAGGGGCTGGACCTGAACCCAAAAATGCTCGAGGCAGCACAGAAGAAAATGCCCGAAATGAAATTTCACCAGGGCGACATGCTGGATTTCGACCTGGGCCGGCAGTTCGACGTCGTCACCTGCCTTTTCAGCTCCATCGGATATGTTAAGACCGTCCCAAACCTGAAACGCGCGGTCGCCAATATGAGCCGGCACCTCAAGCCCGGCGGGGTTCTGGTGGTCGAACCCTGGTTCGCGCCGGAGGATTGGAAACCGAAGAATGTCTTTGCCACTTTTGTGGACCAGCCTGATCTGAAGATCGCCCGTATGAACCTGAGCGGGCAGGAGGGCATGATTTCCTATTTTGTTTTTCATTACCTTGTCGGCACACCGCAGGGAATAAACTACTTCACCGAACGGCATGAGCTGGGCCTCTTCACCATTGACGAATACAAAATAGCCCTCCGTGATAGCGATCTGGAAGTCATCCATGATCCATGGTGGTTGAACGCGCGAGGTTTATACCTGGGATTAAAGTCTTTATAAAACAAGAAGACCGAACATGATAATACGCATCCTCCACGGTGGGACAACATGACACTTTTCAAAGAAAAGATACGTGAAAAGATTGGCGACAATGCCCTGCAGACCGCCCTCGACGGGAATGCGGAGAAACGGGTCAAGGGACGTATTTCAGCCTTTGCTTCCATCCCTGATTGGCGGGAGCGGCGCCAGAAGGCACATGCCCTTCGGGCGGATGTGATCGAGCACCTCGACCATTACCTCGACCAATTCATTGCAAAGGTCAAAGAGAATGGTTTCGTCGTCCACCGTGCAGCGACCGGGGAAGATGCAGCCCGCATCATTCTGGACCTCGCCCGTGAACGTGATGCCAAGCTGGTCGCCAAGTCTAAATCCATGGCCTCGGAGGAGATCAACTTGAATCACGTCCTGGAGGCCGCCGGCATACGCGCCGTGGAGACGGACCTGGGCGAGTATATCGTCCAGCTGCGCGGCGAGCGCCCCTCTCACATCATCACCCCGGCTGTGCATCTCCGCCGCCATGAGGTCGGCCAGCTTTTCACTGAGAAACTGGGCATTCCCTACACCGAGGACATCCCCACCCTGACATCCACTGCCCGTGCTGTTTTGCGTGAAATATTCCTCACCGCGGATATCGGATTCTCCGGCGTCAACTTCGGCGTGGCGGAGACCGGCACGCTGGCCATCGTCACCAATGAGGGCAACGGGCGGATGTGCACCACGCTGCCCCCTGTCCACATTGCGCTGATGGGCATGGAGCGGCTGGTACCCACGCTGGATGACCTGGCATTGTTCCTGTCGCTGCTTCCGCGTTCCGCCACCGGGCAGAAACTAAGCGTATATACCCAGTTGATCCACGGACCCGAGGAACCGGATTCATCTTTTCGGTCAATACGTCAGGAAAAGCACCTCATCATCCTCGATAATGGACGAAGTAAAATGCGCGCTTCTCCATTGCGAGAGGCACTTTATTGCATCCGCTGCGGCTCATGCCTGAATGCCTGCCCAATCTTCCGCGAGATCGGCGGGCACGCATATCTTGGCGCAGACGGAAGCATCGCTCCCTACCCGGGTCCGATCGGCTCTGTCGTTTCGCCGGGTTTATTCGGGTTGGAGCAGTTTGGGCACTTGGCGCAAGCGTCCACGCTGTGCGGCGCCTGCAAGGACGCCTGCCCGGTGGATATCGACCTGCCGGGGATGCTGTCCCGCATCCGGGCTGGGATTGGCCCCGAACAGAAAGCGGAGGGGGTTGGCGTGCCCGCCCCGGTCAAGCTGGGACTGCGTGGATTCAGGTGGGCAGCTTCCTTCCCCGGACTGTTTGGCATGGGCCAGCGGATCCTCAGCTGGTTGACAATGCCACTCTCTTCTTACTTCCGCATCCCGGCGGTCACTGGTTGGGGTTTCAGCAAGGACTTCCCACGCCCGGTTAAACCGTTCCGTGCCCGCTGGAAGGATATTGAAAACACAACTTCGACCCAGCCGGATATTTTTCCCCAATCTGAATTTACCAAAGCAGCTGAGCAGGTTGTCGATATTCCGTCACCAAAATTGGCTGAGCAATTCACCACGGAACTCACTTTATTGGGAGGTCAGGTCCATCCAGTGATAGTCAATGAACTTCCATCAAGCCTGGTCGGATTTCTCAAGTCGCGCGGCATTGACCGTGTGCAAAGCTGGGATGAGGTTCCCGGGTTGAGCCTTGATCGTTTGGTGGAATCTGGCATCAGGGTGGAACGGTCCGCTGATCCCCTCATCAAAGCCGGTATCACCTCTGCGCTGGCTGCTATCGCGGATACAGGCACACTGGTCATCCCGGCAGGAAAAGGTCAGCCGCTGACCGCATCGCTGCTGGCCGAGATCCATATTGCCATTCTGCCCTCATCGAGAATAATGGCATCATTGCCCGAAGCGATTCAATTGCCCGGTGTGAGAAAATCCCCCTCCACCGTTCTGGTCACCGGCCCAAGCCGCACCGCGGATATCGAGATGACCCTCACCATTGGTGTGCATGGACCGAAGGAGCTGCACGTGTTCCTCGTTGACGACTCACAGACCGGATGATAAAATACAGCCCGCTTGGTTATAGGCGTTCTCAAAACGCCATTAACCACACCGCAGGCATGAGTCCTGAGGTGTCATAAAGCCCCCATCGTCTAGTGGCCCAGGACGGGGCCCTCTCAAGGCCCAAACAGCGGTTCGAGTCCGCTTGGGGGCACACCGAAAAACCACTTCGAAAGGGGTGGTTTTTTTTATTTGTTCCATCTCACCCC
>Ga0315287_10001041_pt1 | contig 25036 bp, 20 predicted proteins | sample YL17G11_0_MG_FD_205037 | JGI IMG/M metagenome (GOLD analysis project Ga0315287, IMG submission 205037) | Sediment microbial communities from Yellowstone Lake, YNP, Wyoming, USA - YL17G11_0 | ecosystem: Environmental > Aquatic > Freshwater > Lake > Sediment | place: USA: Wyoming | collected... | reverse complement strand
GCCGCGAGCCCGCTGCCGTCCAGCATCACCGCCCGCAGCGCGTCGTTGAGCGCCGTCAGCGGCAGCGCCTTGATGAACGGCTGCATCGCGTCGGGGAAGTTGGCCGCCGAGAAGAACGACCCCGAGAGCACCCACATCGGCAGCATCACGAGGTTCATCAGCCCCGAGACACCCTCCAGCGTCCGGGGCCGCGCCGCCACCAGTAGGCCCACGCCCGCGAACGTCGCCGCGCCGAGAGCCACGACCGCCGCCAGCGCGACGGGCGAGCCGCGCAGCGGCACGCCGAAGACGACCATGCCGAACACCACGAGCAGCGTCGCCTCGAACACGACGGTCACCAGCCGCGCGAGGCCGAACGAGAGGAGGAAGTGCGAGCGGCGCATCGGCGAGGCGAGGAGCCGCTTCAGGAGCTTCTTCACCCGCAGGTTCACCACCCCGTACCCGACGCCCCACAGCCCCGTGCCCATCAGGTTCATCCCGAGGAGCCCGGGCAGAAGGAAGTCGATGTACCGCGCCCCATTCTCCGCGACCTTCACCTCGGCGACTCGCCGCACGTCCCGCCGGCCGTAGGCGCGCTGGATCTCGTCGTCCGTTACGAGCCGCGCCGTGTGCGACTCGGTGCGCGTGGAGTCGTAGCGGTAGACGATCGGATCGCCGGGCACGACGACCAGCGCGACACGCCCCGTGCGCAGGCGCCGCGCCGCCGTGCCCGAGTCGAGGACCAGGATGGCGAGGTCGTGCGCCCCCGCGAGCCGCGCGGCGAGCGAGTCCGCGCCGGCGCCCGCCTGGATGGCGATGTGCGCGCGCTCCGGCGGCCGGTTCCGGAACGCGATGCCCAGCGCGGCCGCGAGCAGGATCGGGAACCCGATGACCCAGAAGATCGCCTCGGGCTCCCTGATCATCTCGCGGAGTCGCGCGAGAGTGAGCTGCCACAGCGGGCTAAGGGCAGCCATTAGCCGATAGCAGCCGTCAGCCGTCGGCCGTCAGCCGTCAGCGCTGCGCACCCATCACCTATCACCTCTCTCATCACCTATCACCCATCACCCATCACCCATCACGCATCCCTCAGATGCCTCCCCGTCAGATGCAGAAACAAATCCTCCAGTGTCGCATGGTGCGTCACGAGTTCGGTCATCGGAAGCCCCCTCCGCTCAAGCTCCGCCAGCACCGCCGGCAGCGACCTGTGCACCTCTTCGACGGTGAGCGTCACCCGTCCGGCGTCCACGCGCACCTCCCTCACTCCCGGCAACGCGAGCAGCGCCGCGTCCCCCGGCGGAACCGTCCCCTCGACGAGGGCGAACTCGATGACGTGCTGGGCGCCGAGCGACGCGATCAGGTCCTTCGGGGTGCCGAGCGCGATGACCTTGCCGTGGTCCACCACGGCCACGCGGTCGCACAGCCGCTCCGCCTCGTCCATGTAGTGCGTGGTGAGCACCACCGTGCCACCGCCGGCGCGGAACGCGGCGATGACACCCCACAGCTGGCGGCGCGACTGCGGGTCGAGCCCCGTCGTCGGCTCGTCGAGGAAGAGGATGTCGGGATTCGCGACCAGGGCGCAGGCGACGGCGAGCCGCTGCTTCTGGCCGCCCGAGAGCTTGCCCACCCACGCCTTCCGCTTCTCGCCGAGTTGGACGAGGTCCAGCACCTCCTCCACCTCGCGCCCGCGGTGGTAGAAGCTGCGGAACAGCCTGATCGTCTCGGTGACGCTCAGCTTGTCGGCGAGCTGGGTCTCCTGGAGCTGGACCCCGATCCGCTCGCGCAACTCGTGGTCGTGGTCCGCCCACCGCATCCCGAGGACTTCGACCGTGCCCTCGTCGGGCGCGAGCAGACCCTCGAGCATCTCGACCGTCGTCGTCTTCCCCGCCCCGTTGGGGCCGAGGAGGCCGAAGCACTCGCCGGCGCGGACCTCGAGGTCGAGTCCCGCCACGGCGGTCACGTCCTTGTAGCGCTTGACGAGATTGCGGCAGGAAATGGCGGAGGACATCAGCGGCCGGCCGACAGTCCCCTGAACCCTGAACCCTGAACCCTGAACCCTGAACCCTGAACCCTGAACCCTGAACCCTGAACCCCTCGCCCCTCGCCCCTCGCCCCTGGCCCCTAGCATATGCGCGGCAGTTGCTCGCCTGAGAGAAGGTCCACGACCCGCACCCCCCCGATCCGCGTCCGCAGCGTCACGATGCCCGCCGACGCCGACCGGATCTGGGCGATGCGCGCCGCCCCTCGGCAGTCCTCCCGCGCCCGCAGCAGCGCCAGCGCGCGGTCGGCGTCCTCCGGCGCGACGAACGCCAGGAACCGCCCCTCGCACGCCACGTACAGCGGGTCCAGCCCCAGCACCTCGCACGCCCCCGCCACTTCGTCGCTCACCGGGAGCTGGGCCTCGTCGAGTTCGATCTCGACCTTGGCCTGGGACGCGATCTCGTTCAGCGTCGAGGACACGCCGCCGCGCGTCGGGTCGCGCAGGCAACGGAGCCGCACGCCCGCTTCGATGAGCGCCAGCACCGCGTCCGCCACCGGCGCGCAGTCGCTCAGTATCTGGTTCGCGAAGGCGAGGCCGTCGCGCACCGCCATCACCGCCACGCCGTGCTGCCCGATGGGACCGCTCACCAGCACCGCGTCGCCCGGCCGCACCTCGGCGGCGCCGAGCGGACTCCTTGCCCGCACCACGCCCACACCGGAAGTGTTGACGAATATCCCGTCGCCCTTGCCGCGCTCCACGACCTTGGTGTCTCCCGTGACCACGACGACCTTCGCCGCCCGCGCCGCCTGCGCGACTGACGCGATGACGCGCCGCAGGTCCGCCAACGCCAGCCCCTCCTCCAGGATGAGGCCGAGGCTGAGGTAGAGCGGCTGCGCCCCGCACATCGCGAGGTCGTTCACCGTGCCGTTCACGGCCAGAGTGCCGATGTCGCCGCCTGGGAAGAAGAGCGGCTGGACGACGAAGCTGTCGGTCGTGAAGGCGAGGCGGCCCGCCGGCACGTCGAGCACCGCGCCGTCGGCGAGTTGCTCGAGCGCCGGATTGCGGAGCGCCGGAAGCAGCTCCTTCTCGATGAGGTCCCGCGTGAGCCGCCCGCCACCGCCGTGCGCGAGGAGGATGCGGTCGCCCGCCCCAAACGGCACCGGACAAGTCAGGGAGTCAGTCACCGACCACCCAACCCCGGCGTACCGGCGCACCGGCGTACCGGCGTACCGGCGTACCGGAGTACCGGCGTACCGGCGTACCGGCGTACCGGCGCACCGGCGTACCGGCGTACCGGCGTACCGGCGTACCGGCGTACCGGCGTACCGGCGTACCGGCGCACCGGCGTACCGGCGTACCGGCGTACCGGCGCGGCGCTCACGGTTCCGCCGCAGCGGCGGGCGCGCTGGCCGCCGCGCGCCGCCGGTACAGATAGTACGCCGCGCACGCGCCCTCGGAGCTGACCATCGGCGCGCCGAGCGGGTGCTCGGGCGTGCACTTGGTCCCGAACGCACCGCATTCCCGCGGCTTCCTTTGCCCCTGGAGCACGAGGCCCGCGATGCAGTCGGGGGACTCCGCCGCCGGCTCGCCCGCGTCGGGGAACCGTCGCTCGGCGTCGAAGGCGGCGTACGCCGCCCGCAGGCCCAGGCCGCCGGAGGGGATCTCGCCGAGCCCGCGCCAGGTGCGGTTCACAACTTCGAACACCTCCTCCACCGCCTGCCGGGCGGGGCGGTTCCCCTCGGGGCGCACCGCGCGGCCATAGGCGATCTCCACCTCGTGCCGCCCTTCCTCCAGTTGCCGCACTACCATCGCCACGCCGTGGAGGATGTCCACCGGCTCGAAGCCCGTCACGACGATGGGCACCGCGTACTGTGCCGCGAGGTCGTGGTACTCGCCCGTGCCCATCACCGTGCAGACGTGCCCGGCGGCAAGGAAGCCCTGCACCTTGCACAGCGGCGAGGAGAGGATCGCCGCGATGGCCGGCGGGACCCGGACGTGCGCGACGAGGATCGAGAAGTTCGTGAGCCGCTTCTTCGAGGCGAGCAGCACCGCCGTCGCGTTGGCGGGCGCCGTGGTCTCGAACCCGACGGCGAAGAACACCACCGGCCGTTCCGGGTTCGCTTCGGCGATCGCCACGGCATCGAGCGGCGAGTAGACGATGCGCACGTCGGCGCCCGCCGCCCGCGCCCGCAGCAGATCGGTGGAGGAGCCCGGCACTCTCAGCATGTCGCCGAAGCTCGTGAAGATGACGCCCGGCGTCCCGGCTATGGCGAGCGCGCGGTCGATCAGGTGGATGGGCGTGACGCAGACCGGGCAGCCGGGCCCGTGGATGAGCGTGATCTCGGAGGGGAGCAGTTCGTCGAGGCCGTACCGGACGATGCTGTGCGTCTGGCCGCCGCAGACTTCCATCAGAGTCCACGGCCGCGTGACGAGCTTCCGGATGGCGGCGAGATACTCCCGCGCCGCCGCGCCGTCGCGGTACTCCTCGAGGTACTTCACGCGCCCGAGCCCGGCGCGGCGTCGCCGGGGCGCGGCAGCCTCCCGGGCTCCGGCACCTCGTGCAGGCGCACCACGGCATCGAGCCGCTCGGCGTCCTCGAGGTCGGACAGCGCCTGGATCTCCCGCAGGTAGCCGAAAACCTCCTGCGCCTCCTCCTCGCTCACCTTGCTGATCGCCATGCCCGCGTGGACGATGACGTAGTCGCCCACCTGGGCCTCCGGCACGTACGCGAGACACACCTCACGCTCGGCGCCGCCGAATCGGACGGTGCCCATGGCCAAGCCGAGGTCTCCGGCACGGATCTCGAGGACTTCGCCGGGGATACCGAGGCACATCGGTGTCAGGTCCCTTCTTCGAGGAGCCGGCTGGCGGCGACCAGCGCCTGCCCTGCCGAGAGGCCGCCGTCGTTCGGCGGGACCTGCGAATGCGTGAGGACATCGAAGCCCCGGCGGCGCAGTTCCTCGGTGGCGAACTGCGTCAGCACGGCGTTCTGGAAACAGCCGCCCGTCAGGCCGACTCGCGGAACCTCCGCCCATTCTGCCACGGCGGCCACCATCCGTGCAAGGGTCCGGTGGAAGCGCCCGGCGACCAGTGAGGGCGCGGTGCCCCGCCCAACCTCGTCCAGAACCGCGGCGATGGCGGGCCGCCAGTCAACATCCAGCCCCGGAGTGTCGGGGCCCGCCACCTCGTCCGCGCGCTCGAGCAGCGCGAACGGGTACGCGTCGGCGCTCGGCGCCACCGCCTGCTCGAGCAGGATCGCGGCGTGCGCCTCGTAGGTGGACTCCTGCCGGAGCCCGAGGATCGCGGAGACGGCGTCCACGAGCCGGCCGACGCTCGAGGTCCGCACGGCCGAGGGGGCGCGCAGAACCGCGTTCAGGACGTCGGCCCAGTGCGCCGCCCGCTGCACCGGCGAGATGGACAGTTCCCAGAGGTCGAGCCCCCGCACCGCGTAGAGCACCCCCACGGCCGAGCGCCACGGTTGGCGCGCCGCCGCCTCGCCGCCCGGCAGCGTGAACGGCAGGAGCCGCGCGACGCGCCGGTAGCCGGTGCGCGTGGCGCGCAGGAACTCGCCGCCCCAGACGGTGCCGTCGGGGCCGAAGCCGGTGCCGTCCCACGTCACGGCCAGGATCTCGCCGTCCGCGTCGTGCTCGGCGAGGAGCGCGGCGGCGTGCGCGTGGTGGTGCTGCACGCGGATCACCGGCAGGCCGCTCGCCTCGGCGATGCGCGTGGAGGCGTAGTCCGGGTGCAGGTCGCACGCCACGGCGACGGGCCGGAACCCGTACAGGCGCTCGTAGTCGGCGACGGTGCGCGCCTGCGCCTCGAGCGACAACGGATGATCGAGGTCGCCGATGTGCTGGCTGAGCACGATCTGGCGCCCGCTCGCCCACGCGACGGTGTTCTTCAGGTGCCCGCCCAGCGCGCGCACGGTCGGGAGGCTCGCGCCGATGGGCAGGGGGAGCGGCGCGAAGCCGCGGGCCCGCCGGATCACCAGCAGCCGGCCGTCCACGCCGCGGGCCACCGAGTCGTCCACCGGCCGCACGATGGGCCGGTCGTGGTGCACGAACGCGTCGGCGATGGGCCCGAGCCGCACCTCCGCTTCCGCAGGCTCGAGGGCCATCGGCTCTTCGCTGAAGTTCCCGCTCGTGCACACGATCGGGAAGCCGAGACGGGCCATCAGCAGGTGGTGGATGGGCGAGTAGGGGAGCATCGCGCCGACGGTGCGGAGCCCGGGCGCCACCTGGTCGGCCACGACGCCGCGGGCCACCATCTCGAGCAGGAGGATGGGCGCCGCCGCCGAGGTGAGCCAGCCCGCCTCCGCCTCCGAGACGCGGGCCGCCGAGCGGAGCACATCGAGGTCGGGGAACATCACCGCGAACGGCTTCTCCTCGCGGCCCTTGCGGGCGCGGAGCCGCGCCACGGCCGCGCCGCTGCGCGCGTCCACAAGGAGCTGGTAGCCGCCGAGCCCCTTGAGCGCGACGACGCGTCCGGCGCGGAGCGCCGCCACGGCGGCGGCGAGCGGGTCGCCGTCGGGGTGCGGCGCGCCGGGTTCGGCGAACGCGAGCGCCGGACCGCACGCGGGGCACGCCACCGGCTGCGCGTGGAAGCGGCGGTCGCCGGGGTCGTGGTACTCCTCGGCGCAGCGCGCACACAGCGTGAAACCCTTCATCGCGGTACGCGGCCGGTCGTAGGGCAGTCCCTCGATGATGCTGAGCCGCGGCCCGCAGGCGGTGCAGTTGAGGAACGGGTAGCCGTGGCGCCGGTCGGCCGGGTCGAGCAGCTCTCGCACGCAGTCGCCGCAGGTGGCGAGATCGGGGAGCACGGCGACGCTCAGCTCGCCGTTGGTGTCGCTGTCCTCGATGGTGAAGACGGCGGAGCCGAGCACCTCGTCGGCCGCGACCTCGACGCTGCGCAGGATCGCCGCCGGCGGCGCCTCGGCACCCAGGCGGCGGTGGAAGTCATCGAGCGCCGGCTGGGGGCCTTCGACGTGGATGAGGACGCCGAACGGGGTGTTGCGGATGGACCCGGTGAGACCGAGTTGCCGGGCGAGACGATAGACGAACGGCCGGAAACCCGTCCCCTGCACGGCGCCGCGCACCACGATCCGCGCGGCCGAGGTCCCGGGGAGGACGGGCACCGCACTCACCCCTGGACCGGCGGAGAGCCGCGGCCGCGCTTCGCGACGATGCGCAACTCGAACCACGCCGCGACGTCGGCGATGCCCTCGCCCGTGCGGCACGACGTCCGGATGACTTCGAGGCCGGGATGGACGTCGCGCGCGGCCTGAACCGCCTCCTCCACGCTGAAATCCGTCATCGCCAGCAGGTCCACCTTGTTGAGCACGAGGAGCCCGGCGCGCCGGAACATCAGCGGGTACTTCTTGGGCTTGTCGTGGCCCTCGGTCACCGAGAGGAGCATCAGCGCGTCGTCCTCGCCGAGGTCGAACTCGGCGGGGCAGACGAGGTTGCCGACGTTCTCGAAGACCAGCACGTCGGCGGGGCCGTGCACCACCGCGTGGACGGCGGGGTGCACCATCCGCGCATCGAGATGGCACGCGCCCCCGGTGTTGATCTGCTCGACGGGCAGGTTCAGCCGCGCCAGCCGCTCGGCGTCGGCGCTGCCGACGATGTCGCCCTCGATCACCGCCACGCGCCAGCGCGCGGCGAGGAGCGGCAGGACCCTCTCGAGGAGCGAGGTCTTCCCCGCCCCCGGCGCGCTCATCACGTTGACGGCGTAGATCCCGCGCCGCGCCAGCATCGCGCGGTTCTCCGCGGCCACCGCGTCGTTGTTCGCCAGGAGACCCGACTGCACGTCAATGAGATGCACCGCCCACCTCCTCTGCCGGATCGTCGACGTCGATGGCCACGAACTGCAGCTCGCGCCCCGTCGCGATGCGGGTGGTCTCGGAGCCGCAGGCGCCGCAGCGGAACACGTAGTCCGCCACCGGCGTGCGCCGGCCGCACGCGTCGCAGTCGAGTTGGAGCGGGACCCGCTCGACGTCGAGCCGCGCCCCCTCCAGCTCGGTGCCCTTGGCTATGCACTCGAAGGCGAAGTCCAGGGAATCCGGGTTCACTCCGGCCATCTCCCCGATGCGCACGTGGAGCCGCCGCACGGGACCGTGCGGGACGCGCCGCAGGTGCTGTTCGGCGACCTCTATCAGGTACTCGGCGATCCCTGCTTCGTGCATCGAGCCTCCAGCACGTCTCCCCAGGAAGTCAGCTGGTCCATCACCAGGCGCACCACCTCCGGGAGGGCGGCCCGCACCTCAGGCGAGCACCGCTCGGAAACCGTCAGGGTGTCGCCGGCTTCGACCGCCAGGAAAACGATCTCGGTCGGGAGCGGTATCCCCACCTTGTGGCCCAGTGCAAGCGCCGTGCCCAGGCTGATGTCGTGGAAGGAAACGGCGCGCACGGTGGGGACGGCTTCGTCCACGGAGAGCCGGTACACCGTCCCGACGGGGCCGTGGCGCCACTGGATGGCGTCAATGATGATCGCGCGTTCGAACCCGGCGAGGAGGTCGAGGAAGCGCAGCCCGCCCAACGAACTCTCCGCCACGACGACGGACGCGCCCGCCAGCCTCTCGGCCAGCAGGCGCGCCGCGTAGACGCCGACGCCATCGTCGGAGAGAATGGGGTTGCCCAGTCCGACGATGACCGTGCGTTCCCGCGCCGTGTTAGGCACCCCCCTTGGGCAGCACGGGAGCGAGCAGGTCACCCAGCGTCACGCCCCCCCGCAGCGCGATCTCGTAGTGCACCCGCGTGTGCGGCACGGGAATCTTCACGAGCTTGGCGAGGTCGATCGGCGTGCCGATGGCCACCGCTTCCACGCCGTCCGCCACGCCGCGGGCGATCGTCGCCTCGAGGTCCCTGATCTGCGCGTCGCCGTAGCCGAGCGCCGGGAGCGCCGCGCCCACGTGGGGGTACTGCACCAGCGCGTCCAGGATCTCGCCGACCGCGAAGCGGCGCGGATCCGCCAGCTCGCGCGCCCCGGCGGCGCGTGCGGCGAGCACGGCGGCGCCGAACGCCATCCCGCCGTGCGTGAGCGTCGGCCCGTCGTCGATGGCGAGCACGCACTTGCCCGTCAGGATCTCCGGGCGCTCCGCCGTCACCGGGCACGCCGCGTCGACGATGCGGGCACGCGGGTTCGCGCGGCGCACGTTGTCGCGCACCGTCGCCACCGCGGCGGCCGGCGCCGTGTCCACCTTGTTGATGACGACCACGTCGGCGAGCCGCACGTTCGTCTCGCCCGGATGGTACGTCAGCTCGTGGCCCGCGCGGTGCGGGTCCACGACGGTGAAGTAGAGATCCGCCTTGATGAACGACGTGTCGTTGTTGCCGCCGTCCCAGAGGATGACGTCCGCCTCCTGCTCGGCGGCCGCGAGGATCGCGGCGTAGTCCACACCGGCGAAGACGATCGAGCCGGCGGCCATATGCGGCTCGTACTCCTCGCGCTCCTCCACCGTCACCTTGTGCCGGACGAGGTCGGCCTCCGTCGCGAAACGCTGCACCGCCTGCACGGCGAGGTCGCCGTAGGGCATCGGGTGGCGGATCACCGCCACGCGCAGCCCCCGCTTCCGCAGGAACGGCACGATGGCCCGCGACAGCGGGCTCTTCCCCGCCCCCGTGCGCGACGCGCACACCGCCACGACCGGCTTGTTCGAATGCAGCACGCGGTGCGCCCCGAGGATCGCGAAGTCCGCCCCCGCCGCGGTGACCCGCGCCGAGAGGTGCAGCACGGTCTCGGCCGCGAGATCGGAGTAGGACAGGACGCACGTGTCCACCCTGAGGTCGCGGATCAGCTCCTCGAGCCGCGACTCCGGGTAGATCGGGATGCCCTTGGGGTAGCGCGGGCCGCCGAGCGCCGCCGGAAAGCGCCGCTCCGAGATGTGGGGGATCTGCTGGGCCGTGAACGCGACGACCTCCGAGTCGGGGTCGCCCTTGTACACGGTGAGGAAATTGAAGAAATCCCGGCCTGCCGCGCCGATGATCAGGACCCGCTTCACACGATGCTCACCTTTCCGCCATCGGGACAATTGCGAGATTATTAGTCGGCATTCCAGCGCCCCGCTGGCCGGCGCCTCACTGGTGGGGAGCGCAGCCGGCCCGCTACGTAGTGCGACGGATGAGGCTGCAGACCGCGTGCCACGGAGGTGGCTAGGTGTCGCCGCCGACCACGACCTTGACGAGCCCCGTCAGAATGTCGTACACCCATCCGTGGAGGCGGGGTATGCCTGGGGTCCGGGACCACTGGTCGCGAACCACGGAGAGGTGGGAGAGGTGCGTGAGCTGCAGGCGCACGTTTTCTTCCACGACGAGCCGGAGGTAGTCGTCGCCCTCCAGAGTACGGCCTTCCGCGGCGAGGCGCGCGTCCACCGTCCGCTGCGCCCAGCCGGCGATGGCGAGCCAGTCGCCGATGTAACCGGATGGGTGCACCTTTAGGCAGGCCGCGCGGATGCCGCCGCAGCCGTAGTGGCCGAAGACCACGACGTCCGGCGTGCCGAGGCTCCCCGTGGCGTACTGGATCACGGCGGAGATATTGATGTCGTTGTAGGCGACGATGTTCGCGACGTTCCGGTGAACGAAGAGGACCCCGGGGCCGCAGCCCAGGATCTGTTCGGCCGGGACGCGGGAGTCGGAGCACCCGATCAGCAGAACCCGCGGGTGTTGGCCGCCGGCCATCCGCGCGAAGTACTCGCTGTCGCGCGAGATCTGAGCGGCCGCCCAAGCGCGGTTCTGAGCAAGGAGGTCGGAGAGTGACATCAGGTCACTATTCACCGCGGCGCCGCGGCGCGCAAGCCGGGCTCCGGAGCGTCCCGTGAGCCGGACCGGCGGCGCCCTCGCCGCGTTCCTCGAGGCGGCCCTCAAGATCCGGCCGGGGGAGGGGCGGCGCACCGCCCTGCTGTTCACGCACCTGCTCCTGGCGTCGGCGGTCTTCATCCTCGGCCGCACCGTGCGCGACACCCTCTTCCTGAGCCGGTACTCGCTCCAAGCTCTGCCGTGGATGTTCGTCCTCTACGGCATCGCTTCCGCGATCACGGTGGTTCTCTACGCCCGTGTCGCCGACCGCTTCGCGCGCCACCGGGTCATCGTCGCGTCCACCGGCGTGGGGATCGTCACCTACCTGGCGGTGTGGGGGCTGGTGCGGGCGCGGGCCGACTGGGTGTACCCGGTCTTCTACGTCTGGTCCGAGGTCGTCGCCAACCTGTTCATCGTCCAGTTCTGGACGCTCGCCAACGACCTCCACGACGCGCGGTCAGCCAAGCGCCTGTTCGGGACCATCGGATCGGCGCGCGTCCTCGGCGTCGTGCTCGTCGGCCTCGGCGCGGGCGTCGCGGTCAAGGCGATCGGTACCGCCCAGCTGCTGTTCGTCCTCGCGGGGCTGATGTTCTCCATCGCCGTCCTCGCCGTGCTGATCGGCCGCGAGCCCAAGCCCGAGTTCCAGCTGCGCGCCGGCGCGGAGCCGCGCCGCCGCGGGCCGCCCCCGAAGATCTTCGCCGACCCGTACGTGCGGGTGCTGGCCGTCTTCATCCTGCTGACGTTCACGGCGCTCACGGTCGGCGACTACCAGTTCAAGGCCATCGCGCGCGCCACCTACCGTGAGGACGCGCTCGCCCGGTTCTTCAGCCTCTTCTACGCCGCCACCGGCACGGTGTCGTTCCTCTTCCAGGTGCTGGTGACGCCGCGGCTGCTCGGCCGCCTGGGCGTCGGCTGGGGCATGGCGGTGATGCCGACGGTCTTCGGCGCGGCGAGCGCACTGCTCCTGGCCCTGCCCAAGCTCGGCGTGGCGACGCTGATGAAGTTCGCGGACAACGGCTTCCAGTACACGATCCACGACACCACGCTCCAGGCGCTGTACGTGCCTTTCCCGCTCGCGGTGAAGGCCCGTACCCGCGCGTTCCTCGACGCCGTCGTGAAACCGCTCTCCTACGGCCTCGGCGGCGTGGCGCTCATCCTGCTGGTGCCGTTGGTGCCGGCCGCCAGCGTGCAGCTCCTGTCGTTCCTCACCGTCGCCCTCGTGGTCTTCTGGATCTTCATCATTCCCGAGACGCGCCGGCGCTACCTCCTCACCCTCGAGGCCACGTTGAGCGCCCGCGGCGCGCTGGCGCTCGACCACGAGCAGGTGCTCGACGCCGCCGGCCGTCGGGCACTCCTCGGCACCCTGAAGGGGGGCGAGCCGCGGCGCGTTCTTGTCGCCCTCGAGCAGCTGGCGGGCGAGCGGTCCAAGGCGTTCGTGCAGGCCGTCGAGCAGTTGGTCACGCACCCCGACGCCACCGTCCGCGCCACCGCCCTGCGCGAGATGGCCGGACAACCCGAGGCCGACGCCGGGCCCGCGCGGGCCGCGCTCGCCGATGCCGATCCCGACGTCCGCGCCGCGGCCGCCACGACCTTCGCGGCCCTGGCACGGGACGAGGCGGTGGACCACCTCGCGCCACTCCTCGAGGACCGCTCGCCCGACGTGCGCGTCGCGGCGATCGCCGGTCTGCTCCGCCACGGCGGCGTCGAGGGCGGGATCGTGGGCGGCGCACAGCTCGGCAGGATGCTCGCGTCGGACGAGCGTGAGGAGCGGATCGAGGCGGCGCGCGCCCTCTTCACCCTCGGCCCTGAGGCGTACCGGCCGCTCCGGCGCCTGCTCGGCGACGAGGACGCCAGCGTACGGCGCGCAGCCCTGAAGGCCGCACCCGGCGTCGCCGACCGGCGCCTCGTGCCGCTGCTCATCGACGCCCTGATGGATGCCTCGACCCGCCGGCGCGCCGGCTCGGCGCTCGTCGCCGTGGGGGTCCCGGCGGTCACCCCGCTCGTCGCGGTAGTCGCCGACGAGACGGCGCCGCGGGCGGTGCGGCTGATGGTGCCGCGGCTGCTCCGCCACATCCCGGCGCGGGAGACCTACGACGCGCTCCGCCGCCTTGCGACGGTGCGCGACAGTCACCTCAGGCTGCGCATCTTCGCGGCGCTCTCGCACCTCCGGCATTCCCTGCGGGGGAAGCCGGAGCCGCTCCACGGCATCCAGTCGCTCATCGAGGCGGAGCTGCTCGATACCTACAACAATCTCGCCGGCTGGGAACGCGCCCGGCCCATCTTCGCCACGCCCCTCCTCGAGGAGGTCTTCCAGTTCCGCACGGAGCGCGCGATGCGGCGCATCCTGCGGATCCTCGAGCTGCGCTTCGACCCCGAGCCCCTCGGCCTGGTGAGGGATCACCTGCTCGATCCCTCGCGGCGCGCCAATTCCATCGAGGTGCTCGACACGCTCCTCGACCCACCGCTGCGGCCGCTCGTGATGCCGTTCCTCGACGACGTCTCCGTCGCCGAGCGGATCCGCAAGGCCGGCGCGTTCGTCCCGCCGCCGCCCGAGCCGGTGGAGTTCCTGCGGCTGCACTGCCGGCATCCCAACCCATACGTCGCGCACCTCGCGCTCGACGCGCTTGCCAAGCACGGGGCGCCGGAGGCCGGCCAGGAAGCCGGGCCGGCCCTCGAGCACCCGGAGCCGCTGGTCCGCGAGGCCGCGATCTACGCGCTGGCCGCGGCGGAGGGCCGGGCGGCCCTCCCGCGTCTCACGCCTCTGCTCCACGATCCCGATCCCGTCGTCGCGCGCCACGCGGCGGCGGCGCTCGCGCGCCTCGACGGCGCGCCCCCGCCGGAGGTCCCTATGTACTCGACCGTCGAGAAGATCCTGTTCCTCAAGAGCGCCCCCGTCTTCTCCCGGCTGTCGGGCGAGGATCTCGCGCCTCTGGCCCGGATGGCCGAGGTGCTGACCTTCGCCACCGGCGAGAGGATCTTCACCGAAGGTGAGATGGGCGACGCGCTGTACGTCGTGGTGCGGGGCCACGTGACGATCCTGCGGGGCCACGCGGAGCTCGCCACGCTGGGCGCGGGCGAGGCCTTCGGCGAGATGGCCGTCCTCGACGAGGTGCCCCGCAGCGCCAACGCGGTATCCGCGGACGAAGTGGAGCTGCTGCGCATCGGCAGTGAGGAGTTCTACGAGATGCTGCACGAGCAGGTCGAGATCGCCGAGGGGGTGATCCGGATGCTCACCCACCGGCTCCGCGAGGCCGACGGCCAGATCAGGGAGATGCGGCGGTCGGTAATGACCGGGGCGGCGCTGGAGGGAGGCCCCAGACCGGGCTAGCAGCGGGGGACGGGCGGACGGGCGTACCGGCTGACGGCCGACGGCTGACGGCCGACGTTCAGACGCTCTTGGTGAGCTCGGCCCTCAGACGGGAGAGCCACCCCAGCGCGCGGCCGCAGCGCTCGCAGTCGGTGTCGAGGGTCCCGCACGGCACGCCGTCCGCCTGCGACTCCGCGCAGCGCGGCTCGGCGGCCAGCGTCAGCAGCTCCTCGAACTCCGTGAAGAACAGCGCCTGCGCGTCGGCCGGCAGCGCGTCGCGCAGCCGCTGGACGAGGAGCGCCTCGCGGGCGAAGTCGGCGGGGTGGGACTCGGCCGTCATGGGCGGCTCGCTCTGCGTCAGCGCCTGCCAGTGGATCCCGACAGGGTTTCCAGCGCGCGCCCGGCTCGCGCCAGAGCGATGATGCGTGCGTACGCCGACCCCGTGCACGAGCTGTAGCCCGTAGGCGGCGTCACCGGCGTGAAGTAGCACCAGATCCGCTGGGCGTTGATGCGGGCCGTCCGGAAATCCCAGTTGATGGACTGGGTCGTGGGTGCAGTGTTGCCCCACTCGCGCGGCATCGACACGCTAAGCAGCCGGCCCCCGAACGACCCTCCGGTCTGAAAGTTGCCGCCCGTGTACGGGCCGCTGCTGATGACCTGGAGCGCACCGAAGCCCGAGTTGTAGGTGAGCCAGTACTTGCCCGAGTAGGCTTCCCAGTACGTTGCGGAATCCACCCTGAGTCTGCCCTCGCCACCAGCCAGCCCGGACTTCCCATATGTGTCGTCGAATGTGATGGTGTCGATCGTCGATCCCGACGCCGGGTTTTGGGCCCACACGGTGTCGGTCGTGGCCTTGACCACGTAGCCTTTCCAAGCCGCTTCGGACGGATTCCACCAGAAGGTCATGACCCAGTCCAGGGAGTCTTTCTCGACCCCCACCACGTCGGGGGTGGAGTCGAAGACGATCCTGATGTCCATCCCGAGGCTCGACCACCCCGACGACCACTGGGGCGCCAGACTGGGGCCCGCCGCGCCGGCCGCTGGGTGATAGAGCGGGTTCGGGACGATGTCCGACGTGGAGTCCCAGCCCGCCAGGGCGAGCGGCGCGAGGTCCGACCACTCGCCCCACACGCGGGTACGGAGCACGAAGGCAACGACCGAGTCGCGCTCGCCCGGGCGCCAGGCCCGACGTACCGAGATGAACTGCGCGGGGACGGCGCGCACCACCAGCGTGTCCACGAGCTTGGCGATGCCACCGGTCGACCCCGGTGCGGAGACGGTGATCGTGTCGACGTAGGTCCCCGCCGTCAGCGGGCCGGGGTCCCGCTCCCATCGCAGCACACCGCTACCCGTGCCGCCCGTCGTGACGAGCGTCAGCCAGGACGCCCCGCCGTGCGTCACGACCCAGGACGTCGTTCCGCTGCCCGGGCCCGACACCCGCACCTCCACCGAGTCTGCCATCACGTCGAGGCTGTCCTCGCCGATGGAGACGCTTCGGCTCGCGGCGGAGAGCGAGAGCTGGGCCGGCGGCGATGTCGAGTCTCCGCACGACCAGCACGCTAGCGCCGAGGCGAGCGCGACGGTGACAGACCACAGCTGGTGTCGCATGCCTGTATTCTATGGGCAGAGCCTCGATTTGTGCCAGGGGGGCAGCGGCACGCGCCCCTCGGGAGGCATCGTCCGACGGTCGGAGGGGACGCTCCCGCGCGGTGACGGCAGTCACGGAGGGGGGTCGTTCCGCCGGGTCGCCCGAACGCGTAGCTTCAGCGCGACGTCCCGGCTTCGCATGCGCGGGTCCGTCCCGACCGCGTGGCTGGACGCGTCCGTCCTCCACACAGCGAGTTCCGCGATGAAGCGCACCCCGACCGTCGTCCTCGCCCTCACGGCGGCCCTGTCCGCCCCGCTCGCGGCCCAGGCACCCCAGCCGGCGGACGTCATCGTCACGGCCGCCCGCATCCACACCGCCGACGCGGCGCACCCGCTGGTCCAGGGAATCGCCATCCGCGGCAACCGTATCGTCTTCGCGGGAAGCGCCCGGGAGGCCATGACCCTGCGAAGCCCGGCCACGCGGGTGGTCGCCCTGCCGGGGCTCGACGTCCTGCCGGGCATCACCGACGCGCACGTCCATCTCACCGGCCTGGGTACCGCCCTGCGCACCGTGGACCTCACCGGCACCCGATCGTACGACGAGGTCATCCAGCGGGTGGTCGCCCGCGCGGCCCGGGCACGGCCCGGCGAGTGGATCCGCGGCCGCGGCTGGAACCAGATGGACTGGCCCGACACGCGGTTCCCGACCCACGAGGCGCTGAGCCGCGCCGTGCCGAACAACCCCGTCGTCCTGACCCGGGTTGACGGCCACGCCTCGCTGGTCAACGCCCGCGCGCTCGACGCCGCGCGGATCGCCGCGCAAACGCGGGACCCCGACGGCGGCCGCATCCTCCGCAACGCCGACGGCAGCCCCACCGGCGTCTTCGTGGACGCGGCCCAGGGCCTGGTCCGGCGCGTGATGCCGCCGTCCTCCGTCGAGGAGCAGCGCGAGGAGATCCTAGCCGCCGTCGCCGAGGCCAACCGCTGGGGCCTCACCGGCATCCACGACGCGGGCGTCGGCCCGGGCACGATCGACCTCTACGAGGAGCTGGCGCGCGCCGGCCGCTACAATCTCCGCAACTACGTGATGATCGACGACGACTCGGCCACGCTGCGGCGTTACTTCGCCCGCGGGCCGCAGCGCGCGCTATACGACGGCCGCATCTGGCTGCGCGCCATCAAGGCAGTGGCCGACGGCGCCCTCGGCTCGCGCGGGGCCGCCCTCCTCGAGGACTACAGCGACGAGCCGGGCAACCGCGGTCTGATCACCACGCCCATCGAGTACCTCCGCAGCGTGGCCGTGCAGGCGCTGCGCAACGGCTTCCAGTTCAACATCCACGCCATCGGCGACCGCGCGAACCGCGAGGCGCTCGACGCCTTCGAGTACGCCCTCGGGCAGGTACCGACCGCCGACCACCGCTTCCGCATCGAGCACGCCCAGATCATCCACCGGCAGGACATCCCACGGTTCGCCCAACTCGGCATCATCCCCTCGATGCAGGGGAGCCACCAGTCGAGCGACGCGCCGATGGCGATGAACCGCCTCGGCTGGACGCGCGCTCAGGGGGCCTACCCCTGGCGGTCGCTCCTCAACACCGGCGTCGTCATCCCGAACGGCACCGACTTCCCCGTCGAGGCGGTGAACCCGTTCATCGGATTCCACGCCCTCGTCACCCGGCAGGACGCCAGCAACTGGCCGGCCGGCGGGTGGTTCCCCGCCGAACGGATGACGCGCGAGGAGGCGCTGTGGGCGATGACGCTCTGGCCCGCGTATGCCTCGTTCTGCGAAGACGTGCTGGGCTCGCTCACGCCCGGCAAGTACGCCGACTTCATCGTGGTGAGCCAGGACGTCATGAGCGTGGCCCCCGAGCGGATCCTCGACACGCAGGTGCTGATGACGGTACTCGGCGGGCGGGTGGTCTACCAGAAAGAGGGGTGGCAGCCGTGAGGACCGACGCAGCGACGTACCGGCGTACCGGCGTACCGGCGCACGGACGCACCGACTCACGGACCATCGGGCTAACGGCGCTGATGGTCGCTGCGACGCTTGGGCTCTCCGTCGCGCCGGCCGCGGCGCAGACGGCGCTTCGCAACCCGCTGCCGCCGCTCCGCGAGCAGGCGGAGATCCGCCAGCGGTGGATCCAGTTCCGGCTCGACAGCGTGCTGCCGGGCCTGATGCGCACTTACGACGTGCAGATGTGGGTCGTCAGCGGCCGGGAGAACAACGACGACCCGGTGTACGCGCAGCTGGTGCCGGGCATCGGCGCCACGATGGGCCGCCGCACGATCCTGGTCTTCTTCGACCGAGGTCCGGGCCAGCCGGTTGAGCGTATCGCCATCGGGTCGGGGGGCGGCGGCCTCTACCGGCCGCTCCGCGACACGGCGCTCGCGCGGCAACTCGGATCGTTCGGGCAGGACCGCTTCCAGCTCCTCAAGCGCGTCATCGAGGAGCGGAACCCGCGGAACATTGCGTTCGACGTCTCCCGCGGCGACGCCTACGCCGACGGCCTCTCCGCGGGCGACTACGAGCAGATCCAGGAGCTGCTCGGTCCGCAGTGGATGCCCCGCGTGAAGCGCGCCGAAGGGCTCGTGGTAGACTACTTCTCCGTGCGGGCGGCGGGGATGATGGACACCTACGTGCCCCTCCAGCAGCTCGCCCACGAGATCATCCGCACGATGTTCTCGCGCGAAGTCATCACCCCCGGCACGACGCGGGCAAGCGACGCGGCGTGGTGGGCGCGGCAGAAGCTGGCCGACCTCGGCCTCGGCGCCTGGTTCAACCCGTACATCACCGTGCAGCGCCAGGGCGTCAACGGCGACACGCTGCGCGACCCGGTGCTCCTGCCGGGCGACGTGCTGCACATCGACTTCGGCATCACCGGGCTGGGGCTCAACACCGACACCCAGCACATGGCGTACATCCCCCGGCCCGGCGAGACCGCGCCACCACCGGGGCTCGTGGCCGCGCTGCGCAACACGAACCGCCTGCAGGACATCGTGCTGGGAGAGATGCGGGCCGGGCGGACCGGCAACGAGGTGCTGCTCTCCTCGCTCGCGGCGATGCGTGCGGCGGGGATCAGCGGCTCGGTGTACGGCCATCCCGTCGGCGACCACGGCCACGCCGCGGGGCCGTACGTGGGACTCTTCGACCGTCAGGAAGCCATCACGGGCCGGGGCGACGTGCGGTTTCTTCCCAACACCTGGCACTCCATCGAGCTCCGGTCCACCACTCCGGTGCCCGAGTGGGGCAGTCAGCCGGTCACGATGTTCGAGGAGGAGGACGCGGTCGTCGACGCGAACGGCGCCGCGCGCTGGATCTACCGCCGGCAGTCCGAGCTGCTGGTGGTACGGTAGCGCGGCCGACTCCGGCTATATTCTGCGCTAGCCCGGAGCGGACCCGATGGCGGACGTGACGCGCAGGCGGACGACGACGGTGGACGTGGGCGGCGTGAAGGTGGGCTGCGCGCACCCCATCGTCGTCCAATCCATGACCAACACCGACACCGCCGACGTCGAGGCGACCGCCCATCAGGTCGCCGCGCTCGCCGCCGCCGGCTCGGAGCTGGTGCGCGTCACGGTCAACACCGAGGAGGCTGCCGCCGCCGTCCCTCGCATCGCCGAGCGCCTCGCCGCCCTCGGCTACTCAGTGCCGATCGTCGGCGACTTCCACTACAACGGCCACCTCCTCCTCACGAAGCACCCCGACTGCGCCCGCGTCCTCGCCAAGTACCGCATCAACCCCGGCAACGTGGGAGGCAAGCGGCACGACGAGAACTTCCGCGCCATCATCGAGATCGCGCTGGCCAACGGGAAGCCGGTCCGGATCGGCGTGAACTGGGGCTCCCTCGACGGCGCGCTCCTCGCCGAGATGATGGACGCCAACGCGAAGACCGCCGCGCCGAAGGATGCGCGCGAAGTCACCCTCGAGGCGATGGTCGAGAGCGCGCTCCGCTCCGCGCGCCTCGCCGAGGACTGCGGACTCGACCACGACCGCATCATCCTCTCGGCCAAGGTCTCGCTCGTGCAGGACCTCGTGGACGTCTACCGCAAGCTGGCCGCGCGCTGCGACTACCCGCTCCACCTCGGCCTCACCGAAGCCGGGATGGGCGCCAAGGGCATCGTGGCCTCGACCGCGGGCCTCGCCATCCTCCTGCAGGAGGGCATCGGCGACACGATCCGCGTCTCGCTCACGCCCGCCCCGGGCGGCGACCGCACCGAGGAGGTGCTCGTCGCACAGCAGGTCCTGCAGTCGCTCGGCATCCGGAGCTTCGTCCCGCAAGTCACCGCGTGCCCCGGCTGCGGCCGCACCACCAGCACCTTTTTCCAGGAGATGGCGGCCGAGATCGAGGCGTACCTCCGCCGGCAGATGCCCGCGTGGCGCGAGACGCGCGCCGGCGTGGCGGAGATGCGCGTCGCCGTGATGGGCTGCGTCGTGAACGGGCCGGGCGAGTCCAAGCACGCCAACATCGGCATCTCGCTCCCCGGCACCCTCGAGGAGCCGGTAGCCCCCGTCTACGTGGACGGCCGGCTCTTCACCACCCTCCGGGGCGAGGGTCTCGTGCCCCGGTTTCTCGAGATCCTCGATGAGTACGTGGACTCGCACTACACGCCGGCCTAGGCCGCGCACAAGGAGAACCGTGATGCGTCGTACCCCCATCGCCCTGCTCGCCGCCCTCGCGCTGGCGGGCCGCGTCGCCGCCCAGGAGCCGGATGTCGGCGACGCGAAGGTCTCCCACAACCGCGACATCCTGGCGACCACCGAGTGGCTCGCCTCGCACCTCGACAGCGTTGGAGTCTCCGTCATCCACGTCGGACGCACCGATTCGCTCTACCGCGCGGGGCACATCCCCGGCGCGCGGTTCCTCCCGCTCTCGGCCGTCGCGACGACGGTGCGCGAACTGACCAACGAGTTCCCCGCGCCGGCGCAGCTCATCGCGACGTTCCGGGACCTCGGCGTGGCCAGCAGCGGCAACGTCGTGATCTACGGCGACGACGCCGGCATTCTCGCGGCGCGCGCCTGGGTGGCGCTCGACCTCCTCGGTCACGGCAACCGCGCCGCGGTGCTCGATGGGGGGCTGGTGAAATGGCGGGCGGAGAACCGGCCGGTCGAGACCACCGTGCGCACCGCCACGCCGCGGCCGTTCACCGGACAGTGGCGCGCGGACCGGATCGTGAACGCGTCGTGGGTACGGTCGCACCTGAGTGACAGCACTGTGGCGTTCATTGACGCGCGGCCGGCGGACCAGTTCAACGGCGCCGAGCCGCCCGCCCCGCCCGGCCGGCCGGAGCACCGCATCATCCCGCCCGGGCGCACAGGACACATCCCCGGCGCGGGGAACGTCTTCTGGATGAACGCGCTCGTCTCGGCGCAGAACCCCGTGCTCCGCTCGATGCACTTCCTGCACGAGGAGCTGTGGGTGCCGAGCGGCGCCGACCGCGGCCCGGTCACGACCGTCGTCATCTACTGCCGCACCGGGATGCAGGCGAGCCACGCCTACTTCGTGGCCCGCTACATCGGCTACCGTGACGCGCGGCTGTACGACGGCAGCTTCATCGAGTGGGCCGGCCTGCCGGCCGCGCAGTACCCCGTGGAGGCAGGGCATCCATGAACCATCGCGCGCTGGTCATCGCCGTCGCCGCGCTCGCGCTCGCCGGGCGGGCGGACGCTCAGCTCGCCAGGAGCCGCGCCGCCGTCGCCGACACCTCGCCGTTCCGGCCGCTCGCCCTGCCGGCGCCCAACGCGTACCGCACGGGCTCGGGGATGCCGGGCCCGGCCTACTGGCAGCAGCAGGCCGACTACGACATCCGGGTGTCCCTCGACACGAGCACGCACACGGTGCGCGGCGAGGAGACGATCCGCTACGCGAACAACTCCCCCGACACACTGCGCTACGTCTGGATCCAACTCGACCAGAACCAGTCGGGGCCGAACAGCCGCCTGGCGATGCTGGCGCCGGCCTTCATGGGCGGCCGGGCGGAGGCGGGCTTCGTGGCGGGCTACACCATCGAGCGGGTGAACGTGCTGCGAACCGGCAGGCCGGGCACTCGGCCCGCGCCCGCACCGCTCACGTACCGCATCAACAACACGATGATGCGGGTGGAACTCGACCAGCCGCTGCCGCCCAGGGCGTCGGTGCAGCTCGACATCGCCTGGCACAACCAGGTGCCGCGCGGCGGGCGCACGGGCCGGGAGCGCTTCCCCGAGGGCTGGTTGTACGAGATCGCACAGTGGTTCCCGCGGATGGCGGTCTACGACGACGTGCGCGGCTGGAACACCGAGCAGTACTTCGGCTCGGGCGAGTTCTACCTCGACTACGGCGACTACGACTTCGCGATCACCACGCCCGCCGGCTACACGGTGACGGGCACCGGCGTACTGCGGAACGCCGCCGAGGTGCTGACGGCCGAACAGCGGCGGCGCCTCGCGCTCGCCGTGCGCTCCGACACGACCATCCACGTCATCGCGCCGGCCGAGGTCGGCACGCCCGCGCTCCTGCCGCCCGGCACCGGCGCCACGCGCACGTGGCGGTTCCACGCCGACAATGTCCGCGACGTGGCGTGGGCCGCGGCGCCCAACTTCATCTGGGACGCGAGCGGCTGGGAGGGCATCCTCATCCAGGCGCTCTATCCGCCGGCCGCGCTCCCGCTCTGGAGCAAGGCCGCCGCGATGGGCCGGCACACAATCCAGCAGCATTCCACCCGCTGGTTCCACTACCCGTACCCGACGGCGATCAACGTCAACGGGCCGGTGGGCGGGATGGAGTACCCGATGATCGTGTTCTGCTCGGAGCGGCAGGACGAGTTCGACCTCTACTACGTCACGACGCACGAGTTGGGGCACGTGTGGTATCCGATGATCGTGGGCTCGAACGAGCGGATCTACGGCTGGCAGGACGAGGGGTTCAACTCCTTCATCGACGTCTTCTCGACCGAGGACTGGTTCCGCGACCGGCCGGCCATCCTGCAGGCCCACGCCGCCGGGATGGAACTCGGGCGGATGTCCGCCTGGGTGCAGTTCGTCCGGATCTACACCGGGCGCGAAGCGCCGATTATGGAACCGCAGGACCGCAACGAAGGGTTCATCAGCGGGTGGCTCCACTACGGGAAGCCGAGCGCCGGGCTGATGTTCCTGCGGAACGAGATCGTGGACTCGACCGCGTTCGACTTGGCGTTCCGTGAGTACACGCGCCGCTGGGCGTTCAAGCACCCCACGCCGGCGGACTTCTTCCGCTCGATGAACGACGCGCTGGGCGAGGACCTGTCGTGGTTCTGGCGCAGCTGGTTCTACCGCACGGACCATCTCGACCAGGCGGTGGACTCGGTGGCGCAGCGCGACTCGTCCGGCACGACCATCACCCGGGTCTTCCTCTCGAGCAGGATGGAGATGGTGGCGCCGGTGGACCTGACGTTCACCGGCGCGGACGGGGCGCGCCAGCGGGTGAAGCTGCCCGTGGAGATCTGGATGCGCTCGTGGAGCGTGCCCTACACCCTCAGGAGCCCGTCGGGCGCCCGCCCGGTCCGTGTCGAGATCGACGCGCGGGGCGTGTACCCCGACGTGAACCGCACCAACAACGCCTGGACGGCGCCGAGCGCGCCGTAGCGCGAGGTCTCATCATGACCACCGACTTGGCGGCGTGGCGCCGCGAATTCCCGATCCTCGAGACGACGAACTACCTCATCTCGAACTCCCTGGGCGCGATGCCCCGTGGGGCCAAGGACAGCCTGGCGCGGTACGCCGACACCTGGGCCACACGCGGCGTGCGCGCCTGGGAGGAGGGCTGGTGGGAGCTGCCGGTGACGGTGGGCGACATGGTCGCGCCGATCATCGGCGCGCCGCCCGGCTCGGTGACGATGCACCAGAACGTCACGCTCACCGAGGCCATCGTCCTCTCGTGCTTCGCGCCGCTGGGCCGGCGGAACAAGATCGTCTTCGAGGACGAGAACTTCTCGTCGGTGCAGTACTTCTTCTCGCGGCAGCCCGGCTGGCGCGTGGAGGCGGTGCCGAAGGAGCGGCTGCTCGACGCGATCGACGAGGACACGGTGCTCGTCCCCGTCTCGCACGTGCTGTTCAAGAGCGCCTACGTGCAGGACGCGTCCGCCATCGTCGAGCGGGCGCACCGGGTCGGCGCCCACGTCGTGCTCGACGTCTTCCAGTCGGCGGGCGTGCTCCCGCTGGACGTCGCCGCGCTGGGCGTGGACTTCGCCGTGGGCGGGTGCCTCAAGTGGCTGTGCGGCGGGCCGGGCAACGGCTACCTCTACGTGCGGCCGGACCTGCGCGGGCGGCTTCAGCCCACACTCACCGGCTGGATGGCGCACCCGGAGCCGTTCGATTTCGCGCCCCTCCCGATGCGATACGCCGACACGCCCTTCCGATTCCTCAACGGCACACCCTCCATCCCATCCCTCCACGCGGCGCTGGAGGGCCTGCGCATCGTGCGCGAGGTGGGCGTGGAGCGCATCCGCGCCCACTCACTGCGGCTCACGGACCGGCTCCTCCGGCGCGCCGACGAGGCGGGCCTTCCCAGCCTCACGCCCCGCGAGCACGCGCGCCGGGGCGGCACCGTGGCGGTGGACCCGCCCACCGCCGAGGCGATCAGCCGCGAGTTGCTGGAGACCGACATCCTCATCGACTACCGGCCCGGCGCCGGCATCCGCATCGCGCCGCACTTCTACACGACCGAAGACGAGTGCGACGAGGTCATCGGCGAGATCGCGGCGCTCGCCGCGGGGCGCCCAAGGCTGCGCCGAACGCAGGGCCGGTGAAGCACATCTGGGACGTGACGCAGGTGGTCTCCCCCGGCCTGCGGGTCTGGCCCGGGGACAAGGAGTACGACTGCGCCTGGACGTGGCGGATGCGGGACGGCGCCACGTGCAACGTCGGGCAGATCGCGCTGAGTTGCCACACCGGCACTCACATCGACGCGCCGTACCACTTCGCCGAGACCGGTGCGACCATCGAGAAGATCCCGCTCCAGGCGTGCATCGGACCGTGCATCGTGGTGCCGCTCGCGCGCCTCGCGGAGACTCAGGGCGAGGAGCGCGTGCTGGTGAAGGCCTCCGGCGGCACGCCGAACCTGGAGCAGATCGAGAACCTGAGCGGCCTGCGCCTCTTCGGGACCGACGGCCCCTCGGTGGACCCGATGGAATCCAAGACCCTCAGCGCGCACCACCTGCTGTGGCACAAGGGCGCCGTGATCCTCGAGGGCCTCGACCTCAGCGCGGTGCCGGACGGCCGCTACGAACTGATCGCCCTGCCCCTGCGCCTCGCGGGGATGGACGCGGCGCCCGTGCGGGCGCTGCTCCGCGCACTCTGAGCCGCGCCACCACGGAGAACGGACCGATGACCACCCGTACCCTCGGCGCCGCGCTCGCGGCGCTCGCCTTCCCCGCGCT
>Ga0315287_10001040_pt1 | contig 25039 bp, 19 predicted proteins | sample YL17G11_0_MG_FD_205037 | JGI IMG/M metagenome (GOLD analysis project Ga0315287, IMG submission 205037) | Sediment microbial communities from Yellowstone Lake, YNP, Wyoming, USA - YL17G11_0 | ecosystem: Environmental > Aquatic > Freshwater > Lake > Sediment | place: USA: Wyoming | collected... | reverse complement strand
GCCTTTCGTAGCACACACCGCGCCATGCCAATGCGGAGCCTCATTGGCCTGTCCCCGGACCTCTTCTCTTCATCGCCCCCAGGTCCGATGATGTAGATACCCTAGTTCACGCTGAGCCATTGAACGAGCGGGTCCCGGAGCTGGGGCGGGCGCGGCCAAGCATTGGAGGGGCACACCGGCAGCGCCAAGCCGCGCCTTTGCCGGGCTCGCTCTCACAGACGCGCCGCGGCCAGCCTGCCCGACTCTCCCAACCCCAATGCACAGCCTCAGCAGGAACACACACGCCTTGGCAGCATTAATTTCTTTGAGCCCTCACCTTGAACGCGGAAGGCGGTCTCGCCTTCGGCGCTGGGGTTGTTGATGGCGACGGTCTTTTTTGACTCGGAGCTAATCCACTCGCCACCGATGAGCATCTTCAGCGTCGTGGCATCCACGTGCATGGCGTCATAAGGGGAGGTCATGGTGGTTCAAAGTGGTGTGTGTTGTGGGGAAAGGGAAAGAAAAGTGGTGGGAAAGGAGCGCGAATCGGGGAATGAGAGCTGCTGCTGCGATTTTTCATCAAGCAGAATCGCATCTTTCAAACCCCCCAGGCCACGTGACTACTGCTGGCCCCCGCGGCGCACAGCGCGCAGCGCGCACTGACACACAGAAAATACCCCTTGACACACCCTGACAACCACACTCACACACACGCCTCAACTCCCCGCCGACACCTCCACCACCGCCACCGAATGGTTGACGCCCGCGCTCACGCCGACCGCGCGCCAGGCCCCTCCCACAGCGCCGCCGCCGCCCTCCAGCACCCGCATCACCCGCCCCGCCGCCGGCCGGTCATTGTCATCGCCCAGCCCGAGCTGGCCACCCCCCGTCGCCACACCCGGCGTGAAAGGAAAGGCGCCCCCCTGCGACCCACCCCACCCCCAGGCAAACAGGTCGCCGTCGGGCCCAACCCCGAGCGAGTGCTGCCACCCGGCGGCGACGGCGGACAAGTGGATGAGCGGGAGCGCGGCCGGAGCGGTGGCCGGGTCGTGCAAGCCCAGGCCACCATCGGGGGCGGTCATGATGGGCGCGGGGGTCGGCGTCACCCCGCCGGGCGCGGCGGTCAACCCGACCCCCAGCGCGCCGTGGTCGCCGCCGTCGCCCCAGGCGGCGGCCGGGCCGGCGAGGCCACGGCCGGCCAGCGCGTGGAGGCGGCCTAAAGACAGGGCGCTCACCGCATGCAGGCTGGGCGTCAGGGTGGGGGTGGAGGTCGCGGACCGGCGCTGCCCGCCGCTGACCCCACCCGACGCGCCCCACACGAACACCCGGCCGTCGACGACCGCCCCCGTCCGGTCGCCGCCTGCGACCAGGGAGGAGACCGCGCCGCGCCCGTCCAGCCCCCGCACCCGGCGTGGGGCCGGTTCCAGGGTGGAGCTCTCCGCCTCTCCTCCATGGCCGAGCTGGCCAGAACTGCCCGCGCCCCACGTGAACACGCTGCCATCCTCGCCCAGGGCGGCAGAGTGCGAGCCACCCGCCGCAAGGGCGACGATGCGAGGCGGAGGGGCGTGGGCGGAGGAGGAGGAGGAAGCGCCGCTGGCGCTGCCCCACCACTCCCCGGCCAGGAGCGGCACCAGGCGGGGCGAGGGCTGGTCCGTCCCGACCGCGCCCGCCCCTAGGCCGCACTGGCCGGCCCCGTTGGCGCCCCACGCCCACACCCCGCCCGAGGCGCCAAGGGCGAGCGTGTGGCGATCGCCCGCCGCGACGGCGACGACCTCCTCCGGCACGAGGGCTTCCACGGGGGTTGAGACGGAGGCTGAGGCGGGCGAATGGCCGAGCTGGCCGCGGGCGTTGTCGCCAAAGGTGAGCACTGCGCCACCACCACTGCTGGTCGAGGTTGATGATGACGAGAGCAAGGCAACTGTGTGCGCGCCGCCCGCGGCCGCGGACACCACATCCTCGCCCGCGAGCGCGCCGCCGACCAGGCGGAAGAAGGCGGTACCATCTGAAGCGCCACCGCTGTAGCCTAAACGTCCGTTGTCCGGGTTGCCGCAGGTGGCCAGGACGCGGCGGAGGACTTGACGCCGCATTTATTTTTTTTCGCTCTGCATTCGCTCTCTGCTGTGCACACACCCCAGTCTCCCTCCATTTCTTCTGTTCTACTCCTTGTCCTTCTCCTTCTCCTTGCGCGACGCCGCCCCGTCCACGCCCACCCTGTACGCTTTCTTGCTCTTCGTCTTGGCCAGCCCCGCAAACCGCCGGGGGTCGCGCGGGTCAAGCCTGGAACGGTCCCGGCACCCCTGCCCGCCCTCCCAAAAGCGGGAGGTGGCGGCCCCGGCGTTGGTGCCCGCAGAGCTGCTGGACGTCAGCCGCTTGCCGCACGCCCCGCACTTGCCGTCCCCGCCGGCCGTGCTCTGTTCAGTCGAACAAAACCCGCACACCTGGCGCTTCGCCCAGGAGGCCGGGCATTCAGGGGACGCGACCTCGTGGCAAAGGTCGCACGGGTGGGTGCGCCCGCAGCAGGGGAAGCGCAGCCAGCGGTGGGAGTGCGGGTAGTGGCGGCAGGTGCCCAGCGCCGGGAGCGGGGTGCCACGGGTGAGGGGCGCTGCCTGGGCTGGGCGGCGGCTGGCGGCGGGTGGGCCAGCCGCAGCGCCGGCGGCAGCTCTGCCCGCCGCCTGGCCACCAGGCGCTGTAGCAGTCGCCACACCTAAACCAACCTCCACCTCCTCAAAGGCCACGCCCTGGTAGGAGGCGGCCACCTCGCCAAAGCAGGCCGGGCACTTGCGGCGGGCGATCTCGCCCACAGTCAGCCGCAGCCCGGCCAGCCCGTCCTCGCACCGCCCGCACTGGGCCGACAGGACGGTCGGCGCGACCAAGTCCAGCGGGCGGCACCCCTCCGCCCGGATGCGGGCGATGGCGTTGCCGCCCGCGTGCGCGATGCGGGGGGCGGCCTCCAGGGTCGCCCTGCCACCGCAGGCCTTGCAGACAGGCGACACCGCGACCGCCCGGTCGCCGCCGGCCGTGAAGTCCAGCTGGGCGAGCAGGCCCGGGTCGCCGCAGGCGGAACAGGCGGCTTGGAGGGTGAGGGTGGACGGCGTGAGCGCGTCCACGCCGTCCAGGCGGAGGTCGACCAGGCGGAGAGTCGTGGGCGGGGCGCCCACAGAGGAGGAGGGCGGCGGGCGGCGCTGGTTTGCCCGTCCGTCCTCCTCATCCTCCGACAGCGCCCCAAGCTCGGACGCCCGGTTCTCCACCTCCTTCACCAGGGCCCGCAGGCCGTCGACCCGGCCTGCGATGCCGGCCACCCGGCCCTCGAGGCGTTTGGACAGGGCGGCGGTGGCCGGGCCGCGCGGGGCGCGCGCGCTCAAGCTCAACCCGTCCGCGGCCGGGTAGGACGGAGCGAGCACGCCGCCAAGGGTGACCGGGCCCAGCGTCCAGGCGGGGTCGGTGGGCGTGACGGTGAGAGTGAACGCGTGTCGCGCATCGTCTCCACCATCACCATCCTCCAACACAAATGCGGCCTTGAAGCGGCGGGCCAGGAAGGCCAGTTCGGCCTCGCCTGGCGAGAGCGCGGGTTTGGGAGGGGGCGGCGCCCTCCTGGCCTCCACCACCGTCGCCGGCGCGTCCGTGTCGATGATGGCCCGCCGCCGCACCGTCCCGCCGGTCGCGTCCACGGTCTCATAGGCCTCCACACAGTCGGGCAGGCTGGTGATGAGGCGCACAAAGAGCGATGAGGCCAGGGCGGGCAGGCGGGCGAGGCCCAGCAGGGAGGTGGACGGGCCGCCGCCGCCTCCCTCTCCCACCCAGGCTTCGCCCAGGGCGGCAGCCGCGGCAGCCGCGACGCGAGGGGGTACGCCGCCCAGGGCCAGCCGGACTCCCGCCCGGCCGCAGCCCAGGCAGGGGAGAGTCGCGGTCAGGTCGAGGTGGTCGGCGTCAAGGAGCGCCGCGTCGGGCGGGGCCTCGACGCGCCAGGCGACCGCCAGCGGAAAGGGGCCGAGCGGCGGGGGCGCCCGCTTCAGGCGCGCGCCCGTCGCCTGCTTGAGGGCGAGGAGCTCGGCCTGGAGAGCTTCCATCGCGCATAGGAGGGCGCCCACTTTCGGCCACGGGTGCAAAAAATAAACATCTGCATCAAACTCTCGTTCTTTTTTCTACTCGCGCTCTCTCAACCTCCTCCCTCTTTGCTCTTTTCCGCACCTCCCCCACCCCCACCCGCATACCGCTCCAACAGCACCCGGCACACGTCCGCCATGGCTGCCGGCTCGACATCCGCCAGCGGCGGTGCCTCCCACCAGGGGACGGGGCCGTCAGCGACAAAGGACGAGGGCGCGCCGGCGTGGGAGTGCGGTGTCGCGCCGCCCCCACCCGCCACCGCCGCCCACGAGGCCTGAGAGGCCAACGCCCCGCCGCCTGGCGCCACCCACTTCAACCGGGGGCAGCCCAGCAGGCTCAGCACGGCCAGGACCACCCCGCCCGCGACCGCGCCGGGCGAGTGGTCCAGAGAGAGCGTCGTCTGGGCCACGTCAAAGATCAGGTTGACGCCTTGGTTTGTGATGACCCGGCGTGGGGGGAGCGGGCCCGAGGGGTGGGTGCCAAAGGGCGCTGAGGAGGCGGCCGTGGCGGGGGTGCCAGGCGCAGAGGCCGGGGTGGCGCCCGCAGTGGTAGCCTCCCCTCCATTTCCGCTTCCACCAAGGTCGAGCCCGTTCACGACGGCGGCCATGGCCTCAAAGGGGTGCGTCACCTTCAGCTCAAAGGCCAGCGCGTAAATGACGGCTCGCTCCGCGCACCGGACGGCCTCGCACAGGGCGGCCGCGTAGGCCGGGTCGGCCGCGGCGGCCGTGGCAGGCCCGACCAGGGAGGGCGGGGAGGTGCAGGTCGCGCCCTTGGCGGGGCCGGGGGCGCCGGCTTCAAAGCGGAAGGCGTGCATGGTGCGGACGACGTCAGATAGCGGCTTCGGTGTCTCTTCCACCTTGCCCGCCAGGAAGAGGCAGGCCGTGGCGACGACCTATTTTGAGGGGAACATAAGGATGAGAGAGCTGAAAGGTTGAAGAAGTGAAAATAGTGTTGTTCCTCAGTCTCTCTCCTCCGCAAACGCACAAACCGGTTATTTCGAGCCATCGACCGGGCCGCAAAGAAGCGGTTGCAAAAGTGGGTGGCGGTCGCGATGGCAAGCGGGCTCCTACGGGCGGAAGAGAGAGGGTGAGGGTGAGGTGGTCGAGGTGGTCGAGGGACGAAGAAAAAAAAAATGAGACGCTCTCTCCCGCGCCCTCTCTCTCTCCCTCCTCTTTGCACACTCACATGCGCAAGTGCACGGCCGCCGAGTGGATGACGACACAGTATAGGGCCCGCCAGGCCGCTTCCTGGTCCGCGGAAATGCCGTCCTGACGGGAGGCGGCGCCCGGTTCGGCCCTCCAATCGATGACGGCGGGTAAAAAGGCTATTGTTGTGGGCGGCAACGGCGGCCTCGGGGTGGCCCCGCCGCCGTGCGCGTGCCCACTCGGGCCGACCTGAGAGTCCATTGAAATGGATGGCAGGGCGTGGGGACGCGCGCCACTCTCTGCCCGCGTGTGTGGCGCGAGAGGCAATGGCGCGAGTGGACAACGACAATGTATTTTTAACCTGGCCTCTATTCCTCTCTCATCTCGCGTCTACCTCCTCCCCACCGCCGTCCGCGCCAGTGCCCGCCCAGTCAGCGCGTACGTCGCGTCCACCCTGTGCTTCACAACAGCACAGCTGCCATCGCCTCCCCCTTCCTCCTCCTGCAACAACAGGCCCAGGCCGGCGATGCCAAAGAAAGTGTGGTAGACGTCGACCGCGTCGTCCGGGCGGTCCGAGATGCCGCCGCCGTGCTCATCCTGGCAGGCCAGGATGAAGTCGGTCAGGGCGGGGCCATCCACCCAGTGCAGGCGGCCTAGGATGTCCAGGCAGGACAGGCACCACCAGGAGTAACAGACGTCCGGCAGCTTTTCCGGGCGCCCGTTGAGGCCGCCGGCCGGGGTCTGGCGTTCGGCCAGCCACCAGGCGAGCAGGTCGGCGTCGACGACGGCCGCCGCGGGCGGGTGCACGGTGGCTGCAATCGCCAGTGCAGCCACGCACGTGAAGGCCTGGCCAGCATGGGATTCACACCCAGGCGTCGCGCCAAAGCCGCCATCAAAGTTGCGGCAGGACGCCAGGTAGGACACGGCGGCGGGGATGTTGAGGGCGCTGAGGCGGCCCAGCAGGGCCGCCGTCGCGAGGGCACAGTACGAAAACCGGGTGTCGACCTCGCCCCAGGCGTCGCCCGCAAATGAGCCGTTGGGGCGTTGGAGGGAGGAGACGTCTGAGAGAGGGAGGATGTAAAAAACGGGGAATGAGAAAGATGGTGTAGGTTTTGAAAGCACGGGCGCACGCCATCTCTTCCTCTTTCACTCTTTCAACTCACACCCCATGATGGCGTCCGCATCCAGAACGTCCCACCGGTCGATGATGGCCGCCACCTGGACGGCGGACAGGGTGTGCAGCAGGTGCGGGTCCTGGCGCTCCGAGCCCCCGTACCCGCCACCCGGGCGGGCACACGCGGCCACAAAGGCCGCCAGGGCGTCAGCCTGGTCGGCCAGGGCGTCCAGGCGGTCCAGGGCGTCCAAGGCGGCCAGGCCCCAGTACACGCCGGACAGGCGCATGTGGTCGGTGGCGACGGCCTCGAAGGTGGTGCGGTCCTAAAGAGAGAGGGAGGGGAGGTTGATTTACTGGGGTTGGGGGATTGGGGCGCACTGAGCTCTCTCTCTCCTCCCTCCACCCACCTTTGCAAAGCCGGCGATAAAAGACGCATGCTTAGCCGCCAGGAGGTGTGCCCGGGCGGGCGTGGGGCGGACGGGCCGCATTGATGAGAGCACTCGAAAGAGCCACGCGCGCTCTCTTTTTTTTTCCAAGTGGGCAACCTGCTCTGCTTCCTCGCTCCCCATTTTTGTCCGTCATCTCCGTGTCGTGCGCCCGCCCCGACTCCCGCACAAGTGCATATTGATCTCGCATACTCTTGTCTTCTACAGAACAGATACGTGTCGCGTAGGCCGACTTTAACCGACCACCGCCGTCACCACATCCCCTCCATTCGCGCTGCTCTTCTTCCTCCCCGCTTTCGGCACCTTACCCCCACTGTCCTTGCTCAGCCGGCGGGCCTTTCGGCCGGAGGCGGGGCGGGAGGACGGGGGGAGGGCAGACGGCGGGTCGACGTGCTCCTCCTGATGGGTCGGCGCGGGCTCAGGGGCAGGTACTGGCGTTGTGGCCGTCGCCGTCGGCGAGGGCACCCCACCGCTCCCAGCCTCAACCCCGCTACCCGGGGCAGCCGGGGACGCAGCTGCCGCGGATGCCGACCCCGCCGCCGCCTGGGGCGTGAGGGAGGACGAGCTGCGCCGGCCGCCCACCGACAGCAGGGACCCCCGCCCCGCCGCCAGGACGTCCGCAGACAGGGCGCCCGCCTCGTGCACCCCCCCAGCCCCACCACCCGCCCCGCCGGCACCACCAACCCCGCCATCGTCAGACAGCAGTTCGGCCGGGAAGGGCCTGGCCGCCGTCAGGTCCACCCGCACCATGCGGGCGGCCGCCAGGACGGATTCCGGCAGTTCTTCGGGGCGCTGGCCCTGGATGATGAAGGCATTCTCAAACACCACGCTGCCCAGGCGGGGTAAGAAAGAGGCCAGCGCGCGGCGGGCCAGGAAGGCATACTGGTGCACGTCCAGGTCGACCTCCAGGTAGCCCGGGCCGTGGAAGAACTTGTGTTGGGGCCGGGTGAGCAGGGGCTTATCATTGTAGGAGCCCAGGAGCTTGGATTCCGCGCCGTTGAGCGGGCCCGTGGTCGCCCACTCGGCCGGGTTGGCCACCCGGGCAATCAGTTTCAGGCGGTCGCGCGTGGGCGTCCCGTCCGCTTCCTTGCCGTTGTGCACGAACCGGCGGGCGAGGGCGAGGGCCGGGCCGGAGAAGGCGGGGGCGGTGGAGGCGGACGCGGCCCCGCCCGGCACAGGCGTGGAGGCGGTGGCGCCCCCCTCCCCCGCAGCAGGCGCACCCGCAGCGGCGGCCCTCTCTGAGGCGGCCGGATCCCACTCCGGCGGGAGGGCAAACGTGTACACCAGCGAGTGGCCCGGCCCGTCCACGGGCCCGCCCAGCAGGGAAGGCGCGTACGTGGGCATCTGAATGTTGATGACCAAAAGGGGCGGCAGGCGTTCGTGCGGGGGCAGGGCCGCGTGGGCCCGGGAGATGGGCGGCGGGGGCGGCAGCGCCAGGTGGCGGGCGATGTGTGCGATTTTAAAGGGGAACGAGTACAGGTCCGCCGCGACCAGGCGGTACAGGGACGGCCCCGACGCGCACTTGACCTTGGTCTTCATGTAGTCCGTGGACCGCACCAGGAAGGAGGTCGCGTCGGAGGAGGTGAACTGTTCGATGGCGCCCAGCGGTTCGACCGGGCGGGGCGAGGTCCCCCCGCTGGGCAGGGGCGGGCTGCCCGCCGGGTGGACGCCGTACTGCCCGTCGATGCAGCCGCCAGGGGCAAACCCGGGCGAGGCCGCCAGGGACGACCCAACCGGCGGGCGGGCGGTGCGCAGGTAGCGCCGAGGCGAGGCCGCCACGGACTCCCGGCCCAGGCGGGCGAGGACGACAGGGAGGCAGCCGGTCGGGGGCGCGTGGTCCAGGGCCGCCGCGCTGGCCACCGCGTCGCTGTGGTGCTCCCGCAGCGAGCTCAGCAGGTGGTTGAAGGGGCCCCCACCCCCGCAGGGCGCCGGCTCTGCCTCCAGCACCGCGTCCGCGGGGACGATGACGCCCGGGCGGACCTCCACCCCGAGCGCGCCGTCGGGCGTGCGCGGGGGCGGGCGGGGAGGGGGGGGCACGTGGCCACCGCCGCCGCCGCCGCCCGGTATGGACGCCGAGAATGAGCGGGAGGGAGCCCGGATGGGGGGTAAGGGTGGGCGAGTGGGGGCTGGCGGCGGCGAGGCAGCGGCGGCCGCGCCCGGCTGCCCACCCCCTCCACCGCCTCCGCCACCGCCTGGCAGGAAGGCCGCGACCGCGCCCGCCGCCCCGGCCAGGCCGGCCCAGGCGCCGCCCAGCCAGCCGCGGACCAGGCCGGGCCCACCCCCGTACGCCGCATCGCCCGCGGCAGGGTGGGCAAAGGGGGAGAGCAGGGAGGAGGAGGACGGGGCGCCGGCTGGAAGAGTGTGATGAGAGAGACGAGGAGGAAGTGGTTGTGAGAGAGAGCGGCGCGCGCCTGGGTGAGAGAACGGGCGTCTTTGTGTTCCGCCCCCTCCCCACTTCGCATCATCTCACCTTCGCTGACCGTCCCACCATCGCTGGCCGCGTCGTAGTAGTCATCCTCGCCAGCGCCTGGGTGAGAGTGAGGAGGAGAGGAGGGGGTTGGGGCCGTGAGAGAAGAAAGGGCACAAAAGCATAGGCAGCACTGCGCGAGCAGAGCGCTCTCTCTCTCTCTCTCTCCCTCATATCCACGCACTCATGAAGCTGCGCCGCATGGTCAGAATTGGGGCCACGGCTGGCACATCGCCCGGGGTGGGGGCGGCGGCTGGAAAGGTGGGGGGAAGTGGAGGGGAGGTGAGCGAGCACTGGCGCGAGGGCGCCACGAAAAAAAGGTGCGGCGCGGGCGTTGTCTCTCTCTTCCGCTCGCTCACCCTTCCGCGGCGCAGATGCGCAGGCGCCCATGGCTGCACAGGGGGACGGCCCTATCGCTGCGCGCGTGTCCCCCCTACAGGGCTGGTGTGTGAGAAGAGCGGGACGCGCCACACGCCCCGCGACGACGCGAGAGACAGGAAAAGTGCAATGCTTGTGCTCTTTCTTCAACCCGTGTCATCTCCTCTCCTTTCTTTCTCACTACTCCGCCGCCAACCCCGCTAGCCCGCCATCCACCTCCGCCCCCAGCACGGTGTTGTCGATCAGCCGCACGCTCCCGATAAAAGCCGCCACGGCCAAGAGGACAGGCCGCGGCGGCGGCGCAATCACATCGCCACCATCGCCAGCCGCCCACCCGCCGCCAGGCCCAACCCGCGCGACGGCCGTGAGGTCCTCCGCGTCCACGAGGGCCACGTAGTCGACGCGCACGCCCTCCGCCTTAGCGGCCGCAATGCGGGCTGAGACGCTCGTCTCCAGGTCGGCCGACGACACGACGCCCGCGGCCGCCGTGCGCGCGGCCCAGGCCAGGGCGGCCGCAATCGCAGGCGCGGCCGCCCGGTCGCCCGGCGACAGCAGCGCGTTGCGGGAGGAGAGGGCGAGGCCGTCGACCTCACGCACGATGGGCCCACCCACCACACGCACTCCAAAATCCAGGTCCCGGGCCATGCGGGCGATGACGGCCAGCTGCTGGGCATCCTTGCGGCCAAAGACGGCGGTGTCCGGTTCCACACAGTTGAAGAGCTTGGCGACGACGGTGGCCACACCCGCGAAGAAGTGGGGGCGGGAGCCACCGCATAGGCCGCGCTGGAGGCGGGACACGGTGACCGTCGTTTCGTGGGCGCCTGGGGCGGGGGTAGACGAAGCGCCGACGACGAGGGCCGCGTCCGGGGCGGTGGTGGAGGGCGGGCCATGAACGTGGCCGGCCTCGTAAAGTGTGGCCGGCTCAAAAATGCAATCCACGCCCGCGCCCGCCAGGGCAGCCCGGTCGGCGTCTCGGGTGCGCGGGTACACCCCGAAATCCTCGTGCGCCGCGAACTGGGTGGGGTTGACGTAGATGGAGACGACGATGACGTCGGCCTCACGCCTATTGAGAAAATGATTAGGAGAGAATGGTGATGAGGATGGATGGATGGACGCGTCCCTCTTTCTCTCACACGCACACTTTCTTGTCTCTCTCAGTCTCTTAAACGTACTTGGCGATGTCAACCAAGGACAGGTGGCCCGCGTGGAGGCAGCCCTGCAGAGGAGAGTGAGGAGGAAACACATGAGGAAAACGGAGAGGAGGGTCAGGTGTTGCATCTCGATCGGCCGCGCTCTCCCATCTCCCACCATCGTCGGCACGAAGCCGATCGTCCGCCCCGCCGCTCGGTGGGCCCGGGACCAGGCCCGCATGGCATTCTTGTCCGTGATGATATCAGGGGTCGCGGGCATGATCAAAATGGAGCGTCCGGGTCGGGGACAAGCGAGAGGCGAGACCTAGCCTATTCGGGACAGAGGAATTGAGTTGTATTTCACTGTTCTTTCCATCCTCTCCTTTTTCTCCCCGTGTGCGATGGAATTCTTCGGGTCCGACGACAGCAGCGATGAGGGCGGCCTATCAAGCTTGTGAGTCTTGTCACAGATGATCGGTGCGTGCGTGGGGGCTGCGGCAGACTCGCCTCTCTCTCTAACTCGCCACCAAATTCTCTTTACCGCTTTCTCCACAGCGCCCTGCACGACGCCGCCGAGGCGGGCGACCTCGCCCTGCTGACCAGCCTTCTGACTAAAAAGGAGGCCGCCCCAGACGGCGGCGGTGAGGGCGAGGACGAGGACTTTGACCCGGTGAGTTTTTTTGGTGCAACGGATGCGGGCGGCCGGCGGCCCTCTCCCTCGCCCCCGACCCCCCGCTCTCTCATTTCTCATCGCCCCTCCCACCATTGATAGACCCGCGGGGCCGGCGGCGGCTCCGACGATGAATCCCTGGACGTCAACGGCCGGGACGAATCTGGCTGCACGCCCCTGCACGCCGCCCTCCTGGGCGCCCAGCTGCCCGCCGCGGCCGCCCTCCTGGCGGCGGGCGCCAACCCGGCCTCCTCAGTTGAAGGCTCGCCCGCCATCCACCTGGCCGTGTGCGTGGGGGCCCTGCCCGCAGGCGGGGATGCCTGGGCGGCCGACGCGGTCCGCCTCCTCGCAAGCGCCGGCGCGTCGCCTTACACTCGGGATGACGGCGGCCGGACGGCGCTGCACTGGGCGGCCCACCACGCGCTGCCGTCGACGGCGGCCGCCCTGCTGGAAGCCGCTTCGGCGGAGGCCGCAGCGGTGGCCGCCAAGAACGCGCAAGCCCCGGCCGAGGGTGAGGAGGCGGCGGAGCAGCAGGCCCTGCCCCCGCCGCTCGTGGAGGCGGGCGACAAGCAGGGCAACACGCCCCTCCACGCCGCCGCGCGCGCGCCCTCCCACCTCCTCGTCGCCGCCCTCCTGTCTGCCCCGGGCGGGCCGGCCGCCGCCGCCCGCCGCAACCGGGCCGGCCAGGCACCGCTGCACCTGGCGGCCGCGGCGGGGTGTGGACCTGCTGCGGCGGCCCTGGCGGGCGCCGCGCCCTCGACCGACGCCACGGGCGGCGGCGGCGGCGGCGGCGGCGGCGCGGATAGGCGGGGGTGGACCCCCGCGGCCTGGGCCGCCAAGCGCGGGCACGCCGCCCTGGCGGCCGCCCTGGCGTCCGGGTCCGGCGGGCCCGCCCTCGCCGCGGCGGGCGATGCGGGCGCCCCGCCCCCGTCCCCGTCCTCCACCACCCTCATCATCGCGCCCGACGCCTGCGCGGCCCACCGGACGGCGCCCAACCCCATCACACGGGCGGGCCCCGACCCGCCGCCCGAGAATGTGCACCGCCTCACCGTCATCTCCCACCCGTCGCTCGGCCTCCTCCGCTGCCCCACCGACCTCTTCGGGTCCCGCTTGGCCTGGCGCGAGGCCGCCCGCCCGGCGACCGCGGGCGATGTGATGCGCGTGCACGACTGGGCGTACGTGAGGGGGCTGCAGGCCGCCTGCGCGTCCGTCCCGCCCGGGCAGACCGCCCTGACGCACCTCGACGGCGACACGGCGGTGTGCCACGAGACTTTCAATGCGGCCTTGGTCGCTGCGGGCGCGGTTATTGATGGAGTGGACGCCGTCCTGAACGGCACCGCCCGCCACGCCTTCTGCGCGGTGCGGCCTCCTGGGCACCACGCCGGCCCGTCCGGCGTGGTCGCCTGCGCCAACGACCCGGCGGGCTCCCACGGCTTCTGCCTGCTTAACAATGTGGCCATCGGCGCCGCGTACGCGCTGGCCCAGTACAGGGCGGATGGGCGGGGCGGCGGCGGCGAGGGACGGCCGGTCGTGCGGCGGGTGGCGATTTTGGATTTTGGTGGGTTGAGAGATGAGAAGGGGTGTGAGGGGGGCAGGCTTCCCCACCTCCACCACGAGCACGCACACCCTCACATCATCCCCTCACTCTTGACCTTCTTCCCTTTTATCTATGCAGACGTCCACCACGGCAACGGCACCCAGGCCTGCGTGGGCGGGGTGGCCCCCTCCATCGCCCGCCACGCCTTCGTGACTCCACTCTCAGAGGGCGTGCAAGCGTTCCCCACTTTCAAGCCGTGGGCCGATTTCGGCGACGCCGAGTCCGTCTTCTTCGCGTCCGTGCAAGGGTACGGCCACAAGGGGCCGGCGGGCGTGGAAGGGTGGGTGTACCCGGGGTCGGGCGGGACGGTCGACTCCAAAAAAGCGGCAGAGGGCGCCGGCGCGGCCCCAGGCACGCCGCCTGGGGACGGGGAAGGCGCGGCTCCCGCCGCCGCTCCCGCCATCATCCCGGAAGACCCGGACGGCGAGTTCGTGTCCGATCCGGCGGTGCCCGCGTCCGACCTGCCCCCTCGGACGGGGCCCCGCATCATCAACGTCGGCATCCCCGGCCCGGGCGCGGACGCCCCGCGCTGGCGCCGGGCCTGGCGCGACAAGATCCTCCCCGCCCTGGCCCGCTTCGCCCCCGACCTGGTCCTCATCTCTGCGGGCTTTGACGCCCACAAGAAGGACGACATCAATTTCGCCTACTGCGGCGTCACCGAACGGGATTACGCCTGGGTGACGGAGGCGATCGTCGGCGTGGCCAACCGGAGCTGCCCGGGGCGGGTGGTGTCCGTGCTGGAGGGCGGCTACCGCATCCAGGGCGGGCCGGTGTCTGCCTTTGCCCGGTCCGTGGCGGCCCACGTGCGGTCCCTGGCAGAGGCCAATGCCGGGCCCTGGGACCCGGAGGACGCGGCATGGGAGCGGGAGCGGGAGCGCAAGAAGCGGGAGGAGGCGGCGGCCGCGGCGGCCGCGGCTGACGCGGAGGCGGAGGCCGCTTTCCGGGCCCGCCTGGCGGCCGTAGAGGCGGCGGCGGCCGCGGATGCAGCAGCTGAGGACGGGCCTGCCGGTGCTGATGGAGGGGGTGAAGCCGCCGTCCCGCTGGGGGGTGGTGGTGAGGAGGACGGCGGGCGGGGTGGCAAGCGCCGGCGGAGGGGGGGGGGGGGCGGGGTTGACTACCTGGCCCTCAACGCGCAGATCGAGGCCGAGAAGCGGGCGGCTGGGGGGGGAGGGTGAAAGGGAGGGAGGCATGAGAGAGGGGGTGGGTGGGGAGGGGGATGTGTGAGTGTATGTGTGTGTTGACGCGGCAGTGCGCCCTCCCTCTCCTCCAAGCGACGCTGGTCAGTAGGGGGCGGGGAGAGAACTGCCTTGCTCATTTCTTCGTCCCCGGCGCGTCTTCTCTTTGTCCGCCGCTCCTCTTTTTTTTTTTCACACCCCACCACCACCCCACCTCTACACCATGGACCACCTCCTAGCCGACCTGGAAGGTTTTGATGACCTGCTGGTGCGTCATGGGGGTGGATAGGGCGTGGCAATGGGGTGCGGTAGAACCGGCGACGGGCTCCCCCTCCCTCTCCCATCGCGCCGTCCCTGCAGGCCGTTTCCTTGCCTCTCTCACCAATTTTCTCCTCCTCCTCCCCCCTCTCCCATACAGGATCTGGACACCCTGGACACCACTCTGAGCCCGGAAGAGATGGCTGCCCTGCAGGTGAACACGCGTGCGGTGTGGGGCGTGGCGGAATTTGGAGTGGCGGGAAGGCGTTCGGGGCCAGCGGCATTGGACTCGGAGAGAGAGAGCAGACGCGAGCGAGCGCTAGCGGGGCGTCTCGCTTGCGGGCGTCCGCGGCCAAGGCTTCCTCCGATGGGCCGCACGCCCACCGCGATGGACTTGACGGTACTCCATCAAACTTATAGTGGCAGTGAACGGTGGATCGCGTACCGTGGCCACTGGCCGGCGGCCCGGCAGCGGGGCCCCCGCGCGAACACGCGAGGCCGCGCGGGCCGCTCGGCCTCGGCACGACGGCCATGTCCTCCTTCCTTTTCCCCCCCCCGCCTCTCACACTCACACACGCCTCTCTCTGTCTCTCTCTCCATCTCTCTCTCGATCTCCAGGCCATGGGCGACTCCAACTCTCCCTTTGCCATCGTCGCCAGGTCCCGCCCGCCCGTCGAGTGGGGGCCGGCAGACGCGGGCGTGGAGCCGCCGCCCGGGTGGGGGGTCGGGGCGGCTGCACCCCTGCCTCCCCTGCGCAAGCCTACGACGGCCGCCACCTCTGCCGGCCGGGTCCGATCCACCCCGGTGCCCACTGATGGTGCGTCCGCCTACAACGCTGCCGCCGCACCCGGCGGCGCCATGGCCCGCCGGGCCTCGGGGCCTGCCGCCCCGCGCAGCCGGTCGGGGCCGTCGGGGGTGCGCAAGCCAGCGGGCGGTGCGGCTGGCCGCACCGCGTCCGCGCCGACCGCTGGTGAGAGCTCGCCCGTGCTGCCGACCGCGCCCAAGCGGGCGCGCGGCGGTGGCGGTGCGGGGTCGCCCACCAAACCGCCGTCCGGGGCGGCAGCGGCCGCCCGCGCGCGCGCCGCGTCGGGCGCCGACGCATCGTCCGGCCCCGCCGACGCCGCGGCTGCCGCCCAGATGTCCGTGGATGCCGCCCTCATCGCCCACCTGCGGGCCACTGCGTCGACTACCCTGGCCCCGGCCTCCCGGGCGGCCGTCAAGGACGCATTTTACCGCCTCTCCCGCAACACGGACGCGACAGCGCGCGGGGCTTTGGAGAGCGTCGTCCACGCGTCGGCCCTCTCCTCCACCGCCCGCACCGCGGACGCGGTCGTGGCGGCCATGCTGTTTGGGCGGGCGGGTAATGGGCTACCGGAGGTGGCGTCGCACGCGCACCACCAGCAGATGATGGTCGGGTGTGCGTGCTGAGATAGAGAGAGAGCACAACCCTTCTCAACCTTCAGCCTCGACCGATGAGATTTCAAAAAAAAACCTTCTTCTTTCCTTTATTATACCGGGCGTGTGTGGCATTTTTCTTGCTGTGTGACGTGCGCCAATCGCGTGCCGCATACAACCAGCCTGCACCAAATCCATTTACTGAAGAGATTAAAACCAAAAAGAGAGAGTTCTTCCGCCTTAGAGAGCGCCAACCAACCCCCATTCACCCTCCTTTCTGTTTTCCCACTACCCTTGATTTGCTTCCCTTCGTCCGCCCCCGTCGCGGAGGCCGCTCCGAGAGAGAGAATGAGAGAGAGAGAGAGAGAGAAAGAACCAAGAAATGCGTGCGCGCACTTTTAGGCGCGCGTGTCGCCCCCCCATCCTTTGTAAAGCCACGCCCTGGATGGGCACAGACCAAAAAACAACAAGAGCGCGGGATATCGCGTGCGTCCGCGTCGCACGCCACTCCACGCCCATTCCGTATCATGTCGCTCACTCTCATGTCTCTCCCAGCATCGACCACCCGGCGGGCGATGACCAACCCACGGCTTCCCAACCTCCCCTCACCCTCCCTTTCCTCCTGGCCGCCAACGTCCGCATGCGCTCGCCCTTCTCTCCTCTCCTGCCGCGCTGCTGTCCAACCTGACCGGGTGCTGGCGCCGCCCAGGAGGGGAGGAGGGGCACCACCGCCGCCGCCGCCGCCGCCACCGCCGCCGCCACCCCCACCTCGGTCGGTGAGTTTGGGAGAGAGAAAAGGCGTTGCCCACCTCGCATGCTAGCCAAAACCTTCATTTTCTCCAATTTTTTTTCTAGTCGTCCTCCACCCGGCGTGAGCTCCTCCTGTCCGCGGCCGTCATTGTCGCCGTCGCGGCAGGCTTCAACTCGGCTTTAGTGGGAGAGGAGGACGTAGACGGGCGGGGCTTCTACGCGGGAGAGGGAGAGGAAGAGGGAGAGGGCACGCCCGCACCAGGCAGCCGCGGCCCGGGGCCTTCCTCTTCTTCTTCGCCCGCCGGCGCCATCGCGGACCCGGCCGTCGCCGCCCGCCTCGCCCCGTACGTCACCACCATAGACGGCCGCTTGTACGTCCGCACCCGGGCGGGCGCGGCCTTGAGGCTGGACCCCGACCCGGTCGGCGACCCCCGGACGCTCCTGCTGACTGGGGCGGGGGGTGCCATGTACAGCCTCACCCTCAGCCCGCGCGTGGGGTTGGAGGACGACTACGTGGGTGCCTGGCGGCGCGCGTTCGCGGATCCGGAGTGGGAGGACGCCCTGGACCCGCTGTAAAGAGGTAGAAGGGAGAGAGGAAGGAGGGGCGAAAAGGAGAGGAGGTTGGAGTTGTTGCACCCTAAATCAGTTTTGGTCTGTTCAACAATCACACGGTCCCTCTCCATCTCAACGCCTCCGCCCAACCAAGGGTTTGGGCGGTGTGGGCGGGGCCGCCAGCAACGGCGTCGGCGCCCGCCGGGCCGCGCCCGCCGCGTCGTCCGCCCAGCCGGCCAACCAGTCTTCTCCGCCTGCGGCCGCCGCACCCAGCAGCCGCACCAGGGCGACAAGCACCGCCCACACGGACAGCAGGGCGGCCAGGAGGCCTGCTCCCACGACGCCGGTCAGCAAGCGCGGCCGCGCAGGCAGGTGGGACGGCAGGTGCAGGCTCCTGACGGAGGCCGGCAGGTGCAGGGCGGCCGCCAGGCGGGACGACCCCGTCCTCGATGCGCGCATCGCGGCCGCCTCCGCCGCCCGGGCCGCTGCGACAGCTGCCTCCACCGGCACAAACGGCGCCGCCCCGCCCATGTCGACCGGCAGCACGTCCGGCGGGATGAAAGCCGCCAGTTCGGGCGCGCACGCTTTCACAAATTTGATTTTCGCCTTCACGCCCGGCACGATGAACGGCTGCATCATCCGCCACAGCCCCCAAAAGACGGCGGGCGCGCCCACCATGTAGAACACGTCCAGCCGCTCCGGGTAATGGTTGGCCAGCATGGTGGCCAAGGAGCCCAAAGCCCGCGGGTCGGCGGAGGACAGGCGCAGGCCGCGCAGGTCGAGGAGGAGGACCAGGCGGCGGCCCGGGTTGGCCGGGGCGGGGGTGTCCGGGCGGCCACCCCCCCACCGCCCCGCCGCCGCAAAGGCGGCGTCCAGGGCGTAGCCGACCAGGCGGGCGGTCTCGTTCGCCCGGCCCCGCGCGTGGGAGCGGACCCGAATGAGCAGGACGGGGCGGCCGCGGGTGTCCAGGCCCTGGAGGAAGACGCGGGGCGGGTCGAGGACGGGCGCCAGGGACGCTTCATCAAACGTGGCCCGCCCCGGTCCCACCTCGGCCGCCCGCCAGGCCGCGTGCGCCCGGAGGCAGGCGCCGGCCAGGGCTACGTCGCCCTTGCGGGCCCGCACCCAGCGGTCCACGCAGGCGTCGTCGAGGACCTCGCCCGTGGAGGTGAGCAGGCGGGCCGTCCCGTCGGCGCGGAGGGATGCCAGCAGGCCCGCGGGCGTGGTGGAGGGAGCGCCGTCCCCACTCGCTCCTGCCTCCCCGCCCCGGTTCCCGCCGCCGCCCTGCGACAGCCTTTTGCGCAGGGCGTTAAGGGCGGTGGCGGTGAGGGCGAGGGCGAGGCCGAGGGCCAGGTTGGTGGGGCGGGATCGGCGCCTGGATGGAAGCAGAGAGGAGAGAGAAAGAGAGGTTGGTTGAGAGGAATGTGCTCTCTGTGCGCTGGCGTCGCACCCGCTTCTTTTCAAGCGCGTCCTGGGCAAGGGCCGCCGAGGCACCGTGCTTTTGCTCATGCGTGGCGAGGATACAGGGTCTCAGACCGCCCGGTGGGGGATGGTGCCCCGCCTTTGGTCTACCGGGCGGGCGCCTTACGCCCCGTCTCGGAGAGAGACGGGAGAGAGAGAGGAAGCCAGCGGGCGGGCCCGGGCGACGCCGTCCTCTTGCTTTTCGGGCGGGCCCGGGTGAGTGGAGGGTGCCGGGGCGCCCGGTGTTCAATGCCCGGTGATGAGCCAGACGCATGAGGCCTACCTGGAACCGTGGGGAGCGGCCGCACCCACTGGGGCCGCCCCTCCTGCCGGGGCGGCCGAGTCGAATGGGGGAGCGCCGGAGCTGCTGCTCATTGTTTTTTCCATTGTGAACCCCTCCTCTCTCATTTTATCATTCTACCTCCTCATCTCCCATCGCCCGCCTGAACCCGGCCTCCACCCCGCCCAGCCCCCGCCCGATCGCCACGAACCGGCTGACCAGGGCCTCCCCGGCCGGCCAGGGCCCGGCGTCCACGAGGTCGTACAGCTCGTGGACGGCCTGGAGAATGAATCGGCGGGGTTGCTCCGGTGGCGGCTGGTGGTGACCCGCCGCGTGGTGCGCACCACGCCCGCCTTTCCCCACCTCCTCCTCCGCCGCCGCCGCCGCCGCCGCCGGCCCCACCCCGCCCGCCGCGCTGCAGCAGACGACGCCCTTCATGCGGTACACGTCCTCCACCCGGGCATCCCGCTCCCACAGCAGGCCGTCCAGCCAGGCGCGCAGGCGGGGGAGCGACAGGAGCGGGGCGGGCGGGGTGGGCGGGCCGCCCGCCTCCCCGCCTCCATTCCCGTCGTGCCACGCGCGCCAGGCAATGCTCCCGATGCCCGCGTCGTGGACGGTGGGGGGCAGAGACGCCACTAGGTCGCCCCACCTCGCGGCGGCCGCGGCCGCGCCCGCCGGGTCGAGCGTGCCCCGGTGGAGGAGGAGGGCCGGGTCAAGGCGGGAGCGGACCGTGTGGTGGATGGGCGTGCCCGGTGGGGCCGCGTCCGCCACGGCCGCCCGCACCGCCTCCAACTCCCGCGCATCGGTCACTAGGTCGGTCTTGTTGAGCAGCACCACATCCGCGTACGCCAGCTGGCGGGCGGCCTCGTTGACGGCCCCCGGCGCGCGGGCGGAGGCTAGCTGGGCCACCACCCGGCGCGCATCGGCGACGACGACCACCCCATCCACCCTGGCGGCCGCCTCCAGGGCGTCATCTGCCCACAGCGCCGCGGCCGCGGGGCCCGGGTCCGCCAGGCCCGTTGTCTCCACCAGCACGTAGTCGATGGGGCGGGATGAGGAGGCGTCCCGGCGGACCAGCAGGGCCTCCAGCGCCGACAGGAAGCCTGACTTGGCGGAGCAGCACAGGCACCCGTTGGCCAGCTCCACCCACTCCTCCACGGGGACCAGGGCGGCAGGGGGCAGCAGGGCGCCCTCCTCCTCGCCGGCACCCCCTCCCCCTCGCCGCCCCGCCTCCAGGGCGGGGCCCTCGATGCCGGCCTCGGCGCCGAGCTCATTCAGAATGACCGCAATTCGGAGGCCATGGCCCGGGTCTGTCAGGATGTGGTTGACGAGCGTGGACTTGCCGGATCCTAGGAAACCCGTGACGAGGGTGACGGGGACGGGGGTGGGGGTGGCATGTGCTGGTGGCGGTGGTGGAAGGGGAGGTGGTGCGGGCGGGGCGGGAGGCGGGGCGGCGTCTGGAGGGGGGAGAGCGGTGAGAGAGGGGGCCAGGTTGAAAGAAGAGAGCGAGTTGAGAGGAAGAGAGACTTAAGCGACTCTCGCGCCCACTCGCTCCTCCTCCTTTCCTCTATTTACTCACCGATATCGATGGCCAGGGGAGGATACTCGCTGTCTGAGTCGGAGGCCATCGCGTGTAGCGCGCGCGTGGCCTGAGGCGCTCCGGGCACGCCGCGTCTAGTAAAAGAAGGAAGCGAGAAAAAGGAAGAATAGTGTGCGAGCACACAGACCCTCCATTTTTTGAAGGGGCCAGGCCTTCTCTCTCTCACCCACACACTCCCGGCCATCACCATGGGCTTCTGGGGCGGTACCTTCCTCTTCCTCCTCCTGGAAGCCGGCATGGCGGCGGCCGTCGTCTTCCGGTCCAAGCCGCACACGGTCGGGTGAGAGGAGAGAGAGAGACAAAACAAATGGAGAGAGAAAAGAGCTCCGTTCGAGGCGGGCAGAGGGGGAGGGTCTACATGTTTTGATGCGGGCACCACACGCGTGGCTGTTTCAGGCGACGCCCTACCCTAATGTGGCGCGTGCTCTATTGGAGAGGAAGGGCGGGCGAACGGCATGCTCTCGAGGAAGAGAACAAGCGCGGCACGCCGTGTTTTTTTTTTTTTTTTCCTGAACCCCCCTGTCCTCCAGACACACACTCTCACGCCCCGCCCGGCCGTCTCTCTCTCCCCTCCCTCTTTCACAAAACAGCCTCAACCAGGTCCTGTGCGGCACGACCGTCCTATGCTGCTGGATGATGTGCGTGGAGGGTAGAGAGAGAGAGAGAAGAATGCACGAGTACACCGCTCCATCATCCCATGATCACACTGCCTTTACCTGCCCACTCTTCATCTCTCCCTTCGCCGTCACGCAGGTGGGCCATCATCTACATCGCACAGACCCACCCCCTCATCCGGCCCGTCCTGCAGGCTTGAGCGAGGGTTAGCAGTGACAGTGGAGAGAGAGTTGTAAAACATGAAAAAAAACGACAACAAAACACACACACGCCCAAAACCCGCGCTCGCCTCCTTTCTCATCTCCTTCTCTCCGCCCCCCCCCCCCCCCCCCCCGCCCGCACGCCATTGCTCTCACTCAAAAATACCCTCCCATCCTACGCCGGGATGGCGTCCTTGGACCGGTCGCGGGCGGCCTCGATGTTCTCGGGGGGGATGGTCGTGTACTGGGCCAGGATGGTCCGGAAGTCGTCGCCCGAAATGGTCTCCTTCTCCACCAGGACCGCCACCGCCGCGTCCATCGCCTCCCGGTTGGCCCGGATCTGGGCGAGCGCGGTCTCGTACGCCTCGTCGCTGATCTTCTTGATCGCGCCGTCGATGCGGCGCTGCAGGGACTCGGACACGGAGTTGCGGGCCATCATGCGCATGATCATGTCGCCGCCCTGCGCGTTGGGGTCCAGCAAGGACCAGGGCCCGATGTCCGAGAAGCCGTAGTTGATGACCATCTGGCGGGCCATGGAGGTGACCTGCTGCAGGTCGGACGACGCGCCGGTGGTGACCTCGGCGTCGCCGAAGACGACCTCCTCCGCGGCGCGGCCGCCCAGGGCGCCGACGATGCGCGCAAAGATTTGCTGCTTGGAGATGAGGGTCGGGTCCTCGCCCGGCAGGAACCACGTCAGCCCGCGCGCCTGGCCCCGCGGGATGAGCGTGACCTTCTGCACCGCGTCGTGGCCCGGGGTCAGCGTGCCGCAGACGGCGTGGCCGACCTCATGGTACGCGACCAGGGACTTGGACTTGCCGTCCACCATGGGGGTCCCCTCCATGCCCGCGACGATGCGGTCGACCGAGTCGTCAATCTCCTTGTTGGAAATGGCGGTCTTGTTGCGCCGCCCCGTCAGGATGGCCGCCTCGTTCAGCAGGTTGGCCAGGTCCGCGCCGGAGAAGCCGGGCGTGCGCTGGGCGATCTCGGAGAGCTCAACCTCCTCGTTCAGCTTCTTGTTGCGGGCGTGGACCTTAAGGATGGAGAGGCGCCCCTTGGAGTCTGGGACGTCGACCGAGACCTGGCGGTCGAAGCGCCCCGGCCGCAGCAGGGCCGGGTCGAGGATGTCGGCGCGGTTGGTGGCGGCGACGACGATGATGCCCGTGTTGCCCTCAAAGCCGTCCATCTCCGTCAGCAGCTGGTTGAGCGTCTGCTCGCGCTCGTCGTTGCCGCCGCCGACGCCCGTCCCGCGCGACCGGCCGACCGCATCGATCTCGTCCACGAACACGATGCAGGGCGCGTTCTCCTTGGCCTTCTTGAACAGGTCGCGCACGCGGGAGGCGCCCACGCCCACAAACATCTCCACGAACTCGGACCCGGAGATGGAGAAGAAGGGCACGCCCGCCTCGCCCGCGATCGCCTTGGCCAGCAGCGTCTTGCCCGTGCCTGGCGGGCCGACCAGGAGGACGCCTTTGGGGATTTTGGCGCCGACCGCCGTGAACCGTTCCGGCCGCTTCAGGAACTCGACCACCTCCATGAAGTCCTGCTTCGCCTCGTCCACGCCCGCCACGTCGTCAAAGGTGATGCCCGTGTTGGGCTCCATCTGGAACTTGGCCTTGGACTTGCCAAACGCCATTGGGTTGCCGGGGCCGCCCGGGCCGCCCATGCCGCCGCCCGCCCGGCGGGACAGCAGAAACAGGCCGCCCACCAGCAGGAGGGGGAAGGCCAGGTTGCCGATGAGGTTGGCGGCGACGGCGCCGCCGTCCTCGGCGGCCGCGTGGGCTGCGAAATCGACGTTCTTGGCCCGGAACTTGGCCAGCAGCTCCTGGGACGTCCCCGGCAGCTGTACCCGCACACGCTGGATGCGGTTGCCCAGCTCCGGAGAGACGGCCTCCACTATGGCAATGGTCCCGCTCTCGTAAAGGTCGACCTGTAAAAAAAGAGAGGGAGAGACCGAGGAGAGACAAGGAAGGGGTGGGGCGGTTGAGAAGGTGGAGGAGGTTTTGAGAGACGAGCCGATTGCCGCTCCCTCCTCTTTTTTTGTCTCGTACCTTTTGGACGCGGCCCAGGTCGAGATACTCCAGGAAGCGGGAGTAGGACATGCGGGAGGAGGCTGCGCCGCCGTCATCGGCGGCCCTGGCGGCCTGGACGCCCGGGATCAGGGCGGCCGCGGCGGCAAGGGCGCTGGTGAAGAGGGCGCGGCGGGGGGCGTCGACCTGCGGAGGGGAGAGTTTGCCGGGTGAGGTTGGTAGATGCGGGTGACAGAGACCGAGGCCGCGCTTCCCGCTTGAGTCAAGCCAGACGCGCCAGGGTCCGGCCTGGATGGAAAGGCGGGGCGGTTTGGGGTGGCCTGGGGTGCGCACGGGCGCGTGCAAAAGGGAGCGCTGCACGGGGGCGCTGGCCGTAGGAAGGCGCGTGGCCCCTCACCTCTCCCTCACGCGCGCGCCTGTGTGAGCGGAGAGGGGGGGGGGGGTAACACCCACCGCACCGCACCAGAAGCTTGGGGAACATCCCAGCGCCCCTCGAGCGGGTGTGGTGAGACGGGGTAGCGCCCAGGCCGGTCGGTCGAAGGCGTCCTAGGAGACACTCCCACCGAGACGAGGAAATTCTCGCTTGCTCGCCTTCCCTCCTCTCGTCCGGCCCGCTCCCTCTCTCTCTCTCTTCTTCCCTACCTTGTCCTCGCCCGACGCGCGGACGGTGAGGGTGGAGACCCGGCGGGCGGCCGAGGGGCGGCGGGCTGTGTGTGTGGGAGGGAGGAGGTGTGGGGGGGGGGGGGGGGGGGAGAAAGGCCGTTAGACGGGGGGCCCCGGGGAGAAGCTGGCCGAGCGGTTGGCGTGCATCGCCGCGCGGCCCACCCCACGCCCCTTCCATCCCTCTTCCAACTCACCCAGGCCCGGGCCGGCGAGGCCGGTCGGGGTGGCGGACGGCCGGGAGAGAGTCGTGGAGGCGTGCATTGTTTGTGGGGGCTGGTTTTGTTTTTGGGTGAGGTGTGTTGTGTTGGACGAGAAAGAAAAAAGAAGCCGCTGTGGGCGCATGCTGTGGCAGCGTTTTTCATCGCTTTCTCCCTTTTCTTTTTCTCCTCCTCACTTTCTCCTCTCTGACTCTGACTGCGACCGAGGACTGTGCGTGGGGGGGTTCACGCAACGCGCCCGGCGGCACTTACCCGCCCCCCACCCCACCCCCCGCCCCTTCGAGCCAGCGAGCCCTCCCCCCCCCCCCCGCCCCTTACCTTTGCGCACGTAGGGGCGTAGTGAGGAGTCGTTTAAAACTGGTTGCGTGAGGGCTCAGGCAAAAAATGCAGGGCTTTGAGGGCGACGACCGGGCCGCCTGGTGAGTTGCTGTTTGACGGAGTGTAGGGGGGGTGGGCGCGGACAGGGACCACTCGGCGACATGTCGACTAGGGAGCCGAGGGGCGAGCAGGCACGGCGTGCCCGTCGGCGCGGCGCCCTCTCTCCCCCCCTGTCGTTTAGTCGATCGGACGGCTCTCGTCTTGGTTTTCAAGTCTCTCCTCCCACCATCACCCCTGCACAGGCCCGACCACGACGCCCTCGGCGGCCTCGGCTTCGACATGCCGACCCGGGCCACCTCCGCCCCGCCGCCCCACCTGGAACAGTTGTGGGGCGCGGCGCACATGGTAAGGAGAGAGGCGAGGAGAGAGAAGGAAAAAAAAGAAGAAGAAAAAACGCGGCCGCCGCGCTCAGGCTGCCCGACCCCGGTGGCTGAAACCAC
>Ga0315287_10001039_pt1 | contig 25040 bp, 27 predicted proteins | sample YL17G11_0_MG_FD_205037 | JGI IMG/M metagenome (GOLD analysis project Ga0315287, IMG submission 205037) | Sediment microbial communities from Yellowstone Lake, YNP, Wyoming, USA - YL17G11_0 | ecosystem: Environmental > Aquatic > Freshwater > Lake > Sediment | place: USA: Wyoming | collected... | reverse complement strand
GCCGACCATCCCGAAGACGTGGGTGATGCCCCAGTTGACGAGGGTCTCGGCCATGACGTCGCTCACCGTGCGCACGTGCTCGGGCTCGTCGGGGACCTCCGCGTAGACGCCGTCGGTGCGGATCTCGACCGGGAAGGCCTCGGGGGCGTCGCTGAAGCCTTCGGGCGGTCGACCGGTGACGGGGTCGTAGTCGTAGCCGTGCCAGGGGCAACGCAGCCACCCCTTCTCGATGGAACCCTCGCCGAGCGGCCCGCCCTGGTGGGGGCAGTGATTGTCGAGGGCGCCGAAGCGGTCGCCGCAATGGGTCAGGCAAAGGGACCGGTTGCCGGCCTGGACCGTGGTCACCCGCCCGTCGGGGAGGTCGTCGACCTCGGCCACCTTGTGCCAACGCTTCTCGGTCATGGTCGAACCGTCTCGCCCGACCGCCGGGCGTTACACCGTGGCGCTCACGTGGCTTCACCGGCGCTCAGCGACGTCGGCGCCGCCGACCCTGCAGATCGGGTCATGCTGCTCGACGCCGTTCCGCAGTGACACGCGTAACGTCGGCGCGGTTCGCGAGACGGAGGAACCATGATCCATCCCGAGGCCCTGGACACCACCCGCCGCTCGCTGCACGCCTTGGGCGAGCACGTGCTCGGTGCCGCCCTCTACAAGGGTCGTCGGCGCATCGGCCTGCGCCAGATCACCGGCGGTTTCGCCACCCAGAGCTACCCCCACATCCGGTCCGGGGCGGCCGTTGAGCGCCGGGCGCTGGTGGTGGGCACCGAGGTCGTCGTCCGCGACGACGACTTGGCCGGCGGCACCATCGAGGACCGGGCGCCGATCACCACGTTGGCCGCCGCGGCCGCCCTGGTCGACGTCGAGGCGGGCATGCCCGCTGACCTCTACGGGTCGGGGCCTTCCCCGGATCCCGACGAGGTGCTGACCGTCGATCCCGAGGCCGCCGCCTTCCTGGCCGAGCTGACCGCGGTGGGCTACGGGGCCCTGGTCATCCTCTGCGCCCACTTCGTGGAGGACGCCCCCGACGAGATCCAGCTCTGGCCCGAGCACTTCGACCTGGCCACTTCGTTCGCCGAGGTCAACTACGGCCTCTCCCCGGGCGATGCCGGCCACCCGTGGCCCTACTTCTACGTCGGGCCGTGGTCCCCGCCACCGGTCGGGGGCTTCTGGAACGAGCCGTTCGGGGCCAGCCTCGAGGTCCGGGTGGTCCCGACCGTGGACGAGGTGCTCGCCTTCTTCGGCAACGGCCGCGGGTCCCTGTAACGCCTGGCCGCTTCCGAAGACGGAACCCCCATGACCGTTTCGGAGACCAGCACCGTGGACTACTCGGACCTGAGCGCCCTCTTCATCAACTGCACGCTCAAGCGCTCGCCCGACGTGTCCAACACCCAGGGCCTGGCCGACCTCGCCATCGCCATACTCGAGGCGAACGGCGTGAAGACCGAGACCGTCCGGGCCCTCGACCACGACATCGCCACCGGGGTCTGGCCGGACATGACCGAACACGGGTGGGAGAAGGACGACTGGCCGACGATCTTCGACAAGGTGATGGCCGCCGACATCCTCGTGCTCTGCACCCCGATCTGGTTGGGCGAGAAGTCCTCGATCTGCACCCAGATCATCGAGCGCCTCTATGGCAACTCCCACCTGCTCAACGACCAGGGCCAGTACCGCTATTACGGTCGGGTCGGGGGTTGCCTGGTCACCGGCAACGAGGACGGCGTGAAGCACTGCGCCATGAACGTCCTGTACTCCCTGCAGCACCTCGGCTACACGATCCCGCCTCAGGCCGACGCCGGCTGGATCGGCGAAGCCGGCCCCGGCCCCTCGTACCTCGATCCCGGCTCGGGCGGCCCCGAGAACGACTTCACCAATCGCAACACCACCTTCATGACCTGGAACCTGATGCACCTGGCCCGCATGCTCAAGGACCAGGGCGGCATCCCGGTCCACGGCAACCAGCGCTCCGCCTGGGACGCCGGCTGCCGCTTCGACTTCCCCAACCCCGAGTACCGCTGACCGGCGGCCCGCCGCCGATCCGGACGGCCACCCAGGGTGAGAACCGACCGGCTGCGGGCCCTCGACGACCCCAGCCCGAATCCACGTCCCGGTGGTGGCTTCGTCTCGCCCAGATCGACGAGGTCAGGCCGCGTCGAGCCGCAGGCCGGGGACCCAGGAGCCGCCCGGTCGGACCCACCGCCGTCACGTCACCGGGGGGCGAGGAGGGCCCGCAGGTCGTCGTGCAGGAGGCCGTTGGTGGCCAGGCCGCTCCCGGAGGTGATGCTGTCGGTGCCCGCCAGGTCGGACATCCGCCCGCCGGCCTCGCCGATGATGACGGGCATCGGGGCGAGGTCCCAGACTGCGGCCTGGTGGTCGACCATGGCCTCGACCCGCCCGGTGGCGACGAGGGCGTAGCCATAGGCGTCGCCCCAGGTGCGGACGAACGCCCCGGCCCCATGGGTGGCGTCCAGCGCCCCGACCGGCCAGTTGCGCAGGGCACTGGCGGTGATGTAGGCGCCCTCGACGGTGGCGTGGTCGCTGACGTGGCAGGGCTCACCCTCGAGGAAGCAGCCCAGGCCCCGGCCGGCCCAGATGGTCTCGGGCAGGGCGGGAAGGCAGATCACGCCGAGGAGCGGGCCGTGCTCGTCGGCCGCGGCCAGCAGGGTGCTGTAGAGGGGGACGCCGTGGGTGAAGGCCTTCGTGCCGTCGATCGGGTCGATGACCCAGGTCCGGCCCGACGTCCCGGCCTTGGCCTCCTCCTCCTCGCCGATGACGGCGTCGTCGGGGTAGGCCTCCTCGAGCAGCTCCCGCAGCAGGCGCTCGGCCCCCCGGTCGGCCTCGGTCACCGGCGTTTCGTCGTGCTTGTGCTCGACCTCCAGCTCGACGGAGCGGAAGTGGGGCAGCGTGAAGGCCCCGGCCTCCCGGGCGAGGGCCACGGCCAGGTCGAGCAGCGCTGGGTCACAGGGCGGGGCGTCACTCACGGCCGGGATCGTACGACCGCCGGCCCCAACACCTAGCGTTGGGCCCGTGAGCGGAACCGACGCTGCGGAGGCGCCATCCGGAGCAGCACGACCGATGTCGTCGGAGGCTGCCGTAGGCAGCGGGAGCCGCGTAGGCGGCGACGAGGGGCGGGTGTTCTTCAACCCACTGGACCCGGACTACCTGGCCGACCCGTACCCGCAGCTGGCCGCCCTGCGAGAGGTGGACCCGGTACACGAGAGCCCGCTGGGCATCTGGATGCTGTTCCGCTACGACGATGTCTTCTCGCTCCTGCGCAACCCGAACACCTCGGTCGAGGACGGGAACATCGACGGCGGGCTCAACGCGATGCGCGAGGCGATGTTCGCCGACCTGTTGGCCGAGTACGGGGGTGAGGAGCGGGAGCGCGGCGATCGGGCCATCCTCAACCTGGACCCGCCGGACCACACCCGCATCCGCAAGCTGGTCTCTAAGGCGTTCACCGTCCGCCGGGTCGAGCAGCTCCGCCCGAGCATCCAGGCCCAGGTCGACGCCGTCCTCGACCGGGTCGCCGGCGCCGGGCCCTGGGACGTCGTGGACGAGCTGGCCTTCCCCCTGCCGTTCCAGGTCATCACCGAGCTCCTCGGCATGCCCGAGGGCGACCGCGACGCCATTCGCAACTGGTCCCACGCCCTGACCAAGACGCTGGATCCCATCATCAGCGAGGAGGACATGCGGGCGGCCTTCGAGGCCAGCGACGCCATGCGGGCCTACCTCGACGAGGTCGTGCCCTGGAAGCGGGCCCACCCGGCCGACGACGTGCTGACCGGCTTGGTCGAGGCCGAGGAGGGCGGCGAGGGGCTGACGGCGGCCGAGCTGCGGGACCAGATCGTCCTGTTGTTCATCGCCGGCCACGAGACCACGGTCAACCTGATCGGCAACGGCATGCAGGCGCTGCTCCGCCACCCGGACCAGATGCGGCGCTGGCGGGACGACCCGGCGCTCGACGCCACCGCGGTGGACGAGCTGCTGCGCTACGACGCCCCGGTGCAGCTCTCCCGGCGCATCGCCCTGTCCGAACTGGAGATCGACGGCCACACGATCGCCCCGGGGACCCTGGTGATGACCCACCTGGCGTCGGCCAACCGGGACCCGGCCAAGTGGGGCCCGACCGCGGACCAGGTGGACGTGGGCCGGATCGACGCCGGCCAGCACGTGTCCTTCGGCTCCGGCATCCACTTCTGCCTCGGTGCGGCGCTGGCCCGGCTCGAGGCCCAGGTGGTCATGAGCTCGATCCTGCGCCGCTTCCCCGACCTCGAGCAGGCGGGCGCCGCCGTGCCCAACGGCCGCATCACGTTGCGCGGCCTGGATTCCCTACCCGTCAGCAGCTAGCCCCAACAGGTCGATCAGCTCGGCCAGGGCCGAGGTCGGGTCGTCCTCGACGAGGATGGCGTGGATGCCCAGGGCGGCGGCGGCCACGATGTTGCCGGGGGCGTCATCCAGGAACACGGCCCGCTCCGGCGCGATGCCGCCGAGGCGCTCGAGGGTGAGGTGGAAGATGGCGGGGTCGGGCTTGCGCAGGCCGACCTCGGAGGAGTCGATCACGAACTCGGCCACCGAGTCGACGTCGAACAGGCTGCCCCAGCCTTCCCGGAACTCCCGGATGTTGTTGGTGATGATGGCGGTGCGGTAGCCGTCGGCCTTGACCCGCTGGGCCGCGGCCACGACCTCGTCGCGCACGAGGCGGGCCGTGCCGCCCTCGCCCATCCGCATGAGCAGGGCGACGGGGTCCAGCTCCACCCCCTCGGCGGCCGCGGCGACGGCGAGGGCGGTATTGGTGTCGTCGAAGGTGGCCTCCCCCCGCTCCAACCGGTGCCAGGGGTGGTCGGTGTCCTCGTGGTACGGCCCGAAGACCAGCTCGATCAACCGGTCACCGTCCACCCCCAGCTCGGGCCCGAAGGACCGCATGTGGCTGAAGGGCGATGGCACGAACACCCCACCGACGTCCCACAAGACCGCTTCCACCGTTTCGCGCATCCGGCCCATCTTGGTGCGCGAGGCTGCTCGCCATGAAGGTGACGACGTTGGGGACGGGGAACCCGCTGCCGGATCCGGCGCGGGCGGGGGCGGCCACGCTGATCGAGGCCGGGGGGCAGCGCTTCCTGGTGGACTGCGGACGGGGGGTGCTGATGCGCCTCGCCGCCGCGGGGTCGGGGATGGGCCAGATCTCGGCGGTGTTCCTGACCCATCTGCACTCCGACCACGTCACGGACTTCAACGACGTGCTCACCACTCACTGGATCGGCCAGTTCGCCCCGGGGGTCCTTCGGGTGATCGGCCCGCCCGGCACCCGGCACTTCGTGGACGCCACCATCGCCATGCTGGAGGAGGACATCGGCTGGCGCATCGGCCACCATGAGGACCTGACCTGGCGGCCCGAGGTCGAGGTCACCGAGGTCACCGACGGCCTGGCCCTCGAGTCCGGTGCCGTGCGGGTGCTCGCCGCCCCGACCGAGCACAAGCCCGTCCACCCGACCGTGGGCTACCGCTTCGAGCACGACGGCACCGCCATCGTCTGCGCCGGTGACACCATCCCGTGCGCGGGGCTGGACCGGTTGTGCGCCGGGGCCGACGTCTACGTGCAGACGGTGGCCCGCCGCTCGTTGGTCGAGGCCATCCCGTCGCCTCGCTTCCAGGACATCCTCGACTACCACTCGGACCTGCCCCAGGCCGGGGCCACGGCCGCCCGGGGCGGGGTGGGGACGCTCGTGCTGACCCACCTCATCCCTGGCCCGCCGCCCGGCACGGAGGCGGAATGGGCGGCCGAGGCGGCCCAGCACTTCGCCGGGAACATCGTCGTAGCCGACGATCTGACGGTCCTGGAGGCGCCGTTGCGTGGTGACTAGTGTCATTCGGAGTGGTGATTGGACGGTTGTCCGGAGCGGCACGCAAGCCGGGCTCGCCCTCAGTTTGGAGGTCCCGCCCGTCATCCTGGGCTGATCAGGCCACCACGCCGAGGAGCAACGCGGTGCCCGTCAGCAGGACGGCGCCGACGACGTCGACCGACGAGGTGACGACCGGGATGCCGTAGGTGTCGGGGTCGAGGCGGAGACGGACGGCGGCGACAGTGCTGAGGTAGGCGACGACGATGGCGAAGGCGACGGCGCCGGCACCCGCGACCAGCGTCGTCAGCAGCAGGCCTCCCAGCGCCGGGGCGGCCGGTCCGACCAACCCCGCCACGGCTCTCGCTCCGGTGGCGTTGTAGACCATCACGGGCAGGGCCAGGAAGGCGATGGTCACGGCGTCGGCCCGGGTCTCCCGATCGGGCGCCGGTCCGCCCCGCCGGGTGCCGAGGTGCAGGCCGGTGGCCACCCGGGCCGCCAGCACCCCGCCCAGGGCACCGGCGCTGCTCACGAAGGCGGGTAACAGGATCAGGAGGGCGGGCGCTTCGGTGAACGCGGCGAGCCGGCGCTCGATGACCAGGCCGGCCAGCAGGCTCAGGCCGCCGGCGGCGACGAGCACCGGCCAGGACTGGCGGCAGACCGAGGCCAACAGCTCCCGCCGACTGGTCAGGCCGTACACAGTGCCGGCCGCGGCCAGGACGACGAGAACCCGACCCACCACCGTGCTCGCCGCCCCGTGGTCGATGAGGTGGGTGGCCAGCCAGAGGGCGGGGAGGGTGAGGACGTCGCCCATCGTGGACACCACGGGGGCGACGAGGTTGTCGAGGTCCCAGCCCCGCTCGGCGGCCACGACGGCCGACCCGACGGTGACGGCGAGGACCACGGTGGAGGCCAGGAGGCCGCCGGCGACCGAGACGGTGGCGAGGTCGAGCAGGGGGATCGGCGGTGTGGCCAGCACGCCGCGGGCCAGGAGCCAGGCCCCGGCCGCCAGTGCCAGGGAGACGCCCGAGGTCAGCAGGAGCGCGCCGATCACGTTCTCCACCACGACGGTCCCGCGGCGTCGGGAGAGCGAGAAGGTCCCGGCGTGCACCGAGGTGCTGAGCCGGCTGCCGAGGGCGGAGAACACGTTGCCCCGGAGGCCGATGGCCGCGGGGACCAGGACGAGCAGGCCGGGGAGGCGCTCGAAGGTGCCGGTGAGGGCGCCGAGCATGACGCCGGCGACGAGGCTGGTGGTGCTGTTGACGGCCAGGGCCGTCAGCGTCTGGGCGCGGTCAGCCGACCAGAAGCCCGTACGGGCGCGCCACGGTGGAACGAGAGGCCGTCGCATGACGACTCGGAGGTTCCTGGTGGCTCACCATGACCCCATCCTGCCCCATCCCGCTCACCAGTCCACCTCATGACAGCCCTTGTGGTCGTCGGGCTCGACCTGCACCGTGGCGTGGTCGATCCCGTGCCGCTCGGCCAGCAGGGTGCGAGCCTGGTCGAGCACGCCGTGGTGATCGACGCCGACCCGGGTCATCAGGTGGGCCGAGGCCACGTCCATGCCTGAGGTCAGGGTCCAGACGTGCAGGTCGTGGACGTCCACGATCCCCTCGATGCCCGCCAGGTCGGCACGCACGGCGTCGACGTCGATGTCAGGGGGCGCGGCCTGGATCAGGATGCGGCCCGCCCGGCGCCCGAGTCCGACGGTGCGGGGGAGGATGAAGAGACCGATGGCGGCGCCGAAGGCAGGGTCGACCCAGCCCCAGCCGGTAGCGGCGATCAGCCCGCCGGCCATCAGGACGGCGACCGAACCCAGGGTGTCGGACAGGACCTCGAGGTAGGCCCCCTCGACGTTCAGGCTCTCCCTGGCCCCCTCGCGCAGGAGGAGGAACGCGACCAGGTTCACGCCCAGGCCGAGGCTCGCCACCACCAGCATCGGGCCGGTGTCGACCTCGGGTGGGTCGTCGAGGCGGAGCACGGCCTCGACCACCACCCACAGGGCCACGGCGAAGAGGAGGAGGGCGTTCACGAAGGCGGCCAGGATCTCCAGCCGGTAGAGGCCGAAGGTGCGACTGACGTCGGTGCCCCGCTCCTCGGCCCGGCTGGCGACCTGCACCGCGGCCAGGGCCATGCCCAGCCCGAGGACGTCGGTGAACATGTGCCCGGCGTCGGAGAGCAGGGCCAGGCTGTTGGTCCACAGGCCGCCGACGACCTCGACTACGAAGAAGACGCCGATGAGCACGAAGGTCAGCGCCAGGCGCCGCTGGTACCGGGCGCCGGCCCGGAGGGCGCCCGAGCCGTGCTGGTGGTCGTGGCCCATTGCGACCCCAGGCTAAGCAGCCGCGCCGTGAGGCGAGGCGAGGCGACCAGCGAGCACAGCGCGCGAGCCAACCCTTGTCGGGGCTCGGTGGCACCTTTTCCCTCGGGGTCCGACACGCGCGAGACTGCCCGCCGTGAGCGGACAGATCCCCTTCGTCGACTACCTGGCCCTCGAGCCGGAGCCCCACCTCGTGGCCAACGAGTGCACGTCGTGCGGCGCCCGGTTCTTCGACCGGCGCAACGCCTGCGCCTCGTGCTTCGCCACCGAGTTCACCAAGGTGCCGATCGGCACCGAGGGCGAGCTTCGGTCCTTCACCATCGTGGCCTTCGCCGCCCCGGGCATCCCGGTGCCCTTCGTGGCCGGGATCATCGACTGTGACGGCACCACGGTGCGGGGCAACGTGATCAACATCGAGCCGGACGCCGAGCACGTGAAGCTCGGGATGAAGGTGCGGCTCACCACGGTCCCCGTCGGCGAGGACACCGCCGGCACCGAAGCGGTCAACTTCGCGTTCGAGCCCCTGGAAGGAGCGGTCTGATGGCCTCTGGAGACGTGTGGATCCTCGGGATCAGGATGACCAAGTTCGGCAAGCGGCCCGATGACGACATCATCGACCTGGCTGCCGAGGCGGCGATGGCCGCCCTCGCCGACGCCGGCGTGACCATGGCCGACATGGGGATCCTGGCCGCGGGCAACCTGATGAACGCCCAGGCGGGCGTCGGCCAGCAGCTGCAGAAGCAGATCGGCCAGACCGGCATCCCCGTCTACAACGTGGCCAACGCCTGTGCGACCGGGGCCACTGCCCTGCGCACGGCGATCATGGCGATCAAGGCGGGGGAGTGCGACTACGGCCTGGCGGTCGGCGTCGAGAAGCTCTCGGGGGCCGGTCTACTGACCGGCGGCTCCCGCAAGGCCGACGACGAGGAGTGGACCCCCCACGGTCGCTACGGCGCGGTGGGCGGCGTCGACGGCCGCATCGGCACCGAGATCATGCCGGGCGTCTTCGCCCAGGTCGGGATGGAGTACGCCCACAAGTACGGCGGCGCCGACTTCGAGCTCTTCGCCCGGATCAGCGAGAAGAACCACAGCCACTCCACGCTGAACCCGCTGGCCGCCTACACGAAGAAGATGTCCCTCGAGGAGATCATGGGCGACATCATGATCGCCTACCCCAACACCCGGCCTATGTGCTCGGCGAACTGTGACGGCGCGGCCGCCGCGGTTGTGGTCAGCGACGCCAAGCTGGCGACCCTCGACCCCGACCAGCGCCGTCGGGCCATCAAGGTTTCGGCCTCGATCCTGACCTCGGACCCCTGGCAGGAGGCCTGCCAGATCCTCCCCGACGTCAACACCCTCACGCGCATGGCCGCCACCCAAGCCTACGAGCAGGCCGGCGTCTCGCCCGAGGACCTCGACCTGGTCGAGCTCCACGACTGCTTCGCCACCGCCGAACTGGTCCATTACGACAACCTCATGCTCTGCAAGGAGGGTGAGGCGGTCCCGTTCTTCGAGTCCGGCGCCACCTGGCGGGACGGCTCGACCCCGGTCAACGTGTCCGGCGGCCTCGAGTCCAAGGGCCACCCCATCGCCGCCACCGGCATCGCCAACATCTGGGAGGTCTGCCACCACCTCCGCGGCGAGGCCGGCGACCGCCAGATCGAGGGCGCCAAGGTCGGCCTGGCCCACGTCATCGGCCTCGGCAGCGCCTGCGGCGTCCACATCCTCGAAAAGGCCGCCTAGCCCGGTTCTCTCAGCGGCGAAGTTGCCGGGCGGCCCAGTCCCGCCAGCCTTCGGGGACGTCGGGGACGGCAAGGAGGGCGCCCAGCCGTTCGGGGGTCGGGTCGGCGGCGGTGCGCACGATGTCCAGGACGGTGAGTCCCTGGTCCGGGCGATGGACGACCTCGATCACGTCGCCGGCACCCACGTCACCTTCGGTGACGATGCGCAGGTAGGCGCCGGGGCGGTCGGCCGAGGCGAAGCGGTCCCTGAAGGCGGCGTCACCCATCCGGATCCCCAGCTTGAAGCATGGCTGTCGAGGCTGGGCCACCTCCAGGACCGCGGTGCCAACGGCCCACCGCTCACCGACGACGGCTGCACCGAGGTCGATCCCCTCCGTCGTGAGGTTCTCGCCGAACATGCCGGGGCGCACGGCCTCGCCGAGCTCGTCGGACCACCAGGCGTAGTCCTCGGCGGCGTAGGCATAGACCGCCTTGTCCGCACCTCCGTGGACCCGGCGGTCAGCCTGGTCGTCCCCGTCGAGGTTCACGCCCCGCACGGCCACCCGCCCCGCGACCGGCTCCTTCCCGATGGCCGTTCGCACCGTGCGCCCGAACCACTCGACGTCCCGCGGTGCGCCCACGTTCACCGACACGATGCTGACCATGGTCATCCTCAACCTCGCGGAGGCCCGGGTGCTTCCCGGGCCGACAGTCAGATGTCAACCTGGCGGCCGAGCTCGATGGTGCGTTCCTGGGGGAGGCTGAAGAAGGACGCCGCGCCGGTGGCATTGCGGTGCATGACGGCGATTACGTCGCCTCGTCCCTGCGCCCGCGCACCAGGCGGACGGCGGCGCCGATGAAGACGACGGCGGCGACGGCGAGACCGACGAACAGCCCGACGGGGGGGCCGTCGTCACCCGGGGCGTCGTCGTCGGCCAGGGTGGGCTCGACCGAGACGCTGGTGGGGGGCGGCACGGTGGTCGACGGGTTGGCGCTGCTCGCCGTGCCCGGTGGCGGGGCGGCCACCCGGTAGGTGGTGGTGACGCCCGCTTCGGGATCGGCCGAGGCGAAGCGGAGGTTCCACGTCCCCGACCGCGGGAAGCTGATCGTCGCCTCGTAGCCACCACCGGCGCCGGTCGGCGCCATCGGGATCGGCGCCTCGGGCGCCTCCCCCGTCTGACTGATGGTGGCGGTGACGACGGCATCGTCGATGCCTTCGCCGTCACCGACGTAGGTCAGGGCGACCAGGTAGGTGACCGACGAGCCCTCGCCGCTCGGGGTCTGCTCGATCACCTCCATCTGGACCTCGTCGCCGTGGGCCCACGCGGGGGCGGCCCCGGCCACGACGAGGGCGGCCACGATGGCCACGATGGCCACGGCGAGGGTGGGGAGCGGGCGGCGCACGGTCCCATTCTGGCGAAGGGATACTCGCCCTGACGCGCGCCGACCGCTTCGGCTGAACCAGCCCGCCGGGGCGGCGGCGTCCACGACGATGGCGACGAGGCGGGTGCTCACGGTTCCTCCGTGGTGGTCGGCGTCGGGGCGGGGGTCGTGGGGGTCGGACTGGTCGTGGCCGGTGTCCCTGTCGGCGACGGTGTGCTCGGCGGGGTGGCTGCCGCGGGGGCCAGGGTGGCGAAGCGGAACAGCAGGGTGGCCATCTGCGCCCGGGTCAGCCGGTCCTCGGGAGCGAACGTCGTGGCGGTGGCCCCGCCGAGCAGGTGGTGGGCCGCGGCCCACCGGATGGCGGGGTCGTCGGCATCGGTCCACGGGTCGTCCGGGAAGCCACCAGGACGTCCGGCAATGCGCCAGAGCAGGGCGAGGGCCTGGCCGCGGGTGACGACCGCGTCAGGACGGTAGGTGCCGTCCGGATACCCCGTGCCGACCCGGGTGGCCGCGGCCCAATTCAGGGCGGCGGCGAGTGCCCGGCGGCCGTCGCGCCACGGATGGGGCGCGTAGCCGTCGGGTCGCCCCGCCAGCTTCCACGCCATGTTCAGCAATCCGCCGCGGGTGGCCGGCAGGACGAAGGTGCCGATCTGGGCCCGATAGGTCCCGTTGGCGTAGCCCCCGAACAGGTGCTGCTGACCGACAAAGGCGATGGCTTCGGCTGCGGGGTAGGCGTCGGGCACGTCCCAGAAGGGCCCCGAGGTGAGTGCCGGGTCGCAGCTGTTGGCCGCGTGCTGCATCAGCCGAGCGATCTGCAGCTGGCCGGCCCGGTTGTGGTGCAGTTGGTCCGGGCGCTCGTAGTCGGCGCCGGCCCGGTCGGCCCAGAGGGCGTAGTGGTACCACTCGGCATTCGGGTACTCGTCGGTGACCGCGTGGGTGATGCGGTTGTAGGCCCTCGCGTTGCGGTCGTGGAGCAGGTAGTAGCCCGTGTCGTTGTCGTCTATCTCGAAGACCCGGACACAGTCGACCCGCGGGCTGACCTCGTCGAGGAGCTGCCGCAACTCCCGGCGCCAGACTGACGGCGGGTCGACCTCGGACTGGGCCGTACCGATGAAGACGAGGAAGATGTCCGGCCCGCCCACCCCCCGCACCGTCCGGCGGACCGCCGGCAGGACGTCGCGGATCTTGTAGCCCAGCCCCGCGCCGTGGAACGCGATCTCCCGGTCGCGGCGCAGCGCCGGGCCGATCTCCCGGAAGGCCTGGAGGACGACCGAGTCACCCACGAACCCCACGCTGGGCGCGTCTTGGGGCGACGCGCCGACGGGCGGGGCGGCTGACACCAGGTAGGCGGTGAGGACGAAGCCGGCGACCAGCGCCGAGAGGGACCGCACGTCAGTCGCCGGTGGCCCCGTCGATCCGCTCGCGGAGCAGGTCCATGTGGCCGACGTGGCGGGCGTACTCCTCGATCATGTGCACGTAGATCCAGCGCAGGCTGACCTCGGCGGCCCGCCGCGGGTGGTGTCCACTCTCATCCAGGCCATGGCCCGCGACGGCCGCACGGGCCAGAGCCATCTCGGTCCGCAGCGTGGCCAGGTCGGCGGCGGGGTCGGCGCCATCGAGGTCGTGCAGGTCGGCCTCGGGGTCAGCGGCGGTGCCGTAGATCTCCTCGAGCTCGGTCTGGCCCCGGAAGACCCTGCGGAACCACCAGCGCTCGACCTCGGCCAGGTGGCGGGCGATGCCGAGCAGGCTCAGCGTGGACGGGGGCGCGGACCGTTCCTTGAGCTGTTCGGCGGTCAGGCCTTCACACTTCCGGAGGACGGTGGCCCGATACCGGTCCAGGAAGGCGTCGAGGGTCCCGCGCTCGTCCAAGTCGTACGCGGGATCGACTCGGGGCTCGGTCACGGTTCCCGAGGGTAGGGGTGCGAAACCGGCCGTAAGGCGCGAGGCTCGGGAGATGTTCGACCTCGACACCTTCCTCGCCGACGTCGTCGCGGCCCGGGCGCAAGCCCAGCCCCGGCTGGCCGTGAAGGAGGTGCTGGACCGGGCGGTCTCGAAGCCCGGGGAGGTGGCGGCGGCACTGCCGCCGGACCGGGCCGAGCTGGTCCGGCTCCACGTGTCCGACGAGCTGACCGTGCTCAAGGTGGTCTGGGCCCCGGGCATGTCGATCCGCCCCCACGACCACCGCACCTGGGCGTCGATCGGCATCTACTCCGGCGGCGAGGACAACGCCTTCTTCCGCCGCGACGGCCACGGCCTGGCCGAGTCCGGCGGCCGCGAGCTGCGTCCCACCGACGTCTGCCTGCTGGGCGACGACACCATCCACAGCGTCACCAACCCCACCACCCGGTTCGCCGGGGCCATCCACATCTACGGCGGGGACTTCTTCGCCATCGAGCGCAGTGAGTGGGACGCCGAGACCCATGTCGAGGCGCCCTACGACGTCGAAGCGACCCTCCGGAACTTCGAGAAGGCCAACGCCGCCCGCTGACCGATGCGGGGCTGGGCACTGCGCAACGGAGTGGAGCCGCAGCACTGACGTACCGCTTCGGCGGCGCCGGAGTTGCGGGAACCACCGCCCGACCGGCGGTCCACACCCCAACGGCGTACCCCACCGGGCCATCGTCGCGGGGGGTTACAGCAGGGCGGCGTACGCCCGCCGGGCGTCCTGGTTGAAGGCGACGAAGATGACGGTCTCGACGGCGGTCGCCACCGCCCGCACGGTGTTGACGGCGATCTCCGCCGCGGGCTCGACCGGGTAGCCGTAGACGCCGGTCGAGATGGCCGGGAAGGCCACGGAGCGGGCGCCGACCTCGTCGGCCCGGGCCAGGGACGCCACGTAGCAGGAGGCCAGCAGATCGGGCTCGCCGTGATCGCCGCCGTGCCAGACGGGGCCGACGGTGTGGATGACCCAGCGAGCGGGGAGCGCGAAGCCGGGGGTGACCTCGGCGTGGCCCGTGGGGCAGCCGCCCAGCGGGCGACAGGCCGCGACGAGCTCAGGACCGGCGGCGTCGTGGATCGCCCCGTCCACGCCCCCGCCCCCGAGCAGGGACGAGTTGGCCGCGTTCACGATGGCGTCGACGTCGAGTTCGGTGATGTCGCCGACCACCAGGTGGAGCACGGGCGCCATTGGTCGCCTCAGGCGGGGTGCGGCTCGGGGGTCACGGTGTCGGTGACCGGATGGCGGTGGGCGAGGGCCCGGAGCACGAGGGGGACCGGGAAGGGCAGGCGGGCCCCGGCGGCGATGGCGTCGGCGTGGTGGGGGGCCCGGCGTCCATGACGAGGAGGGGGGCGGCGAGCGCGTGGCGGGGCCGAGGATGGTCCTCGTGGGTCGTCCCGGTCACTCCGGGCGACCGTACTGGCCCTCAAGAGGCCCACGGCAGCGGCCACCAGCCAGAGGTCCCCGAGCCTCAGGCCCAGGCGCTGGGACCGGCCGGCGCGTCTGTCCAGCGTCGTGGCCCGGAGGCAGGCCAGGGAGGCGATTCCCAGGACGAGCTGCTCCGCGAGGCCCCCTGAACGTTGACGGACGGCTAGGGCTGGCATCCTGACGGGCCGGATCCCCCCGATCGGAAGAGTTCTCGTGCGCCGATTCCGCCTGCTTGCCTGCCTCCTGCTGCCTTTGCTGCTGCTCGCCGCGGCCTGTGGCGACGACTCTGGTGACGAGCCCCTCCAGGCCGGCGAGCAGGACGCGGCCGTCGCCGACGCCACCGTCGGTGACGCCGCCGAGGACGACCCGTCCCTCGATGCCATCACCGTGGGCGGCACCTACGCCGAGTCGGCGACCGTCGAGGTCGATGCCCCCTTCAGCACCGACACCACCTTCCGCCGCATCCTCGAGGAGGGCGACGGCGATCCCATTACCGCCGGCCAGTCCGTCGACTTCCAGGACGTGGCCGTCAACGGCCGGGACGGCACCGAGTTCGACAACTCCTACGAGGCCACGGGCCCGGGCGCCGCCCCACCGAACATCGTCATGGACGAGACCCAGATCATCCCCGGCCTGGTGCGGGGGCTGATCGACGTACCCGTCGGCAGCCGGGTCCTGATCACCATCGCCCCGCAGGACGCGTTCCAGGCCCAGGGTGGCATCCCCGATGCCGGCATCGAGGCCGACGACACGATCATCTTCGTGGTCGACGTCCTGGACGCCACCACCCCGGCGGCCCCCCTGGACCGGGCCGAGGGCGCAGCGGTCGACCCGGTCGACGGTCTGCCCACCGTCGAGCTGGACGACACCGGCAAGCCGACCATCACCCTGCCCGAGGGCGACCCGCCGACCGAGTTGGTGGCCCAGGTCCTCATCGAGGGCGACGGGCCCGAGGTCGAGTCCGGCCAGACCATCACCGCCCACTACACCGGCCTCATCTGGCGGACCGGCGAGGAGTTCGACTCGTCCTGGGACCGGGGTGAGCCCTCCGAGTTCCCCGTCGGGGTGGGCGGGGTGATCGCCGGCTGGGACGAGGGCCTGGTCGGCCAGACCGTCGGCTCCCAGATCCTGCTCGTCATCCCCCCGGACCAGGGCTACGGCGCAGACGGCAACCCCAGGATCGACGTCAACGGCACCGACACGTTGGTCTTCGTGGTCGACATCCTCGCGGCCTCGTAGGTCACCATCGCCGGGCAAACCCACATCCCGCCGACGGGCTGGGTCAGGCCGTCGAGGACTCGAGGCCGGCCACACGGGCCCGATCCCCACCACCAGCCTCCGCCCCGAGTGACCTCGGGTGCCTCAGGGGCGGGTCACCTCGGCCACCGCGGCGTCGAGGACCGTCACCAGGTCGGCGGGGGCGACCTCGATCTCCAGGCCCCGGCGACCCCCGCTGACGTAAACGGTCAGAAAGGCTTCGGCCGAGGCGTCGAGCACCGTCGGCAGGCGCCTGCGCTGACCGAAGGGGCTGATGCCGCCCTGCACGTAGCCCGTCGTCCGCTCGGCCCGGGTGGCGTCGGCCAGCGCCGCCCGCTTGGCCCCGAGCGCCCCGGCCGCGGCCCGCAGGTCGACCGCGCCCGTGGCCGGGGCCACGACGACGGCCAGCCGGGCCAGGTCCTCGTCCAGCTCCACGACCAGGGTCTTGAACACACGGGCCGGATCCAGCCCGAGCTGTCGGGCGGCGGCGAGCCCGAAGCCGACCGCCGGCGCGCCCGAGTGGTCGTACTCGTGCAGCCTGTGGGTCACCCCCGCCTTCCTCAGCGCCGTGACCGCCGGTGTCGCCTTCCCCGCCATCGCCTGGATTCTGGCACGTGATCCTCCGCCCGGGCCGGAGAGATCGGGTGCCGGAACGGTGTGTCGGCCGGCCGGACGGGCTGGGTACGGTGCGCCGCCATGGCACCCACCCCGGGACCCAGCGCGGGACGGCTCCGGCGTCTGACCGAGGAGCTGAACGACGAAGGCCTCCTGGGGGAGGGCCGGGACTGGCCCGAGGCCCTGCTGGTCGAGCTGGACCACGCCCTCCGCCCGCCCACCCACGAGAAGCGGATCCCCCTCTTCGGGGCCATCTACGAGCCCCGCATCGACCCGCAGGCCTGGCGGGAGCAGACCGCCCTGACCGTTTCTCGGCGCTGGGTCGACGAGTTCGACACCGCCGACGCCCGCCGGTACGCCGACGGCCTGTCCAGCTGGATGGTGCGCCACGCCGACGGCGGCGTCGAGGTGGTCGTCTTCGACCGCCCCACCGGGTCGGAACGGGACCTGGTCGTGCTGTCCGAAGCAACGGTGGGCACGTTGGTCCAGCGGCACCCCTCCGGCGTCGTGCGCCTGGTCGGCGACTTCGGGGTGCTGCGCTGGGACGGCGTGGGCTGGCACCACGAGCCACCGGTGAAGCCCTGGGTGCGGACCATGGTGGGGGCCGGGTTCCACGGGGACGAGAAGGCCCTGGCCCTGCTCCTGGCCTTCGCCGTCTACGACCTGGGGGCGACGGGGGTGGGGGCCCTGCTGGTCTACCGGCCCGACGACGCCCCGCCGGCCGGGTTCGAACTGCGCCTGCCCACCCCGCCGCCGTACCAGATCGGCCAGCCGGAGGACCTCGGCCCGCTGCGCCACGTCCTGGCCCTGGTCGACGGGGCCACCGTGTTCGACGGGTCCGGCACCCTGCACCACCTGGGGGTCCGCCTCATCCCGAGTGCCGAGGCCGAGGCCGACGTGGAGGGCTACCGGGGCATGCGCCACACGTCCGCCCGGCGTTACAGCTTCGACGACCCCACGGCCACGCTCATCGTGGTCAGCGAGGACGGTCCCGTTTCGGTCATCCGCAACGGCGAGGTCCTCTACCGCCCCGTGGAGCGCCACCCCGCGCCCTAGCCCTGTGCACGGACCCGGTCTCCATCGGGTGTGCCGGCTGGGCTGAATCGTGGCCGGACCACCGGCCGGCGGGCGGGAACAGCGCGACCGGGGACTACGAGGCCCCGGACGCCGCCGACGGTGCCGGGTGTCACAGGGACGGCGGGGAACCATTGGGGGCCGTCCGGCGACCTGCAGGGGGTGGACGCCGACCAGGTCGCCGACGTGCTGGGTACGGCCGCGTCCGCAGGGGTCCTGCTCATCGTCGGCGTCGTGCTCCTCCGCCTCCTCGCCCCCGCCCGGTTCGCGGCTGTGCAATCGGCCGTCCGGGGCTCGGGTCCGGCCCTCGGGGCGCTGGTCGCCGGGCTGGCCATGGCCGGAAGCCTTTGGTTCTCCGAAGCCGCGCACTTCCCGCCCTGTGAACTGTGCTGGTTCCAGCGCATCGCCATGTACCCGTTGGGCGTCGTGCTCTTCGTGGCCGCGCTGCGCCGAGATCCGGGGATCCGGCCCTACGGCCTCGTGCTGGCCGGCCTCGGCCTGGCCGTCAGTGCGTGGCACAATGTCGTGGAGACCTTCCCGTCCGTGCCCGCCGGCAGCTGTGACCCGGTGAACCTCTGCACCATCCGCTGGGTCGAGGGCCTCGGGTTCTGGACCATCCCCCGCATGGCCTTCGTCGCCTTCGCCCTCGTCCTCACCGTCCTGCTGATCGACCGACCCCTCCCGGAGGAACCATGAGCACCGCCACCCGTCCCCGCCCCTCGGCTGACCGTCGAGCCGGTCTGCCGGTGGTGCCCCTGGCCATCGGGGCGGTGATCGTGGTGCTCGCCGTGGGCCTGGTCATCGCCCTCCTGGGCGGAGGCGACGACGGGGGCTCGTCGGATCTGGCTGCCTTCGCGCCGGTCACGGTCTCCGGCACCAACCTGCCGGGATTCACGGCCACCGAGGGCGACCCCGCGATCGGCGAGTTGGCCCCCACCGTGACCGGCGAGGCTCCGGACGGGGCCCCCGTCACGGTCGGCGGTGCCACCGGCGAGCCCACGCTCATCGCCTTCCTGGCCCACTGGTGCCCGCACTGCCAGCGCGAGCTGCCCCGGTTGGTGGACCTGGCCGAGCAGGGGGCTTTCGAGGGGGTCCGCACCGTGGCCGTGCTGACCGCGACTGACGCCAACGCCCCCAACTACCCGCCGGCGCCGTGGTTGGAGGACGAGGGCTGGAGTGGCGACGTCCTCGTCGACGACGAAGCCACCTCGGCGGCGGTGGCCTACGGCCTGGCCGGCTACCCCTTCCTGGTCGTCCTCGACGGCGACGGCCAGGTGGTGGCCCGAACCTCCGGTGAGCTCCCGGCCGAGGACGTCGCCGCCCTCGTCGATGCCGCCCGCGCCTAGTCACCTCGCGTGCGTTCACGGCGTTCACGAACGGCGGTATCGCCGATCCGAACCGGTCCGCTGAGCCGAGCGGCTCCGCTGCGCAGCGTCCCGCACCGCCGTCGACGAAGCGGTACCAGCTCACCCGTTCGGCCCGGTCGGGCGTGTCGTCCTCCCCGGGCGGACGGCCGCTCACGTCCCGGGTCCAACCGGCTTCCGCCGCAGTAGGCCCGGCGGTCGGAAGCTACGGTCGCTCGTCGTGCGCCCCCGCCGTGAGCATCGCTGCGGAGGCGTCAGCCGGAGCAGCTCTCCCACCGGTTCATCGGAAGCTGCCGTAGGCAGCAGGAGCCGCGTCGGCGGCGACGGGGGACACGTTTCTTCGTGACCCTGGATCCCGGGCAGGCGGTGCTCGTCGTGTTGGCCGGCATCGGGGCGGGCGGGGTGAACGCCGTCATCGGATCCGGCAGCCTCATCACCTTCCCGACCCTGCTGGCCGTCGGCTACCCGCCGGTGGTGGCCAATGTCTCCAACAACATCGGCGTGGTGCCCGGCGCCGTCTTCGGGGCCTACGGGTTCCGGCGGGAGCTGGAGGGCCAGAAGCACCGGGCCCGGGTGCTGGCGACGGCGTCGGCCCTCGGCGGCCTCACCGGCGCCATCCTCCTGCTGACCCTGCCGTCGGACGTCTTCGACACGATCGTGCCGATCCTGGTCCTCCTGGCCTGTGCGCTCATGATCGCCCAGCCCCGGCTGTCGGCCTGGGTGGCCAGCCGCCGGGCCGAGGACGCTCGAGAGGTCGGCGCCGCCCCCTTGGCCATCGGCTACCTGGCCGGCGTCTACGGGGGCTACTTCGGGGCGGCCCAGGGCGTGATCCTGCTGGCCATGCTCGCCGTGTTCGTGCCCGACGAGCTCAGGCGCTCCAACGCCCTCAAGAACGTGCTGGCGGGGACCGTCAACGGGGTGGCGGCTGTGGTGTTCATCCTCTTCGCCGACGTGGCGTGGGAGGCCGTGGTCCTGGTCGCCATCGGCGCCGCCGTCGGGGGCACGCTGGGGGCCAAGATCGGTCGGCGGGTCCCCCCTCCCGTCCTGCGGGCCATGGTGGTGGTGCTCGGCGTGGTGGTGGCGATCCGCCTCCTCATCGACTGACGGGTCAGTCCCCGATGACGCCCGCGTCGTCGAGGTCGATCGAGGTGAAGCCCTCGCCCTCGGCCTGGGCGAACTCCCAGGTGACCTCGGCGAGGCGGACCTTCTCCACCCGGGTCACCTCGAGGATGGCGATGAGCCTGCTGTCGTCGTCGAGCAGGGCCTGGTGCTCGCCGACCTCGTCGATGGCCTCGTCCTCGCCGACGTAGTCCTCGTTCCAGAGACCGGCGGTGGCCTGCTTGTCACCGGCCAGGACGAGGGGGTTGAGCCGGTCCTGCATCTCGCCCTTCGAGCCCAGCTCGAAGCCCCGCATGTCACCCAGTCGCGCCCACATGGCCGAGACCCTGCCCGACCGGACGGTGCGGGTCGGGGACGTGGCCTACGTTGCGGCCATGGCTGACGCAGACCTGTCCGGCTTCGAGCGGGGCACCTTCACCCACGACGGCAAGGGCCGGGACGTGTTCCGAAAGGGTTCGGGCCCCGCCGTCATCGTGATCGCCGAGATGCCAGGGATCACGCCGAAGGTGCTGGGCTTCGCCGACCGGGTCGTCGACGCCGGCTTCAGCGTCGTCCTGCCCCACCTCTTCGGCGTGCCCGGCAGGGACACGCCGTCCAAGCTCGGCGCCATCGGCGCGGTGATGACCGCGATGATCCCGACCTGCGTGTCCCGCGAGTTCGTCGTGTTGGCCACGGGCCGGACCTCACCCGTGGTCGACTGGCTGCGGGCCCTGGCCGCAGCCGAGCACGAGCGCTGCGGCGGGCCCGGGGTCGGTGCCATCGGCATGTGCTTCACCGGGGGGTACGCACTGGCCATGGCCACCGAGGCCACGATGCTGGCCCCGGTCCTCTCCCAACCGTCACTGCCCATGGGCAAGAAGGGCGCCTACGGGATCGACATCTCGCCGGAGGACCTCGAGGTGGTCAAGGGACGGTGCGCATCCGAGGGCCTGCAGGTGCTCGGCCTGCGGTTCAAGAGCGACAAGTTCGTGCCGGAGAAGCGTTTTCAGTTCCTCCACGACCAGTTGGGCGACGCCTTCACCTGCGTCGAGTTGGCGGACGCCGACGCCAACCCCGACGCCCTGATCAAGCCCCACTCGGTCCTCACCGAGCACTTCGTCGACGAGCCCGGTTCCGCCACCCACCAGGCCCTCGACCAGGTGCTCGACCTCTTCCGCCGGAAGCTCGTCACGGCCTGATTCGGCCCGTCGGGCCGGGCGACCGAAACCGAGGCGTGAGTTCGGCGCCTGGCCCGCCCGCCCCCCGCTCGCCGACCCCCTCCGTGCCATCGGTCGGTCCAGCTCCGACGGCGTGCGTTGTCGCCGGGTCTGCTGGGCCTGGGAGACTCAGGTCATGCGCACCAAGGCCACTGAGCTCGTCGGCATCGACCTGCCGATCTTCGCCTTCAGCCACTGCCGGGACGTCGCCGCCGCCGTCACCAACGCCGGGGGCATGGGGGTCCTCGGTGCCGTGGCCCACAGCCCTGAGCAGTTGGCGGTGGACCTGGACTGGATCGAGGCCGAGGTCAAGGGCAAGCCCTACGGCGTCGACCTGCTCGTTCCCGAGAAGTACGCCGGGGCGGAGGAGGGTGGGCTGACCCCGACGCAGCTGGCCGACCTGCTTCCCGAGGAGCACAAGGTGTTCGTGGACGAGATCCTCGCGCGCTATGACGTGCCGCCGATGCCGGAGGGCCTGGAGGTGCGACGGGGTGTTGGCGGCATGCGCATCGACCCCAAGAGCATGGCCCCGCTGCTCGACGTCTGCTTCGACCACCGGCCGCGCCTCGTCGCCTCCGCCCTCGGGCCACCGCCCCCGCACTTCGTGGAGCGGGCCCACCGCCACGACATCCCCGTGGCCGCGCTGGCCGGCAACGTCGAGCATGCCCGGCGCCACGCCGACGCCGGCGCCGACATGATCGTGGCCCAGGGCACCGAAGCCGGCGGCCACACGGGCCTGGTGGCCACCATGGTCCTGGTCCCCGAGGTGGTCGACGCCGTCGGCCCCCTACCGGTGCTGGCCGCGGGCGGCATCGCCCGCGGTCGCCAGCTCGCCGCGGGCCTGGCCCTGGGCGCCGACGGCGTGTGGTGCGGCTCGGTCTGGCTCACGACCGAGGAGGCCGAGACCCCGCCGTCGGTCAAGGACAAGTTCCTGGCCGCCGGGTCCTCCGACACCGTCCGTTCCCGCTCGATGACCGGCAAGCCGGCTCGAATGCTGCGCACGGCCTGGACCGACGAGTGGGAGAGCAGCGAGGGCCCCGGTCCGCTGCCCATGCCCATGCAGCCGATCCTCGTGGCCCCCGCCCTGCAGCGCGTCGCCCGGGTCGCCGACACCGCCGGCAGCGGCGGCCAGCAGTTGGTCACCTACTTCGTGGGGCAGGTCGTGGGCGCGATGAACACGGTCAAGCCCACCCGCCGCGTCGTCCTGGAGATGGTCGAGGAGTTCATCGACGCCGTCGAGCGCCTCGACACACTCGTCCAGTCCGACTGACCCACCGTTCTGGCGCCTGATTGAGGCGCCATGGCGCCTCAATCAGGCGCCAGAACGAGTGGTGATGTTCAGGGCGTGGTGTCGTGGTCGTGGGTGATGGGCGTTCCGGCGTGGGGGTTCCTGTCGGGACGCACGGTCTGTCACCATTCCCCTGGGGCGTCGAGCGGCGGCGCCGATCGGGCCCGCAAGGCCATGGCCGTCAACACCGAGCAGAGGAACGCCGATGGGGACCAACGAGCGCAGCAAGATCACGATGACCGACGAGGAGGTGGCCACCTACATCGAGCAGAGCCGCACCCTGACGATGGCCACGGTCGGCCCCACCGGCCAGCCCCACCTGGTGGCCATGTGGTACGCCGTGATCGACGGCTCGATCTGGTTCGAGACCAAGGGCAAGTCCCAGAAGGTCAAGAACCTGCAGCGGGACGACCGCATCACCTGCTCGATCGAGGACGGCCTGACCTACGACACCCTGCGGGGTGTCGCCCTCGAGGGCCGGGCCACGATCATCGACGACCCCGAGGCCCTCTGGAACGTCGGGGTCAGCGTGTGGGAGCGCTACACGGGGCCCTACACCGATGAGATGGCGCCCTTCGTCGACTTCATGCTGAACAAGCGGGTGGCGGTCCGGGTCGACGTCGACCGGGTCCGCTCGTGGGACCACCGCAAGCTGGGCATGGAGCCGACGGAGCTGGGTGGCTCCACCGCCGAGTTCCTGTGATCTGATCCACTGGGCGCCCGGTCGCCGAACCGGGCGGCGACGCACCCGAGGAGGGCCATGGGGGTGGTGAAGCCGGCACTGCCGGATCTGGCCCTGGACGACTGGGCGGCCCGGCCCGAGGCCGAGCGGGTCCGGCTCATGTGTGAGTCGTGGGCCGTGCAGGGCTTCGGGGCCCCGGCGATCGCCTACCTCTTCTACGTCGCCAAGGTCGCTCTCTACGCCTGGCTGTGGGTGGTCTGCGTCAGCCGGGCTCCGGGCATCGAGGGCCTGGGGGACATCGGGGACTGGTGGGCGACGCCCATCGCCTTCGAGAAGGCCATCGTCTGGACCATGCTCTTCGAGGTCCTCGGCCTCGGCTGTGGCAGCGGGCCCCTGACCGGCCGGTACGTGCCCCCGATCGTGGCCTTCACCCACTTCCTGCGCCCCGGCACCCTGCGCCTGCCCGCCTTCCCCGACCGGGTGCCCCTGACCACGGGCCACCGGCGCACCGTGGTCGACACCCTGCTCTACGCCGCCCTGGTCGGCCTCTGCCTCCGGGCCCTCCTGTCCGCTGACGCCCTTCTGCACGAGGGCCTGCTGGTCCCGATCATCGTGGTCCTCGCCGGCCTCGGCCTGCGGGACAAGACGGTGTTCCTGGCCGCCCGGGCCGAGCACTACGGGACGATGCTGATCGTGTTCGTCCTGGCGGGCGACGACATCACCGTCCTGTTGGCCGGGGCGATGGTGGTGCAGCTGGCCATCTGGTGGGGAGCGGCCACGTCCAAGCTCAATCACCACTTCCCCAACGTGGTCACGATCATGGTCAGCAACTCACCCGTCCTGCGGGTGCCCTCGCTGAAGAAGGCCATGTATCGCCAGTACCCCGACGACCTCCGCCCCTCGGGGCTGGCCGCGGCGCTGGCCCACGGCGGCACGATGGTCGAGTACGCCTTCCCGCTCCTGCTGGCGGTGGCCTCGGGCGGGACACCGACGACCATCGGCCTGGCCGTGATGCTCTCGTTCCACCTCTTCATCACGTCCTGCTTCCCGATGGGGGTACCCATCGAGTGGAACGTCTTGTTCCTCTACTCGATGTTCGTGCTCTTCGGCCACTACGCCGAGCTCAGCCCCCTCGACGTGTTCGACGACCCCCTGCTCGTCCTGGTGCTCGCCATCGGGATCCTGGTCGGCCCCGTCTACGGCAGCCTCCGGCCCGACAGGGTCTCGTTCCTGCCTGCCATGCGGTACTACGCCGGCAACTGGGCGGCCAGCCTCTGGCTCTTCCGCCGGGGGACCGATGAGGTCCTCGACGAGGCGATCACCAAGACGGCCAAGACCATCCCCAGGCAACTGGCGCTCCTCTACGACGAGGACACCATCCGGGCGGTGCAGGGCAAGCTGCGGGCCTTCCGGTCGATGCACCTCCACGGCCGGGCGCTCAACGCCGTGCTGCCGAGCGTGGTCGACGACCTCGAGGCCTACGACATCAACGAGGGGGAGGGCACGGCCGGCGTGCTGTTGGGCTGGAACTTCGGCGACGGCCACCTCCACGACGAGCAGTTGCTGGCCGCCGTCCAGGCCGAGTGCCACTTCGCCCCGGGCGACCTGCGGGTGCTGATGCTCGAGTCCCAGCCCGTGGGGAAGCCCTGGATGCAGTGGCGGGTGGTCGACGCCGCCGACGGCCCGCAGGCCGAGGGCCGGATCCTGGTCGCCGACCTCCTCGACCACCAGCCCTGGCCTGACGAGGGCGCCATCGACCTCGGGCTCAGCAAGAGCTGAGCCCGATCGGGGCGGATGGGGTCGCCGCCGCCGTCAAC
>Ga0315287_10001038_pt1 | contig 25043 bp, 38 predicted proteins | sample YL17G11_0_MG_FD_205037 | JGI IMG/M metagenome (GOLD analysis project Ga0315287, IMG submission 205037) | Sediment microbial communities from Yellowstone Lake, YNP, Wyoming, USA - YL17G11_0 | ecosystem: Environmental > Aquatic > Freshwater > Lake > Sediment | place: USA: Wyoming | collected... | reverse complement strand
ACCTGCAGCTGCTGAGTCCTGCGTGGCTTCTCTTCTTTATTATCGATGAACTCTTTACGACGCGCGACCTCGATGTTCATCGGGGCCTGAGCGAGCTGTTGCTTGATCACGACAGCATCAAAGTCTACTGGCTCTCCGCGTGCTGATCTATAGATACGTGGCATGTTTCGGTCTCCTGAGCTACTCTTATAAAGTCTGTTATGGGTATGTCAAACTTGACTGGGTCAACCTCGTGGAGACCGATGAGGTAAAGCAGGTAGCTGCTGCAAGAGCTTCCTCTGCCGACGCCCCACACGACGCCTTGCTTTGTCAACTCTTCAACAACGTAGATGAGCCCACGAAGCACGTCATGCAAGCCAAGCTTGAGGAACAGATCTATCTCCTCAGCCAGACGTACGAGACGTTGTTCATAGAGTTCGTCGCGCTTTACCCTGTCGGCTAAGCCTTCAAGGTACTCGTCCAAGTTGAGGTATTTATAATGATCTGGGAAGGACCAACGCGGAGGGTATGCCTCTAGGTCGGCTTCAGCCTTGATGCTGATAGGATGCTCGTTCGTCTTGTTAAAGCGAGCGATGTCATCAGTTACTCTAGTGATAGCGAGCTTCTCGAGCGGGATACCAAGAAGTAGCATGCGAGGAAGGTCAAGCGGGTCAACCTCCACTACGCCATCATACCAGACGGCTCGACCCTTAAGGTCGGTCTTTAGCACGCTTCATTGCTGTTGATGTGAACGGTCATCCTCGCCCGATCACTTCGACAATCTGCTCCCATGCAGCCGTGACAGGTGTGTTCTTCTCTTCGTATTCTTTGATGATATGAGAGATCTCGCTGATCCGCTTGCGCAAGATGTTGAGCCCGAACTCTGTAGCCATCTTGTCATCTTCAAGTCGCGCGACAGGTAATGCATGATTTTTCGCAGTTTTCAAAGGTGGGAGGAATGATCTTTCTGTATAAGAGGGGATGATGCTGTCTTCATTCGAACGGATGCTTTGAACGCTTTCTGTCATGTCAGCCTCTGTAGTTTGTCGACGATGATGTGAGCATCTTGCAAGATGCGAAGAGGTTCTATGTCACGGTAAAGGTCGCGATAGACAAATCTCGCGATCTTGTTATTGATGATGCGCTTAGCGCACTCGATGCAAGGCGAGAAGGTACAATAGATCGTGCCGCCCATTGCTCCGTTGTTCGATCCCTTCTCAGATAGCTTGTCGAAAAGATTAGCCTCAGCGTGAATGACGAGCGGGTTCGTGATGATCGTGCCGTCCGGCTGGATGAGCTCGACCAGCTCATTTGGCATCCCTTTAGGCATGCCATTGTACCCATCGCTGATGATCTGACGGTCTTTGACGAGAAGCGCTGCGACTTTGGTGCGAGTCGCGTATGAGCGGCGAGCCCAGACTTCGGCCATCTGCATGTATGCTTCATCGAGCGGGAAACGATTTGGATCCATCGCAGTATAGTAACATCAGGTCAACGAAAGGTAAATTAAAAATAGTTGTAATTTACAGCAGTGCGGTTCGTACTCCGTTGAAGTAAACTAACTCAGATTCTAACTGTTCACTGATCCACTCGACTGGGTCTCCTGTGCGAGCTTTGGCTACGCCGTAAGGCATGTCACCTGAGTTCAAGTAGTGTGAATAGAGCTCTTCAAAGAGAAGGTTGTAGTTGTCAAACAGCTCATATCCTTCACGCTGGAGCTCTGCCGCTGCGATGATGTCACATTGTCTCATAGCGGCAGCACCCAATGAGGACAATCTCGCCAATGGCTAGGGCCGATGCACTTGCAACGGCGCTTCTTCCAGTCATAGTCAACATTCACAGTATCAACTCCTGGATGCCCAACTTGGATCAGGTCATCGACGCACGAAGCGATGTGGCTGACTGGATCTCCTGCGCGCTGCTGCTTGCGCAAGTCTTCGGTTAGCTTAAGCATCGCGGCTAGGTTGTCAACCTCAGAGCTCATCGCTTGCCCTTCATCCAACCAAAACACTACATATGTAACCATGTTGGAATCCTTTGCAATCGAACCTAATGCCTCCAGGGTCGTAACCTCCTCGTCTTCGATGTACCAGCCGTAGACACTAGGTCCGATCATCGAGTAAGGCCAAGACGTGAGCCGAGCCTTCAGCGTCGGCGGCACTAGCTGTCGGGTGTAGACAAACTTCATTGTATCAGTTCTCGATGAGGGCGAAGCGGCCCAGCTTCTGCCAGTCCTTGACGGTCGGGTCGATGCGGATCTTGATGATGTTCATCAGCGCGCGGAAGCTGACGTCATTGGCGACATCGAGGCTGTCACGAAGAAGCTTCAGCGCATCGTGCTTATAGTCCATGTCGATGTCAGGCATCACGTTCTCGAGGACCGACTCCATGCGGTCACAGCGTTGCTCTTTGCTCATCGCGACGTCGACCTTGAAGCAGCGTGTGCGGACAGCTTCATCGATCTTCTCCATCGGGAGGTTCGTGACGAAGATGATCTGACCTTCAAACTTGAAGCACGGCGGGAGGTCAGAGGCGGTAGCTTGAGTGTTCCAGCTGATCCAACGCTCTTCGTACGTGTCGAGCGCGCCCTTGAGGAGGTTGATCGTGTCATCGTGACGGAGCACCGAATCGCAGTCATCAAAGATGATGACGCGCTTCTTGTTCTCGTAGAGGAGGCGATAAGCGGCCGCAGGGGTGACAAAGCCTCTGATCACCTTGAAGTCGCCCATGCCGTCGAGCGAAGCGAGCAGCTTCACCTTCTCTTCGATGTCCTCTTCGGAGTCCTCGAGGCTGATGTCATCCGGCATCGACTCAGCGATGACCTGGTTGACATCGACCTTACCCATCTTCTTCAGCTTGCTCATGACAGCGTAGGTCTTTCCGATCCCGCCTTTGCCGCCGATGACCATGGCCTTGGTCGTGCCGTTGATGACCATAGCGAGAAGCTCGTCCATCATCTCGAACTTCTCATCGATCGTGAAGGGCGAGGGAGCGGCAACCTCAGGAACCGTAACAGGTACCGTGCCGACCGTGACGTGGTTGTCAGCGTAGCTGAACTTTGTGATCGTGACAGCGGCGAGCTTCGGCACGTCGCGACGGGCGTAGTGGTACTCGAAATAGTCGCGGTCCTTGGACCGGGCGATCACCTTCGTGCCGATCACCAGCTCGTACTTGGATTTCTCAGGGTTGAAGCGGACTATTGCGTTGCTCATGTCGGTCAGCCTTTGTTTTGTATTGATCCGATATGATTATAGTATCAAAAGCAATTGCTTTTGTAAACAGGCTGGATGTAAAAAAGCCAGGAAAACCTGGCTTCTTTATCTGCTAGGAAGCAAATGTCAATGCTTCTTAGCTATAGTGTTGTAGAGCTTGGGATAAAGCTTCTTGAAAGGCTTCATGACTTTGTCTCTAGGAAGACGACCGATCGTGCTGTAGATTTCTTTTGACGCTTCATACGCGTTGCTAGCTATCATGTCAACAGCTTCTTCTAAGTCAAGCTCTTCGTTGACATCAGCGATCTCCTCTTCGACTCGTTCAACCGCGTTGTGGATAGCCCACTCGACGACTAAGTCTGTTAGCTCGTCGATGTTAAGCTTGTCAACCTCGATCTTTTTAGCTTCAAGAAGCAAGCTTAACTTCATCAGCGCTCACCGATCTTTTCACGATTCTTCCTAGTTAAGGTCTGGAAAGTAATGCTTGACGAGGTCACGAAATGACCCGCTGCTCAAGTTATTTAAGCTTTCTTTAACTTGCTGAGCAAGCTCGTCAGCTACCTCTTCTGCCCTCGCAGCGACACAAGCGATGTCAACGCTCACAGGATGCATGTCTTCAAGGTCTTCTGGTTCAGCTGTCGTGCGATAGTCCTTGTCCTTGTCAGCACCAGCTTCGCAGTCGACATAAGCATTCATCACGCCGACCTTGGCTATCAACATCGCGATGTCATGCGGTCCGAGCTTTGTCAGCACGACCTCTTCGACCTCACGGTCATCTTTGAAGGTGACTCGGTCTTTGATGATCGAGCGATCATGATGAAGAGCCTCTTCAAGCTCGTCATCGTCTTTCTTGACCTTGACGGCGTCTTTTGCCGCTACATACTTGTTCTTAGCCCACATGACTTTCATGTTCTTCAAGCCAGCTTCAGGGTCAGCTAGGACTTGAAAGATCTGATCACGGTTGACCACGTGCTTCTCATCGGTGCCGAACTTCTCATCAGTCACTTTCACCGAGCTTCCGCTTAGGCCTACAATCCGACCGTACATCAGCGTGTCATCACCTTGCCAGCGAACACGATAGCCTTTTTTCAACACGTTAGGAGGACAACACTTGCTAGCATCGCTCTCGAGAAAATAGTTAAGCTTCATTCAAACCTCTGTCATATTATGCAATCTCATACTTTTACGTAGCTGATTCCGCCGTGGAAAGTAGTTTTTCCAAGCTTTTGAATAATCTCAGCAATAGCGTCTTCTAGCTTGTCCTTAGTGCTCACGCCTAAAAAATCATAGAAGTCGTTGATGACCTTATCATCCTTATGATCATATTCTACGACGCAATACTGGGTCGGTTGAATGATACTTTTCCAAATCAACCCCATCTCATCTTTTCGCCTGTTTTCTGATACTGCGGCCCGCGCGCTGCTCGCGACCGAGTACACGCCGATGATATTTCCTACATCAAAGCTTCTTGGCTTATCATTTCGTTCTATATCGTCATCAGCGATGATAGCCCACCCATGAATAGTTCCTCCATATTTGCGGGCTTCGCTTAAGTCTTGAAGTTCATTCATAAAGCTCATTTTAACTCCTCGCTTTGACTATTTACAAACTCTGGCTCACCGCTGAAGCGATAATCATCTCTCTCGCTCATGATCTGCGCGATCTCTTCGAGCGTGATCGGCCGGTAGTCGTGCACGTCAACCCCAACATCAAGCATCCTGTACGGCTTCGGGTGCCCTAAGCCGTGATTGTGCCCATGCAGCATCCACCCACCGCGTCGCAAGAAGTCAGCATCATACTTAGGATAGTGACAGAGCAGCACCTTCTGCTTAGGTAGGGATGGGTCTTGAAACATCCACTTGTCGTGGATAGCCTCAAACTCACCGTTGAACAGCGAAGCACGATGTTTTTGGATCGGGCGGTCATGGTTGCCGATGATCAAGATCTTCTTACCGTTGAGTCGGTTGAGGATCTTGTAGAGCTCGACGTCCTTGCAGAAGCCGACATCCCCAAGATGATAGACGAGGTCCTCAGGCTTGACACGCTCGTTCCACCGCTCGATCATCACTTCATTCATGTGTAGCCGATCCGTGAAAGGTCGGTTACAGTACTTGATGATGTTGGCGTGGTAGTAATGAGTGTCGGAGGTAAAGAAGATAGTCACGAGGTCAACTTCATGCTGAATGACGGCGGTTCGGTGTTCGGCTCGCGCTTAAAGCCCATAGACGGCAAGGAGCTTTCGAGCCGCTTGTTGAGCACGCTCTCGACATAGATAGCCTTGATGTCGCCGCGAAGCTTCGCGTCGCTCTCGAGAAGCTTCTTCAGCTCGACCACGAAAGCTTTGAACTTTCCTTTCCCTCGCTTCGCTTCGTCTTGCTGCTCGATGTTCGCGATGTCGAAGCATGTTATAACATCACCGTCGACACGATGAAAGCCTTTGCGAACATACACGTCAAACCCTCGCGCTCGAAGCCAAGCATTGCGCTCTTTGCCGCTCAAGAACTTGATGACCTGACTCATGTTCTCAAAGAGGTCAAACAACTTCACGTCAGCTCCTCTAGCGTAGCAACGGCTGTGCCGAACTTACCTACCACGATACCTGCTGCTTTGTTTGCGAAGCGCACGGCGCTGTCTAAGCTCTCGCCGGCTCCAAGCATGACGCTAAGCGTCGCGATCACGGTGTCTCCAGCACCTGTCACGTCATAGATCTCTTTTGCTACCGTAGGAATATGCTTGACGCTCTCGTGCGTAAAGAGGCTCATCCCTTCTTCAGAGCGAGTGACCAAGATAGCTTCAATAGCAAGCTTATGTCTTAAGTCTTCGACTTTTCCGTGCAAATCATCTTCATCAGCCCAGCTGCCTATCACCTGCCTAAGCTCGTTGAGGTTGGGAGTGATCATGTATGCTTTGCGATACTTTTCCCAGTCATTACCTTTAGGATCAATGAGCACACGCTTCTTATGCTGAACGGCTAAAGCCATCATCTCAGCTATATGTGCGAGGCCTCCTTTGCCATAGTCAGACAAGATGACGATGTCACATGTCTCGATCAACCGACTATAGTCAGACAGCTTAGCAGCGAGCACCTCACGTGTCGGAGGTGCTTCAAAGTCAACGCGAATCAGCTGTTGCTGTCGACCGATCACTCTCAGCTTAACGGTAGTAGCTATATTCGGGTCTAGATGAAACAAGGTCTTGACCTTTTCATCAGCTAGAAGCTTCTCTAATGTCTTGCTTGCTTCGTCTGTGCCGGTGACAGACAAGAGCAGGGCTTTAGAACCTAAAGCCGCGACGTTACGAGCGACGTTACCAGCACCTCCTGGGCGCTCTTCGGTGCGAGTAACTTTAACAACTGGGACCGGGGCTTCAGGGGAGATTCGATCAACATCACCGAACCAATACCTGTCTAGCATCACGTCACCTACGACTAAGACTTTGACTTGTGCGGTGAAGTATGATGTAAGCTGTAAGCTTTTTGGGTTCATTTTTGATAGATGGTCCGACGACCGCTGACTACGCCGGTCTTCGTGTCTTTTACTACGACAGTTTGTGCTGACACGGCTGTCTTAGTTCCGATGTCAAGGTTCTTCTTGTCGAAGATGCCAGGCAGCTTCATGGCTTTAGCTTTCTTGTCAAACACGCTTTTTTGGATCAGCTCATGAACTTTCATAAGCTTTATTTATCGTCGTCTATGCGAGCCTGTCTTCATGCTTTCAAGCATCCCGTCTGTGTAGAGCACGTAACCGCCTTTGTTGTAAACAGGCGCGACACGATTACCAAGCTCTTTGATTTTCTCTTGAGCCGTGGCTTCGCGTGCTAACATAGCTTGACGCTCTTCGAAGTCGAGGTGAGCGTACGGGTCAGGCTTCGGTCCGTTAAAGGTTATGCTCTTAAGAGATGGGATGTGAGCTGTAGTATTTCGTATCGAATCAAGCTGTTGGCGTTCGCGAGCTTTTTGAGCCCAATAAGACGTGCTCGCTGCGTCACGCTGAGCCTTCGTGCCAAGACAGGTTCGTTGATGTTCTTCGACTTCACGTCGATATTTTTCTTCCCAACGCTTAACAGCTTCACGTTCTGTTTTAGGTTTGGTCTTACGTATGTATATCATCGTGCTTATTATAACTTTGACAGAAGCAAAAGTAAACACGCAAAAAGAAACCGTCTCGCAAGACGGTCTCTTTAAGCCGTACAGATCAGAACGCTGATGGGTTCGTCAACGAGTCATCGACCGCGTCGGTCTCAACTGCGTTGATATCGGTCGCAGCTTGTGTGCGAAGGTCATCTACGGAGGTTGTGGTCAGGTCAGGTTCACCGCCCGATGGGTAAGCATACTCGACCGTCCAACCGTCATTGTCTGAGCCGGTAAAGTCATTCTTCGTGACCTTAGTAGTCGGCGCGACAAAAGACGCGTTGTGGTCAAACGTCTTACGAACGAAGCTGTCTAGAACGAGCACGCCGCCTACGGCTGCATCATTCGGGTCTTGCCACTCATGTACTCTTACTACGTGTTTTGCGCCTAACATTTTGGAGATCTCCTAGGTAAAAGGTTATAAGACCGCTCGGTCTCTTTGCTATAGCAGAAAGTATTTATCTTGAGAACGAATAAGTCATGATGTCTTCACGGCCAATCTTGATCTCTTCATCGCTCTTAGCCGTCAACTTGAAACCAAACATGCTCATGAAAAACTCGAGACCTGCTTCTGTAAAATGCCAAAGATGCTCATCAGGCCTGAGATGTTTGGAGGCTAAGCAAGCATCAACGTCTCTGTGAATAGGGATCGAGAGGAAAACTTTTTCAGTTTTCTTAAGCAGGTGTGACGGGTTCTCTATATGCTCAAGCACGTCCCAGAAAGTGAGAGCTGAAAAGTCATCAACATAAGGGTCTGCGAAGTTGCCATGTTCCTCTAACCACTTGCGTGCGTATGGGTTGATGTCAAACCCTTTGCACTTGATAGTCTCGACAAATTGTCCTGAGCCGATGCCTACGTCGCATAAGTTGTCCGGTTCACCGAAGTTTTCAAGCACAAAGCGCTTGCGAAACCGAGAGAGCTTTACACCGTAACCGTTGTCAACGTAGTTGTTGTATCTCTCCCAGTATTCTTGTCCATAGTCATAACCAAGCGTAGGAAGAAACCCGATGCCCAAGTCTTTGCACCACTTGAGAGGGAAGCCGTTCGAGGTCGGGTATGCCTCTGTAACTCGCCCGCTTATGATATTTTCGAAGAGATTCATCAGACATATTTATGAGATGCTAGCTATAAACTTATAAAACTGACTGTCAAGGTCCTTGATCGTCTTGTCACAGTCATGATTCGGTTTCTCACATCGGCAGAAGCTTGTAGGTAAAGCCCAACCTATCTTCTTCATGTCCATGCGTAAGTCAAACACTTTATGCGGGTTGTCAAACTGACCACGCCCGCCGAACACCACGAACAGAGGAGCTCCTGCAGCTATCGCGGCTGGCACGATGAAGCCCGATCCTCCTACTACGATATCAGCTGATTTTAAGAGCGAAAGCGTCTTATAAAGGCTTAGCTCACCGTTATGAAGCTTTAAGTCAGCCGGCGGTTCATCTCCTTCGATCCACTCTTGGTCCTCATAGCAGTCAGCGATCGAGACAACATAGTAGCCAGCATCTTTAAGCATCTTCGCGCACCACCCGATGTATTCAGGGTCTGGCGCGCGGGCTGGGCAGTACCACTCGTTCCTAAGCGTAACTGGCTTGATGACCGCGATGCGTCGTCCTTTCGGAAGGTCTAAGCCATGCGGCTGAAGCGCTCTTGGTAGGTCAAGCATCTGCTCAGGTTTAGTCGTACCGACCTCGTAGCCGAAGGCTTGCTCCATGTGTGCAGCGATGCTATGCTTTCGCAGGTCTTTAGGGCTATAATGATACAAAATGGTGCGGTTGAAAACTTCTCTCGGAGAAGGATCGAAGATAATTTTAGTCTTCGAGAAGGCTTTAACTTGTGTGCGATACCTAACCGTCTTTGGGTCGATGAAGGTGACGTTGAGGTCCGCATAGAGATCAGGCAACACGGTCTTAACATGCACTTCATGACCGTCAGCACAAAGCCTCTTGATGAACGGCCGTGCATAGATCGAGTCACCGATTCCTTCAGTACAGCTGACTAAGATCACGCTCATCTGATGACTTCGAGGACTTTCTTGGCTATGTTCTCGGGAGTCAGCTGTGGGGACCCGTACGATAGGGTTCTGTATGTCTCTAGCTGTTTCTCGTTTAGCCAGCTTCGCTGCATGGGTGTATGCATGTTATGTGAGTTCGAGCCTTGGAGCGGGTACGCGCTGTCTGACCAAAGCATGACCGTCGGAACCTTAAGCATCGCGGAGACGAAGCCGCCGCCTGAGTTCATCCCGATCCAAGCGGCCGCGTTGTCGATGAGCGCGCAATATTGCTTCACATTTGTCTTGCCGACTGAGTCGATGTACTTGACTCGCATCTTTTGAAAATAACCCTTGACAGCTTTCCAATAGTCAAGGTCATTATTAGTGTTAGCGCCGATGATGACGAGCGGTTTCTTAGTCTGCTTGTAGAGCTCTTGACCAGTAAGCGCCCAGTCCTCTTGAGTCCACGAGTTGCCGTGAAACAAACGATTAGCGCTGGTGCCTGACACGTAAAATAACAAAGGTTTGTCTCCGAACTGTCTCACGTATGCTTTAGCCGCTGCTGGGATCTTGAGTGGCGGTTCATAGTCGGTGCCGCCGTACGGCTCGAGTTCTGACCAGATGTCCTTGAACTCCATGCCCTCATCGATGCATGGGTTGAGCACAGCCCACACGTCATATCCGCCATAGTTGATCGAGTTCTTTAGCTTCGCCCAGTACTTGTAGTGCCTGAATCCAGTGTCAGGAGGATCAGTCTTCCCAAGCATGTCTGTCTCAGGCGGGAAGTTGTAGCCGAATGGTGCTTTCTTATCGACAAAAGCTTTAGCGATTAACGGGCACATCTCGAGATAGCCGATCGTCGCGTGATCAGGACCCTCGTTGATGTAAGCGTGGATCGGTCGATTGTCAAAGTAGCGCGAGAGAGCTCGCATCTTCATCATGGTCCAGTGGCAATCACCGATGCCTACTGGAAATGCTACACGTAACGGTTTATTGCTCAACACTGCCTCTCTAGCCAAGCCACAAGCCGTTCTTTGTATGCTTGAAACGGAAAGCTTCTACTGTACATGTTATGTCCTTCTAAGCCTAGCTTGTAAGCGTAGTCAGGATCAGCTATAAGCTTCGCCACCTCCCGGTCAACTTGCTCGACCGAGTACACACAGCGCCACCCGTAATCAGGAAGCTGATATTTAGGAGTAGCTACAACAGGGATCCCAGCAGCGAAGCATTCAGCTAGCACGAAGCCTATGCTCGCTGTCGCGCTAAGATGCACGCTGCCTGAGAGATCTGTGTGTCCTCGGATCTTCGTCGTGCCTCGTCGTAGATCACCGAACATCTCTACATTGAGCGGTTCATCATTGTAGCCAAAAACATCGAGGTTATCAGGGTAAGTCTTGACAAGATGCTTGATGGCTGGCTTCGCGAAACTCTCCCACCGGGGATAGTTCTTACAGACACCAGCATAGTCATTGCCGATCAAAGCGACACGACCGTTCTTTGACATCGGCTTAGAAAAGTGCGCGCCTGATGTTAGCGCGATCGGCAAGACAGTAGCATCGTGCACCGTGAAGTCGCGCCACGTCTCAGTCAAGCTGCGCTTGAACTGGTCAGTGTAGATCACGCTGACGTCTTTGAGCTTAGCGTTGAAAACTTCTTGCGGTTCTTTCCACTCGGTAAACGTGCCGTGGCAGTACCACACATAGCGACGTGCCTTCGCGCCAGATGTTTCAAACCTCAAGACCGTGTAGTGATCGTCAAAGATGAAGAGATCCCAGTCATCACCTTGCACGTCTCCTTCGGTAAAGTCGACGCCGATCTCATTGCGAAACCACTCTTCGCCGTTGCTGTCAAGCCTCTCTTTCTCCCGTCGAAAGATCTGAAGATTATCACCGAGAGCAGCCTTCAACATCCGATCTACGCCAAAGTGGTTGAGGTACTTCGCTATCTTCAAAGCTGATCCCACCTAAACGTCAACCATGACCACAACCACCCAGCATTATCACTTAGCCATGTTAGCAAGGACCAAACAAGCAAGAAACCTATGAACTGACTTAGCAACCTCATGCTGCATGAGCCAAGTATTGTTTAAGCTCGACATAGCCGCCGATCCGCAAGTCATCAACGAAGACTTGCGGCATAGACTTTGCTTCAGGGTAATGCTCTTTGAACTCGTTGAGAGGGACATAGCTCTTTCCCTCAACCTTCTGTTGACCGACATCGAGGATGATCTCGTCAAACAAGAGGTGGTTCGCGTTCAAGAGTTGTTTCGCTTGTTCACAGTATGCACAGTTTGGCTTGGAGTAGATTGTCACGCTCATAGGTTGGGGAGTTGATCATAATCAATGTCATCTGACATGACGCCGATGACATAGCTGGTTGACTCGCTCTCTTGCAAGGCTGTCTGCTTCTTGCTAGGTTCCGAGTGCTTGTTGAACCACGGGATCGGGTTAGTGCGAGGGGCAGCAAACTCATACTTGATGCCGATGTCTTTCAGCTTAGTCACCGCCATCCAGTCTACAAACTCTTTCAGGATGCCGGCGTTCAAGCCGATGACAACGCCCTCTTTAAACAGGTAGTCAGCCCACGCTTTCTCCTCTGCGATGACACCCATGTACATCTCATACACTTCATGCTTGCACTCGTTGCGGAGCTCAGCGAAGCGAGAGTCATCTTTGACATTTTGGTTGAGGAGAAACGCTGACCACTCTGTGTGCAACAGCTCGTCCTGGAGGATCAAGCTGATGATGTTGCCGTTGCCGATGAAGATCTTGTTCTCGACCATGCCCAAGCTCGTAGCAAACGAGACCATGAAGCGGATAGCTTCGAGAGCATAGCTCGCATTAAGCGCTAGCCAGATAGCTTTGCAGTGCTCGTGCTCAGTGACGGCTAAGCCGGCGGTCTTCTTGCAGTTGAGAACGTGAAGGTCATCGTAGTACTTGCCGATGTTTGAGGCCATCGTCGAGATTGACTCGATCTCGTGAATCTTGTTAAACTCGTCCTTCGGCACGTTATAGATATTGCGGATGATGTGTGAGTATGCTCTGCTGTGGATGCACGTCTCGAAGAACCCCCAGCCTAAGCAGAGCGCTTCAAGCTCTGGGATCGAGATGACAGGTAGGAAGATCTGGGTGGGCCCCCGCCCCTGGATCGAGTCGAGAGCTGTTTGGCGAAGCAAGTTGCTCGTAAAGATATGCCTGATAGCTTTTGACGCTTCTTTAAAGTCAGCCTTGTCTTTCATCAAGCTGACCTCCTCTGGGGTCCAGAAGAAACCTCGTGCTAGCTGATCAAACTTCTCGATCTTAGGGTACTTGACCTCCTCGTAACGCTGTGTAGTCACAGGACCGGCAGGGTCCAAGAACATTTTACGTTCGAGGTAGTTTGTCTGCTTTGAGAAGTCATATGTTGCAGCTGTCATCGATCTATCCTTACAATTGTCTTAACAACTGTTCCAAAAAGCATTATACCACTTAGATCGATGTCATCATCTTTTATCTTCAGATCACTTGCTTTTGCTCTTGAGAAATTTAACTCGTCTTCTCTTTTTATGAGATCAGTGCTTGTTTTTTCGCTGATCTTAAGATAGACGTTTCGATGTTCGACACCATGTTGAACGTTGTACTGAGGCACGATTAGCGGCGGCTGTTCGACATCATATTGAACATTGTACTGACAATACAAAGCTTGCTCTTTGCTTACATACTTGATCTTAGTTGACTTGATACGACATCTTACTGACTTTTGAGTGAGAGCTTTCGTAGCATCCATAGCAGCGTAGAATGCACCGCTGTCATTTAAAAGTTGTCCGACTCGCCACCCGCAAAAGTTGAGCACCAAGTCATGCTCTTTGAGCATATGTGCGAAGAACTCCAGGTCAACCGGACCGTCTTCAAGCTTAGTCAGCTCGAAGAACTCCATCTTCTGACCGAAGATGTTGTTGATCTCCAGCACGGTCTTGAAGCGCTCTCTCATAGCTTGCACGCTTCGCAGTCGTCTTCGAGAGTCTCAAAGACTTGCGGGTCCTCAGGCGTGAACTCGACCAACCCTGGCTTGTCCTCTTTTACCCCCTCTTTGTTGATGAGCGAGTAGTAGAATGTCTTGAGCCCCCACTTGTGGGCTTGCATCAAGTTCTTAGCGACCAAGGTGCTAGGAACTTTCTGGTTGGGGAAGTACCGTGGGTTGTAGAACGTGTTGGTGCTGATTGATTGATCTACGTAAGCCGCGAGGACAGCTGCGGTCTTGATGTACTCGACACAGTCTTTCTGATCCCACATCAGCTGATACTTGTTCTTAAGCTTGCTGTATTCAGGCACTACTTGCACTAGCGAGCTGCCTTTTGACTCTTTGACCGAAACGAGCTGCATCGGCATCTCGATGCCGTTGGTTGAGTTGATGACTACCGAGCTCGATTCTACAGGAGCGATAGCCATCAAGGTCGCGTTGCGGACACCATGTTGTTTCATGTCACTTCGCAGCCGTTCCCAGTCAAGCTCAGGGTTAGGAGTGAAGTCTGTGAGCTCGTTCACGCCTTCGGCTCTCAGCTCCCAAGGGAAAATGCCTTGGCCGTAACGTGTCAGGTGAGAATGCTTGCAAGGACCGCGCTCTCTTGCTAGCTCGACCGTGATCTCTGTCAAGAAGAAAGCTTGATGCTCCATCCACCTCTTGACCTCAGCGAGCGCTTCTGCTTCACCGTACTTGAGGCCCCGCTTAGCGTGCCAATATGCTAAGTTGGTGATCCCGATGCCTAGCGGCATGAGCTCCTCATTTGAGAGCCTTGACTGGATGCTCAAGAAGTCTTGGTACTCGAGCAAGTCGCAGAGAGAACGAGCAAGCACGCGACAGACTCGTCTCATGTCCTCTGGATGCCTGAAAGCTCCCCAGTTAATAGAACCTAACGTGCAGAGCGCGATGCGGCCTGTCGGGTCATCGATGCGTTGAAAAGCTACCGTTGGGAGGAGAATCTCGACACAGAGGTTTGACTGAAAGATAGTATGCACGGTCGGGTCGAACGGACCCTGCTTCATGACATTGTCGATGAAGACTAGGTAGATTCGTCCAGTGTCTGTACGCTCTTTCAGCAAGCCGCCCTTGATCACGTCTTGAGCATTCATCACCTTCTTAGTCTTCGTCTCGTCCCTCTCATACTTCACATATAGCTCTTCGAAGAGCTTAGTGTCAGAGTAGAAAGCTTTGTAGAGGTCAGGAACTTCGTTCGGGTCAAAGAACGTGATGTTCTCTTGGTGCTTAAACCTTCGCCAGAAGAACGCGCTCAGCACGACACCGTAGTCCATGTGCCGCACGCGATTTTCTTCTGTGCCTTGGTTATTCTTGAGGACGATCAAGTCCTCAAATTGTAGATGCCAGATAGGAAAAAAGACGGTCGCGGAGGCATTGCGAATGCCACCTTGCGAACAAGAACGGAGGTCACCGAACCACTTCTTGAGGAAGGGAACCAGACCGGTGTGCTTGATTTCACCGCCCCTGATAGGAGCCCCTAGCGGCCGTAGCCGGCCGACCTCGAGGCCGATGCCAGCTCGCTTCGATGCATACTCCGCCATCATCTCACCAGAGGCGAAGATTGATTTGAGCGTGTCGTCTGAACGGATCAGCACGCAAGACGAGAACTGCTTAGTGGGAGTACCTAAGCCAGCGAGGACTGGTGTCGCGAGGGTGAACAGCCCGTCTGATGCACAGAGATAGTAGTCTTTCACCCAACGCATGCGAGCGGTTTTATCTTCGTTGAAGAAAGCTGTAGCCGCTGCGACCGCATAACGGATCTGCGGTGTCTCGTAGACTTGACCGGTCACGCGGTTTCGAACCAAGTACTTATCTATCAGCTGCTCGATAGCCGCATATGAATAGCTCTCGTCCTTCTCATGATCGATGAAAGACTCGATCTGGTCCCATTCTGCCTCTGTGTACCAAACGAGGAGGTCAGTCGTGTATACTCCAGCGGCTACGTTACGTTTGACCATGTCATAGAGGCGGATCGGAAAGTACTGACCGAAAACCTCTTTGCGAAGAGTCGAGACCCTCAACCGACCTGCTACATATTGATAGTTAACGTGACCGTACTCGGTGTCGTTGATGAGGTTGACAGCGCCTCGGATCAACAGCTCGTCAATTGTCTTAGTCTCGATGTTCTCGTGAAGCTCAGGTTGAGCACGAATCTCGACCATTGAAGGAGAAACATCAGCTATACCACGGCAAGCAAACTGTACTTGTTTTTGAATTTTTCCAATATCCAGCGGGACACGTGTACCGTTTCTTTTTACGACCGTGATCATTCTGATGTCCTGTAAGATGTTCCGCCGCCACACTAGGTGAGCTGTGGCGGCGGGAAATGCAGAAAGCTGCGAGCCCTAATAAACCAGATTCGGTCTGCGTTGTCAGAGGTTACTCAGCCGAGCAACATGACGTGAACAGCGGTGGTTAGCGGTCTCGCAGCTTTGGTGTATTTACATCTAAAACTTAAGTATATGGGCTGCGGTAGTAGGCTAAAAAGTAAGCAGCTTTGAGTCGCCTTCAACGCTGTCAACTACCTCTTTGAAGTTGTTCTGATAAGCTGTCTGCCCGTCGATAAAGGGCAGCCTGTCTTCGAGATAATCGATGACAGAGCGTTGCATGTCAGAGGCTGTGCAGACTGGCACATTTTGACAGATGTGATTGATTGACTTAGTAACGAGGTTAAAATCATGAGGGAGCGCCATCATGTGAAGGCACTCACGAACAGTCAATGACCTATGCTCGTAAGGATGAGCTGAGTCTGTTGTTCGCCCGATCAGAGCATTGAAGTTGACCTCAGGCAAGAAGATAGCCGGCGAGTCATCCCAGACACCCTTTTCTTCAAGCACCTTGCCTACGATCCGCTCGACATACTTGACTCCTCGGTCATCTTGAAGAGAGCTGAACCAAGTCTGCATCTCTTGGATTCGAGTCGGGTTAGCTGGGTCTCGAAGGATATAGTCTTGGATTGTCCACATCGTCCTGTTTAGCTCACGCATCCGTGTTCGGATCACGTCTGGGAAAGCATCGCCGTACATGGCTTGTGCCCACTTCGCGAAGCGAGTCATGCGAAGTCGTTTCCACGCGGCTTCTTTGTCATCTTCATGCTGGGTCGCGTTCTTCGGCACCTGGTTCATGTACTCGCCCCAAGTAGGAGAGACATGCTTGTAGTACGGCATGATAGGCACGCGTCCATCTTCGCGCCAGAAGAAGTAGAATGTCCGATGTCGGCGTTGCGGCACGCCATGCAAGTGCGTGCTGGTGAAGTAGAATGACATCGTGTAGCCGTTCTGAGCCGCATATGCTTTCAGCTTCTCACGCACGCTCTCGCCTCGCGCGCTGTACATGGCTGGAGCATTCTCGCCCCAGAAGACTCGAGGCTTTAAGTTGGTAAGCACATGCTTCGTCGTCTCAAACATCCAAGAGTTAGCTCGGTCACGCATCTCAGACGTGCCGGTGCCGAGAGTCGAGAGCCCAGCACAAGGACATAGAGCAGAGATGAAGTCAGCGTCCTTGCCTGCTGTTTGGCTTCCTCCAGCGTCCAGCACCTCATACGGCACGTTCGGAAGGTATGCTCTGATGCTCTTGTCATTGTCAGCGAAAGCTTTGTACGTGAGGAGGAAGTTCGGGTCTTCACCGGTGACTTGCTTGCCTGCTACCGTCATCCCACCGACAAGCGGAACGATAGTGCCCCAGTTGTACTTCTTGCTCATGCGAAGAGATCGGCTACCTTTACAGGCTCCGTTGCTATGCTGTGGTAGAATCCTTTAAACTGGACTTGTAATAGCTTCATCGAAGTCGAGCGTGAGGTTGCGGCATAGAGCGAGCCGGAGAGGGTTGCTGCTACCTTGTTGTCAACTTTCGCTACTAGCGAGAGAGAGTCTTCAACGCTTGAGTAAGACCACATCGAATGCTGTAGCGCGTCAAGCAGCACGTCTGTGAAGGTGTAGACTTCAAGCACATGCTCCTCAGAGTTGAAGACTACGAGGATCATCTTTAGCTTATGCGGGGCCGCTTGCCACTTGCGAATTGTCTTCATCACTCCGCAGACGATGTCGTCCTCTACCCAGATCACAGCTCTGCTTGTGCGGTGGATGTACTCGCTAGAGAGCGGTGTCATCGGGTCACCTGGATGGATGAGCAGCTCTGAGCTTAAGTCAAAAGCTATGACTTGGCTGCTCAAAAAGTCAAAGTCAGGTGCTGAGCTACCGTCAGCTTTTTGAATGACAAGCTTAAAGCGGTTCCGCATCTTCGGAGTGACGATTGAATTCACCGTCTCTTCATGAAGCTTGACCTCCTTGCTAAGCTTTGGAGTATCACTTTCAATCGGCGTGTCAAGCCATTGCTGAGTTATCATGTTATCCTCTTTTGATCTAGTAATCTTATCATAAGCTAACTCTAAACTATCATTTTAATCGAAAGATAGGAGGTTAGTCTTAGTATCTATAGTTGTCTCAGTTGTTGGTTTTGCTGACTTCGAAGGAGGCATCGGCTCGCCTCGCTCTCTAGCTTTAAACGGCTCGAGGTCTAGAGAAGGTGGGTTCAACCTACGCTTCATCGCTTCAGGTTCTTTTTGAAATTTACGATAGACGTTGAACTGACAGCAGCCGACCTCGAAGCTGTTGGTCGTGTACTCTGTCTGGTCATGCTTCAGCAGCTTGCCATAGTCAACATCTACGTTTTGAAATACTTCGACGATGTAGAGATAAGGGAAAAACTTCTTCTGATTCTCTCGCATCCACACAAGCGCGTCTGCGTGACGAACTTTATGTCCTGCGACGAGCATAGGTTCAAAGAGATAGTCCACTGTAGCAATCGCGCCGCCGCCTGGAGCGACAAACGGTTCATCATGCGTGTAGTCGACAAAGCGACAGTTCGCGATCATGACAATCGAATTCCAACCAAAGTACGGGCCGATCCCACGGACAGAGGTCAACGCTTCATAAGCATCCTTCAGCGTCTTAGCTTTGATGATCTTTTCTGTGACACCAGTGTGTTTGAAAGAAGCCATCCACTCGACGATGTCGAGTGCGTGCGCCTTGCGGTCAGGTTCGTTGTACTTCTTACGAACGTAGTTTCGACCTTCAGTCTGGATTGACGTGTGAAGCTCTGTCGTCGTCCACATGCTATGTCCGTGGCTTCGAGCATAAGCGATGTTCTCCCGCAGCTCGTTGACATACGTTGGGTCTGAGTAGACACGGTCAAAGTCAACGAAGGCTTGCTTTGGGTCTGTCTTGCCGGTGAGGTAGAGGTATGTCCATGTCGGACCATACATGTAAGTCAGCATCACGTTGAGGACTTTGTCCTCTTGCGAGATGACTGAGTCATCGCGACCAACGATGCACTTTGCGACTTCACGACGGTCACACGGTGTGCCTAGAACAGGTTGAAAATACATCACCTTTCGAGACAACGGTGACATCGGCACAGCCTCATCTGGGCCGTACGTACATTCCATCGAAGTAGGAGGAAAACCTAGCTCTAAAGCATGATCTGCTTTAGCGCGATACTGCATGTGACGAAAATAGTCTTGAAGCTCGAGACAACGATCACGGTCTAGAAATTTCTCGTAAAGGGCTCGATGACTCATCTAAAAATTCGATTTATCTCAGCGAACTCACTGCTCATCTGGCGATCTAGCTCTTGAGCCTTCAACGCTTCGTTGATGTTGTTTACAAGCTCTTGCACAACGGCTATCGGATCAGAGTCATGGTTGATAGTTTGAACATGACGAGGCGCCCCAAGACCGGTCTTAAAGACGATTTCAACATAGTCAATGGGCGGTGAAAGCCGCAGATCTTTATGTACTTCGATATAGATTCTCATCAAAATTCCAGTAAAGTTGCGGCTTTTGCCTGTCCGTGCAAAGAGTTAGGCTCGTCTTTCACCAAGTCCCAGCGATAGTACTTCCACGCGAGATGCACCGACCTTGGGCGTTCCATGTATGTACGCATGTACTCGATTCCGTCCATGTCATACCACGCTTGAGGCCACTTGTAGATTGTCCAGCCTTTGTTTTTCGCAGCCCCTTCTCGAAGCTCCTCTTCGAAGATGTCACGTAAGACCTTCCGCTCAGCTTGAGTGCCGTAGAACGGCGCGCCTTTGTACCACCCCATGTGCGGCACTACACGAGTCTCGTCTTCGATGGGCAGCGGGACCACGAGCTCGATCGGTCTACCATCAAGCTTCTTCAGCTCTTCAACATAGCCTCTGACTAAAGTCCTAGTCGCGACTTGTGGATCTGGTTCACGGCACAGGTGGTGACGGATATCGATGCTACCATGATAAGCCGAGAAGCTGTCAATCTCAGACAAGTCATAGCCAGCGCTTGTGATCTCGTTGACAACTCCCTTCTTGAGGAAGCCTTTTAAAGCACGAGCGTCTTTGCGAAGCACCATAGAGCCAGGCGTGTAAGCCGAGTGAGCATGCGAGTCACCTACTACCAAGTGCCTCATCTTACCGCGAGCATATGTGAAGCCTGGGTCAAGCACCCACTCTGTCACGCCGTCACATCGTTGCTGGACTTTTGGCCAGTCCACCCTCTTCCAATATTCAGAGGTCGCAGGTCTTGGCGCTTTGTAAGCACAGCGGTTACCGTACGGGATCATCTTATAGTCAAGCGACACGAACTTGATGTGGTCATGCTTCGGCCAGATCAATCGTTCGAAGAACCACGCTGACCGCTCGAGGCCGATGTCATAGACGTTGACGATGTTGCGGTCTGGGAAAGCAGCCATGTCATGATAGATGTAGATCGTGTCATAGTCCTTCCAAGCATCATAGTCGGCTTCAGGCGCGATCGATTGATGAATGGTCTCGACCTCCATGCCGACGTGCTTGAATTGGTTGACACGCAATGCAGGCCACGAGCCTACATGCGAGTACTCGTCTTCGGTGAGCCTACGAAGAATCAGGTCGATGCCGGCTTTCACATCATCACCCCATGGTTGATCCACAGCTGGTTGCGAAGACCTTCAAGACGTTTGACCTCGCGCTGCAAGGCCTTAAGCGCGTCGTGCCCTTGCTCGTTCATGAGAGCGCGCCAGTCTTTGCACGCATCGAACTTGCCCTCGCTGCATTGTTTGTAGAGGTGCTTCTCATCAGCGAGGAACTTAGCCAGGTTTTTCTTGTTCATGGCATACGGCGTTGAGCAGGAGTTCGCGTCTGGAGAACAGTTCGCTTATAGTTCTCAACGGTGAAGCTAGGGGCGGTTCCTGCGCGATCGCACGCGTCCGCGACCATCCTACGCACGTCGCGCTCAGCACATCCCCAAACTGGACCGTGCGATACATCGATGATCAAGCAGCAACGATTACGCGGAGCGTGAATGTGATGCGGATTTGAAATGCGAAAGGTTGATTTCCCCTTCGGCTTCATCTCATTCAACAGCTTTTGAATGCTTGACTGTGATGAGAAGTTGATGCGCACTTGAGACGTTGACTTAGCTCTCTGACTGTTTTTCATGAACGCTCCTTTAGCAAATTTATGAGAGGATACGGCTTGTGATGGTTGAACCTCTTCCATGACTGAGGATGAGGGACTTGTTCATGCTTGATGCCGAACTTCAACAGCTGTCTCTCGGCTACACGGCCCAACGCGATCACGGCTCTCGGCTCGAGGTCATCATAGATCCTTCGAAGGTCTGCTTGGCTTCCATCATTGTTGAGAGCGTTGACCCAAAACAGCTGTTCTTCGGGAATCTGAGCTTCTTCTAGCTTTGTGTTGAGCCAACCAGAGCACCCTTTGATCGAGCAGAACGGGATGTGATATTTGTTCTGTTCAGGATGGCTAGTCTGCTCACCTACCAAGAGCACTACACCTTTCGTGTATGAGCCGGCACCGATAGGGGCTTTAGTCTTGATTCTCAAGCGAAACCGCTTAAGAACTCTTTGCCTGACATCCTCTGAGATCATTCCCTAGGTTTACCTATAGGTTTTAACGACTCGATGTGAAGAGAATACACAGAGACATTCAAAGGAGCACCGTGGAGCTGTGTCAAGTTGCTAAGCGCGATATTAAGAGTGTCAACAGCTTCACATGCTAGCTCTCTTGGCACGCCGTAACGAACAGAGACGTGCGGCTCATATGTCGAATATGAGTGAGAAGCACCGATTGACCTAAGAGCTTGATGTAGATAAGTCAACATCTTTGACTTAAGCCTCAGCACTATCGTCGCGTTAGCTGTGTTTCTAGCTCCGTTTTCATCAGGAAGAGCATCGAAGCACGCCGCGCCTATGACATCAGCGTTGAAAGGTGTATCGAGCAAGTTGACCAGGTCATACGTCAAGCTTTTATCGATGTCTGCTTCGCTGTAGACAACCGTCACGTGCAGCTTGTCAGGTGCTACTTCATGACCTGGTAAATCGCTTATGTTGCTTAAGACGTTCAAAAGCTCTTCGCTAAGCGGCGAGACATATGCACAGATGTAAGTGCCGATCATCGTAAAACCTTTAGCACCCACCTGATACACGCTAACCGTGCCTCAGGCGAGAAGGTTGAGTTGCTTGTGTCAAATGTATAGTTGTGCAGCCCGATGATAACTTTCTTGGGAGGTAAGTCGGGGTCAATATCAAGCTCGACGTATCTTTGAAAGATGGCTTTACAGATATATCCTATGATGTCCTCATCAACGCTGTCTTCTTTTATAGAGATAACCTGACTTTTAGCTTCTAAAATTATAGATTCTAACCTGTCGATGCTGGTTGGGTTTGGAACATTGACGATCTCGTTCGGGTGAGACATCTTGATAAGCTTGATCTCTGAATCTTTAAAGACTTGCTTAGCAAAAGCTATGATCACTTTTTCATGGTGTGCTAAAAAGGGTGCCACACAGCCAGTGCTAAAAGTTGACGTAACTTTAGTGCTCATATCAACAGCTCTTGAGCGCTCTTGTCTCCCATGTATCGACCGACGTCTTGTGAGCCGATGAGGCATGACATGACTAAGTCTTTGCTTGAGGCTGTCGGGCCGACCGGATGACAGATGAGAGTCATCCGAGGAATCAAGAGATGCACGACTGTTCCTTGTAGATCAAGGTCAAGCAGCTGGATAGACGACAGCTCATAACGGTTGAGCTGTGGATGCATCATGAAAGCTTTGAACGTGCTTGAAGAACACTGCGTGATCGGCACGGTGTCAACTTGCTTGGTGTCATCATCAACTACCAAGATGTACCAGCTCGCTGGCATATAAAAGTCAAAAGCGTTGATTCGAACTTTGACTGTCGGGCCGATGGTCTCTTCTAACATCATGATCTGCTTGAGCATGAAGTCATTGTGAGTCACGTCATAGAACCATGCGTGCTTTGGCACGACCGGTCCTGTCACGGCGTCGATCAGGTATGGAAACCCGTAGTCTGGTAGGATTAAGATATGAACCTCATCATAAGCTGGTATTGTATCACAATAGTTTAGAATATGATATTATAGCATTGCGTATTTCACGCATATACAAGGGAGAAGCAACATGTACTATCTTCAAGAAGGTATCCCGCAAAACCCTGAAGGTTACCAAGAAAGCCGCCTCTTCCTCGACTCATACGTCCACAAGAACTGCGTCGTCATTCAGACCATCACGGCATACTCTTGGCTTGACGCCCGCCTTCAACTTCCAGGTTAAAACACCACTCCTCCCTTCACCGCAACTAAGCCGTATTTTCTCTTAGTAGAGGCTGTCACAGGATACTCAGCCTCTACGTAGTATTTCTTGCGTTCTCGGAAGTGCTTACGGCTGAACTTCATCTTAGAGTAGACATCGATCACTACCAAGTGGTTTTTGTCTCCCTTCTTTCGCAAGCCACGACCGACAGATTGGATGCAACGCACGAAAGACTTGCCAGTGTCTATCAAGATCAAGCAAAAGATCCTATCGATGCTGATCCCGGTCGAAGCAATTCCTGAGCTCGCAAGCAAGATCACGTCATCGCGCTCAGCGTATTGCTTGTAATTGATCTTTCGAAGGTCTTTCTCTGACTCACCAAAGAGGAAAGTCGAGTCAGGGATGAGCTCTTCTAGTGCTTGTCCTTGCGGGATCGAGTTGATAAGTACCATGGTGTTGCCGTACTGGGCTTGTGCTTCTCTGATCATCATCGCGAGGTCTGCGAGCCGGTCTTCATGCTTAGAGAGATATGCTTTCTCAGACGCGTAGTCTGGCATCTCTTCGCTCACGTCTTGCATCTCGATAGGCTTGATCTCGATAGACGAGAGGTACCCTTCTTTGATGAGAAAAGCCGCGCTGACCTCGCGGATCACCTGACCGATCGAGACTTTAAGAGAAAACCTATCAGCTGGGTCTTTCGGCAGTGTTCCTGTGCAACCGTAGCGGTAGACGATGTTCTTGCCGTGCTCGTTGATCAGCTCTTTGATCACTAAAGCGCGAGCGCCGTGAGCTTCGTCAACGATGACGGCTTGAAAGAAGGTCATGTAGTGCGGAGCATTCTGAAGAGACTGCCACGTTGCTATGACGATCGGCTGATCAATGTCCTTCTCAGAACCTGAGTAGACACCGACCGGAACATCAAGATGTTTAAACTTTTTACGAAACTCTTCAGCTGTTTGATCAACGAGGTCTGATGACGGCACGATCACGATAGTCTGAAAACCGTGTGCATAGAGCACGATCGCGAGCGCCGCGCAGATCGAAGTCTTGCCTGAACCGGTCGCGCAGACCGCTATACCTGAGCCTGCTTCTAGCAGCGCGTTGGTCACTTCAAGCTGATACGGCCTAAACGAGAAGCGATCATTCTCATCAGCTTCATTCGCTAGGCCAAAGAAGTCAGCTTCGATTCGATCAGGGATCGGCGGCAAGGCAACGCGCTTGTCATTGATGTTGACCTCATACCCCCAAGTCACGAGGTACGGGATGATCTCGTCTAACAGCTTCGTGTAGGTCTTGCCACGCTTGTCGAAGAAGCGAATCTTCCCGTCCCAACGCCGAAGCTGATATGCAGGCATGTGAAAGTAGCCTTCGACAAATAGCCCGAACTTCTCCCACAGCAGCTCGAGATGTTCAGGACGAAGACCGCCTATTCGGCAATTCACCTCGTCATCGACGTGAACTGTGCAAGTAAGCATCAGCCGTCAGCGCCTTCACCGATCTCACCGCACGGTTTTGAAAAAAGCTTGATCAAGCTATGCTTGAACTTCTCCTTGCCTCGTTCAGATATACAGTCCCATGCTGCGCTTAAAAGCACGACCTTATCTAGCTCTTCGATGACTCGCTCTGCGGTTGACTCTGGTGACATTATAACACCACGTGATCTAGCTGGGCGATACGGAGCTTGACGATGTTGCTCAAGCTCCATCCCATAGTTTGAAATGCTGCCACGATCTGCTCAAGCTGGCCACGTGTATGAGCAACATCGATCAAGATTTGGTTTACTTCGACATATTGCGGGTCACTTCTAATGTACGATTTCATCTCAGTCGCGCTTAGCGCTCTCGCTTCGCTCTTGAGATAATGCTTATGTAAGTTTGCTTCGACCTCCTCCGCCCGGGCGCGGAGGAAGTTCTCAACCGTCTTGCATTCTTCAAGCGTCACGCTATAGAACATGAGGTTCTGAGCATGCTCACGACACGCGACTTCGAGGTTCTTGTTCTCGAGGTCAAACAGAGGTTCAGCGGCGGTGATTAGCTGAGTGTAAAGCTCTAGCTTATCTGGAACCTGTGCTAAGCCTCCAGGTTTCTTGAGGCTGTTGACCAGAGACATGTGTCAGCGCTCGACCCCGAT
>Ga0315287_10001037_pt1 | contig 25054 bp, 15 predicted proteins | sample YL17G11_0_MG_FD_205037 | JGI IMG/M metagenome (GOLD analysis project Ga0315287, IMG submission 205037) | Sediment microbial communities from Yellowstone Lake, YNP, Wyoming, USA - YL17G11_0 | ecosystem: Environmental > Aquatic > Freshwater > Lake > Sediment | place: USA: Wyoming | collected... | reverse complement strand
GCACATGGATGTGCCGGACTATCGGGGGAGAAATCGCCGATACCCGTGCAGCCGATTGAGTGGTGAGTAGCGCATGGATGCGCGGGAGGGGAAGTCCGGCACATGGATGTGCCGGACTATCGGGCAAAAAATAGACAACTCCGCCCACAAGTGCTATGATAACATTAGAACAGCATCTGAAAGGTGGATTTCCGCTATGGGTGATAAGTCTCCGAAAAAGGACGTAAAGGCGCCGAAGAAAGATATCAAAGAGAAGCGACGTGTGAAACAGGAGAAGCAGGCAACGAAGAAGAACATCTCTGCATAGGACTCCCGGTTCTTTGAGCACCCTCTGATTGTCCGGAACGCCCGTTCTCGGACGATCAGTTGTGTACGCCCCACAGAGAAGGAACCAGCCCAAGCACGTCAAACAAACCCATAAACCCAATGGACCCCAGAGTCTTTCGCACACTCACTGACTACGACCTCCCGCGGGCGCGGGACAGTCACTTTGCCCGCCTGCGCTCGCTTTACGCAGGCACGCTTTCCGACCTCCCGTTCGTGCTCAACGGCCGGAGCGCATGGACCGAGACGAACCAGTATACCGAACCCGAGAAGTGGGTCGAGGACGTGCTTGCCGTGGAATAGAACCAGTACAGCCGCTTAGCGACTTGATTGTACGAATACGACGGACAAGTTGTCATGGCCATTCCCGCAGCAGATAGCTCACCGAAGCGAGGCTGCGGCCTTCGCCTCGCGGGTCATCTCCACAAAATACTCATGCACGCGGGTATCGTCGGTCAGTTCGGGGTGGAAAGCGGCGGCGAGGCAGTTGCCCTGGCGGCACATGATTATCTCGCCGTTGTCGAGCACCGAGAGCACCTCAACGCCCTCGCTCGTCCCAGTCGCGAATGGAGCTCGGATGAATACGGCCCTGATGGGAGCGCCCTCGATGCACGGGATCACAACGTCAGCCTCGAAGCTGTCCACCTGCCGGCCGAAGGCGTTGCGGCGAATCCTGGTGTCCATCAGGCCCAGCCTGTGCTGATCGCTGGACTCGATATCCTTGGAAAGCAGGATCATGCCGGTGCACGTGCCGAAGACGGTCATGCCTTCGCTCACGCGCCCGCGGATGGCTTCGTCAACACCGTAGCGGGCCATGAGCTTGCCAATTGTCGTGCTCTCGCCGCCGGGCAGGATCAGACCATCGCACCACTCCAGGTCCCGCGCGCTGCGAACGATCCTGACCTCGACACCGTCAATCTTCCGCAGCATCTCCAGATGCTTCTGGAAGTCGCCCTGCAGCCCCAACACCCCAATATGAACGATGGGGCGGTTCGATTCCGCCCCAACGACTTCAATATCAATATCCATCAAGGACTACCAGCCTCTGAGGGCCATTCTATCGGCATCGTCGAGCTTGCGCACGTCAATGCTCGCCATCGCCTTCCCGAGGCCCTTGGAGAGTTCGGCGATCAGCTTGGGATCATCGTAGTGGGTCGTCGCGTCCACGATCGCCTTCGCGCGCCTGGCCGGATCCTCGGACTTGAAAATGCCCGACCCGACAAACACCGCCTCCGCGCCGAGCTGCATCATCAGCGAAGCGTCGGCGGGAGTCGCGATGCCGCCAGCGGAGAAGTTCGGCACCGGGAGCTTGCCCGTCTCGTGAATCCCCACGACCAGCTCATACGGCGCGCCGAGGTTCTTGGCCTCGGCCATAAGCTCGTCCTCGCGCATGCTCTGGATTTTGCGCATGTGGCTCATGACCGTCCGCATATGCCGCACCGCCTCGACAATATTCCCCGAGCCGGCTTCACCCTTGGTGCGGATCATCGCGGCGCCCTCACCTATTCGCCTCAGGGCCTCGCCAAGGTCACGGCAGCCGCAGACAAACGGCACCCTGAATAGATGCTTGTCGATGTGATACATCTCGTCGGCGGGGGTGAGGACTTCGCTCTCATCGACATAGTCAACGCCCAAAGCCTCGAGCACCTGCGCTTCGGCGAAGTGCCCAATCCTGGCCTTCGCCATAACAGGGACGGTCACGGCCTCCATGATTTCGATTATCGTGAGCGGGTCCGACATGCGGGCTACCCCGCCCTCCGCCCTGATGTCGGCGGGAACGCGCTCGAGCGCCATCACGGCAACCGCGCCCGCCTCCTGGGCTATTTTGGCCTGCTCGGCATTAGTGACGTCCATTATCACGCCGCCCTTGAGCATTTCCGCCAGCCCGACTTTGGTCCGCCACGTGGATTTCTCTTGATTGGTCATTAGAGGATCACCTTCCCAAGTATGCTCCGCGACCACGCGCCGCGGTGAAATCAGCTCTATCTATACGGCTATTATAGCAGAATCGAGCCGATCATTCCAGGGGCTGTGTCGTTTGACAGGAACGCGCCCCACGAATAGAATACGCATGTAAAGTCTCCAAGTGTGTCATTCCGAACGAATGTGAGGAATCTGCTTTTCCGGTTGCAGCATTAGGTTGTCAGCGAAAAGCAGATCCCTCGGCTTCGCTCGGGATGACATAGTTTGGCGCCTCGGGATGACACATGCGAAGGCAGTTTACTAACTCAGGGACTGAACCTCATTGGGAGACTGATTTGGAAGCTATCGACCTGCGGGGGCAGCCCCTGGATTTGGACATCACGCTTAGCTGCGGACAGGCGTTTCGATGGCGAAAACGCGAGGACGGAGTGTGGAGCGGAGTGGTTCGCGACAGGCTCGTCGAACTGACGATGGCCGATGGCAACCTGCTGTGGAGAACCTACCCCGCCGGTGGAATCGAGCTGGTCAGGGACTATCTCAGGCTGGATGATGACGTCAGCGCCATATATGGCTATCTGGCCGGCAGAGACCCGCACATGGCCGAACTCACCCGTCGCTTTCACGGGCTGCGGCTTCTCAGGCAAGACCCCGCGGAGACGCTGCTTTCGTTTATCTGCTCGGCAGCAAACAGCATCCCCAGGATAACCGCGGCGATCGAAGGCCTCGCGGAGCAATATGGGGACCTTGTGTGCGAAAAGGAAAACACGTGTTACCATGCTTTTCCCACAGTCCAACGGCTTGCGGAACTCGACAGCCTGACGACCCAACTGACCAAGGCTTTGGGATTTAGAGGAGACAACCTCCGCATGGTGGCGCGGCAATTGCGGGAAAGAGGCGAAGGATGGCTGACGTCCCTGCGAGAAGTGAGCTATCCCGAGGCCAAGGCCGCCCTGCTGGGCATCAGGGGCGTGGGACGAAAAATAGCCGATTGCACGTGTCTGTTTTCGCTGGACAAGGACGAGGCCGTGCCGGTGGATACACACGTCCGGCAGCTTGCCCACAGACTCTTTTTGCCCGATTTGAAGGCGAAATCGGTGACGGAGACGGTGTATAAGAAAGTCGTCGACGCTTTCGATGAACGCTACGGCCGATATGCCGGGTGGGCGCAGGAGTTCTTGTTTTACGAGGACCTGCTGAGGACGAGAGCGATGGGCAGGGGGTTGGGATAGCATATCACGAACTCACGCCGACAAGGGTGGCGCCGGAGATGACCAGGGCGATACCCAGCCACCTCTGAGGACTCACCTCCTCCTTGAGGAAGACTATCGCGTAGATGCTGGCGATAAGAAAGCTCAGCGCGGTCATCGGGTTGGCCACGCTGACATCGACCCATGCGAGAGCCGCGATATACGAGCCGAAATACAGTGCCATCGAACAGACGCCCAGCAAGACGAATGGACTGCTGAACGCCTGCTTGACTGCGCACAAGACATCCCACGGGCGCCGGACGGCAACCCCGCCGGTCCGTTTCATGCCGATGCTCAGGAGTATGTCCCCGAATGCTCCGAATATGATCGCGAATCCCAACGCGACTGCTATTTTCATGAGATCACCTCCTACGTCCTTGCCACCAGGGCCACTCCGATGGCGACAAATATGCTGCCCAGCCAGCGCAGGTCCGTCACCTGTTCGCCAAGCACGAAATACGCAAGGAGCGTCACAAGCACGTAATCAGCCGCCGAGAGCGGCAGAACGAAGCTCAAGTCCTCCCACGACAGCGACGCAAGATACAAAAACAGAAAGCCGATCAGAAGCCCGACACCGGCGAGTACATACTGGTTGGTCGCGGCAAGCACAAACGCTTCGTACACCGTCCTGTGCTCCACGGCGCCGACCATCTTCATGCCCTTGCTCAACAACACATCGCCGAAGGCCCCGAGGACCACCGCGATGGTCATCACCACAAGAACCTTGGCCTTGTTGCGCCTGTCGGACCTGATAGACATAACGTTCAGCCTTACAGCCCCCTGATCCAATCTCTCTCCTCCAACACAGCTCTCACGGACTCGAACACGCGAGTGTCGATGACTTTGCGTAATGCCCCAAGAACCCTGCCGGAAAGCAGCTCACGGCGGGCGTCGTGCAGCGCAATGCCTATATACTGCAACACGCTGGAGTCACGATAGCAATCGATCATGCACTTGGTGCATCCATCCCGAACCAGTTTGGAATCGTCGAACTCCCACACGCTGCACAGCGGCTCCGGCCAAGCGTGGCATCGATAGAGGTTGAAATCCCAGTCCAGGTGGAAGTACTTATACCCCGCAAGGCAGGGGAATCTCTGCTTCTGTCCCCGAACCAGCCGCTGCATATCGCGAAGCGACGGCGTGGGGTTGATGACTCGAATCTCCCGCTTCATGGCAATGATCCGCCCGTATGCCGCCACCAGTTCGTCGTCCGAGAAATCCAGCAGGTCGGAATTCGACCACCCCAGATAGCTCGATTCCAGCTTGCGCAGGGGATAAGAGAAAGTGACATAGCCAAAGCCCAGCCGCCGCACGAACTCCGCCAGGCTTGCGTAATCACCAAGGAGCTTGCTTACCGTGACGGAGGCGGTGCTTAGTATCCCGGCCTTCGCAAGGAGCGCGTTTGCCTGGGTGATGCGGCTGCACAAGTCCGGCAGACCCCGGTTGGCCTCGTGAACCACGGCATCTTGTGCGTCCACGCTTATTATCACGCTGTTCAGGCCCGCCTCGCAGTAGCTCCGAATGCGATCCTCCGACAGCAGCCAGCCGTTTGTGGAAATCATGGTCTTCATCCCCAGGCTGCCGGCATGGGCCAGCATGCCGGGCAGGTCCGGGTGAAGTGTGGGCTCTCCACCAACGAACAGAACATGGCCTATTCCCCTTGCGGCCAGGATGTCGAGCGCCAGGCGGGAATCATCGAGGTTGGTAAAGACCGGAGCCCGGTCGTTGTCGTCCGAGGCGGCGAAGTTGCAGAACCGGCATTTGGCGTTGCAGGCGTTGGTGATCGCGAACTGGCAGTATCCTGGTCCCCCGGTCCTGAGAATGTCCCGCAGCCCGTGCCCCATTGCCGAAGTAATCGAACCTTTCCGGCGCAGAAACGAGATAAACTCCCTACCCTCGCGCATACGCCGCTTGCGCACGGCGGGGTCGGCAAGCATCTGCCTGCCCATATCAAAGAGCACGCGCGGCCGGAAGTAGAAGCGTTTGTAGAACGTGTCCACCGAGTCGAGAATCTCCTGGATGGAAAGGCCATCGTAAGAAAGCGCGCAGGTCTGGGTGCCATCCCGGGACAGAATGCCGGATTCACCCAACCAGCCGTTTTCGACCGCCTGGCGGTAAAGCTGGGTGCCGGGGTATGGCGTGGCTATCGATACTTGTATGGTGTCGGGCGCAATCTCGCGGGCGAACTTGATACTGTCCCGGATCGTCTCACTGGTCTCGCCCGGCAGACCCAGCATGAATGTGCCGTGGACGGCTATGCCCAGAGACCGGCAATCCCGCATGAACCGCCGCGCCATATCCGTATCGGCGCCCTTGCGGGCGTTGCGCAGGATCGCATCGCTGCCCGACTCGAAACCGACCATCAGAAGCCTCAGCCCGGAGTCCCTGAGCGCTTTCAAAGTCTCGTATGACACATTCACGCGGCTGCTGGTGGACCACGTGATTCCCAGGTCCGATATGAGTTTGGCGATCGACGCCGCGCGCTCGGGATCAGCGGTAAAGGTATCGTCGTCGATGAAGTATTCCTGAACCTGGGGAAAGTAGTCCCTGGCCCTGGCAAGCTCGCTGTGAACGGACCGAGGGCTGCGCACACGGTATTCGTGGCCCGAGATAGTCTGCGGCCACAGGCAGAACGTGCACCGCGAGGGGCAGCCCCTGCCGGCGTAAAGGGACAGATATGGGTGCCGCAGATAGCCGATGTAGTAGTTTTCGATTATCAAATCCCGCCGGTAGACATCCACCACGAACGGCAGGGCGTCCAGGTCGGCAATGACCGGCGGATCGGGATTGTGTCGAACGGTATCGCCATCCAGCCAACTGACGCCATCGACATTCGAGAAATGCTCGCCCCCAGCTATGCGCTGGACTGATAAATCGAACTCCTTGCGAACGACGAAATCGACCGCGCGGGCCTGCATCAGGGACTCCTCGGGCAATACGGTCACGTGCGGGCCTACAAAGGCGATGAGGGCGTTGGGGTTTGCCTTCGTCATAAAGAGGGCGGTGGCCGAGTCGTTGGCGAATGAACCCGTGCTGGTGTAGACGACTATAAGCTCATAGTCCCTGGCGATGCGCATAACGTCAGCCGGGGAGAGATCGTCCGCGGGAGCATCGACGACGCGGCTTTCCTCAACAAGCGCGGCAGCTTGAGCAAGCCAGGTCGGATACCAGAACGAGCGGATCTCGCGTCTGGCCTGATAACGTGAGCCCGCGCCACCATCGTAGCCACGGAACGAGGGAGGGTTCAGGAACAGCGTCTTCATGCTGTCTGATATTTGCCCTCGCCCCCCGGCATCGAAACTCCCGCCCGGTCATTTGCAAGGGTCCACTCTTGCAGATCTCACTCAGTCCCGCCTGCGTCACAGTGAGTCGATGGAACGCAGCAGGCCGATCACTCGACCGAGCACGATAGATTCCCCCGCAGACAACGGGATCGGGTCGTAATTGGGATTGGCGGGCAGAAGCCTGGGCGGCTGAGAATGCAAGTCCAGCCGCTTGACCGTGGCTTCGTCTCCGATCAAGGCCGCGACTATCTGGCCATGCTCCGCGATGTCCTGTTTCCTCACCACGATCACATCGCCATCGACAATATGATCGTCTATCATGCTGTCGCCGCGCACCCTGAGCGCGAAAAGCTCATCCGATTCGGGAGCCATCCTTAATGGAATCGCTATGTGCGACTCGACATTCTCCACGGCGAGGAGCGGAATCCCGGCGGATATGGCGCCAAGCAGCGGCACACTGCGGCCCGGAGATACGAGAGAAGGCGCAAGCACGCGAATAGACCGAGATTTGTTCTCGCGCGTGAGCCATCCCTTTCGCTCCAGGGCATCGAGATGGATAGTGACGCCCCTGAGGCTGGATATCCCCAGAATGGAGCCCAGTTCCCTGATCGAGGGGCCGTAGCCCTTGTCGACGATAAACTCCCGGATCGTGTCCAACACCTGCCGCTGTCGTACGGTGAGCTGCTTCGCCATATCATGACCTCGTTGCGATTTTCAATCAGTATATACCAGACGCGGGTCTACTGTCAAATAGCGAGTGTTGAAGCGAGCTTGATGTTGCGTGAGGCGTGGTGGGTATGGTATAATCCTACACGGTCGGCGGGGCGTGGCTCAGCTTGGTAGAGCGCTCGGTTCGGGACTGAGAGGTCGAAGGTTCAAATCCTTTCGCCCCGACCACGGACCAATCAACCCCTCGGGAAATTCGCTCCCGAGGGGTTGTTTTTTGGGGGGGCCAGGATGATAACCAGGCATTGACACGCTGAGTTATCGAGGTATAATGCGGGCAGGAAAGGCCAGAGGACGGGGCGATGTGTACGCTTTTCAGACGGTGCAAGCTGTCCAATCTACGCTGAACCGCTGCGGTTCCGAAGGCGTTGGCCGTTGCCCATGCATAAGAATCCGTCTGTCGCGCGTCTATCTGCGTGATTCGATGCTGGAGGAAAGAAATGAAAAGAGAAGACACAGCCATTCTGAGTGATCATATCCTTCTAAAACGCTACGCAACCAGACGCGACCCCGAAGCATTCGTCGAACTGACCGGGCGCTACGCCGGACTCGTGTACGGCGTCTGCCTGAGGGTTCTACAGAATGAAGAGGACGCCCACGACACTGCGCAGGAGTGCTTCCTTGAGCTAGCCCGCAAAACAGGCAGCGTAAAGTCCTCACTTCCTGCCTGGCTGCACAAACTGGCCCGCAGCCGGTCAGTCGACTTCATCAGAAGAGCCTCTACTCGCCGCAAGTATGAGCAGGAGGCCGCAAGCGCGGCACACGATGGTCAGCCTGCCTGGTCTGAGATCGCACCGTTAGTTGACGCCGCCATCGAGTCTCTGCCGGATCGGCTGCGTGAGCCTGTCATCCTGCACTATCTTCACGGTTATACGCAGTCTGAAGTGGCCATGCAACTGGGCCTGAACCAGTCGACCGTTTCGCGGGACCTTGAAAAAGGCATCGCAAGCTTACGTGATGAGCTCAAGAAAGCGGGTGTTGTGGTAACTGCAGCCGCGCTTGCCATTATGCTCACCCAAAACACATCAACTGCCGTGCCTGCGGCGCTGACTGCCTCACTTGGGTCTATGGCAGCTTCAGGCGTCGGAGGGATATCAGTGATTGCAGGAATCAGCGGTCTTGTTGGTACAGTCACTGCCAAATTGATTATTGGCGTCATCGCAGTCTCATGCGTGGGTGTGGTGGCCTATCGAGTCCGCGGCAATACGCCACAGTCTCCAGCGATCAAGGTAGAGCGCCCGCTCAAGGCATCTGCAAGCGATAAAGCAGAGATCATGCGGCTGATAGACGCCAACGCCAAATCACTCGCGGCGATTACCAGTGGCAGCGGCACAATCAAGATGACCGCGTCCGGCATCAACTTCCTGCCCGACAAAGTCAGAGAGTATGAGTACGAGTCCACGGAAAAGAGCGTGTTCTCAGGCTACTCTCGCAGGGGACGCGCAACCGCACGCTACATAAAAGGCGGCGGTGCAGACAACGTTGGGATGGTGCCTGAAGGTTCCATCAGAACAACTGAGTGGTCTAACAACGACAAAGAGTCCAGGATGCTTTATGTTGAAAGCAAAAGCGGCTATATCTATCCTGTTAATAGGAATTTCAAGGTGTTCGGAGTCTACTACGCCCCCGCCACGGTAGCAGCTTTCAAGAAAGGCGAATCGGGAATAGTCGGCTATGAAACCATTGATGGCGATAAGTGCACAATTGTTGAGTTCCGAGGAAAGACCCCGGTCGAAGGCAAGCTCAATAACTGGACGGCAGACATTTGGTATAACCCATCAAAAGGCTGTGCCATGGTGAAGCAGAGATTCTCGCAGAGTATGGATGGCGACCCGAAACTGCTCAGCAAGGAAACAATGGCTGAAATGTACGAGTGCGCATCCGGAATCTGGCTTCCCGCTCGCTTGGAAATGTCGCTATACGGTAAAGATCCAAAAACTGGTAAGCAACGGCTCACATGCAAAGTGGTAACTATAACTAATTCAGACTATCAGGTGAACATCCCAATAGATAGATCTCAGTTCACTTTGGAATTTCCGTCCGGAACTAAAGTGCAGGACACCATCAAGCGCACTAAATATACCGCGCCCTAGTCGCTGGAAAGAGATTGCTCTGGTTCCGTTGTTTCGGCAGCAGTGTACGCTCATCTGACCCTGCAAGTCTTGGCAAAGGCCGCTGCCGAAGCCGCCGGGCCGTCTAACCTATCAAGCTATACACAAGGCGATGGGCCGACGGCACAAGTCGTGGGGTCATAAGAGATGCTCGAATTCTCTCGCCACGACCAAGAACTAATTGGGAGTCCACAACATTGTGGACTCCCAATTTGCGTACCATGGTACATTGTGATGCCCGGGCCTTCGTTCGGTCGCCACTCCGTCAGTCTCCGGCTCGATCCCGCCGGAGGCCAACTCCGACGACATCACCATACCAGCACCTGCAAAGTGACGCTGCTCCGGCTTTCATGCCAACCGAGTATCTCTCTCGATCGGGCTACTCACCTTACGCCGACCCCTTACAGAACTACCCGCCCTCTCGGGCAACAGTCTCTCGGTAAAGGGCTCCGTGATCGACCCGGGCAAAGCTGCCGCTACTAACCCATTTTCTGTACCAATTCTTATACCCCACAACAAATCCCGCAAACCCGGTGTTGCGGAATGGTATGAAAAGACGATATCATAAGGTCCATGTGGGAAGGAAGCATTCGATCACCTGAGTGTCGGATGGCGGCACTCGCCATTTCCTTTGCAGCCGGCATTCTTGCCGCGAGTTGCTGCTCCCCGCTCGCCTGGCTGTGCCTGGATGCCGCGATAGTGCTGGTGGCAGTTCCACTTTTGGGGCGGGCGGGCAGACCGGCGGTGCTCATTATGGGGGCGGTATTCGCCGTTGGGGCCGCGTGGTACACCGTGCGGATGCAGGTTTGGGCCGATGACATCTCCCGGATGCCCGGCGTGATCTCATTTCGCGGCACGATAGCCACCGACCCCGATATCCGGGAAGACTACGCGCGCATTCTGATACGCGCCCAAAGCGCCGAGACGGCGGGAGGACGCCGGCGCGTTTCCGGCCTCGTGATGCTGACGGCCTACCTTCGCCCCGAGCAGCCACTGACACTGGCGTATGGAGACAGGGTGATGATATCCGCGCGCTCCTACCCTCCGTTCCCTCCAACGAATCCCGGGCAATTCTCCTGGAAAGCGTATCTCGAGCGGCAGGGCATTCACACGTGCGCCACGGTTCGTGATCCGGCCGACATCATCCCCCTTCCGGGCAATTCCGCAAACCCAGTCGTCAAGTTCGCCTTTGCCGCGAAACACTATCTATCCGATTGCGTCTACCGGATTCACCCAAGCCGCGAAGCCGCGGTGATTCTGGGAATAGTGCTGGGCGCCTACAGCTACCTGCCCCGAACGACCGTGGACAGCTTTTCCCGGACAGGCACTCTGCATCTGCTTGCGGCGTCGGGCTTCAACTGCTTCATCCTGGCGTTCCTCGCCACATCGGTCCTCAAGAGACTGCGGCTGACGCCGAAGCGCATAACCCCGATCACGATCGCGCTTCTCCTCGTGTATCTGATAATGGTCGGGCCCAAGGCGTCAATCGTCAGGGCAACCGTAATGGCCGTGCTCTGGCTTCTGGCCATGCCCCTCAAGCGCATGCCGAGCTTAAGAAACCTGTTCTTCACGGCGGCCCTCGTCACCCTGGCAATGAACCCTTCGGACCTCTTCGACGTAGGGTTCCAGCTTTCGTTCGCCGCGGTTTGGGCGTTGATCAGCTCAGTACCGATCATCGAGCGCGTGCTGCTGCAAGCCGGACTGCTCCCAGACGCGCGCGCTCAAAAGCGATGGCCCCCGGCCATACGGTGGGGGCTGAGAGAACTGCTGGGCGGAGCCGTGGCGACAATCGCGGTCTCGCTCTACACCGCCCCGATTATCGCCTACTACTTCAACTACGTCTCGCTTGTCGCGCTGCCGGCAAACATAGCGCTTGCGCTCGGGGTTTACGTCGTGACCGCGGTCGGGCTGCTATCGCTGGCGCTAGCCTACGTGCCATATCTGGGGCCGGTGCTCGGTTTTGTCGGGACCAAGGTCACCGACGCTATGCTGGCTGTAGTCAATTATCTAGGTTCGGGCGCCTACAGCGCGGTCACTGTCGCAAGCCCCGGTCCATTGGCCATGGTGGGTTACTACGTGCTGCTCTATATCGCGCTCGATCTGCTGAGGTCGAAGACTCATGAAAGATAGACGAACGATATCAATAGCAGCGCTGGCCGTGCTGACCGCGGCCCTGTGCGCGTATGCCCTGCTGCCTGCCCAGGGGCGGCTGAGCGTGACGGTGATGGACGTGGGCGAGGGCCTGTGCATCGTGGCCCGCACTCCATCCGGGAAAACACTCGTAATGGACTGCGGAACCTGCAGCCGCAGGGACAACCAGGGTGTGGGCGAAAGCGTGGTGGTCCCCTACCTCAACAAGACCGGCGTGCGCGGAATCGACGTTGTTATCGCCAGCCACCCTCACGAGGACCACATCAGCGGCTTCCCACGGCTTTTCGCCAAACTTCCACCGAAGCTCGTCCTGGATTCCGGCTCGCGGGAAGACTCCGCGACATATCGCCGCTTCCTTGCCGCTGTTCGACGGTCGGGCGCAAGGTATCGCATTGCCGAGCGAGGTCAGGTGCTCGATCTGGGAGACGGCGTGAGCGTTCAGGTCCTCAGCCCTCCCCCTGCAAGCCGCGACGTCGATGCCAACACGCACTCCGTGGTCGCCAGGGTGATCTATGGCCGCACAGCGTTCCTCATGGCCGCCGACGCAGACGATGAGACCGAGTCGGAAATACTCGCGTCAGGTCAGCCATTGCGGGCCCAGGTCCTGCAGGTAGGGCATCACGGTTCCGCCGGCGCGTCGAGCCCGAAGTGGCTCGCCGCCGTTCACCCCCAAATCGCCGTCATCTCCTGTGGCAGGAGGAACCCCTACGGGCACCCGGCGCCCGAGACTCTCGCCCGGCTCGACAGCCTGCGGACCCGCGTCTACCGCACGGATCGCGACGGCGCTGTTACGTTCCATTCGGACGGCGCCACCATCACGGTCAGCGCTATGACTCGCCGCTGAAAGGCATATTCAGCCCGAGATCAATTTCCATCTCACACGCGCGCCCAATTTAGTGAATAATGTACATTAGGGAACAGCCTTCGTGTACCGCTAAGGAGTCAACTGCAATGGAACAGATCGACATAGCCAAGATATCACCAGCCGCCGATCAGCCGAGAAAGATTTTCGACCAGGGAACCCTGCTCGAACTAGCAATGTCAATTCGGGAGCGAGGTGTCCTCGAGCCCATAGTTGTCCGGCCCATCGCCGCGGACAAGTATGAAATAGTCATGGGCGAGAGACGCTGGCGAGCCTCGCAGATGGCTGGCCTGGCCGAGATTCCGGCCATAGTTCGCGAACAAAGCGACGAGGATGCCGCGACCGACGCTCTTATTGAGAACTTCCAGCGTGAAGACCTGAACCCCGTTGAACGCGCACGTGCGATAAAGAGGCTTCTGGATTTCATGCCGTGGGAAAAGTGCCTGAGGACCCTGGGAGTGGCGAGCTCGACAATGCGTCGCTATCTGGACTTACTCGACCTTCCCGAAGCCATCCTCACCGAAGTAGTCACCAAGCCCGCGGAGGGCGAAGGAGAGTTTCTCGAGGGCCATGCGCTTCAGCTTCGTACCCTTAACGATTACTTCAAGGTCCAGCTCAGGCTGGCGAAGAAAGTCCGGGCGGAAAAGCTCTCCGTCGACGATCTAAAGAAGATCATCACGGCCATAGTCGATCATCCCGACCGGACAGAGGCATTCCTGCGCGTCCCACTGAACGTCACTCAGGAGATTCTGCGCACGATCGACAGGCAGGCTCAGAAGAAAAAGCCCTATCAATCGAAGTCGGCTCAGTCGCACCTGAAGTCCGTCCAGAAAGCGGGCTCGGCTGTCCTCGATTTGTTGGACGAACGCGTCGCCCAGCATCTTTCCTCGACCGAGATGAACCAGATGCTGAGCGCGACTGCCGACCTGGCTGAACAGCTCAGGAAGTTCAACAGAGTGATGCGCGACGGCTTGCAGAAGACGGATCGAACGTTCAAGGAAATCTACATCCATTGTCCACTGTGCGGTCGCATCGAACTCATCGGCAGCATGAGATGCAGCGTGTGCTGGAGCGTGCTGCGCAGATGTCTGGACTGCCAGAGCTACGATCAAAGCTATCAGAAATGCACGAAAACCGGCTACCCGGTTTTCATGTCCGACGCCGAGAGCCCGGACGAAAGCTCACACTCCTATAAGTGCGAGAGCTACCTGCCCAGAGCCGACATTCAGGCAGCGGCTTAGTATACCGTCGCCTTTATCCAGTCCACAATCGTCTGCGCGCATCTGAGGTGGAGCCGGGCGGATTTGCGGTCGTAGTTCTGGGCGGGCACCCCGCCCACGGCTTCCGGGCTGCGGGTGGCGAGGAACTCGGGGTTAAGCTCGGCGGCGGCGTTCATGATCTCCAGTGGGGCCTCCAGACCGTTGCACATCTGGATAAGATTATGGCCCCGTACCATCTTCCCCTCTTGCTGAATGGTAGCCGCGCGCACGGCCTGCTCCGCCGCCTGCTGGGCGAAGAACACGCTCGCGAAATAGACACCCGCATCCAGAAGAGTCACCGATGCGGCATAGTTGGCCCGGGCCTGCGCCCAGCAAGCCTCGCCCATTCTTCTCATACTGGTTCCGCCTTCGCGCTCCATAGCATCTGCTCCTACCGGCTAGTTCTTACCCTGCAGAGGCGCTTGCGAATACTGTCCATCTTGTTTTATACCCCGTATCGGCGCCGCGCAAGCATTCAATAGCCGCGCTTCCTTCCCGCCGGGTCGGCAATATGGTAGAATCGTGTGGTCGGATAGCATGGTCAACGATGTTGGAGGGTCTCTGGCCCTCCAACCAGGAGGAATATACAGGTGAAAAGGGCAGCTCTCATTTTCTGTTGTCTAGTCATATCCGCTTCGTGTTTCGCGGTGGAGTCCGTCGAAAAACCGCGCGAGTGGATAATGACCAGCCAGGCGGTTTTCAATGGCACGTTCGTCAAATATGAGGACGGCTTTATGTATGTCAAACTGCTGGACGGGACCGTCCGCAAGTTCCCCAAGGCGATGGGGGCTTCGGAGACGATCGGTTACGTTCAAAACCGGATCTCCAAGTTCCCGGCCCTTATGAGCCGCCCACAGATAAGCCTGGACAAGAATCTGCTGATCGATCTCACAGTCGACGACCTGGCCCAGGGCCCGCTTTCGCAATGGACCAACAAGGGCGCTTTGGGCGGGGCGTTCCACGCGCTCAACGTGCCTCCCAACGTCCGGGAAGTGGCCGGCAGAAAGTGCGTCTACTTCGATTCGTGCGCCTGGGCGGTGCCGATGGAGTTTCAGGCGATGGTGGCGGACTTCTTTACGCCCAAGGACCTCGACACCCTGAAGCCTTTCACCGTCACGGCATGGCTTTATAACCCCAGCCCACTCGGCATCGACGGCACGCGCGAGACGCTGCTTGCCTGGCAGCCGATGACCGGCGACGACGGCACGCAGATCGGCTACGGCAGCGAGGGCCGATATTACTTTGAAAAGGGCCTAAACGGCGGGGCCATCGAAGGCCCGATGGGCGGAATGGGCTTCCCCGACGCGTGCTGGCCAACCTTGAACGCGTGGCATCATATCGCGTATGTTTACACCGGGGCCCGCGATGGCAAGCTGCTGCTTTATGTTGATGGCAAGCTGGGCAGCGAGCGCACATTCGACCGCAACATCTTCAACGCTCCCGCCACCGATATCGGCAAGACCGAGGCGGCGCTCAATGCCGACATGTTCCTGCGGGACGGCAAGCCGGTGAAAGTGACGGCTTTCATAGGCGAGAGTGATGGCAAGCACTGGCGCTGGCCGGAGATGTGGCTCAAGATCATCGACCTGGGCTTGCAGTCAACATCGAAGATATCCACCAAGGTCACCGGCCTCAAGCCCGGCACTAAATACTACTATCGCTTCTACCTGTCCACGCCTGATCTTCCCAGCGGAATGGAAAGCAGATGGTCGGACGGCGCGGCGACATTCGTGACTGCGTCCGAGGACGGCGCGCCCGGCAAGCAGATCGAAAAGACCGATGACAAATACATGTTCCTCGGCTGCAACTGGGGCATCAACTGGGTTTGGGACACCAAGCCGAACTGGCTCTACACGGGAGGCGTCGGTGACATCAGGGTCTACCAGGGCGCTTTGAGCGAGCGGGAGATCAGGAACGTTTACGGCAAGTTCGCTGCTTATGAGCCCGGCCCCGCCAATGCTTCCGAGACCGACGATATCGCCGTGACTCTCAAGTGGAAACCGGGCGCGAGCGGCGTGGAGTCTTACAACGTCTATCTCAGCCAGGATAAGGCCGCAGTCGAGAGTCGCTCCGCCTCCGCGAAGAAGGGTTTATTTGCCGATACCACACTCGACGCAGGCAAGCTCGACCTCGGCAAGACCTACTACTGGGCGGTAGATGAGCAGCCCAAAGACGGCGCCACGCTCGCCGACGAGGCCGGCAAGGGGGAAGTGTGGTCATTCACAGTCCAGACCGCCCGCGCGACCGTCCCCGTTCCCGCCGATTCCGCCAAGGACGCGCTTATCTACACCGGCAGGCTCAAATGGAAGCCCGGCAAGTATGTCGATAAACAGAAAGTCTACTTCGGGGCCGAACGTAAATCGGTCGAAAACGGCACGACGAAGTTCGTTTCGCCCGAACTCGGCAACCAAGACACCTCATGGAACATGCGCGACAACTTCCCGAATTTGCAGCTCCAATACGGCCGCACATACTATTGGCGGGTCGATGAGATCAACGCAAACAGCCTGCCGGTCACCAAGGGCGATGTGTGGCAGTTCGCAGTGGGCAATTACTTCGAGCCTGAGTTCGATGGCCTGGTCAGCGAGCCGTTCCCCAGGTCGATCAGGCAGGACGGCTACTACGGCAAGCTCATGGAGTGCATGGGCCAGCCTGTCGTTGCCGCCGCCGACTGTCCCGAGAAGCCGATGCGCACCTGCAGCTACTGCGTGTCCAAGTTCCTCTTGAAAAGGCCCGATATCGCCGACGTGATGGAAGCCCTCAACTGCGGGTCCCACCTCGATTATGGCGACCGAGGCTGGGGCTCGAACGAGTTCACGATGCAAACCTACGGCAGCACTCGCACCTATGACCTGGACCCCACGTTCTACTGGGGAATCAACATAATGATGCACGAGATGGGGCATCAGTTCCACATGTACGGCGCCGAGCAGACTGACAACGACTTCCGCGCGAAGCTCTGGGACCTGTATCAATATGACAAGGCCCACGGAATGTGGGTCGGCGACTACGGCGCGAACAACCCGTGGGAGTATATAGCCGTATGCGCGTCGGCATTTTGCAGCGACGGCAGCGAGGACGAAGTAATCTCCCGCCGCGAGACACTGCGCAATAACGACCCGGCTATGTTCTATTTGCTTTCGGAGATATGGCCGGGCGACACGATCATCGATCTCCAGCCCCTGAACGGCCTCACGACTGATGCAAATGGCAAAGTCCTGAGCTGGGCCAATCAGGGCGGCGAGGAGTATTGGGGGAAGTTTGGGCTGAGCAAGTATTCGTGGACGACGGGGAGGTTCAGGCCTATCGGCTTTCCAAGACTGACCACGGTCAGTGGCGTAAGCTCCGTAGTGTTCAACGGCAGCAGCGCAATGGTCTGGGACAAGACCACCCGCGAGGCCCTTATAGGCAACCACGCCTGGGCTATTGAGTTGTGGGCTGACTGCATCCCCGAACCCCCGAATAGTCGGATTCCGGCTGACAAGGTGCTCTTGAGCTGGGGCAATCTCGGCAAGGGCGTGACTCTGAGCTGGAATCAGTTTGAGAACCGGCCCGCACTTATCGCCTGGCATCACATAGTCTGTTCATTCAAGGGTGGTGGTCTTGAGGATACGGAGGGTGAATACCGCCTGTACGTCGATGGCAAGCTGGATAGTACCAGCAGGCGCAAACTCGATATTCCCTCGGGTCTGCCGGTAGTTGTCGGCGCTGTGCTGGATGGCGATGTGGTCAAGTCCGGCTTTTGGGGCGCTCTTGCTCAAGTCAGAGTCTATGACTACGACCTGAGCGACCTTCAGGTCAAGAAGCATTACGCCGATGAGAAAGCCTTCTACGCTCCCGAACTGACTCCGTGGGCAGGCGACCTGCTCGTCGATCTCGATGCCCGCCAGCTCGCCCCGTGCCCGTCCGATCAAGTCAGGCCGCTGTATCCGGCATCGACTGGCCGTGACTGGGTTCGCAGTTGGTATAACAAGGGTCTGCTCGGGGGCAAGATGTCCAACGACAGGCGCGAGCCTGAGAACAGCGATCCGAAGCTGAATGTAGTTGCGGGAGTCGATGCAATCGAGTTCCGCGAGGATGATCGGATGGTTTCATCCTTCACGCCGTCCAATATGATGCTGGCCGCCCCGGCTCTCGGTCTCCAAGCCTGGGTTTACAGATACCCATCGGATAAGCAGGGCACCATACTTCAGTGGGGCGGCATTGAACTCACGGGCAAACAGATCCAGCCCGGCGCGTGGCATCTGATCGCTCTGACTATTGGCGGATCGTCCACGAAGCTCTACATCGATGGCAGGCTTGTCTCTGCCGGCAAGCCCATCGTGCGACCCGGCGAATCCGACCGGCTCCACTTCGGCGCGCACTGGGACGGCTGGAAGTGGTCGAACTACTTTGACGGAGCGATTGCGCAAGTTCGGTTGCTTCGCGACTTCGATTTCGATTATGTGCCGTACCCAACGTATGCAAACTTCTCGAGCAGTGAGCACATCCTGCCCTCACATCCAGTTCCTGCCAATGGTGCTAAGATCGCTGCCGAGCGACATCCGGTCCTCTCCTGGCAGCCTGGCGTGCGCTCGTCCGGCAGGTTCTATGACGTCTACCTGTCCACAGACCAATCGCAGGTATCCGCCGCAGCTAAGAACGCTAAGTGCTATATCGGCCGCGCGGCTCCCGGCACGCTAGCTCCCAGCCTCCAGCCAGGTAAGACTTACTATTGGCGGGTTGATGCCCTGGATACCAAGGGCGATGCAGCACTCAAAGGCCCCATCTGGTCTTTCCAGACCTACTCCGGCAAAGTCGTCGACCTCGACGCATCCAAGCTCACCTCGGGCAAGCTCCAGACCTGGCCAAACGCCGGGCAGATCGGCGGCAAGTTCACCGCCGGCGCCTACGGCAGCCAGGCCGCGCCCACCGTGGTCACGATGGATGGCCGCAAGTGCCTCGACTTCACCAACTCGAAATGCCTGGTATCCTCATTCAATGCCCCCGCCACCCTTACCGGCACCAGCCCATTCACCGTATCCGTGTGGGCTTACAAGCGATGGTTCGATGAGTCCAATACGCTGCTTTCCTGGGGCAACTACGCTAACGGTTCCGCCGAGTTCAACTACGGCTTCGGCAAGGACAACGGCGCGTTCAGATCGTTCAACGGCTTCTCGACGGGTTTCACCGGCCCGTATGACACCTGCGACCTCTATAAGAACAACTCGCCGATGATGCTCTTCTGGGAGCACATCACATACACCTACTCCGGCGGCCCCGACGGCGCGCTGAAGATATACGTCAACGGCATTCTCAACACCGAAAAGAAAGCCGCCCTCAAGACCGCCGCTGATTCCAAGATCGCCATCGGCGGTATGCTCAACCCCGACGGACGCTGGGATTGGCCCTATTCGGGGTTCATTTCGGATGTCGTGATCTACGATAAGGCTCTGGACCAGGACGCCGTTAAGTATCTCTTCGATGGCAGCGGCGCGAAGCCCGATGACGCGAATTGCCTGGTCAAGCTCGCGTGCGATGATCTCACATCCGGCAAGCTCGCTTCGTGGAAGAACAAGGGCAAGGCTGGAGGCGAGTTCGGCCTGCCCGCCCGCAAGCCGTCCGAGCCGATCGCGGGCATCGTCGCCGGGCGTAAGGCCGTAACATTCGATGGCAGGTCCACATTCATGCAGTCCAGCTTCAACGCTCCTGCGTCCCTGACCTGGCGAAACCCGTTCACGGTCGAGACGTGGATCTACAACCCGACCATAGACTACGCCGAGACGTTCTTCAGCATGGCCCCGAGATTGGCGTTTACTTCGACAATGCTCGAGGATTACATCAAGCGCGCGGCCGAGTTCCGCTATGGCAGCGGGGATGACCGCACCCCCGCCGCGTTCTACACAGGCTGGGATTATCACAGTACCGGCTGGATCGCGGGCAAGGCCCCCGAGGCGGGCAAGTGGCGCCACATCGCGTATGTCTGTGACGGTCAGCGCCAGGGCACTCTGACGATCTACGTGGATGGCGTTCCCGTGCACAAGCGCGAGTGGTTCACCCTGGCGACCACTCCCAACCTGCCGATGTTCCTCGGCACGGCCTGGAACACCGAGACCGGCGCGTCGGATATGTTCTCCGGCTCGATCGCCGGCCTCAAGGTCTTCGACTACGCGAAGACCGCTGCCGAGGTGAAGGCATCAGCGGCGAATTCCAAGTAGAATAATGGCCCTAATTGGTCATTGACAGTTGGGCATAATGTGATAAAATACAAATAGGCCCGTTGCAGTTCGGATGGGAGGATTGCAGTGGGCCTCTTGGATTTGGGTATTTGATGGCAAGCGCATTCGGCGGTCATTGTTTGACGACCGCACAACGCTAGTTCCGGGAGGATGGTTGAAATGAGGTTCGTCAGGAATTGGGCAGTTCTTACTTTGTCGGTTTGCTGTTTGATGGCGCCGGCCACAATGGTTCAGGCCAAGACGGTCTATGTGTCCCAGGCCACAGGCGCGAACACAAATGACGGTCTGACTTGGGAGACCGCGAAGGCAACTGTTACGGCCGGGGTGAATACGGCCGGGTCGGGCAATGAGGTATGGGTTGCCAAGGGGACCTACGTTGAGCGGATCACGGTGACGAGCACTGTTGGGCTTTACGGTGGCTTCGCTGGAAACGAGGCAACGCGGGACCAGAGGAATTGGAAAACCAATGCCACGATCCTTGATGACAACAAGCTGGGCACTGTTGTGACCCTAAGCGCAGCCGGGGCCATACTGGATGGTTTTGTGGTGCGCAATGGCAGGAGTGATCAGGCTGGCGGCGTATTCGCGGGGCCTTCCACCGTTGTCTCCAACAACCTGATCACTGGGAATGTCTCTACTGGCAGTGGTGGCGGAGTGTATTGCGATCGCGCCAAAGTGGTATGCAACACTATCCGAGGAAACTCCGCGAATAGGGGGGGCGGAGTGTATTGCAATTCATCGACCACACCATCGGCCGAGGTTGCAGGCAACGTCATTATGGACAACAGCTCCGCGACCGGCGCCGGGGTCACTGCCGCCCGGAACTCCTTCGTATCCAACAACACCATAATCGGCAACTGCGGAACCGGCATTGCGTGTATTTCGTCGATCCTCCCGCCCACTGTATCCAATAACATTGTGGCTTTCAACGCGGCCGGAATTGTCGCCACTGCCGGCTCACCGGTCCTGCGCAACAACTGCATATATAACCCCGACGGCGACAATTATTCGGCGGTTACGCCTGGAACCGGGGATCTAAACGTGGATCCGAAGATGGCTGGTTTCCAGCACGGGGATTTCCACATCCAGCCCGATTCTCCCTGCCGGGACGCAGGCTGGAATGACGCGCCATCGCTGCCCGTTTTAGATATCGACGGCCAACCCAGAATACAGCCCACCGACGGCACTGTGGATATCGGGGCTGACGAGTCTGACGGTACCCCGTGGCCAACCGATGCCGTGGTTGTGCGCGTGAGCCTTGAGGGAGACGACGCCGACGATGGGTCAAGCTGGGCATTGGCCAAGAAAACGGTGCAAGCAGGCATAGATGTTGCCGCGACCACGGGTGGCGAGGTCTGGGTGGCCAGTGGGACATACCACGAGAGGATTGCCCTCAAGCTCGGCTCCTATGTGTATGGCGGCTTCGCGGGCACGGAGGACTCGAGGGATTCGCGCGAGTGGCGAACCAATGTCACAGTCCTTGACGGCGACCTGCTGGGGAGCGTTGTCAACGTCTCGCTCGGGGGCTACCGGCGTTCTGCAATAGACGGGTTCACAATCCAGCACGGCACGGCCAGTAACGGGGGCGGCATATACTGCGGCTACTCCGGGCCGACGATTGCCAACAACAAGATAACCGACAACACAGCAAGCGCCTCGGGTGGGGGAATGTATTGTCCAAATTCATCCCCACTTGTGGTCGGCAACACGATCGTGGGTAATACCGCAAACAACGGAAGTGGTGTTTTCTGTGATGGCAACACAGCCCCGCGCATACTCAACAACGTGATCTCATCCAATCCCGTGTTATCCACAGCTACCGAAGCGGCGGCGGTCTGCCTTGGAAGTCCCTATCAGCTTCTCACGAACAACACGATACTTGGCCACAGCGGTTACGGCGTGTCCTGCCCCACCGGTTCTCTGGCCGTGATATCAAACAACATCGTGGCGTTCAATCTGGCCGGGATCAGCATTACCGGCACTTCCACGACTGTAAAGAACAACTGTCTTTTCAATCAGGCCTATAATGAGTACGCGAGTGGCTCCCTGTTCCCAGGCGATGTCCTGGCCGACCCGAAAATCGTCGGCTGGCGGTCTGGAAACTTCCATATACAGCCCGACTCACCCTGCAGGGACGCCGGTGCGAATGATGCGCCCGGTCTTCCATCCGATGACCTGGACGGCCAGCCGAGAATTCAGCCGACCGGCGGCAAGGTGGATATCGGGGCCGACGAGTCTGACGGCACAGCCTGGACCGTGGATGCCGCAATTGTGCGCGTAAGCCCTGACGGAAATGATTCCAACGACGGGTCTAGCTGGCCACTGGCGAAGAAGACCGTGCAGGCGGGCATTGACGCAGCCGCGGCATCAAATGGTGAAGTGTGGGTTAAGGCTGGGGTCTATGGCGAGCGGGTAATACCGAACAGCACCAGCCCGCTCCCATTTGGCATGCCATCATACGTCTATCTATACGGTGGATTCAGCGGCGTCGAAACGGCAAGGTCCGCTCGGGACTGGAATGCCAACACCACAATACTCGACGGCGGAGGGGCGGGCAGTGTGGTGACTACCGTCAACAACGGCAATTCGCTGGGTACGGTGGATGGATTCACCATCAGAAATGGAAGCGCCACAAACGGCGGCGGCATAATGTGTGATGGCCGCACGCAGATAGCAAACAACACCATCACAGGCAATAGCGCAACATCCGATGGTGGAGGTATATGCTGCTCGCAGGCTCCTTTCAGCTATCGGGTTGTGCCCATAATCAACAACAGGATAGTGGGTAACAGCGCCACCAACGGCGGCGGGATTGCTTGTCTAAGTCAGGCCGTCCGGCTTTCCGGCAACACTATCGCTGAAAACACGGCAGCTACAGGAGCAGGCTTGTATCACAACCAGGGAAATCTAGGTCCTCCGCCATCAATCGTCGCTAACAACGCGTTCGTCTCCAACCACGGATCGGGTATCGACCTTGTGGACTCGGCTCCATACGTCACGAAGTCGTCGGTCACCGTTACGAACAACACGATAATCAACAATGAGAAGTGTGGTATCGAGGCCGTGGGCGACTTGTTGTTGCCAGTCTCCAACAACATCATTGCTTTCAACCAGACTGGGTTTTACGTCAACTACCCGTCTAATAAGATCATCACCTCGCGCAACAACTGCTTCTATAACCCGGGCGGGAGGAACAGCTACTTGGTGCCTCTCGGCGAAGGGGACATCCAGGCCGACCCCAAGCTGGCCGACGGTTGGATGTACGATTATCGTGTCCACATCCAGCCTGATTCCCCCTGCCGGGATACGGGCTGGAATGACGCCCCCGAGGTTCCCGGCGTGGACATCGACGGCCAGCCCAGAATCCAGCCCAATGGCGGCAGGATAGACATCGGCGCCGACGAGTCTGACGGCACGACGTGGACATGGGAGCCGAGTTCGTTGATTGTCCGTGTGAGCCTCACGGGAAATGACGCGAACGACGGATCGAGTTGGACGCTGGCCAAGCGGACCGTGCAGGCCGGCATAGACTCCGCGACGCCAATCGGCGGGAACGTGTGGGTGGCGGCTGGGACATACCTGGAGCGAATATCGCTCGGACGGCATGTCAATCTCTTCGGCGGGTTTGTGGGCACTGAGAACGCATTGAGCGAGAGGCCGGCTTTCCCCAGGCATAGTCCTGATCCGGCGGAGACGATATTGGACGGCCAGAAGCAGGGCAGCGTCGTTACGTTCATGCATGTTGGTGGGGACTGCGGCATTGACGGTTTCACTGCAACCAACGGCACCGGCGACCTGCACGCCAACGCGTGCAATGATTTCTGCGCGACTGACGGTCCCGTCCCCTGTGGCGGCGGAATTCTCTGCGACTTGTCCTCGCCGGTCATCGCGAACAACACTGTGACAGGCAACAATGCCTCATACGGCGCCGGAATCTACCTTTCCAACTCCAGCGCGCTGATAACGAATAATCGCATCGCTGACAACGTCCAGCCTTCTTCCAGAGGTTTCGGCGGCGGGCTCTACGCCTGCGTCGGCGCGCCGGTAATCCGTCAGAACACGATCAGTGACAACTCCAGCAGCCTGGACGGTGCGGGCATGTGCCTCTGGCGCTGCACGGGTGCTGTCCTGGACTCCAACCAGATCACTGGCAACAACTCGGTCTACAATGGCGGCGGCCTTACCGCCGTATACAGCCATCAGACGATCACCCGCAACATATTCGCTGGCAACACCGCCACCAATGTTGGCGGCGGCATAGACCTGGGTCTCGGCGGAACAACAACGGCCACCGATAACATCGTGCGAGATAACAAGGCAAACAATGCCGCCGGCGTGTGGATGGATGGCAACACTTACCAGGGCGTCACCCAATTCGGCATTCTGACAGTCAACCTGGTAAACAACACGATAGCTTACAACGATGGGGAAGGGATCAGGTGCATCGGCGGCGCCAAAGGATTCATGGCCAACAACATCGTCGCGTTCAATACATCCGGTCTGTCCAATGGCAGTTCAGCAAATACCGTTAGGAACAACGATATCTTCCCCAGTGATGCCGCTCTTCCCGACAATATCTCCGCCGATCCTCTCTTCGTAAGCAGAATCTCCGGCAACTACCATCTCACCGCCGCTTCCCCCTGCATCAACGCCGGTTGGAACGATGCTCCCGGCCTGCCCTTGTCCGACATGGACGGCCAGAAGAGAATCCAGGGCCCGACGGTCGACATTGGCGCTGATGAGTGGTGGCCAGGCCCAGCGGATGCGAAGAGGCTCGCGACCGGCTCGATTGGGTTGAGCGCCGTTGCGGTCAGCGCCGCGTTTGCTGACTTCTTCTACATCGAGTCAGATGATCGGTCAGCCGGGATAAGAATCGACAAACCGGGACATGCAATAATAGCCGGCATGCGGGTGGATGTGGATGGAGCGCCCGGCACCAATGCCGGCGG
>Ga0315287_10001036_pt1 | contig 25077 bp, 17 predicted proteins | sample YL17G11_0_MG_FD_205037 | JGI IMG/M metagenome (GOLD analysis project Ga0315287, IMG submission 205037) | Sediment microbial communities from Yellowstone Lake, YNP, Wyoming, USA - YL17G11_0 | ecosystem: Environmental > Aquatic > Freshwater > Lake > Sediment | place: USA: Wyoming | collected... | reverse complement strand
CCTGACGGATGAGAAGTACTTCCAAGGCAGGCTCGAATACCTGACCGCCGTCAAACTGGCGGTGTCTGTGCCGGTGCTACGCAAAGACTTCATCATTGATCCCTATCAGGTCTATGAGGCCCGCGCAGCCGGGGCGGATGCGATCTTGCTGATAGGGGAGGCCCTCATGCTGGCGGAATTGAGCGACCTTCTCATACTGGCCAGCCAACTGACCCTTACGGTCCTGTTGGAGGTGCACGAGGCGGACGTGTTGATGGCTGTGCGAAGTCTGATCGGATTCCCTCAATGGGGCTTCAGCATCATGGGCATCAACAATCGGAACCTGGCCACGTTGGAGGTGGACCTGAACACCACATCCCGGCTGGCAGGTCTGCTGGAAGACCCTGACGGGCTAGTGGCTGAGAGCGGTATCAAGACCCGGGCAGATGTGGAGAAGATGAAGGCAGCAGGTGCTACCGCGGTCTTGGTCGGTAAGACGCTGTGCGAGCACGGTGACATCGAACAGAAGTTTATCGAGCTATTTGGATAGCTGTCAGCCTTCAGCACCCAACTGTCTTCTCCTATTTGTCTGGCTGATAGCTGATAGCTGAGAGCCATATTATGGACTATGTCATTCTCCTCTGCATTGGCCTTGTCATGGGCCTTCTCGGTGGCATGCTTGGGATCGGCGGTTCGATCGTCATGATCCCGGCCATGGTCTTTGCCTTTGGCGAAAACCAGCACCTGTACCAGGCGTCGGCCATGATCTGCAACTTCTTTGTGGCCGCCTCGTCGGTCATTGCCCATAGGAAGGCCGGCGCATTGGTTCCGGCGGTGTTGAAGTGGCTGGTCCCAGCGGCGATCGTAGGCGTGGTCATCGGGGTGGCGGCCAGCAATCTGACTGTCTTCGAGGGCCCGAAGAGCTATCGCCTGGCCTGGCTGTTTGGGGCCTTCCTTGTGTATGTGGCCGGTTACGAGGCCTATAAGCTCGTCAGAAGCCTGGCAGGTTCCAAGAAGGATGGTCACGACGAGAGTCCCATCCACCCGTCGGGCAAGGTGTCTTCTCTGATCGGCCTGGTCACGGGCCTGGCGGCAGGCCTGCTAGGGATTGGAGCAGGCACGGTGGCTACGCCGTTGCAGCAGATCCTCCTGAAGCTGCCTATGCGGCAGGCCATGAGCAATTCCGCAACCGCGATCATTGGGATTGCCGGCGTAGGCGCGATCTATAAGAACCTGTCTTTAGGTGAACATGGCATCCAGTTTGCGATGTTCGCCGGAGATTCGGTGGTCATGGCCTCGGCCTTGATTGCCGCCTTCATCGTTCCAACCGGTCTTGTAGGCGGCTATCTGGGCGGACATTTGATGCATCGGCTCCCGAAGAACCTGGTCCGAGCGGCCTTCGTTGCAGTGCTCATCTGTGGCGCATATAAGCTCCTGACGATCCGGCCGCGTTAGCCTCTGCCCTATACGAGAAAGAAAGGTGAAATCCATGAAACCACTTATGTTCGTTGTTCTTATGACAGCCCTGGCCATAGCCACGTGCATCCAGGCCCAAGACAAGGCAGCTCCGGATAATCGCCAGTCTAAGGAATCGGCCCCTTCATCCTTGGGTGTATTTGACAAGGCCGAGATCGCGAGGGTGGCTGCCATGCTTCCGGAAAGGCCAACCTGTTTCGGGCGGCCGATCATAGACCGGGCCGCCTGGGAGACATTGGCAGCCACGAAAGAGGGCAAGGAGGTCATCAAGGCGGCAGAGGCGATGCTCAAGACCCCCATGCCGGAGATGACTGATGACATCTTCCTGATCTACTCGCGCACGGGCAGCCGCTCGGAGGGAGATCGGATCAATGCTCAGCGGCGCAACCGCGTCAGCGCGCTGACTCAGGCGGAACTCCTGGAAAACACCGGGCGTTTCATCCCAGAGCTGGACAGGACGATTCTCTCACTGTGCGCAGAGAAGACCTGGGTCGGTGTCGCCCATGACGGAAATCTGGCGAATTTCTATAAGAGACAGATCACGATCGACCTCTATTCCTCGGCCCTGGCCTGGACCATGGCTACCGCCGACAACCTGCTTGGCGACAGACTGAGACCCGAGATTCGCGGGCTGATCCGCAAAGAGGTCCAGTGGCGCATCTTTGATCCATTCCATCGCATGATTGAGGGCAAGCAGTCGCTTTACTGGCTGGCGGCTCAGCACAACTGGAACTCGGTCTGCCTGGCCGGCGTGACTGGTGCGGCCCTGGCGCTACACGACTCGCGTGAGGAGCGGGCCTTATACATCCTTGCCGCTGAGAAGTACTCGATGAATTTCCTCAAGGGATTCACGCCCGACGGTTATTGCGGCGAGGGCACGGGCTATTGGAACTACGGCTTCGGCCACTACATTTTCTTGGCTGAGGAGATCCGCCTGGCCACAGGAGACAAAATCGACCTGCTGGCCCGTAAGGAAGCCCTGGCGCCGGCCTCGTTTGGTGCGCGATTCGAGGTCGTCGATGGCATCTACCCGGCCTTCGCCGATTCCTCACCCGGCAGCCGCCCTTCGGGACGCATCATGAATTTCCTGAACGAACGGTTTGGCTTTGGATTGCCGCTTGTGAGGGTCGAGGGCGGTATTCTCGGAGGCGGCGGTCTTGCGGAAGGATTGATGTATCTTTTCCCTGTACCCAGGACGCAAGGGGTGCAAACGGCGGGCAAGCCTGTGGAGGCGGGCGGACCTCGCTCCTGGTTTGATCAGGCCGGCATCCTGATTTGCCGCCCGATCAAGGGTTCCTCGTGTCGGCTGGCCGCTGCCATCATCGGCAACGACAATGGCGTCAACCACAACCACAATGACGTCGGCTCGTATATCGTGGTCATGGACGATCAGGTCCTGATCGTGGATCCGGGCGGCGAGACGTACACGGCCCGGACGTTTGGGCCCCACCGTTATGAGAGCAGCGTACTAAACTCGTTTGGTCACTCCGTTCCGTTGGTGGCCGGAAAGATGCAGGACGCCGGGGCGAAGGCCAAGGCCGTCACTCTCAAGACGGACTTCACCGAAGCTAGCGACACGCTCACTTTCGATATCCATTCGGCCTACTCGGTCCCGGACCTGCAGAAGCTGACGCGAACCTACGTCTTTTCTCGGGAGGGCGACGGTAGCATGACCGTGACCGACGAGGTCGCTTTCTCAAAGCCAGAGACCTTCGAGACCGCGATGATCACCCTCGGCCAGTGGAGGCAAACCGGGCCCAAGACGCTGCAGATCGAGGAGGGGACAGCGGCGATCAACGTTGAGATTGATGCCGGCGGCGCGGATTTCAAGGTCATACCTACGGAGATCAAAGAGCATGTCCACACAAAGAAACTGCCGGTTCGGCTCGGAATCCATATCGAACAATCCGTCCTGCAGGCGAAGGTCACGGTGAAGATCACGCCAGCGAAAGGCCGGGCTATCTCCCGTCTTCAGGGCTAGGATTGTCGTCCGGTTTCAAGGGCGAGACGATCCGATAGTAGCCGTCAAGCCAGGAGCCAAGGTCCACCAGCTTGCATCGCTTCGAGCAGAAGGGAAAGTAGGGTGGCTTCGGATTACCCTCTTGGCCGGAGATCCAGATCGTCTTGCGGCATACCGGACAGGTGTGACTTGTCCTCATTGAGCATTGCTCCCCGCCGTTTTCGGCTAGCCGTCAACCGGAAGCTCTCAACTAATCCGGCCCGGCCTCGATCAGCCGCTCGTATTCAATACAGTACCTGGCCCACGGCATGGCCTCCAGCCTGGCCTTGGCAATGGATTTGCCGGTGCCCTCGCAGATCCCGTAGGTCTCATCGTCGATGCGATCAAGGGCCTGGTCGATCTCATGGAGCAGCTTCCGCTCGCCATCCATAAGGCCCACGGCCAGGTCCTGTTCAAAATTGTCGCTGCCCAGGTCGGCCATGTGGATCGGCATGCTCGACAGGTCGCCGCTGGTCTGGAGCGACTTGCGCAGGGCCTCATCCTCCATGTGGTTGACGTTCTTCAGTAATTCGCTGCGTTTGGCCAGCAGCAACTGCTTGAAGTGCTCGATCTGGGCGTCGGTCACAAGGGATCGGCTCGGCCGCTTCTGCGACTTCTTTGCCACCGTCTTTTTTTTGCCCTTGGTTGCCACGTTCCACCCTGTTTTACGGCCAATCCGACGATCTGGGTCTGAAACAGACAGGTTACTATACCACCACAACCAGGCGGAGGATACACCTATATCGACAAGAACGGGCTGAAACTGTTGCTGTTAGGGAGAAAGACCTAGACCCTATTTATAACTTCCGGCCGTCTTTTTATAGGCACAAAGACCTGCTGACCGGCAATCCGGCCGGACACGATCTGAACGCCAAAGACCTGTTCAATCCGCGAGGCCGTGAAGACCTCTTCGGGTCTGCCAAAGAAAAAACCCGCCCGATCGTCACCGTCGCTACTGCCCGGGCCGGAGCCTCCGCACAGCACCAGTACCCGCTCGCAGTAACGTCCGGCCAGGTTGAGATCGTGGGTGATGATCACGATCGTCTTGTCCTGCGGACCCTGGATGGCCTTCAACAGGTCGTATACCTCCAACTGATGGCGCAGGTCCAGAAAGGTCGTTGGTTCGTCCAGCAACAGGATGGGCGTATCTTGGGCCAAGGCCCTGGCGATCAGGACCCGCTGTCGCTCTCCTCCGCTGAGGCGGCCCAGCGGCCTGTCGGCCAGGTGGGCCGCGTCGGTCATCTGCAGGCACTGCTGCATTACCTCCATGTCCCGCTTGTCCCCAAACACCCTTTGACCCAACCGAGCGACCCTGGCCATCAGGACCGTCTCCGCCACGGAAAAGCCCAACGGCACCACGGGATCCTGGCAGACCACTGACACCTTCTGCGCCATGGCCGAGATCCCGTATGAATCAACATTCTCGCCGTCGATCCGGATCAGGCCGCTTTGTGGATGCAATAGCCCCGTCAGCAGCCGGAGCAATGTAGTCTTGCCGCTTCCATTGGGACCGGCAATACCCACAAACGCCCCCTGCTCGACCTTGAAGGTCAGCCCCCGAAGCAGGTCGCTGCCCGGGGTATAGCCGAAACTGACCTGTTCCATCTCAATGACGGGTTTCATGACAGCGGCCCTATCTTCCGACTGTGGACCACCAGCAGGCCGATGAACACCGGCCCGCCGATCAAGGCCGTAACGATCCCCACCGGCAGTTGTGCAGGGGCCACGATCACGCGGCAGATCGTATCGCATATCACCAGGAAGGTCGCCCCAACTACCGCACACATGGGCAGGAGCTGGCGGCAGTCTCCGCCCCAGACCAACCGCACTGCGTGCGGGATCACCAGTCCCACAAAACCCACCAGACCTGCCAAACTTACGGCCACCGCGGTCATCAGCCCTGACAGGACAAAGGCCGCCAGCCTCACCCGATTCGCGTCAATGCCCATTGACCTGGCCTGGTCATCGCCGAAACAGATCACGTTCAGACGAGGACTCAAGAAGAATAGCCCCACAATACAGGCCCCCACGCATCCTACCGCCAGCCAGACCACCAGCAGCCCTTCTTCGTTGATGTTGCCCATCAGCCAGAACAGCGTGGCATGTACCTGATCGCCCTTGGCTATAGCCACCAGGCACATGATCACCGCAGACAGGAAGGCATTGACGATGACCCCGGCCAATACCAGGCCGGCCACCCCCCAGCGACCGACCCACTGGCCCAGCCACCAGACCAGCCCCATCGTGCCCAGGGCCCCTGCAAAGGCACACACGGCTATCGCAGAACCGCCCGCCAGGGTCCACGTCAGGCCACTGAGGACCGCGATAATCGCCCCCAGCCCTGCGCCGCTGGACACGCCCAGCAGATAGGGATCGGCCAAAGGATTGCGGAGCAAGACCTGGCACACCACTCCGGCGCAGGCCAGGGCTGCGCCTACCACTGCAGCGACAATCACGCGAGGCAATCGCACGTGCACGAGGATCTGGTAGTCCAGATCGGTCTGGTTCGGATCGGCCATCGAGTGGATCGCACGGCGAATCGATACCGGCTCACTGCCGACCCTCAAGGACCCGATCATGACGGCAATCAGGACCAGGAGCGATATCCCGGCCCTCAGCAGCAATCCACGTGGCGTAAGGTGTGCCCCATCCATTCGATCAGTCCTCCCGGCCCTCGGGTCGCAGGCATCCCGCCATCGCCTCTACGCCGTCGGCGAGCCTGGGTCCCAGGCGAGAGACGATGTCCGCGTCGACGAAGTAGATCCGCTGGTTGGCCACGGCAGGGACGCCCTGGAATAGGTTCCAGAACTCAATCGCCCTGCGGCGATCCATACCTTGGAGGTCCTCCGCTGCAACCGGTTCGATTATGACCTCAGCCCGGCAGGCCAGGACCTGCTCTGCGCCTATCGGCGGGTATTGGTAGATCGTCGCTCCCATCGCGTTTTGGCCCCCAGCCAACTCGATCATTTCATTCACAAAGGTCTGCTGTCCTGCCACGCGAAGCGGCTGGCGCTGCACCACCCACAGAACCCGCGGTCTGGGACCTGCGGTCTGTCCGGCCCTGTCTGACGGCAGGCAGGCCATTCCTACCGGCAGGCAGGCCTTGGCAAGACGCTGTGCCAGCGATGCCCGCAGGGAGTCGGCCTTGTCCGGGCAACCCAGCGTATGGCCAAGGGTCTCGATGACCTCCATGAGTTGGGCAACGGTGTCGATATCCAAAACCAGACACCGATACCCCATGCGGGCCAGTCGCTGCGCGACAAGTCCGTGCTGGGCCATGTCCAACGCCACGACCAGATCCGGCCTTGCTCCTATTATCGCCTCCAGGTTCGGTTGCCAGAACGTACCCACCCTGGCCTTGGCCCTCGCCGACGAGGGGTAGTTGCAGTGGTTTGTCACTGCCACGACCCGGTCGCCCGCGCCCAAGGCAAACAAGATCTCCGTCAGATTCGGCGCAAGTGACACGATTCGCTCCGCACGATGGCCGTCATTGCCAGGGGCAACGGCCGCAGCATCGCCAGGGGGGCAGACAGTCAAGCCGCAGACTACCCAGCCTGCGAATCCCAGAGCCAGCAGCCACCATCTTGCCATCAGGTCCTCAGGAACTGCCTGTGCAACTCAGCCAGTGTCAACGTGATCGTCGTTGGCCTACCATGCGGACATCGCGTGGAAGACTCCGCGGTCCTACCGTCAGCCAGCAGTTGCTCGATCTCGCGGTCCGACAGCCTCTGGCCTGCCTTGATCGCCGCCTTGCATGCAGCCATGCTCAGGACCTCATCGAGCAGGCGCTGCGGTTCCAGGTCGCTGTGGCTATCCAGCAGATCCACCAGATCTTTGACGAAGGCCGCAGGATCGGCCTTGTCTAGCAACGTGGGAAAGGCGTGAATCGCATAGGTATGCGGCCCAAAAGGTACGGCCTCAAGGCCAAGTTTGGCCACCAGGTCTGCATGGGCCTCCAGGGCGTGGGCCTGGTGGTCGGCAATCGCCAGCGTCTGCGGGATCAAGAGCCGCTGCGACTCCAGGCCCTTCTCACCGACCCGCCGGGCCAGCTTCTCATACAGGACCTTCTCATGCAGGGCGTGCTGATCGATGATGGCCAGGCCCTCGTCGCTCTGGACCACGATATAGGAATCATGGATCTGCATGAACGGCTTGGCCGGAGCAACGGGCCGCTCCGATGCCTGCACACTGCCGGGCGTCACGTCCGCCGGATAGGCCGGGACCGGCTCATGCATAGGGCCCATGGTCTGCGAACCGGGTCTGTGCGTCCTGAAGAAGTCCGCCATGGCATCGGCCACGCCCTGGCTTCGCGGGCCCGCTCGCCATGCAGGACCCACGGAGGCAACCTGCATCGGGCGGGCGAGCCTGACCGGCATACTCAGGTCCTGGCCCAGGAGCTTCTCTCGCAGTGCGCCGAGGATCTGTGAATGAATTCTATTGGGTTCGTAGAACCTCACCTCGATCTTGGTCGGGTGCACGTTCACGTCAAACTCCTCAGGAGGCATCCGTATGAACACAAAGACCGCCGGATGACGATCGGGCTCCAATAGCCCCCGGTAGGCCTCGCGCACGGCGTGGGTAATGAACTTGTCCCTAATGAACCGGCCGTTGAGGAACACATACTGGAGCTTGTTGTTTGCGCGGGAGACCTCTGGCCTGCCCAACAGCCCGAAGATCAGCAGGTCCTTCTCGGCAGCCTGCAACTCCACAAAGCCGCCGTCTCCATCGCCTGCAAGCGAAGGAAACAGGCGCACAACCCGCTGGGCCAGACCTTGATCCGGCGTCAACCGGTAGACCTCCCTGCCGTTGTGGATCAGCACCAGGTCCAGGCGAGGACCAGCGTCGACTGGGTGCAGCCCATACACACCCAGGGCCATGCGTATGAACTGCTCGGCCACGTGGTCCATCTCCGTCTGGGCCGTTCGCAGGAACTTGCGGCGGGCTGGCAACCGGTAGAACAGGTCTCTGACGGTGATGGTAGTGCCGCAGTCGCCGCTGCACGGGGCCACATGGCCTATCCGGCCGCAGTCCATCTCAATGGCGTTGGCCTGAGCGATGTCTGCGGTGCGGCTGACGGCCCTGACCTGCGATACAGCCGCGATGCTCGCCAGGGCCTCTCCTCGAAACCCAAAGGTCGCAATGGACCGCAGGTCGTCGCTGGTCCTTACCTTGCTTGTAGCGTGCGGTTCAAAGGCCAGGGCCAGGTCCTCGGCGTCCAGACCGCAACCATTGTCCGTCACGCTGATGAGCTTGCGCCCACCCTGCTCGACTGCGACCGTGATCCGGTTGGCGCACGCGTCGAGGCTGTTTTCCATCAGCTCCTTGACCACACTGGCAGGCCGCTCGATCACCTCGCCGGCGGCGATCATGTTGATCATATTCTGGTCAAGGATGGCGATGTGAGCCATGGGTTCCTCACGTAATATCAGAGGGGTCAAGGAATCGAGAAGATGAGTAGGGGCTCACGCCGACCACGGATGCCTACTCTACTACTTTGCTACTGGTCTACTTTCAGCAGGCTGCGACCCGTCATCTCCTTGGGTTGCGGCAGGCCCATCATGTCCAGCAGGGTAGGCCCGATGTCGGCCAGTGTGCCACCCTCGCGGAGCGTCTGGCCTTTATGCCGGTCGTCGACCACCACCAGAGGTACGTCTCCGACTGTGTGTGAGGTGTGGGGTTTATCCGGGCTGCCGTCGATCATCTTCTCGAAGTTACCGTGGTCGGCCGTGACGATCGCCGACCCGCCGAGGGCCGCGACCTTGTCCAGGATCTTCCCCACGCACTCGTCCACGGTCTCGGCCGCCTTGACGGCCGCGGCCAACACACCCGTGTGGCCGACCATGTCTGGATTGGCGAAGTTGATCACCATCACGTCGTACTTGCCCGACTCGAGACGCTCCAACACCACCCTCATTACCTCATAGGCCGACATCTCGGGCTTAAGATCATAGGTCCGGACCCTAGGCGACGGCACGATCTGCCGGTCTTCGCCCCGGAAGGGTTTCTCCCGGTAGTCGTTAAAGAAAAACGTCACGTGGGCGTACTTCTCGGTCTCCGCGCAGCGGAACTGCTTTAGTCCCAGGTTGCTCAAATACGCCCCAAGGATGTTCTTCATCCTGGCCGGCTTGGGGAACGCCACCGGGGCCGGGATGCTGGCGTCGTACTCGGTCATGCACACAAAATAGAGATCCGGCTTGATCGGCCTGGCGAAGTCCTGGAATATCGGGTCCACGAACACGCGGGTGATCTCCCGCGGCCGATCGCCACGGAAGTTGAAGAACACCACACCATCGCCGTCTTGGATGGGGGCCAGGGCCTCGCCCTCATCGTTCACGATGCAGGTCGGCTCGATGAACTCATCGGTGACCTTATTGGCATAACTGGCGGCAATGGCCTCTGCCGTGGTCTTGGCCTTGTGGCCCTTGCCGAACCGCAGACACTCGTAGGCCTTCTGGACGCGGTCCCAGCGGCTGTCACGGTCCATGGCATAGAACCTGCCCATGACCGAGGCGATCCTGCCTATGCCGATCTCGGCGGCCTTGCGCTCGATGTCCGCGATGAAGCCTGCACCGCTATCCGGCGGGGAGTCACGACCATCGGTGAAGGCGTGGATGTAGACCTGGGGAACGTTGTGGCATTTGGCCAGCTCCAGCAGGCCATACAGGTGGTCCAGCAGCGAATGCACGCCGATGTCGCTGCACAGGCCCATCACATGCATCTTGCCGTTTCGTTCCTTGACGAATTTAACCAGATTCAAGAACTCGCTGTTCTTAAAGAACGAGCCGTCACGTATGGCCAGGCTCAGGCGGACCGACTCCTGGGGCACTGTGCGGCCGGCCCCAATGTTCTGGTGGCCGACCTCGCTATTGCCCATGGTTCCATCAGGCAGGCCCACGTAAAGCCCGTAGGTATGGATCAGTGTATGGGGGTATTCGGCCATGATCCTGTCATCTACAGGGGTCTTGCCCGCCTTGGCGGCATTGTAGGGGTCTTCCTTGGGATCAGGATTGTAACCCCAGCCATCCCTTATGATTAACGCAAACGGTCGTCTATCCAGAACTGCCTTCTTGGCCATGGTTCCGAGACCTTTCCCATATACAAATCAGACGAGGCCAAGCCTCGTCTTACCCAGGATCGCATCCAGATTCGGGCAGATATGCTACAGGAACAGACCGGACGTGTCAAATCCCTGTGCAATCTCATATTCATTGACAACCCTTTAACCGGCCGGCTGCACCTGTCCCGAATCGTCCCATCCGGGCGATCCTCCTATGTAGGCGCTGGGCCGCCACCCACCCCTGTCGGACAGGATATTGGGATCGGCAGCCGCCGGATCCTTGACCGTCAGGGAGAAGCCCTTGCCGTCCGTGATCGGGTACCAGTCGTCCACATAGTTGAACCGTTGGATCACGGTCCCTGAGGCGTCCTGCAGCTCGATCTGCTCGCCGCTGTTGCTGAGACTGCCCTTGTATTGGCCGGCAATCAAGGCCCCGCCGCTGTGCCGGGCCTGGAAGGCGGTCACGTCTTTGACCACCAGGATATACTGCCACGGCGCCAGGTCCATGTTGGGGAACACAAACTCTACGCCATCGGTGAATCGAACCAGGTTCAGATTGATCGTCCGGCTGCCGACGTTGGCCAGCTCGATGTATTCGGCATTGGGGTCATTGGGATCGCCTGTCTCCGGCGGATGGTACATGATCTCGCTGATCCTCAGGTCCTGGGCCACAGGCCCCACTGCGAACGTCGCCTCGTTGAGGGCACTGATCACCGTCCCTGTGCTGACTCGAGCCTTGACGGTCACGCTGTGATCCAGGCCCACGGGCCCGGCATAGAGCATTACCCCTGCCGGCGTTGGGCCCCTCTTGATATTGGCTACCAGCTCGGCATTGATCAGGAAGTCCGGATCTGCCGCCATGGGATTCATTCCATGGATGGCCAGGATGTTTTCGCCCGTGCGTAGTGAGCCGATCAACGAGGAGATGTCACACGATCGGAACGTCACGGCCTCGGCATCTGGGAGCTCCAACGCCGCCTTGGAATCCCACACCGGCTCGCCTGTGACATTGCGCCGGAGCACCTCCACCCCATTGAGGTACACGACCAATCCGGCGTCGTATTGGACGTTAATCGTCAGGGACGAGACGTCCTGCAGATCGGCGGCAATCTCGAACGGAATCCGGATCAGGCAACTGGCCGTGACGCCGTGCATGGCCGCCCCCACCAGTATGCTGATATGGGCTGGAAAATCCCCTGACCGCCCGTATCCCACACCACCTGAACCGCCGCTGCCTGTGCGCCAGGCCGAGTCATCGAAAGACCCTGCCCCTCGCCATGCGTTGTCTACCGGTCCGGTCGGCGCCAGCCACCGCTTGGCCGCCCCACGGCCTACCAGGGTCACTCGGCCGAAACTGCCGGCGGTCAATCGCTGCCCGGGATCGAGGCCGTCGAGCGTATAGTAGATCACACCGTTTGTCTCCGTGGTCGCCATCTCCAGCCTGTCGCCCGGTTGGGCGGCCCCGCCGTACTGCGGCCTGCCGTCTATGGAAAACGCCGGCCCTGCAAAGGTGTAGAGGCCTTCCTGGATGCACGCCTTGAAGAAGACGTCCAGGCGCTGCGGAACCCAGGTGTCGATTACGTATCTGTCCATGTTCGGCAGCACGCCCGTCATCTGGTCCTTCAATTCCAGGAACCGTCTTTGCACGTTTTCGGCGGTCAGGGCACCGCCGTTGTAGAAATGCCTGTAAAGCCGGTCGCCGAGCAACTGCCGGAATTTTGGATTGGCCTTGAGTGCCCGGTAGAGATAGCCGTTCTCGTTGTTCTGGCTGTTGAGCGAATTGAAGTAGACTGTCTGGAGGCGATCCGGAAAGAACGAACCTTCCGCGTCCCAGACAAAGAACCGCCACTTCCCCTGCTCGGACCGCTCGCTGGCCGCGGACCAGTTGTTCTGGGGCCAGTCCCAGTCCCCGGCCCACAGCCGGAGGATCAGATAGTCCACGAAGTCATCGATATCGAGCTGCGAGATTACGGTGGCGTATGAGGCGTCTTCGGCCAGGTTATGCTCCCGGGCGAAGGCGATGAAGACGTTCCATCGGAGGAGGTCTCCCTCACGGGCGTCTCCAAACATCGTGACTACGTCCCACGGCTGGTTGCTGTCGAACCACTCCTGACAGAAGACCTCGTCAATGTGTTCGCAGGGATTGTAGTAGCCCTTGTACTGGCCGTTGATAAAGAGATTCGCGATGGTCCCGCCGCTGGACACGTGGCCCATGTCCTTGAACAGCCGCCGGACCAGTTCGTCCTTGATGAACGGATTGGTCATGTCATTGTGACCGGCCCGCAGTACGATGTCGTCAAACCGCTGGACCTCAAATGGAAACAGCGGATACTCAAGCAGGTCCGGGCCGTACCGGCTGCGAAAGTACAACCTGAGGCTGAACTTGCTGTCTCGGGTATAGCGAGGCCGCATGTAGTCGCTGCCGTGCACCCGCAGTCCGCAATCTACCTGAAAGCCGCCGTTGTCTTCGGGCCGGACCCATTCAAAGGAGACAGGCCGCTCCAGTTCACGGTCCATCGGATGGGCCATGACGCCGTTGGGTTCGTAGAACGTCTGGCCCGCGTCACCGACCAGTGAGACCGCCGGCAGGGACTTGATCGCCGATGTTGCGCCCAAGACATACGTGTGGGTGATAATCCGCGAGGGCCTCCAGCCGTTGAGCAAAGCCACGGCCCGCACGCAGGTAGCCTGTTCGATCAATAGGGGCGAGACATAGTCCCTGCCGGTCCTGATGCGACCAAACCATGATCCCATCGGATCGGTCCCATCAGTCGAGTAGCGGATCGTCGCGCCCGGCGTGGGACAGGTGATCGTCAACCGGAACTTCCCATTGTAGAACCCGCGGAACCGGCTAAACAGCGGGTCTTCGACCACGCCCAGATATGCCGTGCTGTTCCTTGCAGCCGGCGTTGGATACCCAAAATATCGAAGTTCGGAAGCCCCGTCCGGGCTTCGCCCGAAGGAGACGTCGGCCGTCTGTGGGCCGAAGGTCGCGCTGTCCATCAGCGTCCCGTCGGCATCAAACAGGCCGACCTGCTCGCCTTGGGCATCGAGCGAGAACCCTGCGTGCAGACCGGCAGCGGCCGTGTCGCCATCGGCCCAGACCAACAGATAGCCCTTGGGACCGATGGTTGTCTTGGCCGGATCGCCTGCTGGGAATTGCCACTTGCTTGGTTCCGACAGGTCGTCGGTCAGAAATATGCCGGCCAGGTTTAGCGATTGGCTAGAGGAATTGTAGATCTCGATCCAATCCTCGAGATGGCCTTGCTGGTCTTTGAGGCCTCCGGCATTGACCGCCAGGACCTCGTTGATGACCAAAGGCCCTACGCCGTTCGCGTCGGTACGGTAGGTATCGGCGAGGGCTGCCGGGCCCCATCCAAGACAGATAGCCAGACACAGCCCCAGCAGGGAGGTCGAACCTGCCTTGGTGGGTGTGCCGACCTTGCCTCCTTGAGGTCTTGTTGCCGGGTGTACGGTCAGTGCCATTGTCATCATCATTTAGGTCTATCGGCATTGGCAGCCAGAGCCATTGTAACACCGGCGACCGGGGAAAGTCAAACTGACCGCTCGATCACGTGGTATAATGTGCCCGGTTGATCGATCTGATAACAAAGGCGTTGGAACCCAGGGCCGGCGAATAAGGTTGCAGACTGATAGAATCCAGGTTGAGCTGCCTGCGTGGATCAAGGCGATGGTCGCAGAGCGAAGCGGCCGGATCACCATGGTTGAATCACGGATGCGGTTTGTGATAGAGCTGTCGCGGGCGAACGTGGAGCGGCGGACGGGCGGGCCGTTTGGGGCGGCGGTGTTCGAGGCCGGCAGCGGTCAGGTCGTGGGCGCTGGGGTGAACCTGGTGGAGGCATCGAACTGCTCATTCGCCCATGCGGAGATCCTCGCCATCGCGACGGCACAGCAGACTGTGGGACATTACGACCTCGGCGGCGGCACTACGGCGTACGAGCTGGTGACCAGTGCTGAGCCTTGTGCGATGTGTCTGGGTGCAATTCCCTGGTCGGGCATCCGGCGGGTCGTGTGCGGGGCCAGGGGCGAAGACGCCTGTGCGATTGGATTTGACGAGGGGGCCAAACCGACCGACTGGGTCGGCGAGCTGCGCAAGCGAGGCATCGACGTGCTCCGCGACGTGCTGCGCGGAGAGGCCCAGGCCGTATTGCGGCAGTACGCCCAGGCCGGCGGTCTCATCTACAATGCGAAACGGGGCTAGGGACTTATAGGCCTTAGGTGGCATGGCTCTGCCGATAAAAGAAAGCCGGGGGAGGTGTCAATCTCCCCCGGCCATTAGGTTCATTACGTGCAATTGTTTTAGAGATAGGGACGGTCCCTTACAACGCCCTACGCCTTCGCAGCCAACCGATCAGGACCGCACCGATACCGGCCAACAGGATGGCGCCTGGGGCGGGCACCACTGGGCATGGGGCATTGGCAGTAACGATCAGGACTGAGGTATCAATCCGAGCATCGTCGCAAATGCTTATGACTTGCGATGTGACGGCCACCCCATCTAACCACGTCGGGTCCAGGGTAAAGGTTGTACTTCCAGAAGTGTTGTTTCCTGTCAGGGCCAGATACCCAAGCTCGTGTGAGTTACCGTCCTTGTCGGTAAAGGACACTTGCACGCAATCGGACTTCAGGGGCGATCCTGGCATCCAAGGAAACAAGGGCTTGGCTTCCACATCATATGCTGAGATGGTCAACGTAGCCCCCAGGATGTCTCCAGCGGCAAGGGCGGCCTCATAGTCTCCTGTATAGGGATTCGTGTGACTCCAGGATGCTTGGGTGGCATTGCCATGGTCCTCGGGATTAGGGAAGCCCGGGAAAGAGAAAGCAGTGTCAATCCATTGATTCACGGGTACGGTGTCTGTGTAATCTACGGTGGGGCCTGCGTACACTGCAGTAGGTCCGGCCAGGCCGACCGTTACAATTGTTATGCAAACGAACCTTAAGATTTTCATATATCATCCTCCTGACTCATTCGTTGTCATCCTTGACAATCGCTCTGAACTGTCAGAGTATTCCATGTCTACCCAAGCTGGCACAGGCAGACACTGAGACCTTGCCGCTGCCATTGCGGCCTCACTTCTCTTTACTTATCCTTGTCCACACCTCCTTTCAGGCGCATAGTCGCCCATATGCACACGACTACGATGCCAATGCACAGAGGCGCCTCGACCTGCAATCGCACACCGAGACAAAGGATTCTTCAGAAGTGCTTCTGCCCCTCGCTCCTAAGAATCTACACAGGTGCTCTGGTAGAGGAAGTTAAAAACAGAAACCCCCACATCCTTCCTTGGTCGATGATGCACTCCTCCATGAATGCACATTACCTATACCTATGAACTTGTACAACTATGCTTCTGTGTATGCCGCGCGACTTCCAAAATGTCAAGTAAAATATTTGAGGAGACATGATCTGTTGCCTCCACTTTGTTTATGGGAACACCATCCAACCAATGGCATTCAGCATGGGCTGGATTTCCGGGTTGGCCATGAACAGATTCCAGCACAATTGCGTGCGATAGTTCTCAATCATGACCACAATAGGCCCTTGATCGATGGCCACGTAGCCGGGTGCAAACCACTTCTGGGCCGGATTGAAAGCGTCAACGAAACCGAACGGCCCCCACAACTCCTTGCCATACGTACGGTAGAGGTACTTGAGGGTTGCCAGGGACTCGCTTGGAACGTAGGGCATAGCGCTGAATGCCGCCGTGGGAGAAATCGTCCCGTTATCATTGGTCGGGGAATGGGCACTGTAGGAGGACTGGGGAGGACTGGGGCCAGCCCTTAATTTAGCAGTTATCTCTTGACAGCCGCTTGGGATTGGATTAGTGTTTGCTACATGGCAAGACCAGTACGCATAGAATATGAAGGGGCCGTTTATCATGCAACGGTTCGCGGCAATAATCGAAATGCCATTTTTACAGAGGATGCGGATCGGGAGCGTTTTCTTCTCTCGCTGGAAGAGAGCGTTCAAAGGTTTGACGTACGACTGTACCTGTTTTGCCTGATGACGAACCACGTGCATTTGGTGCTTGAGACACCACGGGCCAATCTCAGCTTCTTCATGCATCGCCTGCAGACTGCCTATACAGTATACTTCAATCGCAGGCACCGTCAGTCCGGACATCTGATGCAGGGGCGATTTGGAGCCAGCGTGGTGGATGAGGATGAGTACATCCTGAGGCTCAGTCGATACGTGCATTTGAATCCCGTGTTTGTCCGTGCGTATCAATCCAAATCTTCCCACGAACGGATTGAGATCTTGCGAGCTTATCCCTGGAGTAGCTACTGTAGTTATATTGGGCGCAGCAAACCGTTGGATTTCGTTGAATATGGTCCCGTGTTAGCCACGATGGGCGGGCACAAGAAGATGCAACCGGCGACGTATCGCCGATTTGTTGAGTCTGGGATATCAGATATTGATGCAGCCTTCATCGAGGTCAAGCGACGCTCTCGCCTCTGTATCGGGTCTGAGGCCTGTTGCAAGCGGATAAGAGCCATTTATGAGCAATGTCTGACGAAACGTCAGGCCAAAGAAGACGTCTCATTTCGTCGCGTGGGCAGGACGCTGCCTGTGGATAGGGTATTAGAGGGTGTTTGTGAAGCCCTGGCCATCGAGCGGAGTGAGTTATTGCGGCGTCAGCGGAACTCGTGGTTTCGGGCCTTTGCTGCCAAGGCTTTGTGCGATCACAGTGGCCTGACCCAGCGTCAAGCAGCGGAAGCATTGGGGATGTCCACCGGTGTAGCGGTGAGCAGGCAACTCCATAATCTCAGCCAGGCACTGGAAGGAGACAAGCGTCTACAGAAACACCTTGAAACGATCCACAAGAGAATAGATGAGATCGATACTAAAGCTTAAGTGGCCTCACAACGGCAATCCATGCCTACGCAGCGTACGCTCGCCAGTCTTGGGCCTGTGCGCGGTTGCCTTTTTGCTTGGCAGCTTTACTCGCACGGCGGCAGCCGAGGGATACTTCACGATTCAGGTCATTGACGCGGCGACTGGCCGCGGTGTACCGCTGGTGGAACTGAGCACGGTGAACAAGGCGACCTGGTGGACCGACAGCAACGGCATCGTCGCGTTCGACGAGCCGGGGCTGATGGATATCGAGGTTTTCTTCCGCGTAAGCAGCCCCGGTTACGATGTTCTGGAGGATTTCTTTCACAACCGGGGCGTGAAGTTGAAGCCACGGCACGGCGGCCGGGCCGTCATCCGGATCAATCGGCTCAACATCGCCGAGCGGCTCTATCGCATCACGGGCCAGGGCATCTATCGCGACAGTGTGCTGGTTGGACATCCCGTCCCGCTGAGGCGACCCGTCCCAGACTCCCTTCCCCGGTCGTTTCGAAGTCGACTACGTACGCGTCTACCAGAAGCAGTCAAACAAGACACCAACGCCATGATCCGGCCCTCCCGGCAACTAGACCTTGGTCAGGTTGGCGTACTTGAGCATCAGGGTCTTGGTCTGCCCGGTGTTGAAGCGGATGGTAACGAAGCTGTTGTCGCCCATGTCGGTGAAGTCCTGGACCCGACCCAGGCCGAAGGCCTTGTGGCGGACCATCTCGCCCCTGGTAAATGCGGCCGTGATCTCGGGGTCACTGCGGTCGTACCGATGTTCGCGGTCGTGGATGGGGTCGCGGTCCTCCTTGGCTGTGGATATCGTGCTCTCCACACCCAGCTCAAATAGAAACGGTGACGCCACGGTCCGCAGAGTCTGGCCCCGGATCGTGCGGTAGCGGCAATGTGTGATGTGCAGCGACTTCCTGGCCCTGGTAATGCCGACAAAAAACAATCGCCGTTCCTCTTCGATCTCCTGTTCGTCGTCGCAGCTCTGTTCGTGCGGCAGCAGACCTTCCTCCAGGCCCGCGATGAACACATGGTCAAACTCCAGTCCCTTGGCCGCGTGCAGGCTCATCAATGCCACTCGCGAGGACGTGCCGTCGTAGGCGTCGACATCGCTGAAAAGCGAGATCTGCTGGAGCCATTCCAGCAGACTGGGGGTCTCTGTCTGCTGGTCGTACTGGCCGGCCGCGCTGATCAGTTCCTGGCAGTTCTCCAGTGCATCCTGGCCGCCAGGGTACCCTCCGGTCCCCGACTCTCGCAGGGATTGCTCCAGGCCCGACTCTGTAAAGGCCCTCTGGACCAACGGCGCCGCAGGGCCGGCCGAATCCTTCTTCAGCACTTCCAGCCTGGCCACAAAGACGGCCAGCCTGCCCTTGACCGCTCCACTAAGCGTCTCGATCGCCGAGGCCTGGGTGAGGGCCTGGTACAGGCTGATCCGGTGGGCGGTCGCATAGGCCTGGACCTTCTCAACCGTGACGTCGCCGATGCCGCGGGTCGGCGTATTGATGATCCGCCGCAGGGCCACCTCGTCCTGAGGATTGACTGCGACCTTCAAGTACGCCAACAGGTCGCGGATCTCCTTGCGGTTGTAGAACTCCACGCCGCGGACCACCTGATACGGCACCTGCTGGCGGATGAAGGCCTCTTCCATGGTTCGGCTCATGGCGTTGACGCGGTAGAACACGGCCATGCTGTTCAATCGCTCGCCGGAACTGGCCAGATCTTTGATCCGCCTTGCGATGGTGAATGCCTCATCGAATTCGTCCTCGCAGACCACTACATCGATCGGTTTGCCCTCGGGCCTGGTGGGCACCAGGCGTTTGTCCTTTCGTTGGCGGTTGCAGCGGATCAGGGCGTCCGCGGCCTTGAGGATCGTGGCCGAGCTTCGGAAGTTTTCTTCGAGCTTGACGACCTTGGCGCTGGGCCAATCGCGTTCAAAGGCCAGGATGTTTCGGATGTCCGCGCCACGCCAGCGGTAGATGGATTGGTCCGGATCGCCGGTTGCGCAGATATTGCCGTGCAGACTGGCCAATGCCTTGGCGATGCGGTACTGGGCGTGGTTGGTGTCCTGGTACTCGTCGATCAGCAGGAATCGGAACCGCTCGCCCAACTCGCGGCAGACCTCGGCCCGGCCCTCCAGCAGAAGCGCGGTTTTGACCAGCAGGTCGTCGAAGTCCAGGGCGTTATGCTGGTCCAGCAAGGCCTGGTACCTGGTATAGACCTTGGCCAGATTCCTGGAGAAGAAGTCCTCGGCAGAGGTGTTAAACGCCTCCGGCGTCACGAGCTTGTTCTTCAGCGTGGAGATCGCCGCCAGCATCTTGCCAGGCGGGAAGTTGGTGCTGTCCATGTCGCAGTCCTTGAGGGCCTGCTTGACGCACTTGGATTGATCCGCCGTGTCATAGATACTGAAGGCTGGGTTTACCCCAGAGGCCTGGGCGTACTGCCGGAGGATTCGAACGCACATGGAGTGAAAGGTGCTGATCTGCGCACCCGGCGGCACTCCCAGGGAGATGGCCCGCTGGCGCATCTCCTCGGCGGCCTTGTTGGTAAAGGTGATCGCGCAGATGGCCCGCGGCCACACGCCGCTGCCGATCAGGGCCGCGATCCGGCAGGTGATCACGCGGGTCTTGCCGCTGCCCGGGCCGGCGATCACCAACAAGGGACCTTCCTTATGAAAAACGGCCTCCCGTTGGGAGGCGGTCAAAGCATCGAACTTAGGCTGGTTCATAGGATGGCGATTATTATGCCGCAGAACCCCTCATAAATCAAGTGATCCTGCCGCTCGCCACGATCCCGAAAGCAAACGCCGTACGCCTAATGCTGGATCTGTCTGGCTCGGTATTGGAGATAGGCGTCCCGCAAGGCGGTGTAGGGTTCTATGGCCGAGGACTTCAATGTCTCATACTCGCCCCGGTGGAGCGAGGTGTGGTTGACGGTACTGAACGCGCGGGCGGCCACATACGTCTCCCACGGTCTGACGTAGCTCATCGGATCGAGAAAATGATCCGCAACCAGGCCCACAGAATCACGAAGCGTCGATGGTCCCAAGATCGGCCAGACTATGTAGAAACCGTGGCCTGCGCCGTGGACGCCGAGCGTCTGGCCGATGTCTTCGTCGTCTGCAACATCCAGGCCCAGCCGGTCCTTGGCCGGGTCAGCCACTCCCAGGAGTCCCCACGTGCTGTTGACCATGAATCGGCCGAACTCCTTGCCTGAGTCATCGTCCTTGCCTTGCAGGACACAACTGACGAACCGGACCGGGATCGATAGGTTATGGAAGAAGTTGCGAACACCCTTGCGCACGGGTGGTGTCGCGACCTGTTGGTAGGCCTGGGCCACTGGCCTGAAGACCCAGAAATAGAGCCCGTCGTTGACCTGGAACATCAGGCGGTTCCAGCCTTCCAGAGGGTCCGGTGCCTTGACCGACTTCTGCGAGAACTCCGCCTCGAATTCGTCAAATACGCCTTTTGCCGGTTCATTGACTCCTGGAGCCGGTGTCTCCGGGGAGTGGATAGGTGCGGCCTTCGGGTCAGTGGTCGACCGGTTCCGGACAGGGCAGCCACAACCCGCGACCGTCAAGAGCCAAAACACGATCAGGACCGTTCGTTTCATTTTCTGTCCGCCTCGGGAGCCAGGGCTTTGGAGGGCGTCTCCTTTCCAAAGGGCTTGAGCAGGATCAGCAGTTGCGGCAATAGCGTCAGTGACGCCAACAAGGCGACGGAGATGGCAAATATAGTCAGAAGCCCGAAGTAGATGCTCGGGATGAAGTTGGACAACGTCAGGATGGAGAACCCGATGACCAGTGTTACGGTGGTGTAGTAGATGGCGTTTCCGATGCTTCCGTGGGATCGGTACAGGGCCCGGAGGTAGCTGTGATGGGTCTGGAATTCGTGTTCGAATCGGTGGATGTAGTGGATCGTGTCGTCGTCGGCCAGACCTACGCCGATGGCCGCAATCGTGATGGTCATCATGTCCAACGGCATGCCGAGCCAGCCCATCAAGCCCAACATGCAGGCGACTGCCAGTGAGTTCGGAAAGCTCGCAATCAGGGCCAGCCGAAGGGACCGAAACAGCACCGTATATGCCCCAAACAGCATCAGGCCCGCGATCCCCAGCGTAACGACCTGGGAGGTGTAGAGATTCTGCAGCATGTTATTGTACAGCACCAGCATCCCTGCCAGTCGCACGTGGTCTGCCTTCAGACCGAGCTTGTCCGTCAGGTCCCGCCTTATCGTCTGAAGCAGCTCGTTTCGCTTCAGAGACGGCTCGGAGTCCAGGACCCGCACCGAGAGCCGGACCTGATTGTGCTCGACCGACACATAGGGCTTGACCAGCATATCCTTGATCCGATCAGGCATCCGGTCAAACAGCAGGGCCAATTCCAGGCTATCCAGGGGTTTGCCCTGGTTAAGTGACTCGATCATCCGTACCAGCGTGGCCAGGGACAAGACCTTGCCGGTCTGGGGCAGGCCGTCCAGGTAGTCGTGTACCGCGGTGATCTGGGCGATCTTCTCCTGGGTGAACCAGTACTTCTTCCGCTGCACGGTATCATCGAATTCGTTGAACTGATCGAAGACCGCGTCGGTCAGGACCAAGGCATTGGATTCCGCCGTCGCGGCCCCTGGCTGCGGCGGATCGAAGTCGATCACCACGTCCATGGGCGTGGTCCCCCCGAGTTGCTGGTCGATGACCTTCATGCCCCGGTAGATCTCGGTGGTGTGCTTGAAATAGTTGATGAAGCAGTTCTCGACCTGGAGCCTCGATATGCCGACTGCACTGAGGATCGAGACGCCAACGGCGACCACCACGATGAGAAGACCGTGTGCCGCCGTGAACCTACCCAAGACGGAGGTTAGGGACCACCTCCACTGGGGTTGGATCGCCCGTTGCTCCCTTGGCATCAAGACCAGGACCGCGGGAAGCAGAAGAAGCGGCACGAACATGGAGATGGCCACGCCCACGACCATGATCCAGCCGAAGGTGATGACCGGCAGGATGTCGCAGAAGATCAGCGAGGCAAACCCGCCGATCGTGGTCAGACCCGAGTAAACGCAGGGCCGCAGTATCGCACGGAGGGTATCGAGGACCAGCCAGTGCTGGTCGGCCTGGGGATGCTCGGCGGCTATCTCACGGTATCGCATCACAATGTGGATCGACATGGCCAGGGTGATAATCAACTGGAGCGAGATGAAGTTGGAGGAGATTACCGTTACCTCCCAGCCTGCCCACCCCAGGAAACCGATCATACACAGGACCGACACCGCACAGATCAAGGTCGGCAGGACCACCCAGACCGTACGCCTGAAGAGGATAGCCAGAGCCACGACCAGAAGCACGAATACCGCGGCTCCGAATACCCGCAGGTCGTTCTTGACGAATGTGATCATATCATCGGCGATCATGCTGACCCCGCCCAGGAACAGGTCCCCATCTTGGCGGTACCTGTCCATCACTGCCCGGATGGCCAGGATGTCATGATGCCTGGTCCGCTTGACTTGATCCCGGTACTGCCGGAAGTGCTCGACGACGCGATCGAGTTCGGCCCGCTCAGCCACGGTCAGCGTGCCGGCCGCCTTCTTCTCGTGGAGGGCGTTTCGCCGCTTAAGGAGGTTCTGGTAGACCGGGTCCGGGGGGAATGTGATCAACAGGGCCGTGGTCCGCAGGTCCGGACTGACCAGCAGGTTCTGGTACAATGGGCTTTCCCGGAACTCCTTCCTGGCCAATTCCTTGTCCACGTCCGGCGATTCCAGGGTTCGGGTGGCGGAGGCCAACTCCTTGAGAGGGACCGGAGGACTGGCCAGAAGCGGCACGTCCAGGATGGTCGTCACTGACTCGGCGTTTCCCGCTCGCTTGAGATCCTCTCGGAGCCGCCGCAGCGTGGCCAGGGTCCGGTCGGAAAACAAATCGTCGTGAGGCGTGAAAGTCAGGACCAGGAAGTCGTTTTCCCCGTAACGCGATGCAATCAGGCGGGCATATTGGAGGTTCTGGTCGTTTTCTATGACCAGGGTCTCGGCAGAGGCGTCCAATCTGAAGTTCGCGGATTGAAGGCCCAGGAATACCATCGCGGCCGCCAGGACAATGATGACCCACACGGGATGGCGGAGTACCACCCGGTCGAAGAAGGCTATTGGCAAGGAATATAGTTTGGTCATGAGTGTCGTTCCGGGAGGCTACGCCATGGTCCCCATCAGGACTTTGGCGAGTTCGGGTCCTGGGGCCTTTCCAGTTGCCGCAGGAGGTCCTCCACCGTCCCTTTCCTAAGGACCTCGTCGAATTGGGACCGGTAGGTCCTGATGATACTGATCCCCTCGATCTCCACGTCGTATATCTTCCAGACCTTGTCCAAGGGGTACAGATGATACACGATGGTAATCGCCTTATCCTTGGAGACCAACTCCGTGGGGATTTGGACCTTATTGTCCTTGGCTACGGCCGGCTTGATCGCCACCTTCTCATCCGTATACAAGGCCAGTTTCTCTCGATAAATGTCTTTCAGCCGTTTGACAAACAGCCCGGTGAATTTTTCCTGCTGCGGCGGCCTGAGTTTGGACCAGTGCTCCTTGCCCAACGAGAGCTTGGCCATTAAGGGGAAATCGAACGCAGGCGTGACGATGTCGCTGATCTGCTTGTCTCGGGCCTGGGGGTCGAGGGCCTTGTTGCGGAGAACGGTCAGCACCGCATCCAAGGTGGTCCGCAACAGTCGCTGCGGGTCCTGCTGAACGGCCGGCTTGACCACGTTCGGGTCATTGGCAATCGCAAGCTGCCCCCAGATCAACAGGGCATAGATCATAAGAAACGGCCTTTTCATGGTTGACTCCTCATAGAACGATCACCCCAATGCCTAGTGCCTAGAGAGTATACCGTGGGGCAGGCCTATGATGTCAAGTCAGAACAAGCCGGCCTACTGCATTTCAGGGCCTATCGCGGTCCAAATCCACAAATAGGCTGTTGCATGCGAAGGTCTCATTTGGTACAAATAAGGCCGGTCGGATGCGCATATTCTCGGACCTGTCAGTCTGGTAGCTGTGTGGAGAGGTACGAAGCTGCAGGGTACGGACGGGGGATGGGACCGTACATCTACTAGGTATAGGAGGCCCTGATGCAGTGTGTTTTACCGGGCACATGGCAAATGGGGGGATGGGTGCACAAGTCTATTGCATCGGAGCCTCAATACGTCCATTTTTAAGGTCATCTCTTTGTGCAGGAAGGAGGTGAGCAGGCCGATTCTATCATCATTGTATCAGGCATAAGGTTACAGAGGTCTTCTTTGAGAAAGATAGTCATGTGTAGAAAACTGATTTGTGGGATCTCTCTTGTTTGCGTGCTGGGTCTTGCCGTGGGTGTGGCCAGTGCCAGGCCGCTTCAGCAGGAAGGCGGCCCAACCGGCATTGTTTCTGTGGAGGCGGAGCATTTCGATTACAACGTGGCACAGGGAGGCAAAGAGTGGTTGCTGGTCGGGCCTACTGGTGGCTTTACCGGCACAGCCGGTATGCAGGCGATGCCCAACACCGGTACGAGCAGGAACACCGGGTACGTCACCAACTGTCCCCGTCTGGACTATGCGATCAACTTCGTCAAGACCGGCACGCACTACGTATGGGTGCGTGGTTATGGCGCCACCGGAAACGACGATTCGTGCCATGCAGGTCTCGACGGGCAGGAGATAAGCACGGGCGCAAACATGGGCGGATTCTACGGGATCTA
>Ga0315287_10001034_pt1 | contig 25090 bp, 17 predicted proteins | sample YL17G11_0_MG_FD_205037 | JGI IMG/M metagenome (GOLD analysis project Ga0315287, IMG submission 205037) | Sediment microbial communities from Yellowstone Lake, YNP, Wyoming, USA - YL17G11_0 | ecosystem: Environmental > Aquatic > Freshwater > Lake > Sediment | place: USA: Wyoming | collected... | reverse complement strand
CCGCAAAGGAAGCTGGCTTATCCGCCCCGGCCGGATCGAGTACATCATCGAAGCCCCGATCGCCGCTCCCGGAGATTCCAAAGAAGATCTCGCCGTCTGGATGGAACAGGTTCGGGCCATTTTTCTAAAATATCTCGACGGGGCTCGATGACGATTCTGAATTCTTAATTCTTCACTAAAGTACGGTGAACGATCTCAGAATCTTAAAGTCCTCGAATAGGCCATAATCGACCTGATGATATGCCGCGCCTGAAGGGAAACCGCCTTTGGCCCCCTGTTGGAATGACCCCGGCCAAGCCCGGCCGAGCGGGGGATTATTATGGAACGGCCCCAAGGTGTTCTTCAGCGTGCCGCAAACGACGACTTCAATCCTGTTCTCCCCCGCGGTCAGGACATCGGTGATTTCGAGACGGTAAGGAGCGAAGGCGATGAGGCCGGCCGATTTTCCGTTGACACGGACCTCGGCCACGGACCCGAGCCACGAACCCAGCTCGACGGCATAGCGGGTGGGAGTGGAGGGATCGGCCGGAACCGTCAACACCTTCGCGTAACTTACGTTATGGCCGTAAAAAGGCATCCCCTGCATCTTCCAGCCCTTCAAGACAAGCGGCGAGGCGGGTTCGATCCGAAATCCCTTCGGGACAGCCCGGAGACCAAAATCGCCCCGAAGGTAAATCGGCTCGAGCTCCGTATGGATCGTGAACGGCGAGGCTTTCAGGACGATCGTGTTCCGGCCCGGGACAAGGCTCGGGCCGACGGCATAAACGCCGAACGCCTTGTCCAGCCACCAGCGGTCCGGGAGAGGGTCGACGGCCCGGCCGTTGACGAACACTTTGAAAAGCTGGGGTCTTTCGACGACCGCTTCGATCGACGCCGGGTCCGTCCCCGGCGCGATCTCGAAATGGAAACTCGCCTCGAAGCCGCTGTCCGGGGCGAATTTGTCCAGATCCAGGATATTGGTCTTGTATTGAACGGCGCTGTCCCAGGGATTGCGGGCCAAACCGTGGGCCTTGAACGTCTTGAGCTGGGCATCGTAGAAATACAGATCCTTCTCGGTCCGCCGGCCGATCGTCAGGTCGCAGTAATCGAGCGTCAGCGCGTTGGGTTCGAGACGGCGGATAACACTCGGGTCCGTAACGACTTCGGTCCAATCCCTTATCACCGCGGCCCCCGCCTTTCCGCCCTTGGACGTCTTTAAACAGAGGAGCAGACTGCCGCCCGGCTGCAGGTCGAAGTCGACGACGAGTCGGCCGGCCTTCTTCGCGGCCGGATACGCGGCCGTCCTCCCGGTCAAGGCATCCCAGGATTCGCACGACACGGCCTTCGCCGCCGAGATCGATCCGGAGACCGAAGCCTGTGGATCAGTGTTCGCCAGGAAAACCAAATCGGCGTCGGCGAGGCTGCGGCGATGATGGAAGAGAAGAGGCCGAGATCCGGGAGGCGACGCCTTGACGGAGAAGGAAAGCTCAGGCGGGATGATCTCGAGGATCTTTTCCAGACCGCTTCCGGCCGCTAAAATTGTCCATGTTTTCGCGGACGCGGCCGCTTTCTGTTTCAGGCGCGCGTCGGGCCGCCCATCCACGAATTCGGGCGGGTTCCCATAGCTCAAAACCCGGCCCCCGCGAGTGAGGAAATCCTCCAAGAATTGGGCGGTGGATTTTTCGACGTTAGCCATGCCCGGAGGTAAGACGACAAGTTGATAAGCCTGAGGGCCGACCCGAAACGTCCGGCCGTCCACCCGGCCATGATTCTTGAGGGTGTCCTCGCTGCCGAGGTCGTACTCGATCTGGGCTTCCTCCAAACCGTTCACGAAATCCTGGAAATTCTTCCCGATCGCGTCCAGCGAGTTTCGATCCCCGGACGGCGCGTAGGCCATCCAGGCGGTCGTCGTCGGTTCGAGGACCAGGACGCGATTGTCCTGCCGGCCGGCGCTCATGGCGACGGACAGGCGGCCGAGGTAATCGCCGAGAAGGCCGTAGTACGGCCACCACGGTTCATGATAGGAAAACGATTGGGGATGATCCCGTTTCCGCGCCCCCATGAGCGTCACATAGGACAGATGCTGATTGACGAAATTCACGCCCAGGGCATACTGCCAATCGGCGATCCGCTTCTGGTCGAAGAAGGTCAAATCCCAGCCGCCGGCCCCGTAGGTTTCGGACATCGTCCGCGTCCGGGCTGTCTGGTTGGCCGCGCTGCGGATTTCCTTGACCGCCCGGGCGTTCCCGAACTGAGCCTGGACATCCTGGGTGAAATCGTTCATGAGGATGTCGATCCCGGGCATATGCGACCAGGCCGCGAAGGCCAGATTGTCGGGATTGACGACGGGGCGGGGCCATTCATGCTCCCAATAATGGCCGGTGAAGGCCAAGCCGTATTTTTCACAGTATTCGAAGTAGGGCTTCGCCCAGCCTTCGACGAAGAGGTCGAGGAGCGTCGCGTAATAATCGTGGCGGACGCGGCCCGCGTCGCCGACGTCGTCGAAGAGCGAAGGCAGGTACGGCCGTAAATCGTATTTCCACTTGGCGGTGAAGGTCTCGAAAAGGCGCGGCGTCCAATTCACGACCTTCATCCCCGCGCCGCCCGCGGGGCTGATCTCGGCCTCATCCTGAAAAACGCCGGGGACGACGCCGCCGAATTCGGACCCGAACACCCGTCGATAAGGCTCCATCGTCACTTCGAGAAATTTCGCCGTCACATCCGGCCTCATAAGGTCGACATAGGTGAAGCCGCCGTACCAGGGATTCGGACTCTGACGATTCAAATCGAATATGTAATATTCGCCGGGACCGAAGATTTCGGTCTTTCGCCGGGCTGTGATGTCCTCGAAGCCATCGCCGCTTTTCCGGAGAACGATCTCGGGCTCGACGGGGAATGATCCGGGCAAAGCGGCGACCTTTGTCATCCGGAGTCCGGTCCGGACGGCGTCGGGCATCGCGGCCGGGACATGGCCTCCGCCGAATCCGGAGGGATATGAATTTTCATCATAGATCCAGACCTTCATTCCCAGATTTTTCCCGACATCCACGGCATGCTTGAAGAGGGCCAGCCATTCCTCCGAAAGATAGGGCGTGATCAGGCCCGGCCGCGGATGGACAAAGACGCCGCCGATTCCCTTGGCTTTGAAATCGGCCAATTGTTCGTCAATTTGTTTTTCGGTGACCCGGTCGTTCCAGACCCAGAGCGGAGCGCTCCGGAACGCCATCGGCGGCGATTGGAAATCCTTCAAGACATCCGCGGCCATGGGGCCGCTTTCCCGCCGCGCGCCGCAAGCGTTGAACAGCGTGGCAAAGAGAATCGCCGCGACGACAAGGAAAAAAGCCGGAATTCGGGATTTTTTCATGGACAACCTCCTGATCCCGGATACCCGGGGGGATTCATGGATTCAACCTATCCGAATCATCCCCAAAAATCAACCGGATCGAAGCCCGATCGGATTGACGGAAGGGGCGTCTTGGAATAAATTGAGGAGGCTCGATATCGTTTCCGGAGGTTCGTCATGCCCCAAGCTAAATCATCGTCGAAGCTCGCGAAAGTCGACAAAGATACGGCCATCCTGGTCGCCGGCGCGGGTGGATTCATCGGCGGGTCCCTCTGCCGCTATTTCAAGGACAAGGGCTTCACGAAGATCCGAGGCGTGGACAAGAAGCCCTTGCCCGACTGGTACCAGCGCGTTCCCGGCGTCGAATGCTTATGCCTCGATTTGAGCTTAGAGAAAAATTGCCGCCGGGCCGTCGAAGGCATGGACGAAGTCTACCAATTGGCCGCCGACATGGGCGGGATGGGATTCATCGAACGGTTCCGGATCGAATGCCTCCGGTCCGTGCTCATCAATACCCACATGATCGAGTCGTCCTATCGGGCCGGCGTTTCTCGATATTTCTATTCCTCCTCGGCCTGCGTCTACAACACCGATCTCCAGAAAAACCCCAAGATCACGGCCCTGAAGGAATCCGACGCCTATCCGGCGATGGCCGAGCGCGGCTACGGCTGGGAAAAGCTCATCTCCGAGATGTTCTGTCAGGAATATTGGGCGGAGCGGCAGATGAAAACGTTCATCGCCCGCTTTCATAACGTCTACGGCCCCTGGGGGACGTGGGACGGCGGGCGGGAGAAGGCCCCCGCAGCCCTCTGCCGGAAGGTCATCCAGGCGGTCGACGACGGAACCCGCGCGATCAAGATCTGGGGAGACGGCACGCGGACGCGGAGTTATCAATATATCGACGACTGCGTCAAGGGGATCGACAGGATCACTCACTGCGACGATCTGATCGCCACCCCCATCAACCTCGGCACGTCGGAACTCGTGAGCGTCAACGATCTTGTCTCGATCATCGAAACGATCGCCGGGGTCAAAATGAAGCGAACCTACGACCTGACAGCCCCGCAGGGCGTCGGGGGACGGAATTCCGACAACACCTTCATCAAGAAAATTCTCGGCTGGGAGCCGAACACGCCGCTCCTCGCCGGCCTGAAAAAGACCTACCCCTGGATCAAAGAACAGTACGAGCGGAAAAAAGCGGGCCTGAAAACCGTCGACTGATCATCCCGGAACGCCTTGCGATCGCCCTACCGCCAAGGGCGTTAGGGCAACGGGCTCCGGCCTCGCTTTCGGAAGCAAAAACGAGCGTTCCATTCGTCGCCGATAACGCGATTTTCTATCCTGAATGATCTTGACGCGGACGCCGCCACCGGAGGACAATGCTCCCCGCGGCAGGCCGTAGGACTATTTTTCATTGAAAAACGTGATCACCACCGGAAGCTTCGACAATCTCGGGTCCCGGCATGTCCGGCTCCTGGAAGAAGCCTCCCGCCTCGGACGGACCCGTGTCCTCCTCTGGCCGGACGAAACGGTCGAGCTCCTGAGCGGCCGGGCGCCGCGTTTTTCCGAAATGGAACGCCTCTACATCCTCCGGTCCATCCGCTTCGCCCCCGAGGCCGAAATCGGACCGGAGATGAAAAGCGCCCATGTCCTGCCGGATGTCGGCCCGCCCGCGAATACGACCTGGGCCGTGCCTCCCGAGGACGACGATCCGCGCAAGCGGGCGTATTGCGCCGGGGTCGGAATCCAATACCGGATAATTCCAGAGCCGGCTTTGTCGGGGTTCCCGGCTCCCTCGTTTGACCTCACCGCGCCCGCCGCGGCAGGCCGAAAGAAAGTCATCGTCACCGGCTGTTACGATTACTTTCATTCCGGGCATGTCCGGTTCTTCGAAGAAGTCTCGGCGTATGGGGAACTCACCGTCTCGGTCGGGAGCGACGCCAACGTACAACTACTCAAAGGCCCGGGACATCCGAAGTTTTCCCAAGCCGAACGGTTGTATATGGTGGCAGCCGTCAAACACGTTGCCCGAGCCGTCATCGGATCGGGGGATGGATGGATGGACGCCGCCCCCGAGATTGAAGCCCTCCGACCCGATTATTATATCGTCAACGAGGACGGCGACCGGCCGGAAAAACGCGCTTACTGCGAGGTGCGCGGCATCGAATACCTTGTCCTCCGGCGGACGCCCCAGAGCGGTCTCCCCCGCCGCGACAGCACGACCCTCCGCGGTTACTGATTTGAATTAATACCGGAACAGCAGCTCGAACCTCACCCAAGTGTAGCTCTGCGCGCCGGGAAAATAAAAGTTTCCGGGACGGAAATAATCCCAGATGAAATGTCCCTGAATATTCTTGGTGATCTCGTAATTCAACCGGATATTGAGCAATGCGCCCCGATCAAGCCCTGCCCCGCTCAGAAAAGTGGTAGGCGGAGTCTTCTCCGCGGCCCGGAGGCGATGCAAGGTCAGATTCAACCGGACGCCCGGCGCAAAGTCGAAGGAGACCCCCCCATAGAGGGAAATGAAATTCGTCCAATAGGCGGGTTTGCTTTCCCGGCCGAACAGATAAATCAGGGACTCGCTCCACTTGGGCCAGCGGCTGAAGGCCGGGTCCCAACCTTCGTAACAGTCGGTCGTGGCGGGGTCGTCGCCGCTCAAATAAATCCCGCCCAAGGTCAGCTGGGCGGGCCAGGGGAATTTCGCCCCGGTTTTTTGATCGAGATGGAAATATCCCCCCAAACCGCTTCGATCCCGGTCATTATAATCTCCCAGATGAAAATTGGTGAAATCGGTCCGATCGCCGATGCTTCCGCCCTGGAGGGCCGCTTCCGCGGTCAGCGACAGGCTCGCGGTCAAGGGTGCCTGGACACGCCCTCCCAGGATCTGAATATGCGATTCCGGCGCCACCTCGAACGCCCGGATGTTCTTCCAGATGAAATACGCTTCATAACCCCATTTTTTACCCGCGCCCGTCCAATACAGCCCATATCCCTCTTCGACCTGTTCAACCATTTTCTGGCCCAGGTCGTTGAAGACCGGCAGAATCGTATCGGTCCGGGGTTGAAACAAATATAATCCGGTCAGCGTGTTTTTTCCGCCGAACGCCCAATCCCCCCGAGCCGCGTTGAAATAGGCGGACCGGGACCCATCCAACGGACCGCCGTCCATGATTAAAAAACCTTCGCCGAACTGAACGTCCTGCCTCCCGACGGTAAATGTGAGAGGCAGCCCGGCTGGGTTTTTCCATTTCGCATAGAGGGAATCGAAGAAAACTTCGTGCCCGTCGAAATTCTTCTTGATCCGGGGATCGGACTTGGGCGCCAGATAATACCGATTCTCGTTGGTCAACCGAACGGTGAACTCGAAGTCGGAGAACACGCGCCATTGCCCCGTCAGACTCGTCCGGAAACGGACGTAGGAACTGCTGTCCGCCGCCGCTTCATCCAGGCTCGTGACGTTGTCGGAGGATTCCTGCCGGATCCGTTCGGTGAAGATGAACCGGAATGCCGGGATTTTTTCGGTTGGGGGCGCGGCGGTGACGCCCGCTTGCCCTTCGGCCGATCCCGCACCGACGCCGATCAACCCGAACAGAACGATCCCTATTATAAATACCATCGCCGCTCGCTTGCTCACGAGACCTCCGTTCCAAAAAGCCCTTTCGTTATAACATAATCGGACTTTTCCGTGGAGATCCTCGATTCGGCCCCCTTCGCCTGATCCTATGAACCCGGCCGCCTCCTCCATAACGACCGACTCTCAATCGATTCCGCAACCTGGAAAATCGGCGCCGGCAGAATCGAGGCGCAGACGGGCCAACTCCAGGAAAATCTCAAGGCCGAGTTGGAAGCCGCCGGCCCTCCGATCCTGTCTTTTGATCCCTCTCGTTCGATTTGGTCGCGCCGGAGCCCCCGTTCAGATCCGCGGCTCGGCCCGGACGGCCTCGACTTCAGCCACCGTCTTGGGTTTAGGTTTTCCGAGCCGGCGGTGTCCCTCCGGCGTGATGAGGAAAGCCTCTTCGTTCCGGATCCCGCCGAAGTCCCGATACCCCTCGACCTTGGCGTAATCGATGAAATCCGTGAATTTTCCCGACGCCCGCCATTGATCGATCAGTTGGGGAATGAAATAAATCCCCGGCTCGATCGTCACCACGAAACCGGGCTTGTGGGGCCGGGCCAAGCGGAGGGACTTCAGCCCGAAGGTTGTGAATTTCGGCCGGCCTTCGTATCCGACATAGATTTCACCGAGATCTTCCATGTCGTGGACGTCGAGCCCCATCATGTGGCCGACGCCGCAGGGGAAGAACAAGGCGTGGGCGCCCGCGCTGACGGCGTCACCGGGATCCCCCTTCATCAGCCCGAGGTCTTTGAGTCCTTGGGCGATCACCCGGCAGGCCAGGAGATGAACGTCGAGATGATTCGTCCCTGGTTTCAGCGCGCCCGCCGCAGCTTCATGGGACGCCAGGGTGATTTCATAGATCTCCCGCTGGCGGCTCGAAAATGACGGATCGACGGGAACGGTACTGGATAGATCGCCGGCGTAATGCCCCGGGCTCTCCGCCCCGGCATCCAGCAGGAACAAATCTCCGCTCTTCAAGCGATGGCCATGAAAGTGATTATGGAGAGTCTCGCCGTGGATCGTGGCGATGATCGGGAAGGACAGATTGCCATCGGCGGCCAAGGCGACCCGATGGACGGCGGCCGCGATCTCGGCTTCCGTGATCCCGGGCCGAACCATCCGCATGGCCGTGAGGTGCATGTCGGCGGAGATATCGGCGGCCCGATCGAGCTCGACGATTTCCTCCGGACCTTTCACGGCTCTCATCTCGACGACAGACCGGATCAATTCGACCGAGGCCTCGGCTTTGGCCTTAGCCGGATCCAGGCCGATCCAGCGCCGGAGTTTGAGAATGTTCTCCGCCCGGTAAGGCGGCAAAAAGTGGACGCGGCGGCCGCTCAAGCGCGCTTCCGCCAAAATCTCCTCCAAGCGGGCGAGCGGTGCGGTCTTCTCCACGCCCACCGCCCGACTTCGTTCGGCGATCGTCGGCTGCGGCCCCATCCAAACGATGTCTTCAACGGTCAAGTCATCGCCGAAGATCGTCTCCGTGCCCGCGTCGAAATCGACGACGGCCGCAAGACCGGCGTGGTCCAACCCGAAGTAATACAGAAACGTGCTGTCCTGCCGATAATGAAACGTATTGTCGGGATAATTCATCGGGCTTTCGTCGTTCCCGAGGAACAGGGCCAAGCCCGACTTCATCTCCTCCTTGAGACGCCGCCGCCGCTCGATGTAAATGTGTCGATCGAACATGATGGATGACTCCTTGCCTTTATTTTAAACTGATTTTCTCGGCATAACCCCAGCCGCCGGGCCGGCGCTCGGCGACGTTGAATCCGGCAGGCGTGAGGGACAGTTTTCGACTCATATAAAATTTAGCCGTGAGATTCATTCTACAGGAAAAGACCCGCCGCACCCAAACAATCCGTCAATTAAATGTAAAACTCGACACCCGCCCCATCCTATATAGAGCGGGGCACTGAGGGATACCGAAAATCGTATTTCAGCTCATTTCTTCGGAGCCGCGGACATCTTCTGGTCGATCTTCTTCTGCAGGGTTGCGCGATCCTTCGTTGTGTCCAGATAGATCTGCAGGTTGATGATCTCCTCGGACAGAGCCCGGGCGACGTAATTGATCGCCTTGGGCCCCTTCCCGCCGGCTTCGCGGAAGCCGGAATGGCCCAGCATGTCCTGGACGAAATCGCTGAGCACGTCCTCGATGACGGGGGCGAGAATCCCGGTCGAATCGGGCACGGCCACGAGCTTGGTGACAGCGAGCACCCGGTTGAACCGGCGGAAGAAGACGCCGTCGACGGTGTTCGTCTGCCGAGACTTCTTGGCCGCGATCATCATTTCTTGGAGCCGCTTGTCGAGCGAATCCGGAGTCCCCTGCCGCGACATATCGCGCAGGTTGTCGATGAAGAGATCCAGCAGAGCCGCGCCGGTAACGGTTATGGTCCCGGGGGCATCTTTCTGTTGGACGAGCCCCGTTTCGGCCTGTACATCCGCCGAAGTCTCCGCCCGAAGCGTCCCTACGGTTTCCTGGCCGGCCCATGCGCTCCAGGCCAGGAAAAGAGTCAACGCCAGAATCCAGATTTTTTTGTTCATGTTTAAATCTCCTTGATGTTGGTTTTTATCAAAGCGAGCGCGCGCTCGATCGGCTGTTCCGTAATCAAGATTTCGAACTTTTCTTCGAGGCTATAGCGGGGAGCGAACCTTCTCATCGTCATCGCTTCGGGCGCGACGGATCCGGCCGAGGCGGCGGCCGCGGCGAAAGCCCGCAGGATCGGAGATTCAGCCATCGTCGGGCTACCGGCCGAAGGGACCCGTTCGGCGATGGCCCGATCCAGAGTCAGGAATCCGGGCAATTCGGCGAGCGTCGCGGCCAATCCCGGGGACGAAGGAACGGGAGCTCGGCCGAACCATAAGACGGCCGCCCCGATAACGGCCGCGGCGAAAACGAAACTGAAAACGGGCGCCCACTTGAGCCTAGGCCGAACCGTCGGACGCCGAACAACCACAGGTCGGGTCTGGAACCCCTCCTTTAAACGGGACTCGAAGTCCCCGGCCCGGAACCGGTTCAACCCGTCTTCGATCTCGTCGCGGATAAGGATCCGGATCTTCTCGGGCAGTTCGTTCATATTTCCTCCTCGACAATGCGGGCCACGGCCCGACGGGCCCGGTTGAGCCGCGACATGACGGTGCCCAGCTTGGTTTTCAGAGTCAGGGCTATTTCCTCATAGGAGAGGCCGCCGTACTCCCGAAGAACCAAGACGTCCCTTTGCTTGTGAGGCAGGCGGCGGACCGCGTCCTTGACCCGGCCAAGGTCAGGGGAGACCGCGGCCGGGGCCTCGGGTTGGACCGGATCCTTGAGGCCGCCGGGGAAACGGCCGAGGGGCACCGTCGGACGCCGCTTCGTCCGGCGGATGTGATCGAGGCAGGTCGTCCGGGCGATCCGCAGGAGCCAGATCCGCGATTTGCCCGGTTCGCGGAGGTCGTCGGCGCGGGCCAACGCCTTCACGAAGACGTCCTGGCAAAGATCCTCGGCGTCCACGACGTTGCGCGAAAAGCCCAGGCAGACGCGGAAGACGTCCTCCCGGCAGGCAGCGAACTTTTCGAACAACCTATCCCCCGGCTCGGTCAAGCGGTTTTCTCCTTCACGGCATACAGAGGACGCTCGGAAGACTAGAATATTCCATTTTCGGCGAAGAAAAAATGGGGATGCCGCCGATTGACGGCCTCCCCCACCGGTGATATCCTTCCCGCGAAAGCCAGGAGGGAGACGATTGGCTGAGAAATTTCCCGTCCTCACCGAAACCATGGAAACCACCCCAAAGGAACTGACGACCGGCTCGACTTTCGCCGGCCGCTACCATATCGTCGAAGAGCTCGGGAAAGGCGGGATGGGCCGAGTCTACCGGGCCGTCGACACGAAGCTCAACGAGGAAGTCGCCCTCAAGCTCATCCGGCCCGAGATCGCCCGCGACGAACGTACCCTGGAGCGCTTCCAGAACGAGCTCAAGATCGCCCGCAAGATCAGCCACCGGCACGTCGGCCGCATGTACGAGCTCATGGAGGAGAAGGGCGTCCACTTCATCACCATGGAATACGTGGCCGGCCAGGACCTGCGCGGCCTGATCCGGCAGACCGGACAACTGACCGCCCGAAAGGCGATTTCGATCACGACCCAGGTCCTGGGCGGCCTCGCCGAGGCCCACCGTCTCGGGGTCGTCCACCGGGACCTTAAGCCCTCGAACATCATCGTCGACCGGGAAGGGAGCGCCCGGATCATCGACTTCGGCATCGCCAGGGCCGCCGCGACCAAGGGCATGACAGGAGCGGGAGCGATCATCGGCACTCCCGAATATATGTCCCCGGAGCAGGTGGAAGGAAAACCAGCGGATCTGAGGGCGGACCTCTATGCCCTGGGCGTCATTCTCTTCGAGATGGTCACCGGCCGTCCGCCCTTCGAAGGCGAGACACCGCTCGCCGTCGCGGTTCAACACAAAACGGACCCGCCGCCCGACCCGCACGCCCTCGCGCCGCAGATCCCGGCCGAGCTCGGCCGCGTCATCCTCCGCTCCCTCGAAAAGGACCGGGACAAGCGGTATCAATCGAGCGAGGAATTCCTCGCCGACCTCGCCGCCATCGGTGAGGCTTTGCCGACAACGGAACGCACCGCTCCGCCGCGTAAACCGACGACTTCGAAAAGGATCACGGTTGAGTTTACGCCTAAAAAGCTCATCCTCCCCGCGGCCGCGCTCGCGACTCTTCTCGCCGCCATCATCTTTCTCTGGCATCCGTGGACTTCCCCGAAAGCCGCCGCCCCGGTCCGCCAGGCCGAGCACTCCGTCGCCGTGATCTCGTTCGAGAACCTGACGGGGGACCCCAAGCACGACGGCCTGATTAAGGCCATGCCCAACCTGATGATCACGAAGTTCGAGGCCATGGGCATCCCGTATGTCGCCTCCTGGGAGCGGCTCCGCGACCTCCTCAAGCAGATGGGCCGAGACCCGGATGCCCCCATCGACAAGGAAACCGGGTTCGAGATCTGCCGTCGCGAAGGGATCGCTGTCCTGGTCACCGGCGAAGTGACCAAGGCGGGCAACGTCTTCGTCACCAACCTCAAAGCCCTCGACGCCGGGTCCAAGAGTTCGCTGGCCAGCGCATCCTCGCAAGGGCAAGGCGAAGAGAGCATCTTCTCCCAGATCGACGAACTGGCCGGCCGGGTCTATCAGAAGCTCGACTGGGCCCTTTCCGGGGGAGTGGCCTCGACACCGATATCGGATTATACGACGGCGTCCATGGAGGCCTACACCGAATTTCTCAAGGGTCTCGACTTCTTAGGTAAAAACTATGTTGAGGACGCACGCCAAGCACTCCAAAAGGCGGTCGACCTGGATCCGCAGTTCGCCATCGCCCACCTCTATCTGGGATATGCTTATGCCGGCTTGAGAAACCTGGCGCGCCGAGCGGAGCACTTTGAGAAGGCAAAGTCTCTTTCCGATAAAGCCACCGAGAAGGAGAGGCTTTACATCGAGGCGGCCTATGCCTTGAGTATCGAGAAAAATCCGGATAAAAGATTTCGGATTTACCTGGAGTTGGTGGAAAAGTACCCCAAAGAAAAACGGGCCCATTTCAATCTCGCTATCTGCTACCTGGCTGAAAAGAAGTTTCCGGAGGCGATCAAAGAGGTCGGCATAGCTCTTCAACTCGACCCCAATTTTAGTAACGCCTTCGAACTCTTTGCCGAAATTTACATGGGCATGGGGGACATGGTTAAGGGGGCCGAATATCTGAAGAAGTATGCAGAAGCCTCCCCGGGAGTCGCGGAACCCCATTCCGCGATAGGAGACCTTTTGTTCCAAATGGGCAGGCTCGACGAAGCCATCGCGAGTTACGGCGAAGCGCTGAAAATCAAGCCGGATTACGGCGCGGAAGAGTGGAGCGCTTATATCCGCGCGGTCAAGGGGGAATATCCCGAAGCTTTGCGCACAATCGATGATTTTATCAATAGGGCTCCCGGCGTAGGGCTTCGGATGCGGGGAGTATGGTGGAGGGCCTTTTACAACCATGTCGCCGGCAGGCGGAACTTCGCAATGAGAGAGGCGGACCGGGCGATCGAAGGCTGGAAATCGATCAACGATTACGGCGTAACCGTGGTCAAGATGGTCGAGGCTTGGTTTTGCTACGACCGGGGAGAATACGAAAAGGGGCGTCGGCTCATGCAGGAATACTTCGATTTCAATAAAAGCTATGACCCCCAAGCTCTTCGGATAAACACAACCTTGCAGGATCACTATCTGGCCCTATGGGACCTGAAACAGGGGCGGATCGAATCGGCGAAACAACGGCTCGATAAAGCGGGCCTTCTTGCCACCCAAGCGCAAAGCGATCGTCCGGGATGGGCGATCCAGGGGCGGCAACTCGCCAAAATCGTCGAGGCCGAAATCCTGCTGGCCGAAGGGAAGGCCGGGGAGGCCATTTCTGCCATGGAAAAAGAATTCGTCCAGGCGGTCCCCGGCATGAATCCGCCCGAACTCCTGCAACACAACATGCCCCTCGAGCAGGACGTCCTGGCCCGCGCCTATGTCAAGGCCGGGAACCCGGACAGGGCCATCGAGGTATATCGGCAGCTCCTCACGTTCGACCCGGCGAGCCAGGACCGGCGCATCCGCATCCCCGTCTATCACTACCGGCTGGGGCGGCTCTACGAGGAGAAGGGGCTCAAGGACCAAGCCGCCGAACAATACCGCGTCTTCCTCGACCTGTGGAAAGACGCCGACCCGGATCTGCCGGAGCCCGCCGACGCGAAGAAGCGGCTGGCCGGACTCGGCGGAGGCTGAGCCGCCTCTCTTTTTCGCTTCGAGGCAAAATAATGTTCGATTTTATTTGCCTTCAGGTAAATATTCTTGACATCCTGCAGGTCCGGTTTCCACAGCCGCGCAAGTCGTCCGATGAAGAGCGGACAGAGACAGTTTCGGTTTGTTATCCCGCGGGGGCGATATAGACCGCGATGGTGATAAAGTGGGCCAGCGCGGCGAGAATAACGAAAAGATGCCAGACTTCATGGAAGCCGAATTTCCCCGGGAATAAATCGAGCTTTTTGGTGATGTAAATGACCGCGCCGACGGTGTAGATGAGGCCGCCGATCGCCAGCCCGATCACAGCGCCGCCCGGAAGCGCCCGCTTCACTTCACCTGCGGCGACAACCCCGAGCCAGCCCAGGAGCACATAGACTCCGGCGGTGACCCAGCGGGGAGTCGCAAGAATGAACATCTTGAAGATAATCCCCGACGCGGCGAGGGCCCAGACAACGGCCAGAAATCCCCATCGCCAGAAACCGGTCAGCATGATCGCGCAAATGGGCGTGTAGCTTCCGGCGATCAACACATAGATCGCCGTATGATCAAGCTTGCGCAGATAGACGATCGTCTTCGGTTCGGCTTTGATCAAATGATACGCCGCGCTCGATCCGAAGAGAAAAACAAGACTCAAGCCGTAAACGCTCAAAGCGACGATCTTCACCAGGCTCGTCCCGCCGATGAGGATCAGAACTGCGGAGCCGAAAACGGCCGCGACGGCCGCCCCGAGATGGGTCAACCCACTGGCGGGATCGCGCATTTTCTCGATCATATTTTCAGCCCTATTCTTTCAGGTCGACGGCCGGTCCTCGTTTTCTTCGGGGTTGATCCTCCGATCTCTTCCCTCGCCAACAACCAGGGCCCGGGGAAAAGCCACGGAAAGAACCTTAGCGGCACCACCGTACGAGGGAAATATATCTCCGGCCCAGCAGCCTCGTCAATCCCCTCACAACCTAGAAAACCGTTACCCGGGAGTTGACAAGGGGATCGATCTAACGTTGAGGATCATCGTAGATAACCCCATCGCAGATTGACGGAGAAGGAAAACGTCCATAGAATACCGAAGAGTTGCAGCCATGATGTCGAACACCGACGGCCGATTGGTCTCCTGGAAGGAGATTTCCTCCTACCTCGGCATTGAGGAAAGGACATGCCAACGCTGGGAGAAGAAATACGGCCTGCCCATACGAAGGATCGATTCCGCCGCGAAATCCCGCGTCTTCGCGTTCCAAGCCGAGCTCGACGAATGGCGGAACAGGATGTCGGGCCCGAATGGCTCGTTCCGGGAGCCGGACTCCGAGGTCCGTCCGGTATCGGCGGTCCATCGATCGGGTCGGACGCTTGTTCGTTGGGGGCTGATCGGCCTCGTGATCCTGGGTGGAACTCTGGCCCTCATTCTGACCCGGCCGTTCGCGGATCGAACGCCGGTCGATTTTCGGATCGAGGGCGCCCTCCTCATCATTACCGATAAATCCGGACATGCGCTCTGGTCCTATGACACGAAATTGGAGAATCTCCAGGACGAGACTTATTATCGCGTCCGATTTCAGAAAGATTCCTTCATCACCGATAATTCGAAGGCTTGGACGCTTGAACCGCTTCTTCTGATCAAAGACTTCGACCAGGACGGCCGCCGAGAGATCCTATTCGCCCCGGTGACGACAGATGAACTGAAAATCGGGCAACTGATTCTGTTCGACGACCGAGGCGGAAAACGATGGATTCACGAGCCCCCTCCCCCGAGCAGAGTCGGAAACCGGGTCTTCGCCGGAGAATATGTCACCTCGTTTGTGGAAGCGCGCGACCTGGACGGCGACGGTCGGTTGGAAATCATCTGGTGCTCGCACAGCCGGGGCGAATTTCCCACCCTCACGATTCTGCTGGATGCGGCCGATCGGACCCTCGGCGAGTACTGGAACGCCGGACAGTTCAACGAAATCGCCTTCGCTGACTTGAACGGCGACGGCCGCGAAGAGATCCTCCTGGCCGGCCAAAATAATGAATATCGACGGCCTTGTCTTGTCGTCCTGGAGGCCGGGGACATGAAAGGATGCTCCCCTCAATCGCCCCCTTATCAATTCGAAGGGTGTCCTCCGGGACGGGAAAAATTCTATTTACTTTTTCCTCTCACCCCTGTCGACGAATTGACGGGGCCGGGCGTCACGGTCGATCTCCTCGATGTCCTCGACAACGGGACCCTGCAACTGACGAGCTCGATTTCCGGAATCCAGTATTTTTTCGACTTTTCCCTGCGCCTGATCAAAGCCACCGCGCCCCATAACTTCGAGAGAATCTATAACGAACGCGTCCGGGAAGGCCAGATCCGCGGGCCGTTTCAGAAAGAAAAAATCGAGAGTGAATTGAGCGCGGCGATCCGCTATTTCGACGGCCAGACGGGGCTATGGACGGATCGGCCGGCGATGTCTCATTCGTGGTAAAACAAACGCCCGATCCGGTGATCGCTTAACGCAGGTATTTTAAATTCGCCGACTGGAGATTTTTCAATTCCTCCAGCAATTTCCCGATCACGGCGTCCGCGTCCCGCTGAAAACCCGGAAGCTCCTTTTCCAAAGGGCGTAGATTCTCCAAACCCATCGAGGAGTTGATCAAAACAAGGACGCGATCCATCCATTCCGGCTGCTTGTCGAACACCTTGACGGATCGCGTCGCTCCGTCCGGATCGTCCCGCGGATTTTCTCCGTCACCGGGCCAAGCTTCCCGCTCGGATCAATCGAACGTCTTGACGTTGTTCCCTTCGTTCAATTCGAACACGGCGTTCTCGATGTCCACCTCGACCTTGACCAGCCTGAAGAACGCCTGGGGCGGATACAGCCCAATCGAGATGTGTTTTTCCACATAAGTGAGGCCCATTCCCAAGCCCGAGACTGGGAAAACGGCTTCCTTCATCTTCCATGGGTTCACGGTCCGGTCCTCATAGGTCGCCCGGACCTTGAACGGCCCGCAGGCGAGGCCCTGGCCGTTGTTGATCCCGTTCAGGACCGTGACTTGGATGTAATAGTGCCGGGATTGGCCCTCCATCTCGAAGAAGATGTTGGCCTGGGAACAGGTGAGATCGGGGAGGGGGCCCTGGTAGATGAAGTCCAGAGGGCCGGGGTTCGCGGTCAGGCCGAAGAATCTATTGTTCGGGCTGAAGGGCGCCCCAGGCGCTGCTGGGTAAGCGGGGGTGAGTTGGAAGGTCTTCCCGATGTGCGCTTTGTCGACGGCAATCGAATAGAACCCCGCGGAATTGGTCGAATCGTTCAGGTTGACGGCCGCTTGGCCGGCATCGCTGGAGAGCGTCAAGTTGACGCCTGGAAGCGGCCTACCATCCGGGGCCTTGACATGGCCATGGATGGAGATCTTGTCGGAGATCAACGTCGCTTTCTGGCGGACTGCGGAGGTTTGGCCTGCTCCGGCCGCGACGACGATGACCAAAGCGGTGAGGATGAGTCCGAGACGACGGATCTTGCTCTTCATGGGGTCCCTCTCTTCCCTCGACGCCGGGAGGCGGCAAGGACCGGCCCGACGCGGTTCCCGCGCCGGTTAAGCCATTTTTATCACAGCCCATCATCCGAAATCAACGGCCTCAATGAAGCCAAAGAGAGCGCCGAACCATTCTCGGGCGACTTTACCGCCTCCAACGCAGTTATTTCAAGGCAACAGATTCGATCACAGCGCCCGCAATCCGCCAAAAACCCCGAATCACCTTCTGCAAAGAACGAAGATTCTCCAAGCCACCGATTCGTCGATCAGGAAAAGAGCGATTAAGGCGAAAAGGGTCGAGCTTATTCAGCCCTTCAGGAACCGGGGGAGAATTTCATCCAAGAACTCGGCCGGAGAGACGAGTATCAGCGGCAAATCCGCGTTCTTCAACTTTAACAAATCTTTTTTGTCTCCGGTGACGAGAACATCCGCTTTAGCCTGAATGGCGGATACCAGGACCGGGAGATCCTTATCGGCCGTCGTCCCCGACCAAGGCTCCAAGTCCCGAGCGGAGGGAATCGGGACGATGTCCGTTTTCAGCGCCGAAAGCACCGTTTGAAAAATGGGAAGAGCCTCCGGCAATTTCGCACCTAGGTTTCGCTCGACTTCAGCGATGTTGTATGCTCCGGTGACGGCCGTCAAAGGGGGAAGTCCGAGGCTCAAAATATCGAGAATCAGCCGCGGCGCGCCTTTCTCCGAAAACAGACCGGAGATGAAAACGTTCGAGTCGAGGAAGACTTTAAGCTTTCTTTCCGGCATAGGTTTCGCGATAGAGAAGGTCCCGTTCTTCGCTCAGCTCTTCCAAAAGAGCTTCGAGCGAAAGACCCGAAGCTCTCATGATCCGGCGAAGTTCACGCCTGGCATCTTCGAGTTTCAAGGTCTTCGGGGTGACGAGGAGAGAATCGCCGATGGGGATGATGGAGACGCTTTGGCCCTCTTCCAAATGACCTGATTCCCGGACTCGCTTGGGAATCGTCAGTTGACCGCGTGATTTGACTTCCGCTTTATAGGGCTTCGAGTATTCCATATTAAAGACACCTCACTTAATCTGATTTCAGAATATCAGAAATCAGAATCAATGGCAACAATTTCCCCCTAGGCCGTCGGGCGGCAACGGCTTTTTTTTGACGTCGTTTCGAATCCGTGATAAATTTTTATCAGGCGTCGAAGAGAAGAAACAGCCGGAACGATGAAATATCAGGAGGTCCTCCGATGAAACTATCCGTTCGATCGATTCTTGTTCTTCTCCTTGTGGTTTTCGGCCCGGGAATCGACGCGTCGTCCTCTCCCCAGCGGAGCCGGGTCTTTGACCTGGGCGTTGAGCTCGAGCGCCAGGCCACGGCCCTCGCCCAGGAAAGCTTCGACCATTTCCGCGGATGGAACGGGACGATCACGGATCGGGAGCAGGGCATCCTCTTCAAGTCGGAGGCGTTCGCGGCCTCGTGCCGCCTCTTCCTGAAATTGACCGAGTCGCAGTCGGACTTTTTTCGGACGGACAATCTCCGGACGAACGTTTTCAGCGCCTTTTCCTACTTGGCCGCTTCCTTCGGCGAGCTCGAGCGGGAGATGCGGCAGGGAAACGTGATGCCGTATGCCCTTTCCGAATGTCGCAAGGTTCTCGCCCGCATGGAGCGCGAGTTCTCCGCCTGGCCGGACGCCGACAACCTCGCCTATCTGGATAAAAAATACGTGAAATCAGGCGACGCCACGGTCTATCTCATCGAAAAGAGGGGCATCGGCACCTATATCAAACGTCCGTTCAAAAACCTGGAAAGCGTATTCCGTTACAATTACGACCGGAGCCAAGGCAAAAATCCCTGGAAATTCCTGGTCGAGACCTCGGAGGAAACGCTGGACAAGATGAAGACCGAAAAGATGATCGACCTGACGTTCGAAGGCAAGATGATCATCGAGCAGAGCACCCGGAAGAACCGCGGCGTCTATCTCATCCAAGGCGGGAAGAAGCGGCCTCTCGCCCGGCCCGAAGTCGTCGAGCGCCTGGGCGGATGGGGCAAGGTTTTCGAAGTTCCCGCGGAAGTCATTGAAGGATATGAAGAGGGCGAGCCGATCGAACGACCGATCCACTGAAGGCGGCGAGGAAAATGAACGCACAACACGCGGCCCACATCGGAACGATGATCCTGGGATTGGGAATCTTCGCGGCGGCCAAGGCCGAACAAAATCCCCTGGTGCGATCGTTTGAGCAATACGCCGAACTCCGGCAAAAGACGGAATTCAACCTGCCTTGGATTTCCCTGGGGCCGGTGACGAACTCCGCCCGGGTCGGAGCCGTCCAGGGCGTCTCTTCACGTTCCGGCACGTATTACGCCGCCGTCGGCTCGGGAAGTCTCTGGAAAACGGTCAATGGCGGGCTGACCTGGACGTCGATTTTCGAAAATCAGACATCCCTCGGGATCGGCGATTTCGCCGTCGCCCCCTCCGATCCGAACGTCATCTGGCTGGGCGGCGGCGTGGACCTCAAAAAGCCGCGGAATTTCACGATGCCGGGCACAGGCGTTTTCCGCTCGCGGGACGGCGGAGCGACCTGGACGAACACGGGACTCCCCGATTCCCATCACATCGGAAAAATCGCCGTTCATCCGACGAATCCCGATTTCGTTTTCGCCGCGGTCCTCGGCCATTTCTGGACGCCCAACGAGAACCGGGGACTTTATCGGACGATCGACGGAGGCGAACGTTGGGAGCGGGTTTTATTCGTCGATGAAAAGACAGGGGCCAACGACGTCGTCATCGCCCCTTCCAATCCCCTCGTCGTCTATGCTTCGACTTGGGAAGACTATCCCGACATCTTCGGTCCGGGAAGCGGCGTTTACAAAAGCACGGACGGCGGCGCGACCTGGGCCCGCCTTCGAAATGGATTGCCGGACGGGCCCCGGACCGGGCGGATCGGCCTGGCGGTTTCGTGGACAAATCCGGATAAAGCCTATGCCCTGATCGACAATCTCAATAAAGACAAAAACCTGGCCACGGAACTTTATCGCACCACGGACGGCGGCGCGACCTGGACTCGAACCCACAAGGACGACCTCAAGCTCTCCGGGGGGATCGGATGGTATTTCGGAGATTGCTACGTCAACCCCAAGGACGATGAGGAAGTTTTCGCCCTCGGCGTTCGCGTCGCCCACAGCCGGGACGGCGGACGTACGTTTGGATTCATCGGCGGCGACGTCTACCACGTTTTCCCCAGTCCGGCCGATCCCCTGCATCTCGACCACTGCGGATTATGGATCGACCCCGCCGACCCGAACCGGCTGGCCCTGGGCAACGATGGCGGTTTCTATACAAGCCTCGACCAAGGCGCCACTTGGCTCCATCACAACAACATCCCGGCGGGAGAATTCTACGATATCGCCGTGGATGAGCAGGTCCCGTACAACGTTTACGCGGGGTCGCAGGACGACGCGACCATTTTCGGCCCGGGCCGGGAATGGCTGCCGAAATATCCCGACGGCTGGAAATATATCTGGATCGACGTCTGGTCCGGCGGCGACGGATGCGTGACGGTCCCGGACCCGGAAGATCCGAATCAGGTTTATTTTTCCAGCCAACACGGGGCCATTCAGAGGAAAGACCTCAAAGGTGACCGTTCGGTCAATATTATGCCGCGCCTCCCCAAAGGGACCGCGGGGAAACTCGAATATAATTTCATCGCCCCCTACATTCTTTCCCCGCATAATCCCCGGACGCTCTACCACGCCGGGAATTTCGTTTTCAAGAGCGTGAACCGGGGCGATTCCTGGACGCTGATCAGCCCCGATTTCGTCCACCCGGCCGGAGCGATCGCCGAATCCAGATTGAAACCCGGGCTTCTCTACGTCGGCACGAAACTGGGGACGGTCTGGGTCTCCGCCGACGACGGCGCGTCCTGGACCGAGCGCTCGGCCGGACTGCCGAATCGCTACATCCGGAGCATCTGTCCTTCGCGATTCGTTTCCGACCGTGTTTACCTGACGGTTTCGGGACTCGACAGCGACGATTTCGCCCCCTACGTCTTCGTCTCGGAGGACCGCGGGGCGACGTGGAAATCGATTTGCGCCGGGCTTCCCGATCAAGTCGCCTACGCGATCCAGGAAGATCCGACCAACGAGAATATTCTCTATCTCGGAATGTCCCGCGGCGTTTATCTTTCGACCGATCGCGGGCAGGCCTGGTCGCACTTCGGAACGGATTTTCCGGCCGCCGCCGTCTCCGACCTCGTCGTCCAGGAGCGGGAGATGGATCTCGTCGCTTCGACCTACGGCCGGGGCATTTACAAAGTCAATCTGCGGCCGGTTCAGGAAGCCTTCAAGGCCGGAGCCCCGGCCGCGCCGAGAATGTTCGAGATTCCGCCGGCCCGTCTCCCCTGGATCAACGACACCCATCGCGATCCCCGGCTGAGCACCGTGGAGAAAGTCCCGATCACATTCTATCTGGCCGCGCCGAGAAACGTCACCCTTCTCATATCCAACGCCGAGGGAAAAACGTTCTATACGCGCGACCTGGCCGGACGCAAGGGGTTCAACCAATTTCGCTGGGATCTGATCACGGAGAAAGCCGACAGCCTTGAACCGTATTTCACCCAGTTCAATACGTTTATAAGGCCGGGTGTTTACAACGTCAAAATCACGGTCGCGGGTGCAGATCTCCAGGGGACATTGACCGTCGTCGCCCGGTCTTCCCCCGATCGGTCAAGGGACGAGCCTTCGGCTCGCCACTCGCCCGTGGCTTGAATCCACGGGCGAGTACGGCGGAATTTTACCCCCGGGCTTTGCAGTCCTCGTTCGCGAAGCGAAGAGGGCGGGCAAGCCCGGCGCTTCACCGTCCTTATTGAGGCTTCCGAATCAGGGCGGGGCCTCGGCCGCCGTAAATCCGCGGGTGTCTTCCCGGAGCTTCAGCGGACGACGATCTTGTAGAGCGAAACGCTCATCGGCGGAACGACAAGGGTCGATCCGAGCGGAGCTCCCTCCGTGACGACGATCTTGACCTCCGGTTCCCGCCCGGGGATGTTTTTGGACATTTCATCGACGCCGGTGATTCGATAAAGTTTCGCCGTCGCGGGCATCCGGGCGCCCTTGATGGAGAGCGGCAAGCGTTGTTCGGACTTCGTCGGGTTGATGACGGCCACGGTCAGGACCTTCTTTCCATCCTTCCAAGCCGCGGCGACGTCCAAAGGCGCGGGCGCGCCGCCCACCTTCACCGGGATCGTCCCGTAATGGTTTCGATAAAGGGTCAACACCTGCCCGGTCGTGTCGAGAACGGCCGCCGTCTTAGAGGTCTTGATCGCCCCGATCACGTTCACGGTCTGGGCGTAATTGGCCATAAAAAAGAGGTCGCTGTTCCGGAAGAATTCATGGAGACCGGCGGCGATGCCCAAGGCGTCTTTCAGGAAGTATTGGGTTCCGAGTTCACCGTAAACGTGCGGGCCGTACCAGTAATTCCATTCATCGAGGGCGACGCGGATGTCTTTCCCCTTGAGGGCCGGGATCGTTTGACGGTATTTACGGTGGGCGTCGGCGATACTCTTCACTTCGCGCGGAGCCAGGGCGACGTGACCCATCAGCCCCGGCTGGGACTGAACGTAAAAATGTTCACTCATGTATTCCATGAAGTCGGCGGAATTCGCCAGCATCCCCTCGCTCCACGAACCGACGGCCCCGACAGCGATCAGCTTGATCGACGGATCTTTGGCCCTCATCGCCTGGGCGAAACGGTTGTGCTTTTTCGTGTAGTCGACGAGCGGCATATTGCCGAGCTGCCAGCTGCCGTACATTTCGTTGCCGATGGACCAGAACACGACCTTCCAAGGGGCGGGATGCCCGTTCCGGGCCCGGAGACCGCCCATCGGCGTCGAGGCCGCGCCGTTCAGGTACTCCACTTCCTCGGCCGCCTGGGTCTCGCTGCCCTGTCCGCTGTTCACGGCGATATAAGGCTCGGTCCCGAGGATCTCGCAAAACCGCATGAACTCGTGAATCCCGACGTCGTTGTGCTCGACGCCGAGCCAGGCCGGATTCTTCCGGGGCGGCCGTTTGTCCCGATCGCCCAACCCGTCCTTCCAATCGTAACCGCTGACAAAATTCCCGCCCGGCCACCGATAGACGGGGGCGTTCAATTCCCTGAGGACCGCCAAGACTTCGGGCCGGAAGCCCTCGACGTTGTCGGCCGGCATGATCGAAACCGTCCCAAGCCGGAACGATTCCCGCCCTCCGCTCGTGATTTCGAGCCGGGCAGTTTCGGTGGACGCCCCGGCCGTCAACATGAACGGGACGGTTTGATAATCCGGGCCGAGCGCGTCAATCGCGACCGTTTGACGATCTTGGGGGGCCGGGCCCCAGATGAGACTGACTTGGAGAGGAACGGCCCCGGGATCGGCCGCGGCCACGATCCGGCCGACATAGGATTTCCCGGCAATTACCGCCAGATTGTCCTGGACGAGGCCGCCGGGGATGCCGTCCCCGGTCAAGCGGATTTCCGCCACATGGACGCCGACGTACGGAAGGATTGGATTCATCCGGACGTTCCGAGGATTTCCGATCGCCTTCCACGGCGACTCCTTGTCGCCGACGGAGTAATAGAATTTGCGGTCCTCGAGCATCTCCGCCCAGATCCCTTGGTAGATGCACCGGCCGAGATGCTCGATGAATTGGCCGTAAATGTACTTGGAGATCGGAGCGAGGGTCACGGAGGCATCGATCGCCGCCTGCGGTTTCAGCGTTCGGGCGGAAATCAGTGCGAGGGCCACGTCATCGTACCAGGCCGTGCCCGTCGCCCGGCCCCATCCGCCGAAGAGACAGTTGATCGAGACGGCATCGTTGGCCTCGGTGTCGAAGACGATTTCGACACGGGTCCAATCCTGGGTCCCGGAGATCGGAGGAGTGCTGACGTCGAGCCCGTGAAGGTTGAAGAGCGCGCCCCGGCTCGTTCCCGGCTTGAGGTCCTGGGTTTTCACCCAGCCGCTCAACCGGTACTTGGCGAACGGCCGGACCGGGACGACGGCCTGGAAGGCCGCGTCCGCGCCCTCGGTCGAGGAAATCCGAACGCTCCGGCGGCCCGTATGAGCCACGGATTCGTCCACAGCGAATTGCCCGCGGGCCGAGAAATTCATCGTCCGCCAACCCTTGGGCAGATTATTGTCGATGTCCTCGAACGAGCCGTTGACGACGATGTTTGCGCCCGCCGGCGCGGCTTTTTGAGCGCCGACGCCGCCGGCCGTCAGAGCGACCCCCAGAATCGCCAGTCCGATGATCCCGATTCTCCATGTCCTCATGTTCTCCTCCTCCCTTCAGCGAGATCCGCCGTTCTTTACTCTCCGCCCTTTGCGCGCGATCTGGGCGAGCCCGGGCAGGTTCCGGGCACTTGTCGAGGGCCCTGGACACCATGACCGGCCGCAGGCGTCTGCCCGATGATCATTCAAAGCAACGACGTCCCGGAGCGGCCTCCCGGCCCATTTAAATGAAGAGACTGATGCGCCTTCGCCCGCCGTGTTTCTCGACAACCCGGCGGACGAAAGCGCCTCCCCCGACGGCGATGGATTTTGTCCCAACGGGATCCGCCTCGCGGCCTTTCCGCTTCAACCCGCGGGTCCCTTCTAAAAAAGCCAAGAGCTCATCAACGTCTTTCCGCGATCAGCGGCATCGCTGCCAGTCCGATTCGCTGAAGAGGCGATCCAATTCCCTCCACAAGGTTTTAACTTCGCAGCTCATGACGATCAGGTCCTGAGATTTGCCCCCGCGGTCCGTAACGAAATCGGGGAGCATCGATTCGACTTTGAATCCGAGTTGCCGGAAGATCTTCTGGGCCCCGGCCTGAGGCCGCATCATCCGGGCCACGATCGTCGTGACCTGGTTCTGGATGGCGAGGAAATAGAGC